>Ga0209728_1000240_pt1 | contig 51014 bp, 35 predicted proteins | sample RifGroD1_FD_183997 | JGI IMG/M metagenome (GOLD analysis project Ga0209728, IMG submission 183997) | Groundwater microbial communities from Rifle, Colorado, USA - Groundwater D1 (SPAdes) (version 2) | ecosystem: Environmental > Aquatic > Deep subsurface > Groundwater | place: Rifle, Colorado... | reverse complement strand
GGCGAAGGCAGTGTTCGCGGTGGATAATTACGTCGAGTACCTGTCCATCCAGTGCGACGCCGCCTTGCGCAACATCGTCCGCTTGTACCCCTACGACTCGAGCGACGAAGAACAGGAAAAATCGCTGCGTGGCTCCAGCCAGGAATTGGCGGTGCGCCTGCAGGAGGAAATTCAGCAAAAGGTGACCATGGCTGGTATCCAGATCATGGAAGCGCGCATCACGCACCTGTCATACGCGCCGGAAATCGCCCACTCCATGCTGCAGCGCCAGCAGGCCTCGGCCATCGTCGCCGCCCGCCAATTGATCGTTGAAGGCGCCGTCGGCATGGTGGAGATGGCTTTGACCAAGTTGAGCGAGAAACACATCGTCGACCTGGATGAGGAGCGCAAGGCGGCCATGGTCAGCAATCTGTTGGTGGTACTGTGCGGTAACAAGGATGCCCAGCCGGTGGTGAATTCCGGTTCCATCTATTGATGAACATAGAGGCCTGAATATGGAAGCCAGCGATAAAGACAAGAAGCAGATCGTACTGCGACTGTCGCCCGCCTTGTGGCGCGAGCTGGCAGCCTGGGCGGAAGATGACTTCCGATCCATCAACGGCCAGATCGAGTATCTGTTGACCGATTGCGTCCGGCAGCGCCGCAAGACTACGCCGGGAGGAGGCTCAAAATGAGATTGACGACGATAATGACTATTCTGGCGCTGGCTACCCTAGTTGTAGTGGCCTGTTCTGCGACTTCTGACCGTTCCGACCAGCCCGACCCGGCCAACAACCCAGCCAGCGCTCCGGCCGACAGTGGCGCCGGCTTGGCTGGAGTCTGGCAGGGCCGCCTGGAAGTTATGGGGCAATCACTGAACGCGACTCTGCGTTTTGTATCAAGTCCTGATGGTTTCCAGGGCACTATCGACATCCCCCAGCAGATGGCGTTTGATCTAGCGCTGGCCGCTATCAGTTTATCCGAGCAGACTGTCAGCTTTACCCTGCCGGTATCGCCGCCTCTCCAGGCCACGGGCAACCTGACCGGTAACCAGTTGAATGGTCGCTTCAGTCAGGGGCCCTACAGTGGCACGTTCAGCCTGACCCGGCAATCGGCAGCGGACGCCTCCGCAACGGTGGTTGTTCCGGAGCCGGTCGGCGAAGCGGTCAGCCTGGAGCTGGCCGGCGGCGTCCTCCACGGCAGCCTGCTGCGGCCGGACCAGCCGGCTACCATGGGGGTGCTGCTGATTGCCGGCTCCGGCCCTACCGACCGTGACGGTAATTCGATGCTCCTGCCGGGCCGCAATGATTCGCTCCGCCAATTGGCCGAGGCCTTGGCCGCCAACGGCTTCCTGGTGCTGCGAGCCGACAAGCGCGGTATCGGCCGCAGCGTCTGGCCGGGTTTGCGCGAAGAAGACTTAACGGTTGACCAGTACGCGGCCGACGCGGCGGCCTGGGCGGCTTGGCTGCGCCAGCAGGAGGGGATACGGCACATCGGCCTGGCCGGCCACAGCGAAGGTGCCCTGGTAGCCATGCTGGCCAGCCAGCTGGGCCAGGTGGACGCCTTGGCCTTGCTGGCGCCGCTGTCGATGGGCTTTCTGGATACTGTGCTGCAGCAGCTGTCCGGCGCCGAGCCGCGGCTACTGGATGCGGTCCGACGCATTACAGCCGAATTGCAGTCCGGCCGCAACGTGGCTGATGTACCGGCCGAATTGCAGTCCCTCTTCCGCCCCAGCGTCCAGCCCTACTTGATATCCCTGGCCCGACACGAACCGGCCCGACTGCTGGGCAGTTTGCCGGTGCCGGTCTTTATCGTAGCCGGTGGCCGGGACTTGCAGATTCGGTTGGACGACGTGCGCGCTCTGGCGGCCGCTCGGCCCGACGCTACTTTCCGGGAGCTGGCGGACATGAACCATGTGCTCAAGGCGGTCGGCCCGGACCAGGCCGATAACCGGGCGGCCTATTCTAGTCCGGATTACCGCCTGGCCGACGGCCTGGTGGCTGGACTGGTCGATTTCTTCAGGGCGCTACGCTAAAAACGGGAGGCTGTGTGTCGATTTCATTTAACGCGCTCAGTAAGGCATACGGAAAAATCCAGGCCCTGCGCGAAGTTACCTTTACCCTGGAGCCGGGCGACGTGCTGGGCTACATCGGCCCGAATGGCGCCGGCAAGAGCACCACCATGCGCATCCTGACCGGCCTGATCCGCGACTATCAGGGCAGCGTCAGCATCGACGGCCGCAATATCGAGACCATGCGCGACGAACTGCACCGCCGGATCGGTTTCGTGCCTCAGGAGGCCGGCTTCCAGGAATGGCGGACGGTGTCGCATGCCCTGCGCACTTTCGGCCAGCTGAGCGGGCTGTCGGGCCAGGATCTGGAGCGGCGTATCGGCGCGGCGCTGCAGCGGCTCGACCTCAAGGACGTCGCCACGCGCCGCATCGCCCTTTTGTCCGGCGGCATGCGCCAGCGGCTGCGCTTCGCCCAAGCCCTGTTGCACGACCCGGATATCCTGATTCTCGACGAACCCCTTAACGGCCTCGATCCGGCCAGCCGCTTCCAGATGAAGAAGCTCATCCAGGAGCTGGCTGACGGCAAGCGTTATATTATTTTTTCATCGCATATTCTCGGCGAGATGGAAGACCTGGCCACGCGCATCGCCATTCTGCACCAGGGTACCATCAAGCGCTTCGGCACGCCGGAAGGTTTACGCGCCGAGTTCGGCCTGGGATCGGTCATCGAGATCGAGAGCAGCCGGCGCGACAGCCTCCAGGCGGACTGGTTCGCCGGTTTGCCGGTGGAGCGCTGCCAGGCGCAGGGCCGCAACCGCTACCTTTTACACCTGACCGGCGGAACGCCGGTCGAGACTTGCATGCCGGCCGTGATGGGTGTCCTGGCGCGGCACGACTTTGCCCTGAGCTCGCTCAGGCACCTGCAGCCGAGCCTGGAAGACGTCTATCTGGCGCTGACCGGGGAGGGAGCATGAATACGATGTGGCGGAATCTGGCTATCCTGTACCTTGACGAACTGCGCGGCTTCGGCCGTTCTCGGGTGATGCTGGTGCTGTGGATCGGGCTGCCGCTGGTTACCGCGTTGTTCCGTCTGCTGCAGCCGAACCTGGAGGGCATGCCGCTGACCACCTTTACCGCCCTGATGACCGGTTCCATCGGCGGCACCCTGTCCGCCGTGCTGATGGCCACCACCATTACCGGCGAGCGCTTGAGTAAGGTCTACGATCTGTTTCTGGTGCGGCCCATCCGGCGTGGCTGGTTGCTAGTGGCCAAGTATCTGGCGGCTTTGACCGGCCTGTTCGTGGCCGCCTTCCTGGCGGTGGCGGTCGGACTGGCGGTCGATGCCTTCAACGGCCTACCGGCGCTCAGCTTGATCGAGGCGGCGCTGGTGCCCCTGCTGTTGTCGCTATCGGCTATGGCAGTAGCCACGGCGGTGGGCCTACTGTTCGGCGTCCTGTTTAATTCAGTGGCCGCCGCCGCCATTCTGTCGGTTTATTTGGGTAACCAGCTGTCGGCGATCGTGCTGCTGCCGATGGTCTTTCTGACGGGCGCCTGGCCGCTGGTCATCGCCCTCGGCACCGGTCTGTTGGTTCCGGTTGGTCTGCTCCTGGCCAGCGCCGCGATTTTTCAGCGCAAGACTTTGTAGGCGGAGCATCAGGCTGGACAGCGCGCCGCCCGCCTGAAATGTTTTTCAGGCGCCGCTTGAGGCTTGTTGGCGGGGCTGCTGCCAGAGCGGATGGTGGCGGTACAGGCCGCTGATGTCCGGGCCGGCCGATCCGGCGGCATAGGGTTGCAGGGCGGCCGCGCTCAGGCTGTCCCAGCTGGCCAGCAGCGGGTCCAACAATTGCCAGGCTTCCTCGGTCTCGTCGAAGCGGATAAAGAGGGTGGAATCGCCGCGCAGGGCATCGGCCAGCAGGCGCTCGTATGGTCCGGGGGCGGCGCTGGCCGAATCGCGCAGCATGCCTACCAGTTCCTCGTGCTCGCTATCGCCGCCGCCGGGGGCGCGGGTATTGAAGCGCATCGAGACGCCCTCGTCCGGCTGGATGCGCAGCACCAGGCGGTTGGCGTCGGGCGTGACGCCGGGTATTTCCATGGGCGACTGCCGGAAGTGGATGGTTATCTCGCCATAACGCCGCTCCAGGGCCTTGCCGGTACTCAGGATGAAGGGCACGCCCTGCCAGCGCCAGTTGTCGACATACAACTTCAGGGCGACGAAGGTTTCGGTGGCCGAATCCGGCCGCACCAGCCGCTCGGCCCGGTAATCGGGCACCGCTCCGCCCTGGCCGTCGTGGCCGGCGCGGTACTGGCCGCGCACGAAGCCAGGCAGGTCGGCGGAGTGTTCCGGCAACCAGGCGGCGCGCAGCAGCTTGACCTTTTCTTCACGCACGTCCGCCGCCGCCAGGCTGGGCGGCGTTTCCATGGCCGTCAGGCAGAACAGCTGCATCAGGTGGTTTTGCAGCATGTCGCGCACCGCGCCGGCCTGGTCGTAATAACCGCCGCGCTTTCCGATGCCGCCGGACTCGGCCAGGACTATCTCCACCCGGTCGATGTACTTGCGGTTCCACAGCGGCTCGAAAATGGTATTGGCAAAGCGGAAGTAGATCAGGTTCTGGACGGCGTCCTTACCGAGGTAATGGTCGATGCGGAAGATGTCGTCCTCGCGATAGTGCTGGTGCAGGAACTGGTTGAGGCCTCTTGCGGCCTGCAGGTCGGTGCCGAAGGGTTTTTCGACGATGACGCGGCGCGAGGCGCCTTCTCCGGCCGCGCGGTTTAAGCCGGCCAGACCACTGGTTGCCAGCTGGCGGGCCGCTTCGGCGAAGAGGTCCGGCGCGCAGGCCAGGTAAAAAAGGCCGTCGGTGGCCGGATGCTTGAAATAACGCTGGCGCAGTGCGGCAAAAGGCGCTGCCGCGCGGATATCGCCCTGGATGTAGTAAAGGTGGCGGGTAAAACGCCGGATGGCCAGCTCGTCCTCTCCGGGGTGGATGGCCTTGATGGCGGCCAGGGCCAGGCGGCGGTAGGCGGCGGTATCGAGTTCATCGATGGCCAAGCCGACCAGGCGGGTGCTGGCCGGCAGCTTGCCGAGGGTCCAGAGTTTGTACACGGCTGGCAGGATACGGCGCAGCGCCAAGTCGCCTGAGCCGCCCAGGACGGTGATGCAGGTTGAATGACTGTGCGAGCCGCCGTTCATCGAATCCATACCCAAGTATAGCATACTGCTCACTCCCAGGCCAGTCGGCCGGCCCGCTTTGCCAGGTTTCTCCGCTTCCGGCGCGATTGCCGAGCCCTGGATTTGGGGTTATACTTCTGCCAGCGGAGGACGACGGTGTTACCTAATACTACTATCGGCCTGAATTTGGCCGGGCTGCACGATATTCTGGTACGACAGCTGCCCGATCCGGAGCGGCGGGCCTTGGTCCAGACCCTGTTTTACAAGCGTTTGTCGCTCTTGGCCCATGAATTTTACGGTGGCAAGCTCCAAACAGCCCCACGCTGCGGCCTGTACGGCCCGGCCTGGCTCAATGTCTGGTACACCCCGGGCGTCTCGGCCGTTTCCACCGCCATCCGCGATAATAACGACCAGTCGTTCAGCCTGAGCGCCCGCGGTTCCACGGTGGCGATAGTATCCGATTCCACCCGCGTGCTGGGCGACGGCGACTGCACGCCACCCGGCGGCCTGGGCGTCATGGAGGGCAAGGCTTTCCTGATGAAGTACCTGGGCGGGGTGGACGCGGTGCCGCTGTGCGTAAACAGCCGCGGCCCGGATGGCCGGCCCGACCCGGCCCGACTGATCGACTTCGTGCGCATGGCCAGCCCGTCCTTCGGCGCCATAAACCTGGAAGACATCAGCCAGCCGAATTGCTTCCGGGTGCTCGACGAACTGCGCGACAGCTGCGGCATCGCCGTCTGGCACGACGACGCCCAGGGCACGGCCTGCGTCACCCTGGCCGGCCTGCTCAACGCCCTGCAATTGGCCGACAAGCGCCTCGGCGACGTTTCCATCGTGCTCCTGGGCGCCGGCGCCGCCAACACCACCATCGCCCGCCTGCTGCTGGCCGACGGCGCCGACCCGGCCCGCCTCTGCCTGTTCGACAAGCATGGCGGCCTGCACGCCGGCCGGCTTGATCTGGAGGCCGACCCGCTGGCCGGCCGGCAATGGCAGCTGGCCCAACAAACTAATCCAGGCCGCTTCCAGACGCCGGCCGAGGCCCTGCGCGGCGCCGATGTCCTGGTCGCCCTGTCCCAGAGCGGGCCGGGCGTGGTCAAAGCGGAGTGGGTGGCCAGTATGGCGCCCCAGGCCATCGTCTTCGCCTGCGCCAACCCGGTACCGGAAATCTGGCCGCACCAGGCCAAGGCGGCCGGCGCCTTCATCGTGGCCACCGGCCGGGGCGACTTCCCCAACCAGGTGAACAACTCGGTCTGCTTTCCCGGCATCCTCAAGGGCGTGCTGCTGGTGCGTGCCAAGGCCATCTCCGACAGCATGGCCATCCGTTGCGCCCACAGCCTGGCGGACTTCGCCACCCGGCGCGGCATCACGCCCGACGCCATCATGCCGACCATGGAGGACGACGGTGTTTTCGCCCGCCAGGCGGCCGACGTGGCCGAGCAGGCCGCCCAGGAGGGCCTGGCCCGGCTGGTCCTGACGCCAGCCGAGGTGTATGAGCGGGCCACGGCCGACATCCGCGCCGCGCGCCAGCTGTTCACTGACCTGATGGATAACGGGCTCATCCAGGCGCCGCCGGAGTCGATGCTGCAGGCTGCCCTGGATTGGGCCCTGGCCCAGGTTTGAGCGGCCGGCCTAGGCGACCAGGCGGCCGGGCGCCACAGTGGCGGCGTCCGGCGCTTTGACACTGGCGGCCGCTTCGTTGTAGTCTGACCGCCGCCGCTGGATCGCCCGGCGGGCATGCCAGTTGTCCGGAGGTATTCCATGCGCAAACGCGACTTGTCGGGTCACCCGATCGCGTCGGTCTCCATTCCCCGCTTCGTGTTGACGGTGATGAGCCGACCTGGCCTGCGCTCGGCCGCCCTGTACTGCGTCCGCAACGCCGCCCGCGACTTCTTTGGCGTGCAATGGCGGGAACGCTTCGGCCCGCGCCTGAGCTGCGTCTCCAGCGTCGACCACGAGCTCGACCAGCTAGTGCCCTTCGCGCCCGGTTACATCAATACCTACATGGACTTTATCCCCTTCTGGATCCGCACCGCCGCCTGGCTGCAGCGCCATTACGGCCTGGCCGGCACGGCCGAAACCGCCGCCTTCGTGCGCGGCATCGCCGACCTGTACCGCTACGCCGGCAGCGTCTACTGGGCGCGGCTGTCGACGACGCGCCGTCCCTTCTACGTCAAGCGACCGCGCTTCGCCCTCATCCACCTGTCCGACCCGCATTTCGCCTGCGTTCCCAGCCTGCATGTCATGATCGTAGTCTACACCTGGCTGGCCTTCCGCGACCTGGTGCGCAAGCTGGGCGACGAAACCAGCCTGGCGCCGCGCGTCCAGGAATTATTCCGCGGCGCCATGGCCATCACCGAATCGATCCTCTACGTCAAACAGCACAGCGTCAACTGCATCTCGGCCGCCCTCTACGTGATGTGCACCCTGTTCCCCGACTGGTTCGACCAGGCCGGGGCCGAGGCCTTCATCAACCAGCTGTTCCTGACCCAGCCCATCCCGCTGGCGGCCGACGCGGCCGTCATCCGGGCTCACGTCCTGCAGCTGTTCCGCCGCTTCATGGCCGAGCGCCAGGGCCACCCGGATTGGCGCCGTCCGCTCCTGGCCTTCCTGGCCAGCCTGCCGCAGCGCCCCGGCCTGCGCCACGACACCGAGCGGCTGCTGGCGCGCGTCCCCCGGCACGGCGGCAAAGCTCCTGAATAAAAGATTACCGCTTTAACAGGTTGTTGAAAAAGCCGGTTGCTTTCTCAACAACCTTAACAATTCCTCGCATAGCTTGCGCTATGCGAGGAATTGTACCGGCTTTTGAAGTGTTGAAAAGCCGCATCCGCGTTTTTCAACACCCTGTTAAGGAACAGGCCAGCGCAAATCTACGCTAAAGTAATAAAAAGGCTGCCCGCGGGGGCAGCCGTTTAAAAAACGCATTCAGTGGCGCCGCCACTGCCGGCGAGCTAGCTGGTCATCAGGCGGTTCATCCTGGCCACAAAGCCGGCCACATCCTTCAAAGAAGCCCCTTCGATTAGTAGGGCCTGATCCAAGAGCACGTTGGCGATGTCGGCGATAACGGTCTCGTTGACGCTTAGTAGGGCCTTGGTGACCAGGGCGTGGTCGCCGTTGACTTCTAGGATCGGCTTGACGTCCATATCGGCGCCGCGGCCCATGCTCTTCATCAGGTTGAGCATCTGCATACTCGGGTCGTGCTCGTCGACCACGATGCAGGACGGGCTTTCCGACAGACGGGCCGATAGGCGGACGTCCTTGACGCGCGCTCCCAGGGCCTTCTTGAGCTTCTCGACCACCGGCGCCATTTCCTTCTCGCGCGCCTCGTCTTTCTGGTCGTCGAACTCTTTTTCAGCGCCGGCGCGGTTGACGGCCTTCAGCTCCAGGTCGCCGAACTTGCCGACCATCGGCATGACCAGTTCGTCGATCTCGTCGGAGCAGAGCAGCACCTCGATGCCGTGCTTGCGGTACATTTCCAGGATACGTCTCTGGCGCAGGCGGTCTTCCGAGTCGCCAGAGACGTAATAGATGGCTTTCTGGTCGTCCTTCATGCGGGTCTTGTACTCGGCCAGGCTGACCCAGCCGTCCTGGGTGGTGCTCTTGAAGCGGATCAGCTCCAGCAAGGCTTCCTTGTTGGCGTAGTCGGTATAGAGGCCTTCCTTGAGCGGGCGATTGAACTCGGCGATGAAGGCCTTGTACTTGTCGGGCTCCCGGCCGGACAGGTCCTTCAGCTCGCCCAGGACCTTCTTGACGCTGGCCGAGCGGATGTTGGTCATGACGCGGTTCTGCTGCAGGATCTCGCGGCTGACGTTCAGCGGCAGGTCCTCCGAGTCGATCACGCCGCGCACGAAGCGCAGGTAGGGCGGCAGGAGTTCCTTGTCGTCGTCGGTGATGAAGACGCGGCGCACGTACAGCTTGACGCCCGGCTTGTAGTCGGCGTGGTAGAGGTCGAAGGGTGCCTTCTCCGGCAGGTAGAACAGGGTGGTGTACTCGATGGTGCCTTCGGCCTTGGTGTGCATCCAGTGCAGCGGCTTCTCGTCCGAGTCGGTTATATTCTTGTAGAATTCGACGTAGTCCTCGTCCTTGAGCTCGGTCTTGGGCCGGCTCCACAGGGCTTGGGCGCTGTTGGCCTGCTCGTGTTTGTGGACGGTACTGTCTTTTTTTTGTCCCTTGTCGTCGTACTCGTCCTCGTCCCAATCCAGCCAGATGGGGAAGGCGATGTGATTGGAATATTTCTTGATCAGCTCCTGCAGGCGCCAGCGGGTCAGGAACTCGCGGCCGTCGTCGTTCATCTTGAGGGTGATGGTGGTGCCGTGGCCGTCTCTAGCGGCCGGCTCGATGTCGTAGGCGCCTTTGCCGTCGCTGGTCCACAGCCAGGCCTGGTCCTCGCCGGCCTTACGGGTTACCACGCTGACGCTGTCGGCTACCATGTAGCTGGCGTAGAAGCCGACGCCGAAGCGGCCGATCAGGTTGGCGTCCTTGCGCGCGTCCTGGGCCATGGCCTCCATGAAGCGGCGGGTGCCGGAGCGGGCGATGGTGCCCAGGTTCTCGACCAGGTCGGCCTCGTTCATGCCGATGCCGTTGTCGGCGATGGTCAGGTGGCCGTTAGTGCTGTCAAAGTTGATGCTGATGGCCGGCTCGAAGCTGATGGCCTTGTAGGCTTCGTCCGAGGCCGACAGGTAACGCAGTTTGTCGAGGGCGTCGGAGGCGTTGGAGATCAGTTCGCGCAGGAAGATCTCGCGGTGCGAGTACAGCGAATGGATGATCAGCTGCAATAGTTGGTTGACTTCGGCTTGAAATTGGTGTGCTGCCATGTTGAAACTCCTGGATAGGGGGTAATGTCGCCGACTGGCGCGCTGCTGTCAGACTGGACGCCGGCCGGTTCTGGTAACCGGACTGGTCGGTATTCGTGGCTCTAAAATAATACAATCAGGGCGGGGAGGCAAGTCTAGCCGGAGAGTTTAGACCCTGGTCACTCGAAGACGTAGGTATGCCACTGCTCGACGAAGCCGCCGAATCCGGTGGCCAGGGCCTTGTCCGGCAGGGCTAGGGCCGCGTCGCCGTAGTGCATCAATAGCATTTTGGCCTTGGTGGCGGTTGGCAGCTTGGACAATTCGTCGATCGAGGCATGGACACCGCCCGAGAACATCTGGCAATCGTGGAAGATCAGGTCGATATGGTAGTTTTTTTCCCAGAAGGCGAACAGGCTGGGGTCAAAGCGGGTGTCGCTGGAGTAGGCAATCCGGTCATTGATGACCACGCCGTAGCTCAAAGCGGATTGGCGCCAGCTTTTGGCCGAGTCGGGAATGTGTTTGGTGCGGAAGATGTCCAGTTTGATCTTACCGATGGCGATGGTTGACAGCTCGCGGTCGGCGTTAACCACCGGCGTCGGATGCTTGATATTCCAAAAATCGGCTAGTTCCAGCCAGCGGCCGTCGCGGCGTTCATTGTAGGCGCAGCCGCCGCGCAACGAGCTGTCCCACAGCAGTTTGGCGTAACGTGGCGTGACGATCAGCCCCGGTTTCTTGCGGGCCACATAGCGGTTGACCAGCATGACTTCTTCCAAGCCGCCGACGTGGTCAGCATGGGAATGGGTAATCAGGTAGTTGTGGATATCCATGACCGATAGGCCGAGTAGGGCTAGGGCTTCCGGGGCTCGTGAGCCGCAGTCAATCATGACATGATCCTCGCCCTGGCTGATCAATAGGTTGTTCTGGTAGTATTTCTTGGAGAAAGCGCTGCCGCTTCCTATAAAAGTTAGTTCTGTGGAGCCATCGGTGGTTAAACCCAGCGCTCCAAGGTCGCCACCAGGGCCGATTTTGCGTTTGATATGGTTCATCGCAGAAAATATACATCATGTCCGGGATTATTTCCATCCAATTCCGCAAATCAGCTGGGTTATTTTATTTGACATTGGCGGGACAAGAATGATAGTATGTCGTTTGAATTGTATATTTGCATAGCTGTCGAGAAATTGTTTGGCTTTCGACGGTTCGGTTGATTCAAGGCCAAGGAGGCGGATTTGTCCACATTCAAGCGCTTGAAGGATAAGGAAAAATCCGCCGCCCGGGTTATTGTCTCCGTATTGCGGCGCGGTTTCCAGGCCACCGTGCACGGACTGGCCGGCTTGGTCAAACTCGGCCGCCAGAAACTGACCATCATGCTGGTGCCGCATTCCGAAAAGCGTATCCTCAATATTCAAATCAGCATCTTCGGCCTGGCCGGCATTTTTATTGTCCTGATTGGCGCCACGGTCTTTCTGTCCTGGTCAGCTCTCAATTATTCTTCGGTAGCGGCCAAGCTGGCCGGCAAGACTTCCAACCTGCAGGAGACCCGGGACGACCTGGACTTGACGCGCGACCATGTCAACCGCTTGATCAATGCCGCCCGACAGTTTCAGGCTAGCCTCGACTCAACCTTCAATAACCTTGGCCTAAGCAGCTCGTCGCCTCAGGCCGACAGCGGTTCAGGCGATCTGGCTGGTTTTTTCGAGCTCGACCAAAGCGGCGCCGGCAACCTGCGCGAGCTGTCCGAGCTCGACCGGGTTACCGCCTGGCTGGAGCAAAGCGTCCGACCCTTGGCCGAGCTGGAAACCATCCTGAGCTCACAGGGCGATATCCTGACCGAAATCCCGAACATCTGGCCGATCCGGGCCGGTTTGGGCCATATCACTATGTACTATGGCCAGAACGAGAACCCGATCTTCGGTTCCTGGTACATGCACAAAGGTATCGATATCTCGACCTTCCGCTCCGGCGATCCGATCGTTACCACGGCCGACGGCAAGGTCGTCGACGTGGCCTACGATAACGGTCTGGGCAACCATGTAATCGTCGAGCACAAATATGGTTTCATTACCCGCTATGCCCACATGTCGGCCTTCAACGTCCAGAAAGGCGACATCGTGCGCCAGGGACAGGTCATCGGCTTCATCGGCAATACCGGCCTTTCCACTGGCGCTCACCTGCATTACGAAGTGCATCTGGGTACCGCCACTATAGATCCGCTGCGTTTCATCAACAGCCGGCCGAACCAGACGGCCGGGTTGAACAACTGAAGCGGCTCAAACCATAATCCATGGCTACCGTTAAATCCGTCTTGGTAAACACGCTGCTCGGTCCCGGAAGTTCCTTCCGGGGCGACCTGGTCATCGAGGGCTTCATCCGGGTGGACGGCTGGCTGCGCGGTTCATTGCGCAGCACTGGCAAGGTGGTGATCAGCGCCATGGCCCGTTGCGATGCCTCGATCATCGCCGCCTCGGCCATTGTTGGCGGCGTGGTGCGCGGTGATGTTTGCGTCAGCGAACAGCTGGAGTTGCAGGATGGCGCGGTCATCGTCGGTAATGTCTTCGCGCCTAAGCTCGATGCCAATGCCAATGTCATCATTCACGGACAGGTTCTGGTTGGTTGTGGCCAGGCCGATGCCGTCGACGCCATGCAGGCCTTCCTGCGCAAGTATTCGGGTAGCAGCCGTCCGCTGGGGGGCGACCAGTTGGCTCCCCTGCCGCCTAATGGCCAATTGGACTGGCGGCATAGCCTGGACAGCGGTAGCGAGTAGCCGGAATGGCCGCCATCATTGTTCCCGACAATCAACAGGTTGGCCTGATTGCCAGGTATCAGCCACCCAAGGCGGCCAAGAAGAAAGAAAGCACCAAGACGGCCGGTCTTTTTAGCCGACTGCTGGGTAGCAAGCAGCCGGAGAGTCTGACTCATCCGGTCAGCGAGCTGCCGTTTACGGAAGCCGAGATCGCGCAGCTACTGGAGGCGGTCCACGAAGCCGGTGACGCGCTCAAGAAGGATGCCTCGAGCGCGAATATTATAAATTATAAGAAGGCAGTCCGTGATTTTATCCACCAGGTGGTGGAACAGAGCTACGAGCTGAACGAGAACACCTCGGGACGAAATATCTTGAAACGCAAAAAATATACGAACATTGCTATAATCGACGAAAAACTGGAACGACTGGCCGCCGATATCATGGTGGCCCAACGCGACAAATTGAATATCCTGGCCAAGCTGGACGAGATTTACGGCTTGCTGGTCGATTTGTTGCGCTGACCGCCAGCAGGCGGGTGATGGAGCCGGCATCATAAATCCGGCATTGCTATGGAGGCATTTATGAGCGACGATTCATATAAAGACCTGTCCGAGGATGAACTTAGGCATCTGGAGGACGAGCATCAGGAGTTCGAGCCGACGACCCAGTCGGGCAACGACAACCTGCCCGACCCGCTGTACCGCATAAAAGTAGCGCCAAATAACGAAACCTACTATGCCGGGGCGGATATCGAACTAAAGGCCGGCAATCTGGTTTTGGCGCCGACCCGTTATGGCCGCGACCTGTGCGAGGTGCTGGGCGTGGTGCGTCACCCCGGCTTCGTGCGGCCCGAAGATGTCATCCACATCGAGCGGCTAGCCAGCGAACACGATATCCAGAAGCGGCGCGACGATGAACAAAAGGAGCGGACGGCCTTCGACCTGTGCAAGCAGAAGATCCACGAGCATAACCTGCCCATGAAACTGATCTTCGCCCATTACCTGTTCGACGAGCCTAAAGTGCTGTTTTTCTTCACGGCTGATTCGCGGGTCGACTTCCGCGATCTGGTGAAGGATCTGGTGCTGGTATTCAAGATGCGCATCGAATTGCGCCAGATAGGCGTGCGCGATGAGGCTCGTGTGGTTGGCGGTTGCGGTGTCTGCGGGCGTTTACTGTGCTGCCATGCCGTCACCGACAAATTGGTGCCAGTTTCCATCAAGATGGCCAAGGACCAGAATCTGTCGCTCAACTCGCTGAAGATTTCCGGCCCCTGCGGGCGCTTGCTCTGCTGCCTGGCCTATGAATTCGGTTTCTACCGCGAAGCCCGGCGACACATGCCCAGCGAGGGAACGCGTATCAATTTCGATGGCACGGTCTTCAAGATCACCGAAATTAATGTGCCGGCCGGCCGCTTGACCATGGCCGGCGAGGATGGCCGTTATCTGGTCATGACCTCGGATAAATTCGTGCACAAGGACGGTCGCTGGACGGTGCGCGAGACGCCGACTCCCGAGGCCTGATAGCCGGCCACTAGCAGGGTGTTGAAAAACGCGAATGCGGCTTTTCAACACTTCAAAAGCCGGTACAATTACGCAGCATAGCGCAAGCTATGCGAGGAATTGTTAAGGTTGTTGAGAAAGCAACCGGCTTTTTCAACAACCTGCTAGGCGCTATCCGGCCGCCGGTCAAGGCGCTGGGGTAGCCGGCGGCGGTGCTTCGGGCAGGCAGATCGTGAAACGGGCGCCGGCACCGGATTGCGAATCGACTTCGATTCGGCCGGCATGTTGCTGGATTATCTTCCAGGCGATGCTCAACCCCAGACCGCTGCCCTTTTCCCGGCCTTTGGTGCTGAAAAACGGTTCAAAAATGTGCGGCAGCACCTCGGGTGGTATGCCTGCGCCATTGTCGCCGATTGCCACGTAGCAGCAGGCGGTATCTAGCGGATTACCCGCCTGGCCGGCCGCCAGGCGACCGGTCTGAAGTCGAATGCGGTCCTGGTCAGCCTTGTTAGGCGAGCGGGACTGCAGCAGGCTGTGTCCGGCATTGATCAGCACGTTTATTATAACTTCCTCAAGCTGGAAAAGATCGCCAGCGATGGGCAAAGGCTGTGACGACAACGCGAAGTCAAAGTTGATTTCCTTGTCCAACGAGGAGCGGCACAGCTTGACGCTGTCGCGGCACAGGTCGTTCAATTCGAGTCGCCGGATTTCCGGCGCCTGGTCTTTCGAAAGCTGCAGCAATTGGCGGTTGAAGTGCATGATTCGCTGGACGGCATCGTTGATGTTGCCGAGGTAGCTGGTCATTTCGCTACCAATGGCACAGTCTTGGGTTAGAAGGGTTATCATGGACAGGCTGCCGGTGATGGTGTTCAGGTAGTTGTTGTAATCGTGGACGATGCTGGCGGCCAACTGGCCGACGGTCTCGATTTTATGGAGGCGCTCCAGTTGGCCTTCTTGTTCCACCAGGCGGCTGACATCTTCGATCCGCACCACGTAGCCGCGCCCGCTATCGTTGCTCAGGCTGGCGATGGCGATATCAGCGTGCTGAAAAAGGGGTGGTAAGGGCTGGCGCTGGAAATTCAGCTTTACCTGGCTGTACTCGGCGCTGGTTCGAGCCTTGTCCAGAAAGGGGCCGAGCGCGGGCAGCAAGGTCTGCAGGTTCCGCCCAATCAGTTGGTTTTTGGGAAGGCCGAGGTAGTGGGCCGCCATCTGGTTGCAGTGGTAGATTGAGCCATGCAGGTTGATGGCCGCGATCATCGAGGGGAGGGCTTCCAGGACGCCGCGCAGGTAGTTTTGGGTGTCATTGAGGGCGCTGGCGTAATTGTCCCGCTCCAGCTGGCGCAGTCGCAGCGAGCGGCTGAACGACAGCAATTCGCGCAGGTGGGCCAACTCGAACCCGTGATGTATGGACTTGGCCAAGCCCAAGCGCTCCGTAAGCAGCGTCAGGCTGTACGAATCGAAGATTCGCATACCGATGTCGATCCGGTGCCGGATGTGATCGGGGATATGGTCCGCCTCACCCGGGCTGACGGCATAATCATAGCTAGAACTATCGACCGAACAGCCCGGAAACCAGGCTTGCCAGCTGATGTCGGTCAGCCCGGCCTCCATCAGGCTGGCGATCAGCTCTTGGCAAGCCGCAGCCGAGTCATTGACCAGAAGGACGCGGCTTTTCTCAGGCAGATTGGCCAGTAGGATCATCTTGGCCGGATTCAGGGTACGGGAAGCCACGATTAGCGACGCCGGAGCGAGGCGGTCGGCACTGCCCCGGCATTGCTCGAAGACCTCGCGGCTGGAGAACAGGTAGGCATCGGCTAGCGGTAGTTCCGGTACGCCATTGGCTAAGTGGTATTCGAGAAACGTAGCGAGGTTGCCGAACTGTTGAACCAGCTGATCGCGCAGGCTGTGGCTGGTGCGTGGTGAACCTGCGATGACGGCCACCTGTGGCACGATTGTTATCATCGCATTCAACTATATTCCTTTTGGCCTTGCGGTCAAGTTGTTGTCGGCCATATTGACAAACTGCGCACTTTTAGGCTATAAGTTTGGTGTCAGGCAGACTGGCCGGCGACGTTTCTCGCGTTGTGAAAAGCCTGCGTCTGACGAGGCATGCGGCGATGGTGAAATTGGCAGACACGCTAGGTTCAGGTCCTAGTGCCCTTAACAGGCATGGAGGTTCAAGTCCTCTTCGCCGCAAAAATAAGAAACCCGACCACCAGGTCGGGTTTCTTATTTTTGCGGCGAGAGGGCTTGTGGCGTTAGCCGGCGCATGCCGGCCATCCAACCAACTTCCATACGCCCGTCCGCGTAGCGGACTACCGAAGCGAGCGCCGTTTCGCAGGTCGCGTCAGCGATCCGTAGTATCATTTCCTTGCGAATTAGCGAATGAAATGAGCGTCCCAACGGGAGGAAGAGGCGCCAAGGATAACGTCAGTTTGTTGCTCACTTTGATGTAACATTGTATTCCAGTAACAAAGGCAGTAATCGGATGTTGGTTTATATCAAATATTTTCTATTGAGCAAATCACCAAGTTCTGAATATGTGATGAACAAATCATCGGCTACCGTGGCGTCAGATTTGTCACGAACCTTTTTTAATGTTTTCATACCGACATTTTGGGCGCCTACTATGTCATAGGTTTCCGAATCGCCGATAAACAAGCATTCAGCGGCCGGTACCCCAAGTTTATCTGCAACCCATAGAAATGCTTCAGGGTTTGGCTTGAAGCATCCAATCTCAACGGCAATGCCGATGGAATCAAAATGAAGACTCAGTTTGGAGGCTGAAATTCTGGCTTTCTGTTCAGGAAGGTCGTTTGAGTTTGTAAGCAAGCCCAGTTTGTATTTTGGCTTGAGCGTTACAAGGAGTTCGTTGACACCATCATAGACTTTCACCGTGTTTAGATAAACCGCGAAATAATCTGACAGGTATTCGTCTTTCCATGTACCACCAAAATGTCGCATTGTTTCCTGTAGGCGATAGGCGTGAATGTTTTGCCTTAGTATTGTCTTGTTGTCATAGATTGCCCTGAGAACATCTCCCGAATAATCTCGAAACTCATCCAAGCTGACGCTCAGACCAGACCTTTCCAATACTTTTCGCAACGCGAGTGTATCCCCATGAGGATAGTCAACCAGCGTTGAGTCGAAGTCAAATAGTATAGCCTTTATCATTTGATTCCTTGCTTTTGGTATTCTGGGTTACCTCCCAGTCTGGAATGAAGGCCCACTTCGCAGCCAGAGAATACTCCTGGAGCCCTTCTAACGAGTCTTGCTAGCGGATCAACTTGTTCTCCCTAAGCGATTCGGTACTAGTTGAACACTCAGAGTATAGTCTAAATTTTCAGATTCTTGAATCTGCTAAATGGAAAGAACGGCAATTGGACTACTGGAGCGAGCACGGGCAGGTCGGAAGCCAAGCTCGCGCTACCTGGTTGTCCCCGAATAGCGCTGCCTGGTCGTCCCAGAATAGACCTTGACAAGCCGGGCGATGCAAACGAGAATTTCAAGCAAGCTTTTGTTTCATCTTGACTAGGATTTCCGGGGAGGGACGATGGCTACGCGCCTCTGTAGCTTTTTGAGACCTTTGATACTGTTAGCGCTGGTAGCTGGCTTGGCCTTTCTGGCCGGCGCGTGTACCGCTCGGTCGGACATCATGGTCGGTTTCGTGGCCAGCCTCTCCGGGATAGACTACATGCTCGGCGTTGAGGGTCGGAATGCCGCCCAGCTGTTTGTGGAAGAGTTGAACGCTTCCGGTGGCATAGCCGGCCGGCGCTTGCGTCTGGAAGTTCGCGATCTGGCCAGTGACGATCGGCGGGGGCCGCGTTTGGCCAAGGAGCTGGTCGATGCCGGAGCCATCGCCATCCTCGGCTTTTATTCCAGCTCGTCGGCTTTGGCGGCCATCCCGACCATGCAGACGGCGATGGTGCCGATAATCAGCCCGACCTCCACTTCAGCCGAACTGTCTGGCAAAGCGGATGTCTTTTTTCGGACTATTATGACCTCGGCCCGCGATCCGGTCGTGCTTGGTGGCCGCATGCGGGCGGCTGGGCAGTCCCGGATACTCTTCCTGGCCGCCGCCTACAATCAGCCGTATTACGAGACCTACTTCAATGGGCTGGCCTCTCTGGTCGACATGAGCGGTTTGATTCTCTATGACTCGGTCCAGGAAATGGATTATGACCGTATCGCCCGCCTGGCTTTGGAACCGGGCTACGACGCGGTGATGATCGTGGCCAGCTCCCTGGATACCGGCACCATAGCCCAGAACTTGGCTTTGCGCGGGCTGCTGAAGCCACTCTACCTGAGCGGTTGGGCCGGCAACCATGATGTTATCACCTATGGCGGCGCGGCCGTCGAAGGCGCCAGCTTGGTGCATCAGGTGGATATTAGCCTAACGGCTAGCTCCGCCTTGTCTATCGCCTATCGGGCGGCCTTCAATGTTGAGCCGAGTTATGCAGCCATCGAGACTTGGGATTCCATGCTGTTACTGGTAGCCGCCTTGCGCCAGGCCAATGAATCGCCCCAACAATTGTATGAAGCGCTAGGCGGCATCGAGCGATTTGAGGGTACGGCTGGCCCGATACTAATGGATTCCTTTGGTGACGCGCACCGAACCCTGTACTTGAAACAGATTCAGGATGGCGATTTCGTGGTGAGTGGCCAGGATCAGTAAGGGTTGACCACGGTTAAAGTTCTTCTCACCGGCGGACAGGCGCGCGGTTCTAGTGCAATTCTTCTATAGTAACAGCATACTCTTGACCAAGCAGCTGTAGCTTGAAGCGGCGGACAAGCGCCAGCGGCTGCCGGGCTGTGGCTAAGCTGGCGCGCAAGGTTTCCAGCCGTTCCGTTGTGGCGCGCAGGGCTGCCACCGCCCCGGGAATGGTGCAGGCCGCAAAGTGAACCAGGCAGCCCGGTCGGGCTTGGCCGAGTAAGGGTAGATCGGCTTCGATGACCTGGGCGAGCCGGGTGTAGCCGCCGGTGGTCTGGCGGTCGGCCAGGAGGACGATCGGCTGCCCGTCGCCCGGTACCTGGATGGTTCCGCTCAGTACGCCGGACGAGATGATGTCGGCGCCGGCGACGTGCTCCAGGGCTGGCCCTTCCAGCCGGCAACCCATCCGGTCGCTGCGGGACGACACCCGGTAGGGCTCGGTTAAGAAGCGGCGCTGGCTGGCGGCGGTAAAACGCTCTTGCTCGTCGAGGAAGGTGACGCGGAGCGTGATCTGATCGGCCAACTGGCTGGCTGACGCGGCCGGTAACTCAGCGGCTGCGGCGCTTGAACCGTCACCGGCGACTTCGGCCAGGGCGGAAGGGCTTGGCATCAGCGGTAGCTGATCGCCAGCCTGCAAACCTCGGCCGGCCAGGCCGCCAAAGCCGCTACCCGGAAAGGCGGCGCGGCTGCCCATCAGGAGCGGTGTTTGAATACCGCCGGCCACCGCCAGGTAACTGCGTAGTCCGCGACTAACCGAGCCCAGCGTCAAGCCGGAACCGGCGGGGATAGCCAGAGCGCGGTTCATGGCCACCGCGTGGCCGTCTAGGCTTAGCGGCACGATGGCGCCGCATACCGCCACCTGGGCGGCTTGCCCGAAGTATAGTTCCAGGCCACCCAGGGTGCATTCGATGCCGGCGGTTCCGGTTGGGTTGCCGACCAGTCGGTTGGCCAGGGCCAACGACCAGGCGTCGAGCGGTCCGGAGGGCGGGACGCCGCTGGCTAGGTAGCCGGGCCGGCCGGCGTCCTGTATCAGGCTGAGCGGACCGGGCTTGATAACCCGGATACCACTGCCGGCGAGCGGACCGGCCGCCGGCGGCTGCCAGTCGGTGCTGGTTGTGGTAGTCGGCCAGTCGGCTATTAGCGGTGTGGTCGTGGTTACCGGCTCGGCCACTGGCACGAAGCGCAGGTATTGGCCGGGCGCCAGCAGGGCCGGCGGCCGGCGGGTCGGGTCAAACAGGGCCAACGGCGTCCGGCCGATCAGGTTCCAGCCGCCGGGGCTGGCCGCCGGATAGACGCCGGTCTGGTGGTCGGCAATTCCGACCGAACCGGCCGGCACTCGGGCGCGTGGCGTGGCCAGCCGCGGCGTGGTCAGGATCGGGTCCAGGCCACCCAGATAGGGGAAGCCCGGCCGGAAGCCCAGCATGTACACCAGATAGTCGCGGCCGGCGTGCCGGGCGATAAATTCCTCCGGCGACAGGCCCGCCCGATTGGCGGCCGCCGCCAGGTCGGGGCCGTCTGCGCCGCCGTAGTGGACCGGCAGTTCGACCACCTGTCGCGGTCCGTCACCGCTTGTTTCCGGCCGGGCGCTGGCCATTTTCCGGAGCGCCGCCAGGAAGGCGGCGGGAGCGGTTTGTAGGGGATCGAAGAGCACCAGCAGACTGTTGTAGGCTGGCACCAGTTCGCGATAGCCGGCCGGCGGACTGGCTTGCAGCCGCGCTACCAAGGCCATCAGCCGGTGGTACTGGGCTTCGTCGATGGTATTGCCCAGGCGCACCAGGATGGCGGCCTCGCCGTAGTGGCTGAAGCGGAAGGATGTGGCCATCAGGCGGTGGGGCCGGAGGCGGACGGGCCGGAGGCGGTCGCACTGCCGGCGGTTACTGTAACGCCGCCAGCTTCCAGGCTGGCGCGCAGGGCCTGGGCCAGCTCGACCGCGGCCGGATTGTCGCCATGCAGGCAGATGGTACGGAAACGGAGCTTGATGAGGCCGCCGCCGGCCGTCTCGACGTCGCCGCTGGCCACGGCCCGCCGAGTGCGGGCGATGACTTGGGCACGGTCGTGGAGTAGGGCGCCGGGCTGGGTTCTCGGTAGTAGCCGGCCGGCGTCGTCGTAGGCGCGGTCGGCAAAGAACTCGCCCCAGAAGTCCAGCCCGGCGGCGGCCATTTCCAGGGCGCTGCCGGGCAGCCCGACCAGGCGCAACCCGTGATCGGCGGCGCGGGTGGCCCGGGCGATGGCCTCGGCCAGCGTCGGGTCGAGCGCGGCGTCATTGTACAGGGCGCCGTGCGGTTTGACGTGAACCAGTCGGCCGCCGGCCGCCCGCACAAAGGCTTGCAAGGCACCAAGCTGGTAGAGCACGGTGGTATAGACCTCGTCGGCCGTCATGGCCAGCGAACGGCGGCCGAAACCGATTAGGTCGGGGTAGCCCGGATGGGCGCCGATCGCCACGCCGGCCCGAATGGCCGCCGCCACGCTGTGGGCCATGACCGAGGGATCGCCGGCGTGGACGCCACAGGCCAGGTTGGCCGAACTGACGCAGGCCAGCAGCGCCTCGTCGTGTCCCATGGTCCAGGCTCCGAAACTTTCGCCGAGGTCGGCATTCAGGTCGATGGTGGTCATGAAAGCTCCCGCGCTTCAGGTGGCGCGATTATCCGGCTGCAGGGCCGGGCTTGTCAATGGTGGTGCCGGACCGGGTCGGTATGATATACTGCCCAGCAGTCGCGTGGCGCTAGCTTGCCCGCCGCCACGCCGGGAGCCTGTTTACCGATGGAGAAACCATGAAGAAATTACCGATACTGAGCATGTCGATTACCCTGGCCGTCAACATTGTGGCTGACCGGATAACCAAGTTCGCGGCGGTCGAATACCTGCGCGGCCGGAATCCAATCAGTTTTCTGGGCGATCTGGTGGTCATCGGCTACGCCGAGAACTCGGGCGCCTTCCTGAGCATGGGCAGCACCTGGCCATCTCCGATCAAATACCTAGTGCTGCTGATCCTGCCGATCATCGTCTGCCTGACGCTGTTGGCGTACTGTCTGTTCAAGGAGCGCGACCTGTTCAAGATTATCCTAATGACCAGCTTCGTGGCCGGTGGCCTCAGTAACCTCATCGACCGGCTGATCAACGACTTCCAGGTGGTCGATTTCCTGAACTTCGGCATCGGACAGCTGCGCACCGGTGTCCTGAATGTCGCCGACCTGTCCATTACCTTCGCGGCCGTGCTGTACATCATCTACGAGCTCCGGACCCACCGGCGGCCGGTAGCGCGCCAGGATTGACGCGACAGTACTATCCAATTGCTTCCCGGCAATTTCGGTGGTAAACTTGAATCGATTCCGCTTTTGGGGGACTGCATGAGACGATGCACCGTGATCCTTGGCCTGCTGATATTGCTGTCGCCGTTGACGCTGCCGCTAGCCTGCGCGACGCGCGATCCTGGCCACCTAGCCGCACCGCTTTTGGTCGACCAGGCTGACCAGGCTGACCAGGCTGACCAGGCTGACCAGGCTGACCAGGTCGCGGCCCCGCTGCTGGCCTCCGCGCCGCCACCGGCCGCAGCGTCCACGCCGCCGGCCCCGCCGCTTGCCCCGCCAGCTACGGCCGCTCCCCTGCCGCCACCGTCCGCTCAAACGCGCCCGGTTTTTTTCGAGTATCATGAGGCCGCACCCTTGCCGGCTAGTCGACAGACCATGAAGCCGCATAAATTGGCCGCTACCGTGGTTGAGCTGGCTGGGTGCGAGGGGCTCATCTATCTGGGTTACCTGCGCAATACCAGCAGCAGCGCCGTCAATCGCAGCCAACTGGAAACCTTGCTCGGTGGTCGGCCCATCGACTTTTTCGCCGAGGAGCTGGTCGACGGCCGTCAGGTGGTCCACCTGTACGCGCTGCGTGAACTGCCCCTGTCGGCGTCGGAACTGGTCGGCCTGTGGGTGCGCGACCCCGACAACATGGCCAGCTTCTACCCCGGCTCGTACCGCTTCTTTGCCGGCAATCGTTTTGAATACCGCACCCATTCGCAGGATATCTATGCCAAGTACTATCGGGGACCGTACCGTTTGGCCGGGCACAGCCTGTTCCTGGCGCGGGCTGAGGACCTGTGGCCGGCCGGCCTGGCCCGCTGCCAGGACGCCGCCAGCGAGCGCTTCGGCTATTACCGGGTTGACGCCGGCCTGGAGTACGAATACCGATTGTTTCCGCTGCGTCTGGCCGCCGACGGCCGGGTGGAGGAACTATTCGTCGAATTGTACTACCTGGACAGCCTGGACGGCAGCCGGCACTATACCAGCGAGCTGGTGTTCAAGTTGTCGGATAACCCGGCCTACGCGGCCGGTTTTGGCTACGATCCGCTGACCCGCTAGCAGGTTGTTGAAAAAGCCGGTTGCTTTCTCAACAACCTTAACAATTCCTCGCATAGCTTGCGCTATGCTGCGTAATTGTACCGGCTTTTGAAGTGTTGAAAAGCCGCATCCGCGTTTTTCAACACCCTGCTAGGGCTGAAGCGCTAGCGTTGACCGGAGCGCCGGCTAGTATTCCCGCTTGCCTGTCCGGGTAGCCTGCGCTATTATCGACAGTATGAAAGATCTTACCCAGGGCAACGAGACCCGCACCATCATCACCTTTGCCCTGCCCATGCTGGTCGGCAACGTGTTCCAGCAATTCTACAGCATGGTCGACAGCATCGTGGTCGGCCGCTTCGTCGGCCGGGAGGCCCTGGCGGCCGTCGGCATCTCCTTCCCGGTGCTGTTCCTGATGATCTCGCTGCTGATTGGCCTGACCATGGGCACCAGCATCCTGATATCGCAGTACTTCGGGGCTCAAGACCACGCCAAGGTGCGCGCCGCCGCCAATACCGGCTACATCATACTGTTTTGGAGCGGCCTGGCGGCTTCGATCATCGGCTTCCTGACCACCGACCTGATACTCGGGCTATTAAACGTGCCGGCCGAGGTCTATGCCGGCGCTGCCACCTACCTGCGCATCATTTTTGCCGGCATGCTGACCATGTTCGGCTACAATGCCATTGCCGCCATCCTGCGTGGCCTGGGCGATTCCCGGACGCCGCTGTACTTGCTGATCGTGGCCAGCCTGGTCAACGTCGGACTCGATTTGCTGTTTGTGGCCGGTTTCGGCTGGGGTATTGCCGGGGTAGCCTGGGCCACCGTCATCGCCCAGGGACTGTCTTTTTTCATTGGCATTGCGTATATCAATAAGCGTAACAAGCTGATCCGGATCGATTTCAAGGACCTGCACTTCGACCGGGCCATCGGCCTGCACAGCCTGCGCATCGGCCTACCCACCGGACTCCAGCAGACTTTGGTATCGCTAGGCATGATGGCCCTGACCCGCATCGTCAACGGCTTCGGCACCGCCACCATCGCGGCCTATACCGCCGCCTCGCGCCTGGACAGTTTCGCCTCGATGCCGGCCATGAACCTCGGCGCGGCCATCAGCACCTTTACCGGCCAGAACATGGGCGCCGGCAAGACCGACCGCGTCAAACGCGGCCACCTGTCGGCCGTCATCGCCGGCGCCGTCATCTCGCTGGCGGTCGGCGCCACCGTGATCCTGTTCGGCCGCCCGCTGATCGGACTGTTCTCGACCGACCTTGAAGTCATCGCCATCGGCGCCCGCTACCTGCTCATCGTCGGAGCCAGTTATACTCTATTTTCGACCATGTTTATCAACAACGGCGTCATGCGCGGCGCCGGCGATTCTTTCATCCCGATGATCAATACCCTGCTGGCGCTGTGGGTGGTGCGCATTCCGACGGCCCTGCTTTTTTCCGGTGCACTGGGCTTGGGTAGCGATGGGCTGTGGCTGAGTATACCGGCTGGTTGGCTGATGGGGGCGATTTTTTCCACCTGGTACTACCTGGGCGGCCGCTGGAAGCGCAAGGCCGTGGTGAAGGGCCGGCCACCAGCCGCGGGTTGAGGGGCCGGAGCGGAATTAGTCTTTCCGGTGGCCGTGATGGTGTTGCTTGTCGCGGTACATGGCCTGGTCGGCCAACGCCAGCGCGCCTTCCACCCGGCTGCTTTGCTCCGGGTAGGCGGCCATGCCGATGCTGCAGCTAACCAGGAGCTGGGTGTCGCCCAGGCGGAACGGTTCGTCGAAACAGGCCCGGATCTTGGCTATCAGGGCGTCCTGTCCTTCCACCGTGTGCACCCTGGCGAGGACCGCGAACTCGTCGCCGCCCATGCGGGCAATGATGTCGGAACTGCGCAGCTGCGCCTGCAGTCGGGCCGCCACTTCGGATAGCAAGAGGTCGCCGCAGGGATGGCCCAAGTTGTCGTTTACCTGCTTGAAATCGTCCAAGTCCAACATGCACAGGCAGAGCCGGCTGTCCTCGCGCTTGGCCAGGGCCGAGACCGTTTTCAGCGTCGCCCAAAACAGCGAGCGGTTGGGCAGCTTGGTCAGTTGGTCATGATATGCCATCACCCGCAGCGTGGCGCGGGTATTCAGCAAGATGAAGACGACCACCCCAACCAGGAAACCCATGACCAGGCTGATGACGGTCAGGAACCATACCAAGCGCTGGTCATGACGCCAGCCTTTGATGGGCATGGCCGCCAGTTGCCAGATACCGCCTGGCACCTCGACGCTGAGCAACACCGGATTGGCAGTGTACAGCTCGGCTCCGCCGTGGAAGACCTCGCCCGGCTGGTCGCCCGGCAACAAATGGCGAATGGCGAAGAGCAGATGCGGAAAGCGGTCGAATTGGGCGAACGAAACGATGGCCTCGGCCACGATGACGACGCTGGCTTGTCCCCAGTAATAGCGCCGGCCGGTGGCGTCCTGCGGGTAGACCGACATGCGGATGATTAGCCCATTGCCGCCCTGCACCAGCGGCAGCGGGCCGGACAGGAGGGGCTCCCGCGTCTCCATGGCCCGGAAGACCGATTCGCGCTGGTCGGGCACTTCGGACAGGTCATGGCCGAGGGCGGTCATGTTTTGGGTATAGGGGTAGACGAAACTGATAACCGTGCCGGTGAGGACGCTCAAGTTGCGGATAGTCGGATCGTCGGTTATCAAGGCGCTGGCGTAGGCGGCGAATTCTTCTTGGCTCATGGACGGATTGGACTCGATATAGGCGACCAGGCCGCGTGCCATGTGAAGGCGCGTGTTCAGGCCGCTTTCCAGGGAAGCCCGTACCGTGCTGGCCTCCAGCAGTACTTGCGATCGTTCGGCTTGCTCGCGCTGCCGTGAGAACGAAACCGTGGCGCCGACGCAAATCAAGGTCGTAAAAAGCGCTGCCGCCAATCCTGCCAGGCGGATCAGATGCGGAGCAGGCCGTAATCGGTCGGGCTTGAGTGCCGGGTGCTGCCTCATAAGCTTAAGTCTAGCGTATGGTGAAAAGGAAATCAAATTCGGCTTCAGGTTGAGCCTTCAAAGTATTCAAAGGCATCGATGATGTCCAGGTAGACGCCGTCGAAGCCGGCGTCGATGATGCGATCCAGATAACTGCCCTCTCCGCCGCAGATGATGGACTGCCAGGCCGGTTCCCAATAGTGTACCTTGTAGTTGCCGGCCCAGGCCGGATTTTCCCGCTCCAGCCAGCCGGGGGGCAGCTTGTCCCAGTCGGGTCGCCAATACCAGCGGTACTCCTCGGCCTCACCAATGCTCAGGTAGGCGATGACCAGCCGTCGGCCGCCTTGCGGCTTGCGCTGCAGCGCCTCTACTTCTGCCGCGCTCAGGGCGTTGCCATCAACCCCGAATAAGTCGATCACCAGCAGGTCGTAGCGGGAATCTGCCAGCTCGGCCAGGTATGCGGCCTTGTCGGCAAAGTTGCCGGGGTTGATCAGGTAGCCGAAATTTCGGATCTGGCCGAGGCTGGCCATATCGTCTGGGTTGTTGCCGGGTGGCGAGACCGGCCACTCCGGCAGGTCATCGAGAGCGCGTCGGAAGGTGGCAAAGCCGATGACACCCTCGGCGGCGGCGGCGCTGAGGGCCGCGTCGGCCTGGGCGTTGCTGGTGACGTAGTCGATGGCCAGCGGGACGAGGCCGGCGGCCTGCGCCTGGTCGATCTGCCCTAGCCAGTCGGCCGTGATGGTCGCTGCCGTGGCGTCGCCATCACCCGGATAACCGAAGTGGAGGTCCTCCCTGGCCACGCCGTCGATGGCCGCCAGGTAGGCCGCCACCGCGGCCGGGGCAGTGGCGGCCGACAGCAGTTCCAGACCGTTCTGCGGGATGACGATGAAGGCCGCCTGGCTGGCCCGGGCCGTTTCGGCGATTTTGACCACAAAGGCGCGCATTTCGGCGCGGTAGTCTATGGCGGGCAAACTTGAGGTCTGGCAACTGGCGAGGAGGAACAGGCCGAGCCAAGCCAGGCAGGCCAGCCGCCGCGACACGCCGCGATGAGGACGATGAGGACGGAGCAGGGTTGTCATGCACCAGATTATAACGCGACCACGTTGATTTGTCAGAGCCTAACGGTTTATATTGCTATTGACAAATGTTGCATATTACAAGTATATTTCAGACATGAACAACGATCAACAGCAACCACTACCGCCCAGCGGAATTCGATCCTTCCGAGCAGCCCTGCGCCGGCTGGAAAGGGAAATCGAGGCCGCCCTGGCCAGCCAGACTGCCTGCTGCGGCGTGACCGGTGCCCAGTGCCACGCCTTGCTGGAGCTTGACCTGACCGGCGCCAGCAGTGTCAGCCAACTGGCCGCCAGCCTAAACCTGGACGTCAGCACCCTCAGCCGGACCATCGATGGGCTGGTGCAGGCTGGCCTGGTCAGCCGTCAGGCCGAGGCCGGCAATCGCCGACGTTTGGCGGTGGCACTGACCACGGACGGACAAGCCAAGGCCGATTTCATCAACCAGGCCTGCGATGAACAGTATAGCAGCCTACTGGAGGGTCTGACCCCGAAACTGCGCGGCGCGGCGCTGGCCGTGATGCCGCCACTGGTGGAGGCCATGCGCCAGGCCAGGGCCAAACTAGTGCCAGGAGGTGGTCCATGTTGTCGCTGAAACCCGTTCCGGTTAGTCCGCCGCTGGCTGGCTACGCCCAGCTGCCGGAACTCAAGCGGCCGTGGATCGATGGCTATTTGACCCGCTTTTTACGCCGTATTCCGCATCTGCGCACCGACCTGGACTGGCGCGACCGCCTCGGCGCTTTGGCCGCAGGCTTCAGCTTTGGTCGCGGACGGTACCGCGTCCTGCCGGGACTCTATGCCTTGGGCGAGCCGGACGCTACCGGCCCGGTGCTGGTGACCGCCAACTATAAACTGACTGTCGACTTGTTGCGCGCCGCCTTGAGTGGCCTGTCGGCTTGGCTGCTGGTGCTCGATACCCGCGGCGTTAATGTGTGGTGCGCGGCCGGCAAGGGCAGCTTCGGCACGGTCGAGCTGTTAGCCAAGCTGAAGCAGTGCGCCGTAGCCGACCTGGTAAGCCATCGCCAATTAATCTTGCCGCAGCTAGGCGCTCCCGGCGTCTCCGCCCCAGCCGTGGCCAAACAGGCTGGCTGGCGCATCGTCTGGGGGCCGGTCCGGGCGGCCGACCTGCCGCGTTTTCTGGCCTCCGGCCTGAACAAGACGGAGGCCATGGCCACCGTCAACTTTGACATGGCCGACCGCCTGCGGGTGGCCCCGGTCGAGATGGTGCAATCCTGGCCAGTACTGGCCGCCGGCTTGGTGCTGGCCGCGGTGGCGGCTATCTTCGGCCGTCTCGACTTCGCCGACCGCCTTAACCGCTTCGTCAGAACCTTCCTGGCCATCGGCGGCATCTGGGCCAGCGGCACCGTCCTGTTCCCGATCCTGTTGCCATGGCTACCCGGCCTGGCCTTCGGCGTCAAGGCCGGCTGCCTTGGCCTGGCCTGGGGCGTGGCCGGCAGCCTGCTCTTGGGCAGCGGCCCCTGGTTCGGCGCCGCGCTGACCCTGGCCTCCGGCGCGGTGGTGTCCTTCCTGGGCATGAACCTGACCGGAGCATCGACTTATACTTCACAGACCGGCGCCTTGCTGGAAGTAGAGCGGTCGACCATCCCGCAGGCCGTCAGCCTGCTTCTAGCCGCCGTCCTGTCGATCGTCGGCTTGTTGGTGAGACGAGGAGCGCAGCTATGAAGACCTGGCATTATCTGAAGAATGGCACCAGCCTGCGGCTGGACGCGGCGCGCTGCATCGGCTGCGGCGCCTGCACGGCGGTCTGCCCGCACCGCGTCTTCCGCCTCGAGAATCGCCAGGCGGCAATCGTCGACCGACTGGCCTGCATGGAGTGCGGCGCCTGCGCCGGCAACTGCCCGACCGGCGCCATAGCCGTGCAGCCCGGCGTCGGCTGCGTCGCCGCCATCATCATCGGCAAGCTGACCAATCGGCCGCCGACCTGCGGTTGCGATTCGGGCGGCCAGGCCGGCTGCTGTTGAAAATAACCGCCGCTGGTTTAATGCCAGCGGCGGTTATTTTTTATTCCGCCGACTGCCCGGAATCCGTTTCTTCCTCATTGTTGCGGCGGCCGGGCAGGATGGCCTCCGTCGGCCTGGCCTGGCTGCTGCCCGGGGCGCCGGGTTGCCGCGGCTGCTGGCCAGCTGGGGCTTGGCTAGTCGCCGGAGTCAAATCGCTGGCTGGCGCGGCGCTGGCTGGGGTGAGGTTGGCGCTAGCGGTGGCTGAAACCGGATTGGCGTTTGGCGCCAGCGGGCTGGCCGTGCTAGGCGAGGCGGCAGCTGGCTGGCCGGCCGGCGTAGCGGTCGGCGCGGCGGTTGACGGTGTGGCCGAGCTTGGCTGCGTGGCCGAGCTTGGCTGCGTGGAGAGCGGCTGCAGGGAAGCCGATCCGCCCGCCAAGTTGGCGCTAGCACGGCTGACCGTTGCAACTGGACTGCTTGTCCGGTTGCTGGCAGGGCTGGTGGGAAGGTAGTGAGCCAGCGCCTGTGCGGCTTTCATAACGTCGCCTGATTTTTCGCCACGGGCGCTAGCCTGGCTGATTGCCGATGGTGACAATTCAGTAACTGAGTGAATCGTGGTATTGAGGCTCGGCCAGTGATTGGCAGGGCTACTGGTCGGGCTGGCGGTGGCGGCATTTGGCGCAGCCACTGAAGTTGGCGTGGTCTGGATAAACATCAGGGAGCGGGTGCTTGCTAGGCCATAGGCTGAGACGCTCCATAGTAAGGTGTAGGTCATGCTTTCTACGCCCGTGGCGGAGGCGAAGCAGGCGCTGAAAGTCTGGTCGCTGCCCAGGTTGCTCAGCTCGACACCGGTCGTCGGATTGGTCAGGCTATGATAGCCGGTTGGATTGGTAGTTACATTATATTCAGCGGCTGGCTTGATTCTCTCTCCGGTCCAGTAATAGAGATACTTGAAAGTGCCGGTAAAACTGAGCAGGCGCCCAGGGGCGGCGCTGACGCCGGTCATGACTACGGCGCTGGCGGTAGCGTTCACCTCATTGCTGGCGCTCGCGCTTGACAGGTTTCCAGCCAAGTCGACCGCTTTGACGGTGAAGGTGTAGGCTCGGTCTGCGGTTAGGACCGGTGTGGTGTAGCTGGTTGTAGCTGGAGCGAGTCGGGGTGACTCGCCGGTCGCCCACGATATGATTATACCATCGCGATCAACGTCCACCGGGAAGGTCCAGCTCAAGCCAACGGTGCCGCCCGTGGTACCACCGGCCGGGTTAGCGGTTGCTACCGGTGCTGCGGTGGTGGTAGAGGGGGCAATTGTATCGATACTATATAAGGTATTACCCGCGCTGCCAGTATTGCCGGCGGCATCAACGTAGCCAGAGCCAACTTGGAAGCTATTGCTGGCCGCTTCGGTATTGCCAGTGGCGGTAAAGGTGACGGTGTAGGTAGTACCGGTGCCATCGAAAGTACTGAGCGCGCCATTGGGAGCGGAAATGTCGCCGACAGTGAAGCCGGTAACGGCCTCGCTGAAGGTGATGGTCACTAGGCTGCTTGGCCCAGCGATATTTAGGCTGTTGTCGGCAAATACGATGGAGGCTACCGTCGGGGCTTTGGTCTCAATACTGTAGGCGGAGCTGCCTACGCTGCCGCTATTGCTGGCGGCATCAACGTAGCCAGTGCCGACTTGGAAGCTGTTGCTGGCCGCCTCGGTATTGGCCGTGGCGGTAAAGGTGACGGTGTAGGTAGTACCTGCGCCATCGAACGTACTGAGCGCGCCATTGGGAGCGGAAATGTCGCCGACAGTGAAGCCGGTGACGGCCTCGCTGAAGGTGACGGTCACCAGGCTGCTTGGCCCGGCGATATTTAGGCTGTCGTCGGCAAAAACGATGGAGGCTACCGATGGGGCCTTGGTGTCTATACTGTAGGTGGAGCTGTCTACGCTGCCGCTATTGCTGGCGGCATCAACGTAGCCTGAGCCGACTTGGAAGCTGTTGCTGGCCGCTTCGGTATTGGCCGTGGCGGTAAAGGTGACGGTGTAGGTGGTACCGGTGCCGGTGAAAGTACTGAGCGCGCCATTGGGAGCGGAAATGTCGCCGACAGTGAAGCCGGTGACGGCCTCGCTGAAGGTGATGGTCACTAGGCTACTAGGCCCGGCGACAGTCAGGCTGTCGTCGGCAAAAACGATGGAGGCTACCGATGGGGCCTTGGTGTCTATACTGTAGGCGGAGCTGCCCACACTACCGCTATTGCCGGCAGCATCAACGTAGCCAGTGCCGACCTGGAAGCTGTTGCTGGCCGCCTCGGTAGTGGCCGTGGCGGTAAAGGTGACGGTGTAGGTGGTACCGGTGCCATCGAAAGTACTGAGCGCGCCGTTGGGAGCGGAAATGTCGCCGACAGTGAAGCCGGTAACGGCCTCGCTAAAGGTGATGGTCACCAGGCTACTGGGCCCGGCGACATTCAGGCTGTCATCGGCAAAAACGATGGAGGCTACCGTCGGGGCTCTGGTCTCAATACTGTAGGCGGCGCTATTCACGCTGCCGCTATTGCCGGCAGCATCAACGTAGCCTGAGCCGACTTGGAAGCTGTTGCTGGCCGCTTCGGTATTGGCCGTGGCGGTAAAGGTGACGGTGTAGGTAGTACCGGTGCCATCGAAAGCACTGAGCGCGCCATTGGGAGCGGAAATGTCGCCGACAGTGAAGCCGGTAATGGCCTCGCTGAAGGTGATGGTCACCAGGCTACTAGGCTCGCCGACAGTTAGGCTGTTGTCGGCAAATACGATGGAGGCTACCGTCGGGGCGACGGTGTCAATGCTGTATGAGGTGCTGCCTACGCTACCGGTATTGCCGACGGCATCAACGTAGCCAGAGCCAACCTGGAAGCTGTTGCTGGCCGCTTCGGTAGCGGCCGTGGCGGTAAAGGTGACGGTGTAGGTGGTACCGGTACCAGCGAAAGTACTGAGCGTGCCATTGGGAGCGGTAAGGTCGCCAACCGTGAAGCCAGTAACCGGCTCGCTGAAGGTGATGGTCACCAGGCTGCTTGGCCCGGCGACAGTCAGGCTGTCGTCGGCAAATACGATGGAGGCTACCGATGGGGCCTTGGTGTCTATACTGTAGGCGGTGCTGCCTACGCTGCCGCTATTACCGGCGGCATCAACGTAGCCAGAGCCAACCTGGAAGCTGTTGCTGGCCGCTTCGGTAGCGGCCGTGGCGGTAAAGGTGACGGTGTAGGTGGTACCGGTGCCATCGAAAGTACTGAGCGCGCCATTGGGAGCGGAAATGTCGCCGACAGTGAAGCCGGTGACGGCCTCGCTGAAGGTGATGGTCACTAGGCTACTAGGCCCGGCGACATTCAGGCTGTTGTCGGCAAATACGAGGGAGGCTACCGTCGGGGCTTTGGTCTCAATACTGTAGGCGGCGCTATCCACACTGCCGTTATTGCCGGCAGCATCAATGTAACCTGAGCCGACCTGGAAGCTGTTGCTGGCCGCTTCGGTATTGGCCGTGGCGGTAAAGGTGACGGTGTAGGTAGTACCGGTGCCATCGAAAGCGCTGAGCGTACCATTGGGAGCGGTAAGGTCGCCAACAGCGAGGCCGGTAACCGGTTCGCTGAAGGTGATGGTCACCAAGCTACTTGGCCCGGCGACAGTCAGGCTGTCGTCGGCGAAAACGATGGAGGCTACCGTCGGGGCGACGGTGTCAATACTGTATGTAGTGCTGTTAGCGTTACCACTATTGCCGACGGCATCGCTGTAGTCAGAGCCGACCTGGAAGCTGTTGCTGGCCGCTTCGGTATTGGCCGTGGCGGTAAAGGTGACGGTGTAGCTAGCGCCGGAACCACTGAAAGCACTGAGCGCGCCATTGGGAGCGGAAATGTCGCCGACAGTGAAGCCAGTAACCGGCTCGCTGAAGGTGATGGTCACCAGGCTGCTTGGCCCGGCGACATTCAGGCTGTTATCGGTAAAAACGATGGAGGCTACCGATGGGGTCTTGGTGTCTACACTGTAAGTGGAGCTGCCGACGCTGCCGCTATTGCCGGCGGCATCGATGTAAGCTGAGCCGACCTGGAAGCTGTTGCTGGCCGCCTCGGTATTAGCACTGGCGGTAAAGGTGACGGTGTAGGTGGCGCCGGAACCACTGAAAGCACTGAGCGCGCCATTGGGAGCGGAAATGTCGCCAACAGTGAAGCCAGTAACGTCTTGGCTGAAGATGATTGTTACCAAGCTGCTTGGCCCGGCGACATTCAGATTGCTGTCGTCGAAAAGGACTGAGGTTACCGTCGGGGCTTTGGTGTCAATACTATAGGCGGCGCTGCCCACGCTGCCGCTATTGCCGGCGGCATCGATGTAAGCTGAGCCGACCTGGAAGCCGTTGCTGGCCGCCTCAGTATTAGCACTGGCGGTAAAGGTGACGGTGTAGGTGGCGCCGGAACCAGCGAAAGTACTGAGCGTGCCATTGTCCACGGCAAGATCCGCGATAGTAAAGCCAGTAACCGGCTCGCTGAAGGTGATGGTCACCAGGCTGCTTGGCCCGGCGACAGTCAGGCTGTCGTCGACAAAAACGACCGAGGCTACGGTTGGGCCCACGATATCCTTAGTGAAACTGGCGCTTGTGATTCCGATGTTGCCGGCATTGTCGGCACTCTGAATGTCAACAGTGAAGGTTTCGTCTTGAATAACGGCTGCCCAACCTTCGATAGTGTTTATGGCCGCGCCATCAGTGAAGCTGGAGAAGTCGGCTGGGCCGATTTTTGCTTGGAGGGTCGCTTCCTCTCCGTTAATGGTCATAGTCTGAGTACCATTAACCGGGATTCCGGTGGTGGAGCCTACAGAGATGATTGGCAGGGTTGCGTCAATACCGGGAGAGGCTGCCGCCGCTGGTGTAGTGGTGAATTCACTTGAGCTATTAAGGGCCAGGTCATTTAAAATAACGCTGATCGGAATTGTATCGGTTATAGTTCTGTTAGTATGCCCTTCTAATACAAGGTAGTCCACGAGGTATGTGTTGCCAGCACCAGAGCGGAAATTTGTAGCAGCCACGCCATTGATAGTGATGGTTCCGGCCGCCAGCCCGGGTTCGCCGGCATTTATGGTCATGGTTATTGTATCACCGATCTTTCTCCAGCCACTGCTCGGTTCGAAAGATACATTAGAGATGGTCGGAGGTATTGCGTCAATTGCTGGAGACGATGTTGCGGCTGGAGCTGTTGTAAAGGTTGGTGATGAATTGCCAAGTGCGTCTATCAATACTACACTGACAGGTATCTGTTGGGCTTCTGTAATGGTTGTGTTGCCAGAAGCTATGGTGTAGGTAACGGTGTAGGTTCCATCGCCAACATCGGTGAATCCAGTTGCCATTACGCCATTTACTGTGATAACACCTGCAGACAAGCCTGCTTCACCGGTGTTGATAGTCACGGTGACAGTATCGCCAACTTTTTGCCAACCGCTGCTTGGGTTGAAGGAAACACCAGTGATGCTAGGCGGAGTAGTATCAAGATCTACAAAGACGGTATTGCTCGCATCTTCGACATCGACGCTAGACCAATTGCCGGTATTGTCTGCAACCATTACCTGAATTTTACTCCATCCATCCACCGTACGCCGAATATAATTACTTTCCGGCAAATAATCGAGTATGTCTGAGGTTATAATTCCACCAGTTGCGCTTCCTGTGCCAAGTCCCGTGCTCCATGGTGTTTCTATGATTTTCATTTGGGTTACATCACCCAGATCATCCTCGGCTGTTATGGATATCGCCACGGTCGAATTATTTGTCCTCAGGCTGTTGGCTTGATCGTTGATCCTAAAGCTGGATATTTCCGGTGCAGTTTCGTCTTTTCCGTTGCCGGTTTCAAAGAACCAGGTAAAATCACCGGTCATTGTATTGCCGGCCAGATCGGTAAGCGTTGACGCGAGTGTTATTGAGATAGTGCTGAAAATATCGAGATATTCGCCTTCGAGCAGTTGCAATGTTAGAGAACTACCTATAACTGAAGCAGTGAAACGCGATTCTATATGCTGTGGTTCGGCAGTCGTTACGTTTGCGCTTTTTACGGTTGTAATTTGTATTATTTTACCTTCACCTAGCTCAGTTGAAAGATCAATAATTGGCTCATTAAAGGTGGCGATAATTTTTTTATTGATGAGGTTTTGCGGTGACCCGGAATATGGTGTCCAGGTAGCCACATATGGTCGCCGGTCGAAGAGCGGTATAATCTGGAGGTCGTTTTTATCGACATTTATCATGACTTTCGTGCTGTTCTTTGCCGGATCCTCAAAAGTTATATCGCCGGGTTCGCCATCGTGCGTCCAACCCAAAAAAGAATAATCGGTACCTACCGTCGTGGATATATTGTAATTTATGCCAATTTTCCAGGTTTGTTCCCCATAGGGGCTTGGTACACCCATGGAATCGTTGTACGCTTGCAGTTTTATCGTAACTGGAGGGGCGTTGGCCGCAATCACATCCTGTCTGATAATATCTTTTATATCGTCACTGCCGAAAAAATCGTCACAGGTTGAGATTATCGAAACGCTTAGGACTAGGCATCCGAGGTGGATGAGCCGTTTGATGAGCTGTGATGCGTTTTTTCGTGCTTTCATAATTATCCTCCGTAAACTATCTATTACTAATGGGCTGGATGCTGACATCCGAAAATTCCGCCCGGTTGATCGAGCGCAAGGCGGCATAGTCAAAGGACTGGGCGTTCCGTGGCAGACTGAAAGTCAGCCTGGAAATATCGTTGACAAATACCTGAATGTGGCCGGTGGCTGGGTCGTATTCGATGCGGATGCGGTTCGTCTGGAAGACCGATTCGGGAATAACCACCGACGTCAGCAACACCATCCGCACTTCGTCGAAGGAGCGGTAGATTTGCAGTCGGGTCGCCGTGTCCCCATGGTGTTCCGGGTCGCTGGTAAACCAGACCAGAAGGGAGTCGCCGCCGCCGTAGTTTTCGAGTCGCCAGGCGCCTTGTCCATGGATGTGCAGGCCAAAGCCTACCCAGTCGTTGCCCAGGGAGCGGGCGCTGAACTCGTAGGCAGTCGGACCGTCGAAGCCTGTTATTGGGATGAGGAGCTTGGCGGCCATGGCCAGGCTGTTCGTCATGACGGCGTCGCTGGCGGTAAGCCGCCAGATGCCGTTGGTGCGACGGATGGCAGGGCTGGTAAAGTCGACGCTGGTGAAGGTCATGGCAGGAGCGGTGTGCGGGCCGGGAATCAGCTCGGCGCCGTCGGCGCCGTCGCTTGGGGTGGTTATTGTTTCTTCGCTTGGCTGGCTTGGCGCCGTGACGATGGCCGTTTCGGGCTTTGCCTGGGCGTTTGGTTCGGCGACGGCCACTAATTCCGGCTCTTCGACCGCCGTTACGATACCGTCACGCATGTCCTCTGCACTGCTCTCCGGCTGCCAGCCGCGCGGCAGACGCGCAAAGGGGGCTGCCGCGAGTAGCGGGCGGGCGGGGGCCGCTGGCGGAGCGCTGGGCTGCTCGGCCAGGCGGATCGATTCCTCCGGCTGGGATTGAACCGCGATCGGCGCGGCTGGCGCAGGTTCGATGGCTAGCGGTGGCGTTTGGGTCGGTGTCGGAGCGGGCGTCGGTACCGGAACGGTCACCGCTACCGGCGTCGGTACAGGAACGGTCATCGCTACCGGCGACGGCACAGGAACGGTCACCGCTACCGGCGACGGCACAGGAAGCGTAATCGGCGCCGGCGTGGCCTCTGGCGTCGCAGGTGTGATTACCGGAGCCGGCGTAGGTACTGGCAGCGCCACCGCTGCCGGCGGCGGCACAGGAAGCGAGATCGATGCCGGCGCGGCGGCAGGGGCTGGCGTCGTCATTGCGGCGGCTGGAACTGGCGCCGGGGCGGGCGTTGGCGCCGGCACGAGTATTTGGGCCGGCGCGACAATGGGTGCTGGCGGCGCCAGGCTTTGAGCGGCGGCAGGTACCGGCAGGCTAATCGGCGTTTGGGTTGGTACCGGTACCGGGGCGGCTGGAGTGTTGGCCACCGGCGCAGCTACAGCTGGCGCGGCAACAACCGGTGCAGCCTGGGTAGCCGCTACGGCTTGGGCTGTTGTCAGGCTGGTATCGCTTGGAGCGCTCTGGCCGACGGTCGGCGCGACGACGCGGGCGGCGGCAATGGTGGCGTCGACCGGTGCTTGCCTGACGATGGCTGGCGGGGCGATGCGAACCGGTTCAGGAGCCGGGGGCGTGACTGGCACTGCGACAGGCACGGCTGGTGTCGGCGGAGCCAAGGCGATAGCGAGAGTCGCTGGAGTCGTTGGGGCAACAGGGATAGCCGGCGCCGGCGGGGTGGGTTCCGCAGTAGGTGTCGCTACGGGTACGGGTGCGGTAACTGGCTCAAGTGCCGGTGTAGGGGGAGGCGGAGTCGGAGCTGCCACCGCGACGGTCGGGCTTGTCGATTCAAGTGAGGTTGTCAAAGGCTCTGGCGCCATGATTGGCTCTATGATTGGGGCTGCTTCAGCCATCGGTATGGCCGCGATACGGGGATTCTTTCCGGCGGCGGGCAGGGCGGTCGGACTTGTCGTCTCGTCGGTCTGCCCCGGCGGCGCCTCGACTAGGGTAACCGGTGAAGATTCGATTACAGCCACGGGCGCCGCATCGGCTACTTCTGCCGGCACTACTTCTGCTATATCCTCGGGTACTGATTCGGCTACGTTCAATGGCAGTGCTTCGACTGCGGCAGCCAGCGTTTGCGGCTGGCTGGCCACTGTTTGGGTTGGGATGGTTTCAGGCGCGGTCACCGTTGGCGAGTTGTCGAGGGCTGGCTCCGCGACGCTGGCGGCGAGGGCTGTCGGTGCGGGGACGGGGATAGCGACTGGTTCAGTCGCCGTAGCCGGCGTCGCGGCAATGGGCTGGCTGGTCGGGTCGGCGGTCTGGCGGCGGGGCTGCGTGTCAAAGCTTAGGCCAGGACGGGACCAGATGGTGCCTTTCAGCCGGTCGGCCAGCGACCAGGCCCGGCCGGTGCCGCCGTATACCGAGGCCAGGTAACCAAAGCGGGCGGTCAGGTCAGGCGCGCCGCTGTCCAGCGCGTCGTGCAGTTCGCGCGATTCGGCGTAACGGTCGAGCTCGTAGGCGCAGCGCGCCTTGCCGAGGGTGGCCAGCGGGTCGTCCGGTATCAGCGAGAGGGCCCAATCATAATAGGAATAGGCCAGCTCGTAATCCTGGCGGATAAAGGCGATGTTGGCCAGGTTGTTCCAGGCCCAGGTATAATCGGCCTCGGCGGCTTCGCTGAAGCGGCTCCAGGCCTCGTCGAGCAGGCCGGCCTGGGCCAGTACCACGCCGTACTCGTTGAGGGTTTGGCCATTGCGCCCCGTGGTCAGCTGAGTCTCGAATTGGCGCATGGCGGGGGTGAGTTCGCGGACGATGAAGCGGTTGACGGCGGTGTCGAAGGCCAGCATGGCTTCGGCCTCGTCGGGTAGGTCGAAGCGTGAGGCGTTTTGGATGCCGGTCGAGGGGTACTGCCGCCAATTTTCGTACATGGGGAAAAAGCCGGTGGCGCCGATCCGGTCGTTGTCCATCCATTGCTTGGCGCCGATGCGCCAGGCCTTGACGAAGCCGTCGCGCACCATGGTGATTTCCAGCGGCGCCCAAACCCGGCCGTCGCGCGCGAAGAGTAGGTCGGGGTCGAAGAATTGCTCGCGCGCCTCGGCTTCGCCGATGCCGGCGTCGAAAGCGATAAAAATATGCCCGGGTATGGTGATGAAGGCCGAGTCGATGCCAACCGATTCCATCAGCGAGCAGAAGAGGATGGACAAGTCGTCGCAATCGCCGCCGCGGTACATCAGCGATTCGCCCGGGTATTGCAGGTAGTCGACGGACAGCGCGTTTTCGGCCATGTCGGTGTAGGCGCTGTTGGGGTCGATGACGTAGTTGAGGCCGTAGAGTTGGAGTGCCTCGAAGATGCCGAGCGCGTATTGGACGTTGGCCGGCAGGTCGGCGCGCATGCGGTCGCGCACGATGCGCGAGGCGTAGCGCGCAAACCACAGGGCGGCCGGGTCGGTCGGCGAAACGAAGGCGGCGGCGCGGCGGTCGTCTTCCCAGGTCATGGCGTTGCGGTGGTGCAGGCTCAGGTTGACGTTTTCGGCCTTGTGCTTGCGCGCGCCGAAGAACGAGTAATCGGCGGTGATCTCGGCCGAGGTGACGCTGTTCTGGGTAAGCTGCAGCACGCGCTCGTCGAAGATGGCGTTCAGGTTGACGCTGGCCGTCTCGCCCGGAGCCAGCCGCGGGATGGTGGCGCACAGCTGCGGGCTGCCCATGTACTCGGCAGCGAAGAAATAAATCTTTACGTTGGCGATGGGGCCGTCCTCGTCGTTGCGGACCTCCACGACGCCGAACGGTTCCTTGGCGTACCAGGAGCGCAGCACGGGAAAGACCGTGTCCAGTTGAACGCGCGAGAAGGTGAAGGCCGTCTGCGTATCGAACAGGTCTGACGGAACCATTCGCAGGCTGAGGCCGGCGCTGAGGGCGTCGATGAAGCTGTAGGCCGGGGTGGCCAGCCGTTGGTAGCCGACGTTGAAGCCGAGGTTAAGCGCGCCGGTCAGACGCAGGCTGGCTTCGGCCCTGGCGCCGACCTCGTACAGGCCGTAGCGTTGCGGGTCATCCGGATTGTTGGCGGTATCGGGAATCTCGCCGAGGCCGGCGAAGGCGCTCAGGTTGAGGGAAAAGTAGTCGGAGAGCTTGAGGCGGAAGCCGATGCCGGCAGCGCCGCCATAATAAATCATGTTAGTGCCTGCGGTCGGTTGAACCGAATTGAGGCTAACCCGACCCAATAAATCCAGTTGCGGCAGGATTGACCAGGCCAGTTGGAAGGTGCTGCCAAAGACCAGGCCGATATCGGAATCGCCCGCCAGCAGGGTCGGGAACCAAGCCTCGACACTCTGGGTGATGGCCAAGCGCGACGGCGGGGCGGCTTGCTGGGGCGTTATGGCGGATGCTGGGGCGGCTTGGAGAGGAGGGCTCGAGGCGATACCGTCTTGGCCAAACGCGAAGACCGCCCCCAGGCCGGCGAGAGTGGCGCATGTTAAGAACTTATTTAAGTTCGTACGCATTTATAACTCTCTTCGAGCCGCCGCCGCTTATTCATCTTCCCATATCATGTCGCCAAGGCGATCCATGGCGGCCGAAGCGCGGGCGGTCGTGCCGGACAGGCGGGCGGACAGGTAGCCGTAGCGCTCGGCTAGCTCGGGCCGGAGGGCGGCGGCGCGGCGGAAGTATTCGTCGGCCTTGTCGTAAATATCCAGCTCGTAATAGGAGCGGGCCAGGCCGATTAGCGGCGTGACATCGTCGGGCATGGTTTGCAGGGCGCTTTCGTACCAGGCGACGGCGGTCTCGAATTCGCCGAGCAGGAAGGCCACGTTGCCGATGTTGATGGCCGCCCGGCGTTCGCCGCGGGCCGCCGCTTCCTGGAAGGCGGCGAGGGCTTCGCGGTACATGCCGTAGCGGGCGTAGAGTATGCCTAGTGCGTTGTGTTGGCGGGCCGTGCCGCCGGAAGGACCGAAAGCGTTCCGCATGGCGGCGGCGCGCGGCTCGACCTCGCGGGAGATGACCAGGCTGACGACGGCGTTGAAGGCCGTGCGGACCTGTTCCTCGGCCGGCTTGCGGGTTTGCGCCGAGACGCCGGGAACGCCGGCCGGCGGGAAATCGCCCCAGGCGTCGGCCAGCGCGAAGAAGCCGGTCGGGGCTCCTTCGGCGCCGGCCCGGTTGAGGGTCAGGACGGCCTCGCTCCAGGCCCGGAGGAAACCTTCGCGGATCAGGCTGACCTTGACGGGCACCCAGGCTTCGTCGTTGATGAAGATGAAGTTTTCTTGACTGGCGAACATGGTGCGCGTGATGGCGGTGGTCGAGCTCATGCGGAAGGCGACGAGTACCTCGTCGTCGAGGGCGATGAGGGCGGCTGGGACGCCGACCGACTCCAGGGCCGCGGCGTAGAGCACGGCCAGGTCGTCGGAGTCGCCGGAGCGGTAGGCGATGGTCTGGTGCGGGAACTGGACGTAATCGACGCTGTCGCTGTTGGCCCGGGTGGCGGCGTAAGGGGTTTGCGGGTCGGCCGCCCAGGCGATGCCGGATAGCCGGAAGCCCTCGAACAGTCCCAGCGCGTACTGGAGATTGTTATCGAGGTCCGCCTGAATATTGGACCGGACCACGCCGGCCAGGAATTTGGTGGTATCGAGCAAGGCGGGGTCGTTGGGACTGGCGAAGGCGGCCAGCACCCGCTCATCCTGCCAGGTGAGGGCATTGCGGTTCATGATTGAAATGGAGGTTTCAGCGGTGGCGACGCGGCGCTCGCCGAGCAGTTCGTAGTTGACGATGATAGTGCCGTTGAGGCGCAGGGTCTCGGTGACGCCCATGATCTGGTCGGAGAAGGCCGCCGTCAGCGGGACGGTGACGCTGGCCCCGCGCTGGATCTGGCGTAGCGAGGCGCAGAGCACCGGCGCGGAGGTGTAGGGGTCGGCCTGAAACCAGATTTCCACCTGCCTGATCTCGGCGCTCTCGGCGTTGCGGAGGCCGAGGCTACCGAAGGGTGACTCGAGGTAGTCGCCGGCCAGGGTCGGGAAGACCGGGGTGCTATCGGCGCCTTGAGCCACGACGCGGCCCTCGCTGTTTCGGGTATTCAGGCCGATGTCGGCCAGCAGGGAGACTGATAAGCCCTGGAAAAGGGATTCCTGGCGCATGCGAAAATCGATATACGAGGCCGAGGCCGAAACCGTCAGGCTGGGGGAGATGCGGAAGCCGGCCTCGACGCCGGCCCGCCAGTTAAGGTTGCCGGTGGGGATGGGTTCGCCGGACGCCTGCTGCCAGCTGCCGATATAGATGCCAGGACCGGCTGATAGGCCGAGTTTGACGCGCGGTAGTGGATAGAGGTAGAGCCCGAGGCCGGCACCGGCCGAGACCAGTGTCAGGGAAGACTGTAATTGGCTGGACTGTGGGCCGATGAAGATAAAATCAGCGCTGGCGTAAGGAGCTAGGAAGCCGAATAAATCGAAGGTCAGTAGGGCTCCGCCGCCAAAGCCGAGGCCGTAAACATCCGCTTCCGCCAGAGGCACCATGATTACGGGCGAGACCTGCACCCGGACATCCTGGGCGAAGATCGGCAACGCCAGGCTGACGATAGCCAACAAGCACAAGACGTCGCGTACCGTTCTGCTTTTCATGATGTCCTCCTGTAGCGATTTATTAATCCAATGTCTCCAGTATGCATAAAAAATAAATTAACCTGCGATCTGGAGAAAAGCCTTATACTGGCGAGTCTATCACATTGCGCCTCGAATTGCCAGATATATAGTCGTAGAATGTCGATTTTTTGCGCGCGGGTGCTGGTTTTTTTCGGGTAGTGGCTATATAATAGGATCAAGCTTTCAGTATTCCGCCCAGGAGGAGTTGGTAATGTTAAATCGAAAAAAATCTATGATGGTTCTGGCCTTGATGTTCGCTGTCGCCTTAATGGCTTGGGCTGTTCCCGTAACCGTCGATTTTGTCGACGGGACTGTGCAGGTTCAGGCTTCGTCAGGCTGGGTGGCGCTTGATTTCGGCGATGTTTTCGATTCCAGCCGCACTATTCGGCTAGCTGCGCGCTCCATCGTCGAGTTGTCGGCTCAGAATGGCACGAAGGTCGTCCTCAGCACCGCCGGCAATTATATAGTCGACAGTTTGCTGCAGGCCAGGCCGGTTTCCAATGTTATCACCAACCTGACCGATAAGCTCGAGCAGATGGCCAACCAGGCGACGGGATCCCAGGAATCGACGGTGGCCGGCGTCCGCGCTTCGGCGGCAGTCGAAGAGGAGGGGCAGATATGGGCTGGCCCCGCCCAAGATGCCCAGCACGCCATGAATGAAGGCTTGTTGGCCATGGACGCCGAGGATCCGGCCAGCGCTTGGAACCATTTCAACTTGGCCCAAGAATACTTCATTGAGGCCGGTGATCCGATCGGCCAGGCTTCGGCCGCTTACCACGCCGCCCAGGCCGGCTTGGCGATGGGTTCGCCCGCCCGGGCTCTGTTTGCCCTGCGCTCCGGCGATCCGGAAAACGCCGGCGAGTTCAGAGCCACCTATACGCTAATGCTGGCCACCCTGAACGCTCGTTATGGCGATCCGGCCGCCGCCAAGGCCTTGTTGACCAGGGCACTGGCCGCAGCCTGGTTTAGCAATGCCGACCAGACTACCGACGCCCGGGCCTTGCTGACCACCTTACCCTGATCCGGTCGACAGACTCCTAGCCGACCGTCTGATCCCCCAGACAATAAAAAAGCAAGCGCATCGGCGCCTGCTTTTTTTTGAGTGCGCCGGGTTTGAAGCTGGCGGGTGACCTCGGCGGCAGCCCAGCGCCTGGTTTCATGACCGGCGGCGGGTGTGTTATGATCCAGGCGGTGGAGGTGCCGGTGTGTCTAAGCGTTTTTCCGGCTTTCCGTTGATCAGGCTATGCCTGGCCGCGCTGTTTGGCTTGGTTGGCGCCGGCCTGGCGCTTGGTCAAACCAGCCGCGAGTCGGTCCTGGAGACGGTTGCCGCCCAGAGCGGTCCGCTGATCTACGAAGCGGCCGAGGTTCTGTTTCGCTTTCCGGCAGGTGGTCTTATCACCTACGGGCCGACGGCGGCTCAGGGTTTGCTCTGGTTTTTATCCGACAGTCGCGTCCTGCATATCGTGTCCGAAGACGGGGTAGCCCTGGGGATGCGCAGTTTGCCCCAGCGTCAGCTGCCGTTTATCGTCTGCGATCCGTTTGGCCGGGCTCTGGTTATGGAAGGCCCCTCCCAGTTATCGCTGGTTAACCGGGCCGGCCAGGCAGTGTGGTCGGTTAATATCGGCCAGCCGTTGCAGCTGGAGCCGGTTGTCGATAGCGGGGGGCGCGTTTACCTGGTGGCCGGCGCGGTGGCCCAGGCCCGGCTGCCCAATGGCCGCCTGCTGTGGCAGCAGACCCTGTCGGCAGCGGCCGCCTTGGGGCCGGTGCTCGGCCCCGCTGACACGGTGTTATACACCCTAGCGGGAGGCGCATTGCAGCTGCGCTCGACAGCCGGCGAGTTGTTGGCCGCTCCGGCAGCGCTGGCCGCCGCCCCGATGGTCGCCAGAGCTGGTCCGGATGGTTTTTATATAGCTCTGGCCGATGGCAACGTCGTTCGGCTGGACGCCCAGGGCCAACGCCTGGCTGAGCTTTCCGGTACCGGCCGGGCTTTGCTGGCTATGCAGCCGACCGCTAGTCGCCTGTACCTTCTGGATGCCTCCGGCCAGTTGTCGGCCCACAGCGCCAGCGGGGAGCTGTTGTGGGCTACCGCCACCGCCGTCCGCCAGGCTGCCCGCCTGCAGGTCTATCCTGACCGGATTGTGGCGCTGTCGGCCGCCGTGGCTGCCAGCTATAACCTGGATGGGGAGTTGTTGCGCGAACTGCGCCTCAGCAATAGCGCGACGCCAGCCCTGGCCGGCCAGAGCGGCGCGGTGTTTTCCAGCGGCCGCGACTGGATCCTGTATGCCTACCGTTTTGAGCGGCCCTTCGACGCACCGGCGGCAGAACGGCCCCGCCTGACGCTGGCGGCGGCAGCCCGGCTGCTCGATGAAGAGCTGTTCTGGGTGCCAGGCGGGCTGGCCAACGAAGATTCCTTGCGCAATCGACTGTTTGATATTGAAAAATCCGTAAAATCTGGTACTATTGGGGTAGAGCTGGAACGCTCTCTGCTGTTGGCTCTGGCTTTGGCGACTGGCGTGAGCGATTCTGGCGCCGGCAGTACCCGCTCTGGCTTGTCGCCACTCGGCTTGCCGACCCGGGTGCAGGCCTGTGCGGTCGTTGGCCTGTTCGCCGAGCCGGAAACGGTGGCCATCCTGGCGACCATCTTCCGGCAGGAACGCGATCCGGTGCTGTTGGCCGCCGTCGCCGACGCTATTGCGGCCATCGGCCTGGATCCGGCTGGCGCGGCCTTGGCGGCCTTCGCCGCGGTCGGTAGAGCCTACCTGGATAATCGGGTAGCCCTGGCCGTGATCGGCGCTATTGAGGCCGTCTACCGGGGCGGTGGCAATCTGGATCGGCCGGCTGGCGCCGCCGCGCTGGTGCGTTTTTTGGGACCGGCGTGGTCGCGGGTGGTTCGGCAACGGGCCGAGACCGCGCTCCGGAATATCAGTGCTGTCCGCTAAGGAGTACCTACTATGATAAAAAGGCTTTGCCTCGCGCTAGCCGGATTGTTGCTGCTCACCGCAGGCGCCTGGACGCAGGACGTTGCGCAGGACGAGTTGCGCTCGGTCAGCGCTCAGACCATCGAGTTCATCAACTATGTCGGGCCGCAATCGCAGGCCGTGGTCAGCACCATCGCCGACCTGCGCGATGTCGGCGGCAGCCTGGGCCGGGCCGTGGCCGCCGGCGCCCGCCAAACCGGCGACCGTAACCGTTACTTTGTCATCCATGCCGTCGATCCGGCCACCCGGGAAGGCTTCGACGCCGACATCCTGTTTCTGGGGCCGGGTGTGACAGTTGACCATATCGCCAACCTGCGGCGTATCATTTCTGGCTACCTGGTCGGCGCCTATGGCTACAGCCAAGCCGACGCCGATACCCTGGCCGTCTTTATCACTATCTACAATGCCGTCTACCGCTCGCGGATGGATTATTTCTCCGCCAACTATAAAGCGGTGGTCACCGCTGAGTTGACTGCCGCCAACGCCGGCCTGGCCCTGCGTTGGGACCAGTGGGCCGGCCGCTCGCGCATCGTCATCCCGCTGGGCCGGCGGGCCGGACCGGGCGTCATCGGCTCGGTGTCCACCACGCCCATCACCGATCCGGCCGTCATCGAGAACCTGCGCCAGGAGACTGACGACCGGGCCATCGAGGATAGGCAGAACATCGTCGACATCATGGAACGCGACGTCGAGCAGGAACAAGCCGCCATCGACGCCGAACGGGCGCGCATCGCCGAGGAGCAGCGCCGCCTGGAGGAAGCCAACCGCGCCGCCCAGGAGGGCACGATCACACCGCCAGGCGACACCGCTCAGGTCGATACCACTGTCCAGACTACTACCGAGCCAGGCGATACCCAGACCGGCGGCATCGCCGAGACCGACGCGGCCCGCGCGGCGGATCAGGCGGCGCGCGACGCCGAGGCCGCCCGCCTGGCCGAGGAAGCGGCCGCCCTGGACGAGCGTCAGGCCGAGGTCGACGCCCAACAGGAGAATATCGCCGAGCAGCGCGACGAGATCGCCGACGACCAGCAAGCCGAGATCATCGAGCAGATCGAGGCCGCCGGCGGCGACGCCGAGAACGGTACCCTGTTGTTCGAGCTGATGAACCCGCTGATGCCGCTGTCCCGCCTGGTGCTGGTGGACATGACCACCGGCCTGCGCATCCGCCGCAGCGAGCTCAATACCATCTGGGCGGCCACGGCCATCGACACCGGCCAGGCCATCGTCGCCGTGGCCGGCATGGCTACCGCATCAGGCGGCGTCATCCGCCTGGTACGCGTCGACCGGGCCGATTTCTCGACCATTATCCAGGCCCAGGAGGAAGTCTTCGCCGATACCATGCTCTGGTATTACGACGAGGCGGTTTTCGCGGTCATCCGCCAGGACGGCAAGTGGGTCATCGGCCGCTACGATCCGGTTAGCCTGGAACTGCGGGCTTCCTCGGATGCCGTCAGCCAGTGGACCTTCCTGAGCCGGGCAGAAGGGCAGCTGGTGGCCCAGTCGCCCTCCGGGGCCTTCATCGTCATGGATGCCGTGACGTTAAAAACGGCCAAGGAACTGACACCGTGATTACGGGGCGAAGGGGCAACAGGCCGCTTCGCCCTTTTTTTTAGGAGGAGACACCATGACCAGAAACGGACCGTTCAAGGGCAGGACCATCGCCGTGGTAAACGACCTGTCGGTGGATGAGCAGCGCTATCTGTACCGGCAGGCGCGCTCTCTCAAGGAAGAGTTGCGCTCAGGCGGACAGGCCGACCGCTTTCGCATCGCCGACGCCGACTTTTCGGCCTACTTGATCTTCCTGGAAAACTCGACCCGTACCCGGGAATCGTTCCGCAACGCCGCCGAGTTCCACGGTTCGCGCGTCAACCTGTTTGACACGGCCACCTCGTCGTTCGCCAAGAACGAAAGCATCACCGATACCATCAAGATGCTGGTCGGCTACGCGGCCGAGTCGCTGTTCGTCATCCGCTCCAAGCAGGAGGGCGTCTGCCGCTGGCTGGCCGATTCGCTTGGGCCTTGGGCCGACCGCAACGGCTATCCCCGGCCGTCGTTCATCAACGCCGGCGACGGCAAGCACGAGCATCCGACCCAGGAGTTCCTGGACGAGTTCAGCTTCCTCGAGCAGCTGGACTGGAACGAGGACCGCATCCACCTGGCCCTGATCGGCGACCTGTACCATGGCCGGACGGTGCACTCCAAGGCCGACGGCCTGCGAGTTTTCAAGCACGCCATCGTCGACCTGATCGCGCCGCCGGAATTGGGCATGCCTGAATTTTACATCGACAAGATGCGCCGCAACGGCTTCGAGGTGCGGATTTACGGTAGCCTGGACGAGTACTTGGCCGCGGGCAAGGTCTCGCCGATCTGGTACTTTACGCGCCTGCAGCTGGAGCGGATGGGCGAGAAGGTGCTGGACAAGGCGCCGGCCCTGCGCAAGGCGGTCACCTTCCGCAAGGACATGTTGGACAAAGTCGCCGCCGGCACCCGCTTCTACCATCCCCTGCCGCGCGACCGCTTCAACCCGACCATCCCGACCTTTCTGGACGACACGCCGCTCAACGCCTGGGACCAGCAGTCGGCCAACGGCTACTATACCCGTATCGTCGAGATGGCGATGTGCGCCGGCGTCATCGGCCAGGATTTTACGGGGCAGGGGCTGACGCCGGCGTCGGCCGACGAGGAGTTCGTGCTGGAAGTGCCGGTGGCGCGGCACAACAAGCCGGAGTACAAGGTCGGCATCAAGCCGGTCGACATGGGCCTCGTTATCGACCACATCGCCTCCGGCCAGAGCCTGCAGGCCATCTGGGATCAGATCGACAAGATCCGCCGGGTGCTGGGATTGAACCTGCGTTCCTCGCACGGCGTCTATCATTCCAACCAGGGGCCGGAAGTCTTCAAGGGCCTCATCTCGGTGCCCGACGTGCTGTCGTTCGGCGAGAAGGACCTCAAGAAACTCGGCGCGGTATCGCCGGGCTGCACCCTGAACCTGATTACCGGCCATGAGGTAATAAAAAAATATCGACTCGGCATGCCGCCGCGGATCTACCACTTCGACGAGATAGCCTGCCGCAACGAGAACTGCCTGTCCAACCCGGAACACGGCGAATCGATCGAGGCTTTCTTTATCCGCAAGACCGACGCGGCCGGTCGGCACAGCTTTGTCTGCCGTTGGTGCGAGAAGGAACACGAGTACTCGGAAATCTGGAACTTCTAATAAATAAATAACATGGCGCGTGCCGTCGCGTTGCGACGGCACCGGGCTATCCGCTGCAAGCCGTCGGCTTGCGCCGCCGGTCTTTCCGCTCTATCCCTCGCGCGTTGCGTCCGCCGGCAGTCCGGTCGCGGCCTTGAGGCCAGCCGGGCTGCGGCTGTTGCGGCGCGGGTTGCGGCAGACGGCGGCCGCCCGGATCTGCAGGTCCTGCATGGCGTGGAAGCTGGCCAGCAAGCGCTGCTTGTCCGGGTAGCTGTCCAGGCCGGCCCGTTCAAAAGCCAGCAGAATCTCGTGGACCGTTTCCAGGGTGGACAGGCAGAAGGGTTTGGGCTGGCGCTTGATGCGGTAGCGGCTGGGCTCCAGCGGCGTCAAGCGCAGTTGGGTTAGTTCCTTTAGGCGCGGGTTGTCGCGCAGCAGCTTGTGGGCCAGGCTCCAGGTGGCGTCGACCAGGAACAGCACCAGCCGCCGCTCCGGGTTGAAGCCGGGCAGCTGGCTGGCCGTGAAATCGGTGGCGCTGATGTCGATGGCGGCCGGCCCTGGATAGAGCACCAGGCAGTAGTTGGCCGGATCGTCGATCAGCGACCGGACGCGGGGATGGTTGTCCATGTCCATGGCGAAAATATATTCACTGTTGGCCAGGTGGAGGCAGGTCAGGATGCCGGTGTTCGACTTCCGCTTCTTGAATTCGTGGGGATGCATCAACAGGACGACCCGGCAGCGTGTGGCCATGGCTGGCAGGGACGGGCAGAGGCAGTGCTCGAGCGGCCGCCGGCAACGCAGACAGCTTGGCCGGAAGCTTTCCCCCGCCGAGGCGGACCCCTCGCTGTCGGCCGCCTGGCCGCTGCTGGTTGCCGGCTGACCGGGTCGACCCGTGATCACCTTCGGCTGCGCCGGGCCGCCGCGCCGCCGCCGCCGCCCAAGCCCGCGATGGCCAAGAAGAAGCCGAGGTCGTACCACCAGCCGGAGTTGGCCGTCTCGTAGATGCGGATGTGGGGTTGGAAGAGGCCGCGGATCAGGGAGACGATGGCGATTAGGCCATGCCAGAAGCCGGTGAAGAAGCCAGCCGGGTTGGCGGCCGTGTTCTTGCCGTCGCCGGGCATGCAGCCGGACAGGCTGGCGGCCAAGAGTAGCAGGAACAAGGCGATAAAGAGGGTTCTTTTCATCAGGTTGTCCTTTCGTGGATAGCGTGGCTCAGTATAGCATGCGCCGCTAGGTCCGGCCAGCGGGCCGGTGGGCCAGCGAACCGGGCTGGCTGGGTGCGCCCCCAAGCCGCCGGCTTTTGACTCAAACCAGCGCGGTGGCGATGCTCTCTCCCCAGACCAGCAATTCTTCATCGCTGCCGAAGGCGGTGGCCAGTTGCAGCCCCAGCGGCAGGCCGTTGGCGGCGAAGCCGGCCGGGATGACCAGACTAGGCAGGCCGGCGTGGGTCCAGGGCAGGTTCAAGAGCGGGCTGCCGGTGGCCTGGATACCGGCTGGGGCCGGACCGGGGGCGGCCGGGCTGAGCCAGCAGTCGGCGTCGTTGACCGCCAGCAGGCGCTGCAGCTCGCCGCGCAGCTCCAGTTGGCCGGTCAGGTCGTCGCGCAGTTGAACCGCGCTGATGGCCAGGCCCTTCTCGATCAACTCGGCGGTGGTAGCCGAGTACAGGCTGCGGTGGGCCGGATACCAGTCGCGGTGGGTGATGGCCAGCTCGGCGGCGGCGATGCGGCGGTGGCGCTCGTTGATGGCGGCGATGTCCGGCATGGCCGCCAGCCGCTTGATCGGGTAGCCGGCGTTGGCCAGCCAGGCCAGGCTGGCTTCGAAGGCGGCCAGGGCGGCCGGCTCGGTCTGCTCCAGGTAGGGGCCGGTCGGGATGGCCAAGACCGGCAAGCCGGCCATCGGTTGGCCGTCATGGACCTTGGCCAGGGTGGAGCGGCTGCCCAGAACGGCTTCCGGTCGCCAGTTGGCGGCCACCAGGCTGGCGGCCAGGGTCAGGCCGGCCACGTCGGCGGCGAACAGGCCGACGTGGTCCAGCGACGGGCTGAAGGGCACCAGGCCGGCGGCGGCGGTGCGGCCGTAGCTGGGCTTCCAGCCGCAGACGCCGCAGAAGGCGGCCGGCCGGCCGATGCTGCCGATGGTCTGGGTGCCGAGGGCCAGCGAGCACAGGCCGGCGGCGATGCTCGCGGCCGAGCCGGAGCTGGAACCGCCGGGGGTATGCTCTATCTGGTGCGGATTGCGCGTCGGCCCGGGCGAGAAATAGGCGAACTCGGTGGTCACGGTTTTGCCGAGCACCAGGGCGCCGGCCGCCTGGAGGGCGGTCACTACCGGGCTTTGCGCCATGGCGAACAGCGCCGGCGGTAGGTTGGAACCGGCCCGGGTCTCGAAGCCGTCGACCGCGAACAGGTCCTTGACGCCCAAGAGCACGCCGTAGAGCGGCGG
>Ga0209728_1000237_pt1 | contig 52040 bp, 82 predicted proteins | sample RifGroD1_FD_183997 | JGI IMG/M metagenome (GOLD analysis project Ga0209728, IMG submission 183997) | Groundwater microbial communities from Rifle, Colorado, USA - Groundwater D1 (SPAdes) (version 2) | ecosystem: Environmental > Aquatic > Deep subsurface > Groundwater | place: Rifle, Colorado... | reverse complement strand
TTCAATATTGATAAACTTAATTCTATTAATTTCTTGTGTCATTATAAAAACACGCTCCTTTTATGTATTTCTTTAATTATATTATACTTTTGTTTCTATGTCAAGCATCAACATAACAAAACCGATCTTTCATTCAAAGTCTATCCAACATCTACCACACCAATTTTTTGCTCCATAATTCAATTCTTTTAATACTCTGTTAACTATTTTGGCTTCTTCGTATGTCATTTTAATTTCTTTTTCATAGCTTTCTTCGGCTGATAACCCCATCATATACTTTCTTTTACCTTTATCTATTTCTAATTGCTCACCACAAATAGGACAAATATTATAACTATTAATTCCAGTTTCAAATCCACATTGACATTTTTTCATTTATGTATCCTCCTTTTAATTTTTAACTATTATTATTTCATATTTCTACATGGCATACAAGGAGATGAGAAATTGCACATTAACGCACACATAATACAATCATTCTTCTGTTTTCCAAGCATTTCCTCAGTTAACTCATTTTTATCTGATACGTTAAAACAACATTCTTCTATTTTTTCTCCTTGATTATAAATTGTGCCAGTGTATTTTCCTACTTTTAACATTATATATTCCTCCTTTGTTATTTTTAAATTAATCAATTTTATAACCTATTTCCTCTAAATGTGATTCCAATTCATCCTTACTCAATATCTTAGCAGTTTCATGATCACCCTGCCACTGTGACCATTCACATAATAAATACATATTATCAACCTTCTCACCATCTAATTCTATCACCTTATAAACTGTTTCATGGTAAAATCTAATCCCACCAGTACACATATTACTACCGTCCCACTCATCTAAGTCAAGATATTTTTCATCCCCAACTGACACCTTTGTAACGGTTGTATTCTCTCCTGCCCATTCGTCTTTAAAATTACTTCCGTCTGACCACTGATACCAACTATATGTATCACAATTAGCAAGATCGAAGAAGTTTTTATTAGTGAAATCAAAGCAAACTATTTCTTCCGGTTTTTCGGAATCACTTAGAAAGTCAATGTTACCAAATTTATAACCTTCTTCAGTTAAGAATTCCCTTAAATCTTCCTCATCTGTGATACCATTCCAACCTTTCAATTTTTCATCCAGGTTGTCAATTTCGGTAACTGCTAAATTGGTAATACTACATACTGACATATTAGTAAAGTCAATCATCTGTGATATTTCTTTTTCAGGTATCAACATACCACCACGATCAGATTCTTGGTTAAAATCACTTTCCCAAATTTGAAAGTTTTTCATTTTTATAATCCTCCTTTTCCAATATATAATAAAATACTTTTAATAAACGTGTGTATAATTTTAACATTTTTCTTTTCTCATATGATATGCGTTGATGTTTTTTATAAGTATCTGCATATCTCTTATATCTTCCATCAACACAATTTTTATTAAACCATTTTTTACTACTTTCATAACAATGAGAACAAGTATGTTTTCCTTCCATTGCTGGCCGTATTAAACAAGTATGACACAAATTATCTGCTGTTTTCCGTCTTTCTTTATGTCTTTTTACCGCTGCATCACAACATTCTTGGCAAGTTTTCTTACCTTCTCGTATAGTGTTAATTTTGCAATTAACACACAATCCTTGTGATAATGCTTTTTCTCTAGCACGTTTTGCCCATTCACGATTCAGACAAGTTTTACATTTACCACAAGTACATTTGAGTGACGTATTATTCTACCTCCCTATAACCTAAAACATTCTGTTCAAATCTAGTAGCCATATCCATTTCGCTACTAGTTGCCATTACTTCTTCTGCCCAATCTTCAGAACCCAACTCAAATTTCAATCCTTTCGACATTGCATATTCTTCTGCTTCTTCAGAAGGTTCTCCTAAACCAATTAATTTATTTTGAGGAGATATCATACCAGAACCCCATACATAAAATTTCTTGATTATAATATCTGATTCTCTAAACTGCCAATGTTCACCACAGTTAGGACATGGTAGTTTATAAAGTTTATCATCAATTAAATTTTCAATAATGTGACCATCAATACTACTATCAAATTCTAATTCTGCTCCACAATCACAGGTTTTATTTAATTCTATTATCATTATAATACACTCCTTATAATTTTAATCCCTTTATTGAATCCTCACTTGGAAGACTCAAGGAAGGGATTAACCTTCCCATTCTGATATTGCTTTCTGTATTACTGCATGATATTCTTGCTCAGTGCCTAGAAAATATAATCCTGTCTCGTCATGAATAAAATTTTCATCTAAAGATTCAGCAAAATCAGGATTATCAAGAATATCATGGTCATACTCTAGATTAAATTCAAATAGATTATCTTTATATGTTCCGATGGTTAATTTTTCTTCTTCCCAACATAAACAACCATCAATGTTGATAGTTATTTCATCTAGAGTGCATAGGCCATTAGCGTTGTTTTTGCAGGTAATTGGACAATATACTTTCAATTTTATTCACCTCCTTTTCGCGATCAAATAATTGTTTGGAGTTAATTCAACACACTTCGACATATTCAAAACATAAACTTAATACATCCTCATAACTATGCTGTTTCATAGCATTACTTGAAAATTCATCTGCTTTATCTCTTAATCCTGCATTTCTTAAACTATCTCTAACTTTACCAATTATACTAAATACATTACCATCTGCACCTACTAATTTACATCTAGGTTTAATTGAGGTTGTGATCTTAACTTCTGCTGTGTTAACTTTCTCGTTAAACCTGTTAATAAATTCATCAAAGGATGCAATTAATTCATCTTCATTAAATTCATAATACTTATCATCAAATTCTCTAAGTAATGTACTATATTCCTGCCCACCGTCAATTTTTTCTTCCCAAGAACCTTCTCCACAACATTCTGGACATTCTATTTCTACTTCTTCATCTTCCTCATTATAATCCATAATAGTACCATGACCACTACATTCTGTACAAATACATTCTTCCACATCATCATAATCACTAGATTCTCCAAGTGCTTCTATATCAGTTAATATCTGAAATAATACGTCAAAGTATTTAATACCTTGAACAGTTCCTTTTTTGGCATATTCAATTAAATCTTCTAAGTCTTCACTATAACCATTATCATGCCATTGTGTAAATCCACCATTATTAACCTGATAATTCATGTTACCAAATTGAACGGCTGCTTTATGCAATGGTGTGAAGTGATTTGAGATTACTTCTAATCTATTCATTGTTCTGCATTCATTTGTATTCCATTTGGTATATACTTCATCCATAAGTTTTTGAGTTATGCTATTATTTGACATTTTGTAACCTCCTTAAATTTTATCTCTCATTTCTTCCAAGTTGATATTCAATACCTTTGTTATCTCAAATAACTCCTCCGCTGTAAAACTATTATTCTTAAACTTATAGTTCATTGCCTGTTTACTAATATTAACCTTATCAGCAAGCCAACTTTTTTGTCTTTCTTGTGAATTTAAAATTTCCAGGATATAATCTGCTACTTTCATATTGTCACCTACTTATTACTTTCCATGTTTCATATACCAACTGTCTATAAGACTGTGTAGTAGTTTTATTTGATTAACCGGATAGACCTGTGTTGTCCCCATTACATTACCATTACTGTCTCTATATTGCATTTTCAAGTATTCTGTATTATCTCCAACGTCAATAGATGGGATAATATCAATTTTACACCATATTTGTAATTTGCCATCTTCAGATTCTCCAGTATGATCCCATTCATTTATTTTTGTCATATTCTACACCTCTTTCAAATTTATTTACTATAATTAGTATACCACAAGCAGTAAAGATAGTCAAGAGTTTTGTAAAAATATTTTTACCTGATAATAAATGGATAAATTTGTTAATTAATCACAATTCAATATAATGCTTCCAATCTCTGCGTTCTGCTTCATCTTTAATCATTTGTAATACTTCTTTAGGATAATAATTTCTTTCTTCATTACTATATAAAACAAATCCCATTTCCTTCATTTCTTCAATTTCATTACAAAGTTTAATCCCAAATATTTTCAAACATTCTAATATATAATCAATAGCTTCAGTGATAGTAGGTTCATAATATCTAGTTCCTATTTCTCCCTCTATACATCCATTTTCCATAAATTTTCTACTATACCATTTACACTCAGCGGACCAACCAATAACTTTATTTTGATCTTTAATACCACATTTAACAGTTATGCCAGTAGTCCAAAATTCTTTCATTAGTTTTACCTCCTTTATTAATTAGAATTCTAATACGGCACTACCCAATTATTCAAATGATCCTCAAGTGCTTCACGTACTGTCATAATACTTTTATCATATTTGCAAATAAAACTAAAATCATCATGCAATATCGACTGAGTATTATCATCATTATTGATTGTATGATAATAAGTGTTATTATGATATTTAAATTCAATAACCTCAAATAGTATACCATTGTTCATATAGTTTTTATGTAAAAATTCTTGTGCTTCAAGATGGTTGTTGAATTTATGAAATAGACTACCACCTGAACGTAATTCTACTATGAATATATTAATCACATCCTTATTTACCTTTATAATATTCAATTTCACTACTACCTTTTAATACTTTCAAAGCATCCCTTAATCCTATAATTAACCCTTGTTGAAATGGACTAGGGTTATTCTTTTGGTATTGCTTCGCTGTATAAATCTGTTTTTCTATTTCAATAATACTTTCTTTTAATTTTTCATTTGTTCTTATCTCTGAGATTGTGAACATGTTTATTAAACCTCCTTAAAACATTAATATAAAATATTTAATATATTTTAAACCATAATATTCCAATGCTTTAAAAGATATTTTACTGCTTCCTTTTTACTTTTACTATTAACTTTTACCCTACTAGACATTCCATTACTTCCATTTTTATCTCCAACAAAAATATCTATAAAATAAGCATTATCAATACCATTTGAATACATATTATTTTTAACAATTTTACTTTTAACTTTTACTATAGGTTCTTTAGGACAATATTCAAATATATTAGTAATACGATCTTTCTTACCAAATTGCTCCTTACTTGCTTTACCAAAATTTGAAGACATATTATTTCACCTCCATTGCTTTAATCCAACATAATCCAGACACATAAGCATCATCAATCGGATTATGTTGTTTTACTGCATCATAATTAACTTCTGAGTATTTAATCCGGCTAGTATCAGATTCAATACCTTTTGAAATTAACAAAGTTTCTACTTCATGCAAAGGATATGGTGCATTCCATTGACGATTATCTAAATCATCAAGAACACATTGTTTGAAAAATCCAGATTCAACTGGTACACCAAAATCAGCAATACACATACAAGAATCTTTATGTTTCATCCAGAAACCCCAAAATGCATTTCTCATTTGTTTGCGTGTAGGATATTTTTGTAATCCATCAAGAGCAGGTATAACATTTTGTATTACCCAATCATTGTCAACGTCTTCAATTTGAGCAATACCTGAAAATTTATCAATAATCAATCCTAGATTATTTAATACAATTGCACCAACAGCAAAACATTTACCGTATAAACCATTAGTTTCACAGTCAAAACTAAAAATATTTTTCATTATGTATTCCTCCTCAATTTTTCTACTAATTTAGTATAACACAATGCAAAAATAATTGCAACAACTAATTTTAAGTTAAATCAAAATTTGCAATTTCACAAACCATTGATTTTATTGGGTTTGTTGCACCTAAAATTAACACCAAACTGACATTTTATACAAACTGGTACTTAGTTTTTAATTCTGCAATTTTCTTTTCAATTTCTTCTTGATATGGTTTAGTATTTGATATTTCATAACTTTCAATCACTTTTTCATTTTTACAAATTGAATCTCCGTATATATCCTTAATTTTATCATACTGCCACATATTTATATATACTACTTTTTTATTTCCGTTTTTAGTTTTGTTAACTTCTAATTTATATTCCGTTATTGTATTGAGCAATTCAGATTTCCTATTTATAATTAACTCTTTTAAATAATCTAAATCATTTTCTAAATCATTTAATTCCTTTAAATCAAAACTTCTAATAATTTCTAAATCTTCCCCATCTAATTTTTTGCAATTAGTGGATATTGTACCACCATTGAAATTAGGTGTATGTATTCTAAATTTTGTTTGAGAAAATTCCACATAAGTTGCTTCTTTATTACTTTTCTTAAATGCATCGTTAATTATATTTTCTTTTTCAAAAGCATTTTCATATCCAAAATTATTAATATGCATTATCATATCTCCCTTCTTACCTTTTTTTATATTCCATATCCATCTTCATAATCAAGTCTTGATTCAATATCTGCAAGTCTAATTTCATCTTGAATTTTAGTATAACAATTCAAACACAATCCATTAGTTAATGTTTTACTATAAATTTCTTCTTCTAAACATTCGGGACATAAACCTCTATATTCACTCATAATTTTATCTCCTCTCTATTTACCCACAATTTTATAACTAATTTTTACCCTACAAATCTTCCAATCCTCATTATCATACTCCCTATTGTGATTAATAAATCTTTCTACATCCTCTTCATCATTCCATTTTTCTGCTTCATCAAAATAATTGCCAACACCAGAACATTCACCATAGCAAAATTCGCCATTAATATTCCTGAGTATAAAACATTCACCTGTAAATTCATTCAGCAATTCTTTCTTTGGTTTCTTGAATTCTGTATCAAATTCTAAAACTTCATTAATAGATATTCTACCTTCACTTAATGCAAAAGGATTAATACCTAAGTATTCACAAACTTTATCCCATAAACCTAATTCCATAATTTGCTTTACTGTCATTGATACTTTGCTCATTTTATAATCTCCTCTCCATTAATTTAATTACCTCTGCCCACTTATATCTTATCAAATGGACAGAGATAACAAACTTAGGAGACATACATGGAATACTTATGCTAATGATGTTTTGGTATTTTAATAGTATTAACTTTTTGTGGTTGCCCAGACCACTAAGTTAATACTAAAGGTTAATCACGTTCAACATATGGAAGTTCATTAAAATCCTTAATTGACATATCTAAGGTAAATGTATTACCTTTTTCATTATAAACAAATTTACATCTAATAGAATCTTCATTTGCCATCATATGGGTATGAAGTGGCATTAATAAATCACTCGGCAAACTGTTAATGAATTTATTCTCAAGTTTGCGGTTATAAGATTTATTGTTGATTTCTTTTAACAGTGGAATTGTTATATATTTTGCTTTCATTTGATTTATTCCTCCTTTTTCATTTTTTTTCTAATTATTTCCTCACAATTTTCAGCCTGTCTTGCTCCTGGTTCTACTGTATATTCTTCTTTCTCTTTATCCCAAGTCAGAAAATATATACAACCATTTTCAGTCTCTAACATTGGTTCGCTCCAATCAAAACTTAACAAATCAATTCCAGTATCTTTCTTTAATTGCGATACTCCCTTGGCGTAATCTAATATACTTTTCGGTATCATTATGTAGTCCTCCTTTGTTTTTATTTCTCATTATATTAATTATACAGAATATAAATATAAATGTCAAGAATATATCATATCTTTATTTTAATATTCTTGTATCATTAATTAAAGTATAACCATTAAGATATGGGAAAATTTTTTCTTCTCTTACTTTAGGTTCATCCCACGGTAAATCAATAGCATTTTCTTTAACACCATCCACCATATAGATAACTTTTACCATAGGTTTTGCACCAAATTCACCACCTAAATATATAGTCATGTAATCTATAATTCTATGTTCCATTTTCTATTCCTCCTTTTCTTTATTCAATGTCAAGATAAATACCTTATTTTAACTCAAAAAATTCATTTCCTTCTACAGAATTAAAATAATCTACTGTACCAAAATTATTCGTCATATAAATTCTATTGTCTAAACTACCTTCTGCTGAGTATATTTTACCTTTAGTATATTCTATATCCATCATACCATATTTCTCATTATAACCGTAACTATCTTTTTTACATAAAAGTTTAATCATATTGTTATATCTCCTTTATTTTTATTTTATAGTTTTAACGGATAACTATAAACCGAAGTTATAATCCTAACCACCATAAACAAAAACTATTTCTTTATCTAATTCTACTGTTAAATAAAAATATACTTTCCAAGCTAAAACTTTTAAATCTGTCTCAAAAATATTGCCCTTCTTACTAGAAAAAGTATAAATGTCAACATTATCTTGACCGTTTATGTATAATAATTGTCCTGCTACAATTTTATATTTTTCACCATCTTTTGTCTCAATTATTATTTCTGCTGAGTCTTTATTTTCAAGGATATTATTCATAAATTCTTGTTCGTTCATAAGAACATCTCCTTAAAATATCGTTTTCAATTCCATGTTTGGTTAAAACTCAAACTTATCAAGATGATGTATTTCTGTTGCCGTCATTTTCGGTGTTACCTTATAACTAATTACTTTTTCGTAAGAAGCAATGTTTTTAGAAAGTCCATACTGTTTTAATATATTACTATCAATATTATTATAATATTTTTCAGTATCTTTACGCCAATCTTTTTTAATTTTAGTTCCATGTTCATTATGAAAAATACTTTCTCTAATAATCAATTGCTTATGAGTTTGCACCATGATAATTAAATCTAATAGACCTGCACTCATTTTAATTTTATTCATCTGGTACACCTTCCTTTTAATTATTATGTTATCTATTCTATCTTACTGTTTACATAGTCAAACTGCTTACCGTCTTTGTTTTCTTCATCTAAAAGTAATAATGTAGAAAGTAAAATACTTCTTACCTGTGCTAAATTATCATAGATTATTTCTCTGTTTTTCATTAATAATTCCTCCTCAGTTAATATGTATTTGATTAAATACAATTATATTATACTTTTAATAACAAGTCAATACCCAAAACACCTAAAACAAAAATAAAATTAACTCCCATTTCTAGGAGTTAATAAATTCCATCTACAATTTTACAATTGATCCACATTAACTAAACTTAATAACTGATCCCTACTGTTATTCCGATTGTCAATTATTTCTACCAACACCGGAACCCAATTAATAATACATCTGATAGCATTCCAAAAGTCTGCTCCTTTTAAATCTTCTATAGCAGTTCCCCAAAGTGGGTATTCAATGGAATAATAAAACCCTGTATCCTCGTCTTTGCGTTCTGTGATATGTTTTTCATACCGGAAATAAAAGTCAGTTGGTTTATTCTTGCCTTCTTTATCCTTAATTCTTACTGTAGCAGTTCCGTCAAATTGGTTATTTTCACCGCTGCCCCAAATATCCTCGGCAACATCAATTAAAATATTATGCAGAACATTAGTGAATTTAATTGCTGTTTCACGGCGTTTTTTCTCACCGTCAAGCATAGATTGTACTTTAACCTGCAAATTTTCTAAACTTACTTTTGATTGATTGGTCATGTTAAGACCCTCCTTATTATTAATAAGTATTAGGTTGTTAACCTTATGTATATGTTATCATAATGTTAATATAATGTCAAATGTTTTTTGGTATTTAATTATTAATTTTAAAGTAAGTATGAGTAAATTAATTAGAAAAGCAGGTATTTTTTAACCTGCTTTTCTAATTAATTTATTTCTGTCATTTTTTCAATTATTTTTATTCTCTGTCCTTCTGTCATCATTCCGGCATAGTCCCATGATAAAACAATATCGTCATAGCAGAAATGTGTTATATTTCCATTTTCATCTACTGCATTTTTAAATCCTCCACAAGCTGAACATGCTTTTTATTTTGGTTCTGTTTTTGTCCAAAGTTTGTTATTCATGTCATAAAATTTCTTACCTATTTGTATATAATCAAACATTGTTTAACACTCCCTTTAAGTTGATTTATTATGTATTGCTTAATACCTATTATAATATAAAAATAATTATATTGCAATACCTTAGACAAAATAAAACAGGAGTTTAGGCTCCCGTTTTTGTGTGTCTATTTATTATTCCTTTCCTCTGCGTCCCTCTCAGCTTGTGCCATACTGAAACAACTACTAAAAGCATGACCTGTTTTATAATCTGTATGGAATACACAGTATGATTCTGTTTCCTCGTCATAGTCTGCAAAGTATTCGCCTTTTTCTAATTGTTCCTGTTGTTTTTGTTCTTTCTCAAGAATAGGACAATTTTTAAAACATGATAAATCCGTACACCAAGTATCTGAATATTTAAGTTGTTCAGGGTCTACACCAAAAGAAACAGCACGATTTAAACATTCCATATTTTATCGACTCCCTTCAAATATGTATTAGTATAATTATAATACTATTTTGTTACGTTGTCAAGAAGAAGAAAAACAGGAGTTTTTTATTCTCCTGTTTAACTATTTTTACTTTGTTTTTTATCACTTGAAGAAATTTCTTCTCTAAAACATTTCCAGCAAATATTCAATCCTTCTTTAGATTTAAATTGTACTCTTCTACCATGTTCCTGCTTACATTTTTGACATATCATAAATTATAAACCTCCTTTATATATCATTATGAAATCGTTATTTTTTTTATTCAATTATTTGACTAGTGTGTACACCCATTTTAATTTCGTCTTCTTCTGCCCAATAAGCTGCTGAAACATCTTTACAATATTGACTAAAATTTTCCGTATCACATTTTTCACAGTAAATATTATTTTCCATTGCTTCTTCTTGTTCACAATTAATACACTTTGCCATTATTAAAACCTCCTCAGTAATATGTATTTACTATCTACACTTACTATTTTAAACTATAAATATAATAATGTCAAGTGTTATTTTTATAGACAAAAAGAAAAGCCTTTCGGCTCTTAATTTATATTTCCATTTTCTAATTGTATATATGCATCTTTCCATGAATCAAAATATTTAAAATCAAGATGATCTCTATATGATTTATATTCGGTTGGATCACCTTTTATAATTCCAACAACAACCTTTTTAAAGTCTGCGGTACAGCCTTGTAATCTGTATTTTGGGTTACTTTTTAATAAATCACTATATTTATTTTCTTCTTTGATGTGTTCTCTTAATTCTTTTCTCATGTTTTAGTCCTCCTAAATTTATTTTATATAAATCTTTCATATTTTTAACTATTTCTAATTGCTTTTAATTGTGCCATCATAATTCTATCATATTCGTTATAGCTTTCTTTTGCTACGAACAATGGAAGCATATAATTCTTATCTAACTTTTCCCCATGAATATCATAAGCAAGATCTCCGATAATATATTTTATATTTTTAAATTCTGATAAATTTCCTCCAGTTGGTGTATTACCAACAAATATATAATCCTTATGTTTCCCTACGTTTTTATTCATTTCTAGTTCCTCCCTTTAAAATATGTATTTACTATCTACCAATAAATATAGTATAGAGTATAAATATAATATTGTCAATGGTTAATTTATAGATTGTTATAGACAAAAAGAAAGAGTCTGAAAAGACTCTTAGTTAACTTCTGTAAGTTTTCCTTTATTAAAAATATAACCTTGTGTTTTTATTGCTTCAAGTGTTCTAGTGCTTACATGACCATAAATTTTTAAATCCATGTCAATTAAGAATAACAAACTATTTCTTACTTCCTGTTTTAATGCTCTCATCAGTTTTAACCTCCTTCAAATATTGACATAAAATACCAGTTTGCTAATGTTACCGGAACACTCTCTCAAAATTTGAATCTTTTCCATATCCCAATTTAATAGCATCATTTAACATGTTATATACAGTCATTTCAGCCGTTTGGTCTGCTGATGTTGCTATATATGCTTTATGGTTAAATGCTTCCCTGCTATCTCCAACAAATTTATACTCCATGTAAAATTTGGCATCTTGAATTGTTCTTTTTCCGTTTAATATTTTTCCAATTATTTCATTTACTCCACCCTGCCAAAATTTTTTGGTCATTCGTTTTGCTCCCTCCAATTTTATAAACCACACAATACAACCCCGGCCTTAACGTCCCTATTATCAACTTCTATGATAAAGTTAAAACCTTCAACATCTGCAAAATAAATACCATTTTCTAACCATGATTTAATTATTTTCCTGGTTATGTATTTCTTCATTCGCTCTGCACCTCCTGTATAATTCATTAACCTATTATAACACAATAATATTATATTTGTAAAGTGTTATTACTATTCAGCAAAATAAAAAAGGCTCTATGGCCTTTATATTGCTTGTAATCTATCTTTCCAGTATTCACTTATCAATTCCCTGCTATATCCTTCTATATACTCAATAACTGCCTTTATATCAGTTATAGTTATTTTATTCTTGTATACGTCTGATATAATTTGATTAAAGTCATAAGACAAAATATCATAAATTATTAAGAATTGCTTATAACTAAAAGGATTATTCTTTCGCAAGGATAAAAATATTTCCTGCTTAATATTGTTAATCTTTATTTGCCTTTCCTCCTGCTCTATCCTTTCTTGCTTCTCCTGTTTACCCTTTGCAATATAAATTGCTTCTTTAAATTTTTCTGCTCTTACTTGCTGTCTTTTTCTTTCTGCTGACTCCTGCTTATCCTTTCTTTTAGATTCTCTTTCCCATTTTTTGCATAATGCAGTATATGACATTTTATTTGCTCCTTTCAACTATATTCGTTAATCTATTATACACAATATTAATATAAAAGTAAAGTTTTATTTCATGTTTGAGCAAAAAGAAAAAGGCCGATTATATGGCCTTTACCTTCCGCAAACCCAACGAACAAATATTACTTTTTCTAGTTTCTTAACTATTCTAAAATATCCATCAGGATACAAATTAAAAGTTCCTGTTACTTTCCCTATCAAATTCTTTTTCTCTATAACTTGATAAGGGATACTCTCTTTCTCGGCAATAAGATAATAATATTTTCTTTCATCAAGTATGCAATATTCTTGAGATAATTGACCTTCTTTCTTGCCAACTTCCCAATTATTACCAAAAACAAATAAATCTCCTGGTTGTGGGTATTCTCCTTCTCTTTTCTTTTCATAGAATTTACAATTGTCATACACTGTTACATCAGTATGTATACATTTACTATTTTTATCCAACTCGATATTTTTACATATCCTTGATTTTCCACAATTATGTGCTGGTAGATGAGGAAAATTATCTGGTCTAGAATAAGAATATAGAGGATAATTTTTTTCTGAATCCCAAAAATGTCCCATTGTAAAACCTCCTTATTATTATTTTGATATAATATGGGCGTAATACTCCCCATATGCATTTCGACGGGAATAATCTATAATAAGACTGTTACCGTCCGGTAAAGTAATCGTTTCGATATCTCCTTCTCTGCTGGGATTTCCAACAGATTCTATAAAGACATTAGGATTTCCAGATCTTGCACATGGCAAGCCAACAATATTATCAGAATTCCTACAATTAATATCTATAAATATACTTCTATACAGACGAATATGTGTATATTCTTGTATAAATATCGGAGATCCGCCATGTTGAACATATACAACAGATGCACCTGCACGGTGTTTTTCATTGAAATCTTCATACAAATATTTTACCTGCAATCCAGTTTTCCACCAGAACCCAGGAAATGTGTTTTCTTCTATTTTACTTTTCTCAATAGCAATACTCCTCATATAATGATCGTTCACTGTATGCTTCTCATACCCCATGTCGGGCAATTGGGATAATATACTTTTATCGTACTGTATGTATTTCGGGTTTTCTATTAATAACATTTGAATTCCTCCCTTTGATTATGTATTATTACGACAGTGAAGAAGTTATTTCTGGTGATTTATTCCTTTTGACATCCCAAAAATCTTCCAATTTAACTTCTTTTATTTCAATTATCTCAGTCTTACGGATTAATCTATTATCCATATCCGCAAAACTAAGACCTTTTTTAAGTCTTATATCTATAGTAAACAATCTACTATTAAGATATAAAACCCTTATCCCATTTAAGCAAATACCATGCCTAAGTTGTGTTTGCTTATAGATATAATTAATCTGACAATTATTAATTTTTTCCATCACACCATCAGCAGGGATTATGTAAGCAAAACACTCACCCCGATATCCTGGATTAGTTTTATCTATAACCAACTTATTTCCGCTTTTTAAGGTTATTATTTCAATACTGTCTATCTTTTCGACATTTTGAACGTCTACTAAGATAACACCGCCATATAAAGAATCGGCAAAATCTTCTGCATGATAGGGATAACTAGAGGACTTATAACCAAAAGTTATTTTTCTTCTTAAATCCATTATAAATAACCTCCATTTATATTAATCAAAATACTTATTATGGGACACTGTTATATAGATTATATACTAAATACAACAATGTCCACAAATAAATATTCTAACTATTTCTTATCATCAACTTTAAAGTATAACCGATTTCCTCAATATCCTCCAGAGATAAAATTTTCCCTTCTGGAATTCTTCCGTTTATTTTTAAAACTATTGCTTGTTGCCCGACTTCCTGAGCATACATAATCCGGTTAACCGGGATACCTACACCTAGCAAAGTAGTTAATACCTGTGCTGTTGCTTCGTGACCTACAGCGGATAATATTTGGTTGTTTTGTGCTAATTCTTGAGCTTGAGTTGTTGAAATGGTTGTTAAGGTATAGTTTCCGTCTGCTGTGATGATAGAAGTGTTTAAGATACCGATAATTTGATTAGTTTTCATTAAAAAATCCTCCTAAAGTTTATTTTTATTTAATTTATTTTGATTTGTTTATTTACTGACAATGTTATTTTAACATAATAATAAAATAAATGCAATATGTTTTTATAAAATAGTTTGATTAATTTTAAATAAAAAATAAGGCCGTTAGTGGCCTTAATTGTTATCCTCGATTAACTCTTTTAAAATTTCAATTTGTCCTTTGATTGTTTTATATCTAACTGATTTTCGCTCATACTGTCAATATGCATATTAGCAATACCCCAATGGATTAAATGTATGATTCTATTCACCCGTTCATCTAAAGCATAATTATTATCATTAATAATATACTTTACTTCTTTGGCCATTCGCTCTAAATCATTTACTGCCTTATTCAGTTTATCGTTTAACCCTAGTTCGGCACTTCTTAGATAAGATTTATTAAGTTTTAATTGTTCTTCAATTTTATTTTTCATTTTGTGTTACCTTCTCCATTATTAATTCTGGCATATTCTTATAAACTTTATATAATGCATCGTCCCAGTCAATTTTATTACTAGAATTAAATATAATTCCTCTAATAATATTCTGAATTGATTTGTCCTCAATTTGTTTTAATACCTTTTCACTTAATAACGATTGAATTTCCTGCGCTAACATTCGCTCCACTCCTTTAATTGTTATGTGATTAATTAATAGTATACACAATAATATTATAATTGTCAAGTATATTTGTTATTTTAATAAACAATAAAAGGCCAATAGTGGCCTTATAAAACAATTTTTTTCTTCTGAAGCATACCATTGATTAGTGTCTTCGTTAAAACTTAGCCATACTTTTTCAGTAATAATTTCCCTTATAACAGACGTTGGAATTCTGATTCCTGATACTTTTCTAGCAAATTCTAAACATAATGTAATATATCCTGGTTGTTTTTCAATTATTGCTTTTGAAATTTCATAAGTCATACCTAAATTTAATACTATTTTTGCTTTTCGATTACGAGCAACTTCATACGCAATAGATTCTTTTATTACATTGGAAATAGTTTCAAACGCCTCATCGCTCAAATTTTGCATTAATTTTATCATTAAAAAGACCTCCTTATGTATTAAATTATTAACTATCTATAGTATACATAATCATAATATATGATAGTTAATATTATTATATCCAATTATATATAATTATCTTTATACGAGGCGTTTTAAGGTTTTTAGGTGCTAGAGTATGTAAAATTATTTTATACGGCTTTAAAACTGATTGTAGGAAGAGTATTAACCGGGTGAGGAGGAATTATAAGGAGTGGAGAAAGAGAAAAGGACATAATAAAACCCTATTCAATTTTACTAAATTTAATCAGCTATTGAATAGGGTTTTTGATTTATATTTACATTGTCGGTGATGGTGTAAAGTTATTATCGTTATCGGATTTAACTATTACACTGCCGTATTTATTCCGGATTTTATCCATGCTTTGCTTGCTGCTCCGCTTAACCTTTTTTACGCATCCTGCATACCAGTAAAAAGCTTTATGGCTTTTCGTGTATATCATTCCCAGTGTATCCTGTAAAAAATCCTTTATGGGGAAAGTTCCTTTGCCTCTTACCCATAACCATGTGCCAATTATTTCCACTTCTATATTGTTATATTTTAGGAGCTGGTCTATTATGGAAATAAAATCGTTGGCTTGCTTTTTGGTTTCCGTGTAACCTCTTTCATTTTTCAGTTGTTGAGCTAAGAATTCGTATTCTGTGTTGATTTCTTTCATGATCTGAAGTGCTTCGGGAGCTTTGTTGATGTCTGGGTGAAATTGTTTTGCTAGTTTGCGATAAGCTGATTTTAATTCTTCTAAGGTGTTAATGTTAAGGAAATGATTAATTTTCATTATGTACGCCTCCTGTTAATTATATTTAGTTTTCAAAGAGTTGATACGAGGTGTTACTATGTATGGTGCTAGGAATAATTATATCAAAATGGTTAGTAGTCGTCAAGGTATATTTATATTTTTATTGGTTTTATATCTAATTATTGCTATGTGATAAGTTTTAAGGGAATGTAGGATATAATATATGTTAAATTGTTTTTAAGTGGCTTATTGGCCATCCTGTGAAGGTGGTTTTTTGACTGGTGTTATGTCGGCTGCTGTTATAGAGGAGTAGGGATTTGAAAATTGAGCAAAAAATAAATAGTATAGCATTGTTGGCTATACTATTATTGTTAATTCCTATTTATTTTTTGTTTCCGGATAATGAATGGTATTAATAGTTAATATAGTTATATTCTTCCTCTTTATCATAATACCCATAATAAGGAATATATGAGTCGTTGCTATAATAGCATTGATCATATTCATCTAAGATAAATTCTCCTATTAATTGGATATTATCAGGTGACATTATGATAAATTTACTTTTTGTGGCATGTCTGATTAGTTCTGCTGTTATAGGGTTAAATAGATTATCCTTAATTTCTGTAAGGTATTCTTTGACAAATATAATAGTGTCTGATATTGATCTGTTATAGGAAGTAAATGGAATAATACCATTATGCACCACTGCTAGATTTGTTATACAGGATTTGGATTTTAATTGTTTGGCGTTGATAGTTATTGGGAAAGGGTGACAATTGCCTGGTGTTACTTTGCCGTGTGAAGCCAAGCGGAAGTGGATCGTTAGGTTGGTGTTTATTATATTGATATTTTTTTGGAGGTGATCAAGTGCTGTTATGAGTGAATTGAATGTCATAAATCCTTTTTGAATATGTACAGAGTTATCATGTTGATACATAAACCCGGCCCCGTCCTGGTTGTTTTGGAAACAGGTTTTTAATGTTTGAATATCTGGGAGTTGAATGTTAATTGGTTTATGTAAAATTATACACATAGATGTTACCTCCTAGTTATTTTGATAGTTTATTATATCACAGACAGGGAATATTAACAAGTGAATTGTTTGGTATTTGATACAATTTAAAAGGTGAAATATGGTAATCTGTTATAGAGATATTGCAAAAAATTAAACCCGGTCAAAGGGTTTATTTATTTTTATATTGTGTTATAAGCCTCTTTTTTGTAGGTATTTTTGGAGTTCCATATATTCGTATTCGCTAGCATGAGTTGTTACCTTTTCCCAGGTTATTTGTTGGATATCCTGGATTTTATAGTTTCGACAAATATCCAGCAATAACTGGCATAATTGCAAGGTTGCTGCAAAAGTTGTATAGTTTAGAGTGCCACGGAAAATTCTTAATTCTATGGTGTGAAAATTATCTAAATTAACTGCATGGTAACGATTTGAGCGTTTAGCAGTTTTTAGGAGTTCGTCGGAATCTGAAGTTAATCCGTATCTTTTAGCCCATCTTGATAATTGAGCTTCGTCTCGGCGACTAAATGTTACCAATTTGTCCCAGAATATTTCTGTTATAAGCAATAACTTGGTAATATTTAGATCCTGCTCAAGTTCTGTATTGCCGAATGCATCCCTGCTGATATGTACGTGCATTCCACAAGTGCCTGCATCGTGGGAAGTGTAACCAAGGGTTTTAGCTTCTTTTAACAATTCTTCCCAGTCAAATACTGTTAAATGTTGGGAGAGGGTTGCAGGATGACTGACTATTTCAAATCCATCGTTAAGACTGCCGTCTTCTTTAATGTAAATTTTATCCTCTGTTTGAAAATTCATGATTTCTAATAATCCTTCGGCGTTGGCTTCTGACTTACCGCCTTCATCGACTTCTATTTCCAGTCCAAATTGATCGTTGCCTTCGCCATGAAAAATTGGATTTGGTTTATGGGAATAAGGATGAATAAATTTTTCTATATCGTTGTAACATTGCTCACAATAGGTACAATCGTTATGGGAATATGTAGCATCATCTTGGAGCCATTCCCCACAATTTTCACAACAACTTGCATTCTCCCAGCAACTTTCGCAAAGATCCTGGTTATGTTGATTATGGTGTATATCATCATCGTGGTGGACTTCTCCACACCAATCACAAGCGGTGGAATGATTATTGAAACAATCATAGCAATAACGATCGCCGTTGGCAGTTGTTTCTGCATCGTTAATATGTATAGAGTCGTTGCAGTGTTCACAGATAATTACTTTTTCGGAAAAACAATCCTCACAGTAAGCATTATCGGAACTATCGTAAGAAATATTGTTGTTATGTGTTAATTCCCTGCATTCGCTACACTTGGTAAAATTTTCGTCAATGCACTCCTGGCAATAATAGTCATAGTCAATTTTTGTTAATTCTGAAAAGTTAAACTCAGTGTCACAATGAAAACATTTTACTAATTCTGGCATTTAAAAGCACCTCCGGTTTTAATTTTAAGTTTTAAGAATGTAAAAATAAATATGTACTACTATTAGTATTCGCCAACGGCCTTGTATTATCCTTCTTTTTTATTAATTTTTTTTGAGAAAATTTATTTTTATTTTTTGTTGGTTGGAATGTATGTATTATATATGTTTATCTATATTTGTATAAGTATTTTGTATGGTTAAAAGGTTATTAGGTATTTGATAGATAATTGATTAAATAGTTATTATATCTAAGTTTATATAATAATCGTTGTAGGAGTTGATTTCAGGAATTGTAAGTATTGGAGTGGGTAAAATAATTTATAGTAGTCTTAAAATTGATTGTGTGAGGCATGAAATTGTTAGGGTGAGCAAAAAAATAAACCCGGTGAAGGGTTTAAGTTATAATTGTATTTATATATATATTTATATTTTATACTGCTTTGGCTGATTGTGCCCATCTGTATTGATCTAGAGCTTTTGCTTCGGCTTGGTAGCGGTTATTTGCTGCTATTTGATCTAAAAATTCAAATGATTCGTTATTTTCGTTTTGAGCGGTAATCCATACCCAATATTGATTAGTTGTTGTGTTGGTCATTGTAGTTCCTCCTATAATTTGTAATATTAATATGGTTTTAACGGATTACCATAAACCGGAAATAATTAATAATTGAACTGACATTTACCAGGATATTGCAATTTTAGATTTATAATTGTTTGCGGGTGTAGAAGGGTAAAACCTTTGTTGCCGCTGGAAAATTCGACATATATAAATGTTATATCGTCCCAGGTTAGCATTATTTTGTCACCTCCTTTATTGTAAAATTGTGACCGTTATAGGTGCAGAAATATTTTTCTTCTACTTCCTGTAAGGTATACGGGTGATCCGAAGCGATTCCATCCTGCAAAAAAGATTCTAGGAAATCTATTGTTTTACTGCCAGTATTCCAAGTTTTGTAATATAATCTCATTGCTGCATTTAGCAAAGGTACTAAATATTCCGGAGTCTGCTGTCTAGCTTCTTCTGCTTCAAATTCGGCAATGACGGTAGGGATTTCTTTTTTGCTGTATGCATAGCCAATATGCCGACCGGGTACGTCGCGGATTTCCATTTTGCTGATTGTCGCGTTGCCGTAGGTGCCATTCCCCATTGTCCAAACGTGATATGTAGCCATTAGTTGTGCCTCCCTGTTTATTATTTTATTTTGTTGCTACTATAGTATTCACCAAAAGTTTTTTAATACCTTCTTTTTTAGGAGATTTATTTTTATATTTTTTAAAATAATTTATATAAAATAGTTTGTATTATATTAAATTATGTATAAATTTATACAATTATTTTTATAGTTGTTTAATTATTTTTGAAAAATAATTTTAGGACGTGCAAGGAAAATAAAAAAGAGCTGAAAAGCTCTAGTTTATAAATATTTTTTCGGTTGGCACTGGATACAACCAGCTCCGCGACAATTGCAAGTATAATGTTTGTTTGGTTCGGGATAATGTGTAGATTTTTTGATTTTAGATTTGGTTTTTGCTGGTTTTAGTAGTTGTGTTAAATCTAAGTTGTAGCACTCGTTTGAGCAGTACAGTAGATCATCCGTTGTGTTTTCTTTTCCGCAAACTATGCAGGTTAATTTATTCATTATATGACCTCCTATTATTTAATATAATTAATAATTGCTTCTAAATTTAGCATAATAGCTGTTTTATGTTTTATTAAGCCATTTTTGTAACCATTTAAAATCTTATTCCTATATTCTGGAATTAATGATGGATCTAGTAAATAAATCCAAGATGATAAACTACTATCATAATGATTCCAGGCACTATAAGCTATTATGTCAATATCTTCTAATTTATGTATTTTATGCGGATGGTGATATTTAACATAGTAAATTTTAGGTGTTTCTTTGTATACTTCTAGTTTTTGGGTATTTTCTATGATGGTGCCTTTGTTGATAGTTATAGTGTATTTTGTAATAAATTGTATGTTCTGCAATTGTTTCATCTCCTTATGATTTGTTTGGCTTGGTTAATCCCTTTATAAAAAGCAGGATACTTTATATTACATTATATCATTAAATCCTGCTCTATGTAAAAAGATTAGTCCTTTTTATCTGTCAGAGTTCCCATTGTTATAAAATATTTGAATTTAGCAAATGTATAAATTTCATCTTTTCCATAGCCAAACCTGCCTAATAATATTGTAGTTGAATTTATTACATTTATTCTCCCCATTGCTCTTCTATCTGTACCATCGCCCCAATAAATGTAGATTGTTTCCCAATCTGATTCTTTATATTCTGTCTCTGACACAAGAACCATTATGTCGCGTTCTGACATCCTGAATTTATTTGCAAGTGCTGGAAGGGTGCAACTAAAATTTACAGGAATACAAATTTTAGAAGCTAATTTATTGTGATAATCTATAATTTTCTGATACATTGTTTCGGCCTCCTTAAAATTGAATGTAGTTAATATATATAATACCAAAATTAAGTCTGAATAGCAATAGTTTTAATGATATTTATATTATGTTTGTGTTTAATTTTATTGATTTTTATTAGTTTATTCATGGTTAGATTTATAATTTATTAGGCGAATAGGCTTATATGTCGTTAGGATTTGTTTTAAGGGCAGTTTGTATAGTTTAGGTGTTAGAGTAGGTATTATTAATTTAAAGCTGGTATATGGCGATTGTGTGAGTGTGAATTTTTTATTTGTGGTTGTTTTTGGTATGATTTGAGTTTGATTTGTATTTGGTTATTTATGGTTAATATATAGTATTAAATACTATGTGTTCCCCGTGGAACAATTGAGGGATTATTTATTTTGTGGTTGTGTTGGGTGGAGGGAAAAGAATAACCGTTAAATTTTAACGGTTATATAATGTCTTAATATGTTCTTGTATGTATTTTAGGTTATAAACTGCAAAATGCTTATAACCGTTTATTATTGCTTTTGGGTCTATAGCTTTATATTTATTGTATTCCTTTACAGCGTCCGGGTCTGGACAATCTTTCAGAGATAAACCCATTTCAATGTATTCCCATAACCAGATATTATTTTGCTTGTATATTACAAAGTTTAAAATGCCTTCTTTTAATTTTGATTGTATTTGTTTGGATAATTGGGTTAATGTCATTGTTGGTTTCTCCTCTTAGTTTATCCCTACATCATGTTACATTTTGGCAATGTAGGGATAATTTATGTACAGTGTGTAATAGTGTTCTATTATGATAGAGTGTATGAGGGTGCTAGTACAGTGATACAATTTATTAATTGTCAGATAATTATATAGTAATGATTTCTATATGAGATAGTTTATATTACTAAGTGATATGGATTGTATAATTGCATGTTGTTGTATTGATTACTCTGTAATTGTGTAATTATTATGTAGTATTGATTACTATGTGATGTAGCATTGATGTATATTTTAGATAGCATAGGATTATATTTTATATGGATAAGTATATGATTAAATGTAGTATTAATTAGTATTAGATGTAGAAAGTTATACATAATTTATTAACAGGGTTGTGGATAAATACTTTAGTATGATAAAGCGTTAAAGTAGTAACGTGTTAAATTGATAAAGTGTAATAGTTAAACAAAACGCTGTTTGTTATCTAAAACGAGGTGACATGTCAGGTGTATATACACCTGACAAGACAGCAGTTAAAAATGTTCCACGTGGAACATTAAAATTATTTTTTGATTGTGTTCCACAGCTTCACGATTCACACCTCATTATCAATATTTCATTTCACAATTCATATTTACAATTTATATTCACGACAAAATTATTCCCGGCGAAGCTGGCAATATTCATATTAACCGGAATAATCATCAATTTTCAATCCTACACAGTCTTACGATGACCACGACATCAAATGTAAATATCATTCTGGTGTATTTGTACCTAAAAATAAATTATAGAGTCTTATTTGAATCTTATTTTAGATTTAATTTCTTATCGTTTACTTATTAATCACCTCCTATTCTCCTTACATAATACTATAATTATGTAAGGAGATTTTATTCAGTAACAAACAACCACACAAACAAACATCCTTACAATTCCCAATACCACTAATTTTTACCAACAATTCTCCACATAAGGTTTATTATGTGGAGATATTTAGAGATATTCAAAGTTATTCAAAGAGAGATGAGCAGACCGGGGCATGGTTTACAAATTGAGAGTGATTATCATTATCATATGCCACCTGATCAGATGTATCTTCACGTCCATTTTATTTTTAAACTACGATTATCGCAAATCAATCGTACAACATCATAAATAACAACTATTTCCATATAATAATCAAAACATCTTAACACCGCATATTTTTAATTTTAATCAATTAATAATCAAAAAATTTATCATCCAACACAATCAAAAATATAACAAATTTTATCCTTCTATGCTCTCCTTTATTATATCACAAATCAAATAATATCAATAATTTTTCACACATTAAATTTTATCCTAATTATACTTTAATCATACCCTAATTACACTTTAAAATATACTCATTATATTCTAATTAAATAATATTAATTTCATAAACATCGAATAATATTTTTAACATTAAATTTATATAAAATAGTGTTAATATATTTTACCTAAACATCCCTACATCCATTATACTATCTACATTTATATCACTTTTACAAAACCCAACCAATATAACTAAACCTAATTTGGATACGTTGGTTAGATTTTTAATTATATAAACAATTTTGATTTTTGTTTATAATTTATTATATTTAATTATTAATTTTGTTTTTAAAATAATAACCTAAAAATTTACCAAACTTAACTTAAACCAAATAACCATCAATTCCTTACCACACAACATTTTAGGCAACATCCCTCGGATAAAATGTATATAATATAATATAACTTGTCCATGCTATATGCTTTAAACGCTTATTTAACAATGATTTATAGCTATTTATTGTTTTTTCACCTTTGGTAAATTTTTAATCTTTGTCATTCAACAATTCCTCATACTCATTCCATATACGCAAACTAAATTTTCAATAATATTTCACAAAAATATTTTCCTATATAAACGGTATAAATCACTTTCCAATCCTCCACTCTAATCCACATCTCCAACATCTATACATTTTATCTTTTATATCAACATCTCTCACAGCCTTTCCTAATAAATCATCATATCCCTCATAATCATTAATATAAATATTCCCATTCTCATCCATAGGAAATTCAACAATAATTCTAACCAACATACTTAAATCAGTATTACCACATTTTAAACATTTCATATTATATCTCTCCTTTATTTTTATTTTACTATTATTAATATTAATCTAACCTATAATAATTATATTTATACTATACTTATAATATATTTATTTTATATTTTTATAATAATCCTTATAACATCTACATAAACTAACATTAAATAATAACCCAACAAAGCGGTTTTAATCAATAAAAACCCTGTTTGTTTGAAATTATATTTAACAAAAAATAATCCCCATCTAAGAGGATTAAATTTATCACTAATTTCACTTATCTATTTACATTATCTACCCTATTCCCTACCTATCATAATATACATTCACCCATGAACCCTTATAATTATACCCTAAATACCACAATAAACTAAAACTAAACACTCCAAATCCATAGCATATATAACTAATACTTTTAAATAAACTCCCTATTCCTAATATATTACTACCACTTATACTCCCTATATCTCCAATATTATAACCAGCAATACTAAATAATGATAAACTTAATATTGATGATATATACATTATATTCTTTACATTTACATTTACATTGCTAGATTTAACATTCTCATTCTCAAATTTTTCTGCAATATTATTTTCCATGTAATATTTCTCCTTTTTCTAATTGTATTATCTTGCTATTATAATCTTATCCCTTATCATATCCACTATTTCAAATTTTATTCATTGTAATATTTTTAAATTATTAATATAATAACCATATAATTAACTAATAAATTATTCAATTAATCAATTAACCAGGGGGCGTAATTTAAACAATTTCACATACCATACCACTCACACACCACTACACCTACCACCCAAAATTCACTCAAAATTATCTCACATCAGAAGTTTTCGTTCCTCTAACTTCTTAGTCCTTTTTGTTTTTATGGTATTTATATAGTATTGGACAAGGTAATTTATATTTTCTACAATACGTATTCTAATATATATTATAACCTATATTGTAATTCATATTCTCATCCATATTGTAGTAATCTATAATTTTATAATATCCTAATGTACAACCTATATAACCTTACATAAAAACACATAAAAATATTCAACCATTTCTGATTGAATTAAATAATATCCTATTATTATATTATTTCTCTTCTTCTATAAATCCGTTTTCTTCCATCCATTCAGTTTCAATTTCTAACACTCTATGAACTATTGAATATGGTATTAATGCTTTCTTACTAATATATTTAGCAACTTCCTCTAAATCAATAACTAATTCTTTTTCTATAGTTAATAACCTCCTTTTTTATCTCATCTACAGTTAAAACAATAAATTTTAAACTTAATTTATTCTCCTTTCCTACGCTCTTATCTAAAACAATAAACTTAATATTATCTTTCTTCTCAATCTCTAATACCTTATCCTTTTTCTTTTCACTATCACAAACAATTAATACATGAGGGAATCTACTAACCTTTTTATACCAGAATTCATTCTTATATCTACCTTCTCTATAAATATCAACATATTCTTTAATCTTATTAAATCTATTCCTGCTATCTATTCTATCACTTTCAATTATTAAATATCTATGTTCATTAGTAACATAATTTCTAAATCCAATTATTCCATCTGCTCTTTGACCACATTTAAAAACATATTCATTCTTAATTTCAACAAATTTATAATATTCTTTAAACTTATACATATATAATAAATAAATATATCCCCAATTTCTATTTATATCATGAATCATAAATTTAGATTTTTTATTTGTAAAATAATAATTACATTCATTAATATCTACCCTAATTGAATTAATTTTACCTTTTTCTTTTAATATTCTTAATCTTTCTCTGCACTTAACTATCCCATATTTTATATTAGTAAAAAACAAATAATATATTTGTTCTGTATTTAAACATTCAAATTGATCTATTGTCTCTACTATACACTTATCTCGGTAATAACCTTTTTGTCTGGTATTCATGTTCTTGTATTTGAAATTGCTCTCCAACATAAATATCATCACCTTTGTAGAAGTATGATGCATATGCTTTTCTTCTATCATACAAATTATTAAACAATTTACATCTATCTTCTGCTATATCAGGATCTAAATATAATGCCTGTGCTTCAATTTGTTTATTCTTATATAAAGATATAAATCTACCATCAACGTCAGGTAAATAAAATGCATTAGTATTGCCTAATACAGTTAAACTATGACCTTTATCTCCACATTTGAAAGCAATTCTAGCTGTCAGATTATTCTTAATAATAGGAGATATTAATTCTCTGTCAGGTCGTTGCATACATATAATTAATCTTATTCCTGCTTTTCTTCCTAATTGTGCTAAATCGTATGTCTTTTTCTGTAAATAATGCAATAATTCTTTTTCTTCTTTATTATGAAATTTACCAGGAGCAGTAAAAGCAAATTCATCAATAAATAATATTAAATAAGGCAATTTATTATTTGGATAGGATAAGTTATAATCTCTTAATCTCCTTTTCTTATAATAAACTAATAAATCTAATCTCCTAACTACTTCATCCCATAACATATCTAATATTTCTCTTGCAATCTCTACATCTCCAGCAAAATAGGTATAATCTTTTAAATGAATAAAATCTGTTTTTGCTAAATCTATTATAAATAATAATACATCTGGATTTTGTAATAATGCATCTGCCCATGATGTTGCCAATACACTTTTGCCTCCACCTGTACTCCCTGCAATAAGCACATTTAATGTATCCAGTAAATCCCATACAACTAAACCCATTTGGCATTTTCCTAGAGGTATTGGTAATACGTATTTATCTAAATATTCTATAGTATTAAAATTATAATTAACTTTTCTAGGAACAATACCTTTCCACACTTCTATCTTCAATAATCCATTTGCTTCTTCAATAATTACTTGAGCAATCAATGAATTAGCAAAGTTATCAACCTTATCAATATATTTTTTAAATGTTAATGAATGTGGTAATTTCCATAATGTAGTATAATGATTTTCGTTATTTTCATCCTTAATAGTTTCTATATGCATGGCGTAATCACCTGAATTATTATATAATCCACATTCAAACATAATATTCTCAATTTCTGATTCTAAACTTCTACTTTTCCTAGTACGAATCATTTTCTTAATAGTAGTTTTTAAATCCTCTTTCTTTTTTTCTTTTAAAGGTTTATAGCATAATTGTTCTAAATATTTTGTAAAATTTTCTTTAATATTGTTCTTATCTACCATTTAAACCACCTACCTTCTTTCTTTCTTGAAATATAATCTTTAAATCCTTTAACCTTTTCAACAACATTATTTTTAATATTACTTTTACTATTTCCTTTAATGTTTTGAATAAAATCAACTACAGCATCAATACTTTTCCTACAAATCTCTTTATCTATTTCGCTCATTTCTCTGCTTCCTATATCTCTATTAATATTAACTTCAATGTCACCATTTTTAATAATAATATCTATACTTCCAGGAGTTTTATCATCTGTAATCTTAATATTTTCATTAAATTTTTCTTCTTTTTTGTTACTATAATCTTCATTTTTATTAATTATTTCCTCTTTTTTATTAGAATTATTATTAATATTATGATCTTTTTGCTCATTATACTGTTTATTTTCATCATATTGTTTATTCTCATTTATTTCCCTTTTATCGTTACTCTCTTTATACTCAGTATATTCCTTATCTTCATGATAATTTTTATTCTCATTATAAGTTTTCTCACTATTATTGCTATCATTATCACCATCTACATTTACAATCAAAGGTAATTTCTTATCTTTAATAATCAATTCACCAAAAAATTGATTATTATCATGTCTATATATTCTTACATCAATATTACCACTTTTAAATAGTAAATTATTCATACCTAACATTACAAATAATGCCATTGCACCTATAATAAATTTATTAACTATTACAGTTTGCATAATTTCACCTCATTATATTACTTATCTAGTCCTTGGATACTCTTGTAATATTCTAGTAATAATATTATCAGGTAATTTTTCTTCTAATATTTTATCAATAGGTTTTTGTATATCCTTTTTATCATGCAATTTACTAGTAGGATCAACATATTTTTTAACATCATCAATTTTATCTTCTACATATTCTTGTTTCTTTTGTTCTTCTTCAATTATAGGCATTACTTTTTCCATGATTGTACTCAAACAAGAAAGTAAAACTATAACTATAATCATTTTTGACATACTTCTATTACTTAATGTTCTGCAAATAACATAACCAAATGCACCAATTATAGTCATAATCATTAATTGAGGTAAACATAAACATAAAATAGTAAATAATAATATTGGTATTATAAAAAACATCTATATATCCTCCTAAAAATATGCCAATAATTTATTTACTATTTTAAATCCAGAATCTACCATTATAAGTGTGGCAACAAATGTAGCAACTATACCTACTAATACAGCAAAATTACTCTCTCCTATTATTTTACATATTTGTTTTCCTATAAAGGCAGCAATAGCACAACCTACAATTAACAATATAGCAAATCCAGGTTTACCTATACCAACAGTCTCACTCATCAAACCAGCAATGGTCATAGCATAGCAAGGTAGGGGGTATAGTAAACAAATTAATAATATTATATATTTATACATCATATACCTCCTCAATTTGATTATTTTAATTTTGGATTATCCCATTTAATAGATTTAGATTTATTAATTTCTGTTTTCTTATTAATATTCCTAACCTCAACATTATCCGTATTGGATGCACTCTTACTATTAATAAATGGATCTTCAGTAATATCTTTACTAGTTAATAAATTATTCCTCAATGCACATCTAATAAATTCAGACATATTATTTTCATATTTACTTAGAAGTAGGATTAATTCATTGTCATTTTTCCTGTTTAACCTAAAACTAATCATCATTGATAAACCACTCTCCTTTTTGATTTTGTATGACGGTTATATTTAATTATATTTGACTGTATGACATATTATACATGGTAATATTTAGTGTATAACAGGTGTATGACAAAATATAATTTTTATATAATTATTTTTATAATCCTATTGACAACAATAATATTATTATGGTAGAATTATTTTACAAATAAATTACATTACAAAAGGAGTAGATAATATGAAAAATAAAATTGAGCAATACAAAAATTATTTAATTAACCAAGCAAAATCAAATAATACAATATCATCATATGTGTCAGACTTAAATCATTTCTTTACATTACATGATGAGATTAGTAGGGATTCTATTATTAAATATAAGGAAGATATTAGTAATTTATCATCTTCCTCTATCAATAGAAAATTATCTGCAATTAAATCGTTTAATAAATTTTTATTAATGTTAGGATTGATTGATAGTGTGAAGGTTATTAAAAGGGATTTTATTAAAATACAATCAAGTGGTAATCCAACAAATATAACTAAATCACAAGTATCTGAATTCTTAGATAAAGTTAGTAATAAATATAATTTGCATAGAGATAGAAATATTGCCATTGTTTTTCTTATTGCTCATACAGGAATTAGGAGAGAAGAAATTACAAATTTGAAATTAAGAAATTTAGATATAGAAAAAGGAGAATTGAAGTTGATTGGTAAAGGTGATAAGGAAAGAACTGTGTTATTAAATGATATTGCAATAAATGTTATTAAAGATTATTTAAAAATTAGAGAAAAATATAAATTTGCTAATAGTCAATATATATTTTTATCTGAAAGAAGTAAGAAATTAGATAAAAGTACAATTAATTATATATTTAATAGTTATGGTGATGATTGTAAGGTTGGAATCCACCAATTAAGACATCATATGGCTACGAGTGCAATAGAACAAGGAGTTTTTACATTACCAGAATTACAGAATCAACTTGGTCATAGCAAACTAAATACCGTAGGCATCTATGCACAAGCAAGAAAAGAAAATATTAAGAAGAAAATTAATAATTTGAAAATTGGATTGTAGTGTGAATTATATTTTATAAAATAATTAATACATCATTATTTATTAGTGGTGTATTAATTATTTTTGATAAATAAAATTTTATTAATAAATAAATTATTTACAAATTATAAATATAATTGTGTTGATATATAGATTGTAATATTGTATAATAACAATTAAGGAGGAAACTAATTAATTTTAAATATATTTTTATTATTTATTAACTATTGCCAAAGGCATATCTTTATTTAAAATATATTATAGTAATCCGTTCATTCACTATCGTTCATTCACTTCATACTATAATATATTTTAAATAAAGTCTTCCGTATTATTTTTTGCTTGACAGCAAAAAAGTAATCCGTAAGAATAATATTTTTTATTTATTTTTATTATAGTGTTGACAATTATATTTATATTGTGTTATAATACGGATAACAATGATAACAAAGAAAATTAAATGAAAAGAGGTGAGAAATTTGATTGGTGCAATGGTTGTTTTATTCTTTTTATGGTTGGATTTAAGTGGTGATAAATTTATTTTTATAAAGGTATAAAGTATTATTATAATTGTACGATAATATAATAGGATGTTATTATTTTTTTAAATTATAGAATATTAATATAATTTAAAGGGACACTTTTTAACTTAATCTATAATCGAATATCCAATTATTGTCCCCCACCACTAAAAATTTAAGGAGGAATTTTTATAAAATTTATATCAGATGAAATTGATAATATGGATGTAGATAGAAAGAATTTTAATCTTATATCTTCAGGGACAGGTACGGGAAAAACATATTTTGTAGCAAATGAATTAAATAAATATTTTCCTAATATTAAATATTCAGAAATATTATTTGTAACATCTAGATCATTAATAGTAGATCAACAGTCTAAATCAGAACGAATTTCTAAGTATGATATGCATAATCTTATTTATATAAATCATTGGAATGGATTATATGACAATGCTAAATTATTAGAGAAAAAAGGGATACAAATAATGACTTATGATAAGATTATTAATATATTAATACATAAAAATTCAGAAGGACTTGAAACATTAAATAAAGTTAAATTAATTATTTTTGATGAATGTCATTCTTTATTCAGTGATAAATTTATAAAAGATATAGAAATGCTTAAGGTTTGGATAAGAGATATTCTTTATATTGGAAATAAAATTATACTAGGAATGACCGCAACACCTAATATTATTTTTTACTATCAGAAAGAATGGGGTGTAACTGTGAAGCAAATTAATTCTGAAATATTGATTAATTATAAAGCAAAACAATTACATTGTACTGATTTTGATACTATCCCTTATATAATAACGACTAATCAAGTTGAAGGTAGAACGATAATCATGTGTTATTCAGTAGAAGATTGTATTAAATTAAAAAGTAAAATACCAAACTCATGTATATTAGTTAGTAAAAGTAATAAGAAATATTTTACTGAAGAAATGTCTAAATTACGTGATTATATAATTGATAATGAAAGTTTGCCAGAAACATTTATTGATGAAGATGAAATAGAAAAGAAATTAGATGTCTTAATAACCACAAGTACATTAAGAGAAGGTGTTAATCTTAGAGAAGAAAGTGGAGTTAGAAATGTAATATGTTGTTTTACTGATGAATTACATATAACACAATTTATGGGTAGATGTAGATTCAATATTGATAATTTAATTGTTGCACATACATATATTCGTAGTGATAATTATGATACTGATTCATATTTAAGTAAGTGTAGGAGTGCGTATAAAGATTTTATGAGAAATAAAAATAGCACTTCATGGTTTGATAGTATATCTCATTTAATTAAGCATGATATTTATAAAACAATTAAATTTATTTTAGGTTCGCAAGAAAAGAAATTTATAAACTTTATTAATTCTAAATGGTTAGTACCTAGTAATATAACAGAAAAGGAGGATTTAGATAAATATAAAATTTATAAAGTAGAAGATAAACAAGAAATAATTAATAAAGTTATAGATTGTAAATTACTTAATTTATGTGCATCAAAGATTACTTTTAATAAGGTAATAGATTTAATGGAAAATAGTCTAGGTTATACTATTGAAGGAAGTAGAATAAAAATTAAACGAAAAAAGTATACATATAAACTTGTAATAGAATTTGATGAAGATAAAGTTACATATGAATCAGTTACAAGAAAAATATAGGAGGATTTTAATGACGTTTAAAAATGATTATAATAAATATTTAAAATCAGATTATTGGCAAGATATTAGAGAACAAATTTTAAAACGTGATAATTATAGATGTAAATTGTGCAATTCAGAAAATAATTTACACGTACATCACCAATCTTATGAATTTTTAGGAAATGAAAATTTAGATGAATTAATTACTCTTTGCAAAAATTGTCATTTTCATATTCATAAAATAAATAAATATTTGAATTATACTACATATCAAAGATGTAATGAATATAATAGAGTATCACAACAAAAAGAACAAGAAGATAAAATTTTTAATAAATTTGTTTATGAAAATGTTGATAAATTCATCTCTATACTTAATATAATTGATGAATATAATTATATTAAATCTAAAGATTTCAATAAAAATATTAAAGATATAATAAAAAATGAAAATTTTAATAAATCTAATTTTATATATTTTTGCATGGATTATTTTGATTTAGTATATACATTTTGTTTACATAGTAAACTTAAAAGAAAATATAAATTGCCAAGTACAAGCTATGATATGCCAATTATTACTAGAAAATTATTTTATAGAAATAATAAAGAAGATTTATCAATAGTGTGTAGAATTTATGATTGGGCAATTACAGATATAAGAGATATTTTTAAACAAACTATATAAGGAGGATAATTAATTTTGAATTTCAACGAAAATCAATTAAAAGCAATAAATCATTATGAAGGAAATTGCTGTGTACTAGCGAGTGCCGGATCTGGAAAGACAAGTGTACTAACTAATAGAATAGTTAATCTTATTAATGTACATAAAGTAAAACCAGAAAATATACTTGCAATCACATTTAGCGTTAAAGCAAAAGAAAATATGCAAGAGAGATTATTAAAATTAATTGGTGAGGATATAAACATGGTTACAATAGAGACTTTTCACGCACTCGGAAATAAATTGATGAAAGAAAGTAAATATAATTATTTTCATAATAAAATTAAAGTATGGCAACAGAAACAATTTATAAATAATATTGTTGTTAAAATTCTAGGTATTGAAAATAATGAAAAAGACGTAAATACTAAAGATATATTATCATTTATATCTTATCAGAAAAATAATTTAATAGATTGCAATGATGAAATTTTAAAAACTAATTATATGCCATACGGCATTAATACAATGAGAGAAATATATAAAAAATATGAATTAACTAAGAAAAATGAAAAATTAATGGATTTTGATGATATGTTAATTAATACATATAAATTATTATCTAGCAATGATTCAGAAAGAGAAAGATACCAAAATAGGTATAGGTTTATCTCAGTAGATGAGCACCAAGACAGTAGTGTAGCACAATATGAGATATTAAGATTATTAGGTAAAAAATATAATAATGTCTTTGTGGTCGGTGATCCCTTACAGTGTTTACTTCCTAATACGTTAATATCTACACCTGATGGAAATAAAGAAATTAAAGATATACAACAAAATGATAATATAATTGTTGCATATGGCAGAGGTAAGAAAATTGAAACACAAGTATCAAGTGTACTAAATAAACATTATAAAGGTAAAATTATTAAAATAACAACTAAATCAGGAAATGTATTAGAAGGTACACCTAATCATTGTATTTTTACAAGACAGTTTCCAAAAGATAATATGTATTATGTTTATTTAATGTATAAAGAAGAATATGGATATAGAATAGGAGTAACTTCAGCGTTAAGAGGAGGATCTAATAGAAATAAAGTAAATGGTTATGAAATAAGATTAACTCAAGAACAAGCAGATGGATTATGGATAATTGAAACTTGTAACACAATAGAAGAAGCAATGTATTATGAATCATATTATTCTTTCAATTATGGAATACCTCAAAATACATTTTTAAATCATAATAATAAATCCTTGAATCAAAATAATATAGATAAATTATTTAAAAATATAAATACTTATGAAAATGTTAAGCAACTTATGAAAGATAAATTATTGTTTGAAGACATACCATATCATACACAAGCAGGTGGTATTAATAAAAAGAGAATAAATTTTACAATGTTCGATCACACATCACTTAGTAAATGCAATTATTTAACTGATAGAACTAAAAATAATAAAAATTATATACATAGACATGGTGTTACTATTGATACTTCAAATGTAGAATTTATAAATAAAGTAAGCGAATATTTAAAACCAGTACATAAAAGGAATACTGTAGGATATGATTATTATAGATTTACAAAACATAATTTTGATTATGATTATTTATTTGAATTAGTTCATAATATTAAAAATAATTGTGAAGAAAATGGAATTAATAATGTAAAAATTAATCTTAACGCTAAGATTACGGATACACTTTATAGATTTACTCCTATGTCGTATGCAAGAAGAGGAATGACAATACCTATAGAAAACGAAAATGGTATTATAGATGATGAAATTGAATCGGTAGAAATTTATGATTATGATGGATTTGTTTATGATATTAATGTTGATTATTATAGAAATTATATTGCTAATGGTATTGTCGTACACAATTGCATTTTCGAGTGGAATTTGGCAAACAATAACTACCTCATTGATTTTCATAAGGATTGGATTGATACAACAATCATCCCTCTTAATACTAATTATAGAAGTTCTCAAGATATTGTTGAATTATCTAATAAGTTAGTTAAAGGAACAAAAGAAACAACGCATAAATATTACTATGAATCTATTGCACATAAACCTAAATTTAAATCACCAGAGTTTTCTTATTATACAGATGAAGTTAGTGAATCAGAAGGAATTGCTAATAAAATACTTGAGATAAAGAATTCAGATAGTAAATTTTCTGATTTTGCTATTTTAACTAGAACAAATTATCAGATACAAGCAATTGAGAGAGGATTATATAAGAATAATATACCATACGAGGTAGTTGGAGGCAATCTCTTTTATGAGCAGAAAGAGATCAAGGATATGATTTCTTACCTTAGATTAGTCAAAGATATTAATAATGATGAAGCATTTAAACAAATATATAATTCACCTAATAGATATTTAGGTGCCGTATTTTTAAATGAAGTTACTACATATTCACAGAAATATAGTAAATCATTATTTGCTAGTATGCTTTTATTTCCTAGAAGTAATGAATGGAGATATAAGAAAGGTATTAATGAAATACATGATATTGTACTAAATATTAAAAGGAAAAAGAAATATAAGGTTGGAGATTTAATAAATATTATCAGAAAAGATTTAGATTATGACAAATACATATCAAAAGAAGATACTGATAGTAATATTAGAAGTGAAAAGATTGATAATTTAGATATTTTAGTTGTTTTAGCAAATAAATATGATAATATTGATAAATTTCTTGAAGATGTAGATAATTTATTAGGATTTTCTAAAGGTTTAGATAGTGAAGATAGAGTTAAAATAATGACCTGCCATAAGAGTAAGGGATTAGAATTTAAGATTGTATTTGTAGCAGGGGTTAATGATGGATTATTACCTCATGCTAAATCAGGAAATGAAGCAGAAGAACGGAGATTACTTTACGTAGGTATGACTAGAAGCGAACATGAACTGTATATTAGTTCTACTAGATTTTATGGTAATAGAGATATGGGAATTAGTAAATTTATATATGATTTGTTTGATAGTAATTACATTAAAAGTAGATATATTGAAGAATTTGAAGATGAAGAAGATTGGGAAGATGATGAATAAATTTTTTTATAGAATAATAATATAATATATATCAAGATTAAAAAGGAGGACTACCCTTATTGTTACAACTAAACAAAATATATAATCAAGATTGTCTTGAAGGTATGAAACTTGTTAATGGTAAATCAATAGATATGATAATCACAGACCCCCTACCTTATGAATTACAAAAGTAATAGACGAATTAAACAAGAAAAATTTGATTACATAATGAATGATATTAATTCAGAAGAAATGATTATTAAATACATAGAAGAATGTTTTAGAATACTTAAGGATAATACTGCAATTTATTTATTTTGTAGTTGGCATCATATAGATTTCTTTAAACAAGAATTTGAAAAGTATTTTAAACTTAAAAATTTAATTGTATGGAGCAAAAATAATCATGGTTCTGGTGATTTAAAAGGTGCATATGCTCCAAAACATGAATTAATATTATATGGTCATAAAGGAAGATCATTATTTAGAGAAAAACGTATTCCTGATGTAATAGATTTTCCTAAAGTTCCAAGTAAACAATTACTTCATCCAACAGAAAAACCTGTAGGATTATTAGAATTATTCATTAAAAATTCAAGTGATAAAGATAATATTATATTTGATGGTTTTATAGGTAGTGCTTCAACTGTGATTGCCTGTTTAAATACTGGTAGACAATACATAGGTTTTGAGTTAGATAATAAATACTACAATATAGCAAATGAAAGAGTTAATCAATTAATTAATAAGTCAGTAATATAATAATTTATTAAATATTTAACAGAATATAAAAATAAATAGTTGACTTCTACCCTACTCTCATGCTATAATACAATTAGTCAGTAAACAAATACAAAAAACAAATAATCAAAGTAAGCAAAAGTAACAAAAAATTTTATAAATCAATGTATAATTGATAAATTTTGTACAGAAGAATGTAAATATAAAACTATTTGTAATAAAGAAATTAAATACAATGAATGTAATGTTTTTAAGTTTTTAAATTGGATTGATGATAATAATATGAATATTTGTAATATGTTAAAAATTGAAAATAAATGTTATGATGATTTTTATAAGAAAGGAGAATAAATTAGTAAGAATAAATATGAATATAAAGTTGAGTTTGAAACAAACAATCTAGAAAAACAATACCTATTATTCTTGATAAAATAACTAATATAATAAGATCAGAATTATTGCAATATGTAAATAATCCTATGGTTACTTTTACAATATTAGAGAAGGATGATAAATAAAGTTTAAGTTATATTATATTTGTATTATATTTATAAGAAAGGAGGTCTACCCTATCCAGAAATATTTAGGAATTTACAACATCTTTACAGAAAATTACTATAATACATATGAAACAATAATAGACAAAATAACAAATGAAAAGAATCAATATCTTCAAGGAAATTCAGGTACGCATATATACAGATACTCTAAAGACATACTAGCAATCTATTTTCCCAGTAATCAAACCATCAATAAATTAGATGAACAAAATATTGAATATATTATATTAGCACAAGGCGATACAGAATCTATTTTATTAGTAGATGAAAAATACATAGATAAATTAAATTTAGCACTTAAATTCAAAGTAAAAGGACGTTTAGAGCAATTAAAAGAATTTAAACGTCAACAAAAATTAGAGAAAATGTTAAAAAAGGAAAATAACAAAATTATAAAATAAATTTGTATTATTATTTTTTAATTTTTGTTAGAAATTTTCATATTGATCTAAATTCAATTAATTTTAAAACTGTGATAAACCCTTATAAATCAGTAGTTTGTGGTAATATGCTATAAAGTCAATAATATTAATGTTTTGTAGCACTTTTTAGAAATAATTGTATTTTAAATTTAATTTAAGAGGTCATATTCAAGAGTTGTGTAAATTTTTGTATAAGTGTAAATGTAGTTAAATTTGAAGTAAATTTGAACGATTATTTTGCATTTATTTTAATTCTAAATAATATCAAAAGGATAAAATGACACATGAATTTTTATTACGAAAATAATATGGGTGATAATGGTTACTTCCAAGAAGATAATTTAATCAAGGGTATTTACACCTCATGGAACATCGAAGCAAATCTATACATATTAGATGAAGATACTAATCAAGAGAAATTAGTATTTGCTCCATATGAAACAAATGAATTTAATTCTGATTTATTAGAAGAATATGGGTATATGATGATAGACGGAGATTATTATAGAGAGATTGTTGATATTAAAACAGGTAAGATTGTTAGGTATGATTGGGATGAGGTTTTACAATTAATTTAAAGGAGGATAAATGTATTTGTTAGAAATTAATAAAATATATAATGAAGATTGTATAGGTAAAAATGGTATGCAACTAATTGATGATAATAGTATTGATATGATTTTTTGTGATTTACCATATGGGACTACAGCATGTAAATGGGACGCAGTAATTCCTTTTGATAAATTATGGGAACAATATAAACGTATAATAAAAAGTAATGGAATTATTGCTTTAACTGCAAGTCAACCTTTTACAAGTGCTTTAGTAATGAGTAATCCAAAAATGTATAAACATGAATGGATATGGAGTAAAAATAAAGGAAGTAATTTTTTAAATGTAAAAAGAGAACCTATGAAACAACATGAAAGTATATTAATTTTTAGTAATGGTAAATGGACATATAATCAACAAAAAATTGAAAGAATTGATAAAGAAAGAACAAAATATGCATATAAAGATACAACACAAAGAGATTTTATTGGAAATATAAAAAACAGAATATCTTATACAGAAGATCATGAATTAAGATGCCCTAAATCTGTTTTAGATATAAATGTTGAAAGAGGTTTACATCCTACTCAGAAACCAGTTGAATTATGTGAATATTTTATAAAAACATACACAAATGAAGGAGATTTAGTATTAGATAATTGTGTTGGATCAGGTACTACTGCAATTGCATGTATAAATCTTAATAGAAATTACATAGGGTTTGATAATGGTAAAGATAATAAGACAGGCAAGTATTGGGTAGATTTAGCGAATGAAAGAATTGACGAACATAGAAATAAATTAGCAATATAATTATACATATATTAGTTAGTTAAATTGGATAAAAATAAAAATAATATATAAATAGAAAGAAGGAATTACATATGAATAATAATAAAACAAATAAAAATACAATAATTTACACAGGGAAATTATCTTACAACGAACAAGCAAATTATATCATCTACTCTCCTACTACTAAATCAACAATTAACATATCAGACATACTTTATAATATATGCTATTCTTCAAATAATCAAATAGAAATTAAAATTATGAAAGGTTGTAAGATATTATTTAATGAATCAGGCAGATTGTTAAACAAGATTGATGATATAAATGGATTGCTTAGTTATCATGTTAACAGTGAGGATTTAGAGTCTGTGCTGTTTAATAATACTGAAGAATATTTAGATATTGAGTTATTTAGTGGATTTTTAGATGATATTGATTGTAGGCAAGGAGATAATGACTTAGACAGACTAGGAGTTGTGGCTTTTGAAACAAAACATATTAAATAATATACAGAATAATAATATAAGTGATACTAATACATATTGTTCTAAATGTTTGAGAGAATTGGATAGTGAGGATAGTGATGTAGTGAAAGATGTAGATAATAATTTTTTCTGCGATAAATGGTGTAAAGTGGAATTTCATAAGGAAAATAGGAAATTGATTGAGGAAGTTATAGGTGGTTTTTAGGAATTTTTAGATTTTTACATATAAAATAAATTAAATAAAAGGAGATTAATATTATGACTATTGACAAGAATTTTATTATATCTGAATATGATTTAGATGAAATTGAAGCAATTATGGAAGAAAAATTACATAATTTTGTAGTAGAAACTTTTGACGAAGAAATTTATAAAAATATTAAAGTAAAAGCAGAATATATTGAATATATGGATGATAATATGAGATGTTTTAAGGATGAATTTAGATGTGAATTATGGTTAGATGTTAGTTTCCCACAATATAATTATTTGATTAAAGATTATGGAGTAAGGAATGAAAGTGTTGGGATGATGTTGGTATTTAAAGGTAGTAAACCATTTTATATTGATGGTAAATTTGTGAGTAGAAATGTTTTTGAATGGATACAAGGTGGAATTATACAAAAGTGCGAGAGTATTTATGGGATTGGGAAAGATGAATTGTATGAAAGGTTTAATGATTATATGATGGATTGTTAGGATTAGTTAGTTAAGTATACTAGTTGATTGATTGAGTTGAGATTAGTACAAGAGTAAAATATCTCTTGTACTAATAGATTAATAATATAATAATATAATAATATAATAAAAGGATGATATAATTATTGGCAAATCCAAGAAGAACAACAGAACAATTTAAAGAAGATGTTTTTAAGAAACATGGTGATAAAGTTGAAATATTAAGTGAATATTTAGGAGATACAAAACCAATTGATATTTTATATCATTGTGAAAAACATGGTGATATATATAAAACATTAAACGCTAAAAATATTTTCGGTAAATCTTTTCAACCATGCAAACAATGTGATTTAGAATTAAAAAGCATTAAAGCAAAATTAGCAGTAAGAGATAAAAATTATCAATTGAAAAGATTACAAGATTATTGTGAATCAATGGGAGGTAAATTAATAAGCACAAAATGGACTACAGCAAAAGATACATATGAAGTTGATTGCGGTAATCCAAACCATCCTATTTTTAGTAGTAATGCAGATAGTTTATTAAACAAACCTCAATGGTGTCCATATTGTTCAGGAAGAAGTGGAGATTTTAATACTAAATATAAAGATATTATTGAAAGTAAAGATGGACAAATGTTAAGTGATTATATTGATGGTAAAACTCATATAAGAGTAAAATGTAATAAAGATAATTATGAATGGAGTATGTATCCTTCTAATATTATTAAAGGAAGATGGTGCCCTATATGTGCTTTACCTTATTCTGAAAGAGTTCCATATGATTATTTAGTTAATACATATCCTGAATATAAAATAATTGTTCAACATGGATTTGATAATTTAAGAGGAAAAACAGATGAATTATTAAAATATGATTTTGGTTTTTTAGATTTAAATGATAATTTATTAGGTTTGATAGAAATTGACGATGATGAGCATAGACAAAATCATAAACAAGAAAGAAGAGTTAAAGCAAGAGAAAGAGATAAAATTAAAGATCAATATTGTTTAGATAATAATATTCCTTTATTTAGATTAGAATATCACAATAATAAAAAGTTTAAAAATCGTGATTGGTATTATCAATACATACATAATAATTTAAAAGATTTTATACATAAGATTATAAATATAAATATTCAATAGTAAAAGGAGATTAATTATGGCATTAGATAAACAAGTACATATTTATAGTGTTGATACTTCTGCATTTTATAATGAAAAAGAAATGGAAATACATAAACATTTAAATGTATTATATAGTTTAAAAAAAGATGGTAAATTAAAATGTAAGAATGAAATAAAGTGTATAAAAAATGAATTATATGAAGAATTCAATATGAATAAAATTATAAGAAAACTTAATCCTAAAGCAATTAATAATTATAATATAGTATCAGTTTTTGAATCTGTATTAACAAGAAATTTAAAATTAGAGGTAAATAAATTATATGATGATATTATAATTGTTAGAGCATATTTTTTTGATATTATTAAAGATATAATTTTAAATGGATTTATACATAATAACGAAAAATATGTTTGTTTTACTGCTTCTGCTGGACAAATAAGAACAAAGAAAACTGTTTTTATTAAAGAATCTTTATTAAACAAGCATATGAATGAATTAATGTGTGGACTAACCATAGAAGATATAAATAATCTTGGTGGAATGAATGTTAATAAGTATTTAGCATATTTGGCACTCTGTAATTCGGCAACAGATATATGGGATGATTTTGATATTAGTAAATCTATTGTTGTTGAAGATATGGAAACTATGGTTAATGGTGTTGTAGATTTTATTGACGATAAAACTTATGAAATTACTAGAAAAGAAATGGATATTCCAATTTGTCATACAGATGGATGTGGAATGATACTTCCTAAAAAAAGTAAAAAAAGTATGATGGTACGTCTACCTTGGGTGAAGGGGTTATTAGTACCCTTCCCCTTTGATAGATTTATAAAAGAGCAAAATAAACTTAATCCTGAAAAAAATCATGGGATTGTAAAAGATATATACAACAAAGAATTTGATATTTTAAAAGATGATATAGAAATAATTTTTACAAAAAGTCAGTTTAAGATGTATAAGTTTTATCAAGACTGGAATTCATATATTGCCAATTTTAATAAATATAATTGTCAAGCAGGTAAATGTAATGAAGAAGAACAATATTTTAAGAATGCTAAAATTAATTATCAGATGTTACAATCTCTTGTAGATATTAATGATGAAGAATTAGAAATAATATGTGAAAAAACAAAAAATGATATTAAAAATATAGCAAGTGATAGAAACACAATGTTAAAAGTTTTTGGAGCAACTAAGTATAATAAAGATAAAACTTATTTTCAACATGCGTTAGAAATTTATCCTGAATTATTATCAGATGTTTATACTAGAGAAGTATTAAAACAAATAAAAGCAAGTAAAATTAAAGAAGCAAGGTCTGCAAAAATTGAATTGGATGCAAAATACACTTTTATTACACCTGATTTATATGCCTTTTGTGAATACTTATTTTCAAAAAATGAAAATCCAAAAGGTTTATTAGAAGATGGAGAAGTTTTTTGTTGGTTGTACAAAGATATAGATAAATTAAGTTGTTTAAGATCTCCACATTTATATAGAGAATGGGCAATAAGGAATAATATGATAGATAGTGAAAAAAGAAAATGGTTTATAACAAATGGTGTATATACAAGTTGTAAAGATTTAATTTCAAAAATTTTACAATTTGATGTAGATGGAGATAAAAGTCTAGTTTGCTCAGATTCATTAATTAATTCAATTGGTGAAAGAAATATGAAAGGTATTGTACCTTTATATTACAATATGGCAAAAGCAGGAGTTAGTAAAATAAATAACGATAGTGTTTATGAAGGATTAAGATTGGCATATACTGGTGGGAATATTGGTATAATTAGTAATGATATTACAAAAATATGGAATAGTGATAGTGTAAATATTTATGATAAAAAAGAAGAAATGCTAAAAGTAATTAAATTACTATGTATGGAAAATAATTTTGTAATTGACTATGCTAAGACATTGTATAAACCTAAAAGACCAGAAGAAATTAAAAAATTAATTAGGAAATATACCAAACTTAAAACTCCTCACTTCTTTATTTATGCAAAAAATAAAGAAATTAATAATGTAGAAGTTATAAATAATAGTGTAGTTAATAGATTAGAAAATATATTTCCAGATATGAATATGAATTTTAAATGCAATAGTTTAGGCAAATTTAATTATATGATATTAATGAAAAATAAGCATATTGAAATTGATAATATGTTGATTAAACTTTATACTAATTTTAATAGAAAAAATTATAATATAATAAATAGACGTAGTAAATTTAAAGATGAAAAAGCAAAAAATAATGCAAGATATATTTTTGATAGTTTTAGAAATGAATTAATTAGTATGTATAAAGATGAATATTATATAACTGATGTTTTAGTTAAACATTTATATAATATTTCTAAAAGTAGGTTTAAAGAAACTTTATGGCAATGTTTTGGCAATATAATTGTAGAAAATATGAAGAATAATATCAAAGAAAGTTTAGAAAATGGATATATAATGTGTGAAAACTGTGGAAAACGTGTAAAAATAGTTTCAAATAGAATTAAATTTTGTAAAGATTGCTGGAAGGAAAAACAAAAAGGATTATGGAAAGATGCATCTCAAAAATATAGAGATAATAAAAAAATCGTCATAGTTTAAAAAATATTAATAAACCCTTAATCTATAAGGGTTTTTCTTTATTTTTATTTTTGTTAATTTTTAAATTAAATATACTACAAACCTAGTAATATCAATACTCTTAAGCATTAAATTCTTAAAAAATTGAATTAAATAACTAGGGAAGCAAGGTCTAATATACAAATAAAAGAGATATGTAGTTCCTAAAAATTTAAACAAAAAAACTAAATATAAATAAAATATAAAAGGAGAATTAAATTAAACATTGAAACAAGTCACAAAGGAAGAAAAAGATTTATTAATAAAACACAATATTCTCAAAATGGAAATGGGTAAGTATCCTGATTTAAGTATCACATCAAAACGCAAGAAACATAGGAAAAGGTATTATGTCCCTGATTATATGGTTGATAGATTACGTACTATGAGTAATAAATAAAACAAAATAAAAACTCAATAAGGTGCAACAAAAATTTTCTGTAAAGGAATGAATTCTATGAAAGATGAACGAAAAACACTTAAAGTTTTTTGTGATACGAATGTGCTTATGTCCTACTCCTCCCAACTTTTTAATAAATACAAAGATAATCCTGATGTAAAATTTATTATATGTGGATTTGTCTTAAATGAATTAGATAATCATAAAATTTCATTTGATGAAAGTAAAAAATATAAAGCAAGACAAGCAAGTAGAGATATAGAAGCAAATCAAGATAAAATTGAATATGTAGTGAGAGAAAATAATTTTGAATATACTTTACCTTTAAGTTTTGATAGAGAATCAATGGATAATAAAATTATTGCAGTATTAAATAATTTATATTTTGGCAATGAAGAATTCGGTAAAGAAGATGGTATTGAAATTATTGCTTTGAGTAATGATATGTTGTTTAGGCAGAAGTGTAAATTGTTAGGGATTAGGTGTGATAAATTTGATGGTGATGATAACTATAAACCTTCCTATAAAGGATATATTGAATTAACTTTAACTTCTGATGAAATCAATATATTTTTTGATAATTTAAGTAAATATAATCTTGTTGAAAATCAATATGTAATTATCCATGAAAAAGATAAACGTAAATCACAAGAATTTAGATATGTTAATGGAGAACTTAAGAGATTAAAACTTCCTGATTCAAAATATATTAAAGGTAAAAATGCTCAACAAAGATGTGCGTTAGATTTATTAAATAATAATGATATTCCAATTAAAATTATTGCAGGAAATTATGGAAGTGGCAAGACACACCTAACTACAAAAATGGGATTATATCATGTTTTTGAAAAAGGCAATTACGGAAGTATTCATTTACTTAGAAATCCTTTAGGATCAGGTGAAGAGATTGGATTTTTAAAAGGAGACAAACAAGAAAAAATAGGTGACTTTTTCAAATGTATTGAACAATATATTGATAGTTCTATTACTAAGGATAAGAATATTGATGAATATATTAAAAAAGATATTCCATTTTATATTAAAGGTATGAGTTACGGGTCTACATATGTTTTTGTAGAAGAATCTGAAGATATGAATTTAAATATTCTTAAATTAATAGGTAGTAGAATTGAATCTGATTCTTGTGTTGTATTTTGTGGTGATTATAAACAATCAGAACCAAAATATAAAAATAATAATGGTTTATTGCAATTAATTGATAAATTAAAAGGAAATCCATTAGTAGGAATTATAGTTTTAGAAGAAGATATAAGATCGGAAGCAAGTAAAGTTTTTGTTAATGTTTAATTTTTTGATAATTTTTACTCCTTCAGACTGTTTTCTGTGTGGAGTTTGGTGATAGAATGTTTATCTATCATCTTTTTAGATTTAAAATAATAATGGTCGATAAAGGTATATTTTTATACCTCTCCCCTACCTATTAGAATTGAGGAATTGTATGGAACGATATAAACGCAAGGAATCAGAAGATACAATACCATATCTTCTACGTTTAGCAGAAATAAAAATAGAAGAAAAACCAGATGATTTAGATTGGAGCGACATAGCGGAATATTGCAATTTTAATTGTCATTACGATTCCCTTAGAAAAGCATTACAACCTAAAGGTTATGGTGCGTATGAGATTTATAAGTATTTAAAGAATAAGATGGTTAGTGAAAATGTTAGTGATGATAAAATTCTTCAAGAATATGAAATCAAAAAGATTGAGTTACAGAAAGAAAAAGTTAAAATACAGTCATTAAGACTTGATATGAATAGAATTATCAGAGAATCTTCTAGAACTGAATTATTATATGAAGAATTTATTAATACATTAAAAGAAATGTGTAATATTTCTATTCCTGAATTTAAACCTTTATTAAATCAGGATATTAAGAAAGAATATATCCTCTCATTTGCCGATTCTCACGTTGGCAAAGAATTTAAAAGTATAACTAATGAATATGATCTTGATATTGCATATGATAGATTTAATAAATTATTATCAGAAACAATAGAAATCATTGAAGAAAATAATATTAATAAATTAACTGTGTTAGCACTCGGAGATGTAATTGAAGGGGGCATGTCTTAGAATTTCTCAAATGCAACAATTAAAAATTGGAATTGTACAACAAACAATTCAGTTTATGAGATTTATTGTTTCATGGCTAAATGAATTAAGTAAATATGTTGAAATTACATATTATCAAGCACCATACTCTAATCACTCCCAAATTAGACCTTTTGGTACTAAGGCAAATGAGTTTGCTTCTGAAGATATGGAAAAGATTATATTTGTTTACATACATGATATTCTTGAAAATAATCCTCGTATTAATATTGTTGAATGTAAAGAAAAATATATAATTTTTAAAATATTTGATTATAATGTGATTGCATCTCATGGACATGATATACGTAATGTAGATACTTTTCTTAAAGATGTTAGTAATAAATATAGAATATTTTTTGATTATGGATTTTTTGCTCATCGTCATTCAGGTAATATAAAAGTAGTTAATGAAGGGTTAACAAATAATTGTGAAGTCATTAATATACCTTCGGTTGTAGGAAGTGATGATTACGCAGATCAATTATTGGTTGGTTCCAAGGCAGGTGCTACTTTAATTGAATTTACTGAAAGACAAGGCAAAAGAAAAACTTATGATATTATTTTGAATTAATAAAATAATTGTGAGGTATGAATATGAATTATAAAGTTATAATTAAACCTCCTATTGCAAGAATATTGTTACATAAAGGTAATCCTATTATAGATATTAAACCTAATAAAAATAATCTGAATGAAACTGTTTTTGTATTTGAAGATACAGATAAATTCAGAAACGATTTAACTGCTATTACTAAGTAGCAGTTTTTTATTTGTAAAAAATTCATAAAAGAAGGGGTGGTTTTTGTATGGCAAAAGAAAAAATTTGCGGTATTTATAAAATTGAAAATTTAGTTAATGGTAAGGTTTATATTGGCAGTAGTATTGATATTTATAGAAGATGGGAAAATCATAAGAGCACTTTGAGAGGTAATAGACATCATAGTTTTATGTTGCAGAGAGCATGGAATAAATACAAAGAAAAGGATTTTAAATTTGAAATTATTAAAATTTTTAATGGAAATATAAAAGAATTAAGGCTATTAGAACAACATTATATGGATTTGTATAAATCATATGATTTTAATTATGGATATAATGTAAGTAAAAATTCATTTTATGGTACTCATTCACCAACTACATATAAAGATATTGAAGATGGAAAATTTGAAATATCAAAAGATCAATTTGATGCTATTATATATTATTTGTGCAATACAAATATATCAATACCTAAAATTTCTAAATTAACCGGAGTTTATTATCGTTCTATTTACCAGATATATTATAAAGAAAACTATACTAATATTGTTAAAGATTTAAATTTTATTCAAAGAAAAAATTCTGGTGAAGAAAATCATAACACTAAATTAACTAAAAATAAAGTTAAAGATATTATTATAATGTTACTTAATAATGAATATATAATAGACATTGCACGTAAATTTAATGTTAAACAAACTATAATATGTGATATACATCTTCATAAATCATGGAAAGATTTAACTAAAGATATTGTTTTTCCAGAATATGAAAAAGCATACGGTAGAAATGGTAAACCTGTCTCTCAATATGATTTAGAAGGTAATTTTATTGCTACATATGAATCAGCAAGAGAAGCAGAAAAAGAAACTGGAATTGGTTATAAAATGATTTCGAGAGTATGTAAAGGCAAAAGACCTCATACTCATGGTTTTATATGGAATTTTGCTAGTTAATTAAATTAAAATAAACTGCCGAAAGGTAACAAATACATGGAAATATTAACTCCAATAAATAAAATAGTAGAAGAAATTAAACTTAATGCTTATATTAATGAACGGACAATATATCTAAATGATAATACTATTGATGAAGATACGGAATTTATAATCAATAGAATGTTTGAAAAAATAATAGAAAGAGATAAAAAATGTAATATAAATCCTGAAAATGCAGAACCAATTGTATTAAAAGTTTCAAGTTATGGTGGGTCAGTTTACGCAACATTAAGTATTATTTCTACTATAGAAACTTTAAAAGATATGGGATATAAAATAATTGGTAAAGCATATGGTAAAATTATGTCAGGAGCATTCAAAATATTTATATCTACTTCTGAACGTATTTGTCAAAGACATACAAGATTCCTATACCATCAGGTTCAAGCATTTGAATTAGGAGATACGTCAGTAGAGCAATCTAAAAGAAAATTAAAAGATTTAGAAGAATTATGGCGTAGATGTCAAGATGTAATTTTAAAATATACTAATATTACACAAGATAAACTTGATAATATTACTGAACATGATTTAGACGTTTCATTATGGCCTGAAGAAGCAATTATTTTAGGTTGCGTAGATAAAATTCTATAAAATATATAGGAGAAATTATATTATGAACGATAAAACACAAACACAAGAACAAGAATTAAATACCACTCCCCTACTCTCTTCAACATCAGAAGTGATTCTATTCTTTGAACCATTAGAGATATCAACAGATAATCTAGCAGAAGATACTAATATTAAATTAGATTCATATGAATTTAAAAGAGGATTAAAAGATTCTTCATATTATGCAGGTATGTACACAGGTTTAATTAATTCAGGATTTAGTATGGATGATAGTATTACATTAATATTAAATAAAATGAATGTTGATCATAGTGTACAAATAACTAATATAAATGCTAATGCTAGTATTGAGAGTTCTAAAAATGCGACAATATTAAAGGAAAAAGAAATGTTGTAGATTAGATTATATGATGTTAAAAATATAATATTACAATTATAATATAAATTTAAAGGAGATTATTTAACCATGAATTTATTTGAAGCAAAAGCAATCTATGATTCTAAAACTGGTAAATTTTTAGAAGAGTTTTATATTAATGGTGAGAGTGTGGACTGTGATGTATATTATTTCTATTTGGAAAGAGAAAAAGATACTGAGGATAAGAAATTAAAAAATAAAGAGCAAGAAACAGTAAAAGAAGTAATAAAAGGGACAGTGAAAGAAACAGTAAAAGAAAATCCTTATGAATACGTTGATGAAGATGATATTTGTGAATGTGATGAATGTAAATACAAAGATAAAAAGAAATATGATAGTTGCAATGATTTTTGTGATTGTGAGGATGAAGATAAAATTGTTGAGGATGAAATATGTATACAAGATGAAGAGTGTCAAGGTTGTAATGAATGTATTGATTGTGATGAGATAGAATGCGAAAATCAAATAAGTTCAGAAAAATTAGAGGAATTAAGGTTGATTACCTATTTCACAGATGAAGTATTGAAAAGAAATGGATGCCCAGAATGTACTTTTGAATTATTAGGTGATTTATATATTAAAGGTAAGAATATTGGATGGAATAACCATAAGGAGTTTATGAGAGAATTGATGGATGAAGCGTTGGAAGAATAGATATAGTTAGAGATAATTAAATTTAATTTAAGATATATAGAATCCATCTATACTTTAGGTGGGTTTTATTATGTTTTAAAATAGTGATAAATGTGAGATTTTATTAAAAGTTTTTTGATTAAGATTATAATTATAAATTTATATATAAAGTTTTGAAAGAAACGAGTTTTGAATAGGGTAGCTCCCTATCTCTGTGTGGACTCGTTTCTTTTTTTGTTTTTCTATATGAAAAATATAAACACACAGAGAAAAAATAACACAGAAAAGAGGTTGTAAAAATGTTAATTAGTAAAACAGCAATAGTTACAATGAATCCTTTTACAAAGAAATGGTATGATGAGAAAGGTTATCCTTGGACGAAACAAGGAAATTTATTTGAAGTAAAAGTAGAAGTTTTACCTCCAGGTTCTACAGCAAAAGTTTTAGTTAATTGTGATTATAAAAAAGAAGGTTGTAAAGGTGTACATAATAAACCATATAGACAATATATAGAAGATAAAGAAAGAGGATATGGTAATTGTTGTACTAATAAAAAATGTGGTGCAGCTAAAACAAAAGATATTATGTTGGATGAACATGGTGTTGATAATATTCAAAAATTAGATAGTTATAAAGTTGCATCTAGAAAAAGACAACAAAAACCTTTTCAACTTATTATAGATCAAGCAAAAAAGAAAGATTTAATATTATTAACAACGGAAGAAGAATATGATAATAAATATACACGAATAAGATTTATTTGTGGAATACAATCTACACCTGCTGAAGTGTTTTTAAAGAATAAAGGTTGTTGTGAATATGGTAAGGGTGAATTGTGTGCAGAATCTTCGAGACTTGATGGTAATATTGTTTATCAAGCATTTATTGATAAAGGATTAATACCTAAATTTAAATCAGAAGATTATGAGAAAAATTCTATACCTTTACCTTATTTATGTCCAGAACATTTAGATAAAGGAATTCAATACAAAGCATATGCAAATTTATTTACTAATACTTATAAATGTTATTATTGTAGTAAAGAAGCTATGAAAGAACAATTAAGAACTGATGAACAAATTGTTTTTGATTATTTTGAACAACGTGGATTAATTATTTTAGATGGAGAACAATATAAAAATAAAGATACAAATATAAAATATCGTTGTAAATTACATTCAGAATATATACAAGAAACTTCTTATTCAGGTTTGCAAAATACAAAAGAACCATGTGATTATTGTAGAGCAGAAAAATCTTTAAGTAAATTAAATAGAAGATTGCGTAGTAGTATTAATAAATGGAGAACCCAATCTAAAAAGAATTGTAATAATAAATGTATTTTTACTGGTAGTAAAACTTTTGATATACATCATTTGAAGTCATATAATGAAATTATTAAAGAAGCATTAAATGAACTTGGATATAATATAAAAGATAAATATTCTGGTGAAGAAATTATTAATATTAGAAATAAAGTTATTGAATTACATAATAAATATCCTCTTGGAGTATGCATACATAATTTAATACATACGCTTTTCCATCAACTTTATTCTAAAGAATCTACTATTGAAGATTTTGAGGAGTTTAAAATAAGATATAATCTTGGAGAATTTAAAGAAATTTTAAAATCAATTAGTTAATTAATAAAGGAGTGTGGCGTTTATTCCTAGAGTTAAAAAAACTGTGGCAACTACGCCACAACCTAAAAAAGAAAAAGTTATTTTTAAATGTGTTTGTTGTGGAATAGATAAAAATCAAGATAAAGATTTTTACAAATCAAATTCATTAATATTAAAAGCAAATAATCAAAGAATGGTTGTCTGTCGCCAATGTTGTATAGATTTATTTACATATTTGGTAAATAAATATGATGATTGTAAAACTGCATTATATTTTTTATGTAGATTGCTTGATGTATATTTTGATTCTAGTTTATATTATAGTGCAGAACAAC
>Ga0209728_1000234_pt1 | contig 52849 bp, 45 predicted proteins | sample RifGroD1_FD_183997 | JGI IMG/M metagenome (GOLD analysis project Ga0209728, IMG submission 183997) | Groundwater microbial communities from Rifle, Colorado, USA - Groundwater D1 (SPAdes) (version 2) | ecosystem: Environmental > Aquatic > Deep subsurface > Groundwater | place: Rifle, Colorado... | reverse complement strand
CGCAAGCTCACCTGACACCTCATTTACCCTATTCAATAATCCTCCTCCTAAATCTATAATTGCTTGGCTTTCTGGATGTCCCAAAGCATAGGCACTTACAAGGAGTTCCCCTATTGAGCAATCTGCTTGTCTTGCCAAATCATGTAATGCTGCGACTGTTTTAGGCCCTATCTTTCTACTTGGGACATTTATTATTCTTCCCAAGCTTAGTTCGTCCTTAATGTTGTACAAGAATCTTAAATAGCTAATTACATCCTTAATTTCTTTTCGTTCATAGAATCTAAAACCTCCAACAAGCTTGTAAGGAACACCTGTTTTAAGAAGCGCTTCTTCAATTGCTCGCGATTGATAGTTAGTTCTGTAAAGGATGGCCACATTAGAAAGTGGGATATGCATATCTCTCATATGCCTGATTTTTTCAGTAACATACTCTGATTCATCTTCTTGATCCCTAGCTTGATATACAGATATGTTTTCTCCATCATTGTTGTCAGTCCATAGTTTCTTGTCCACGCGTTTGTTGTTTTGTTGTATTACAGCAACTGCTGCAGATATGACATTCTTAGTAGAACGATAGTTTTGTTCTAATTTGATTACCGTAACCTTAGTAAAATCTTCCTCAAATGATTGTATGTTTTTAATATCTGCACCTCTCCATGCATATATACCCTGGTCATCATCTCCAACGACGCATATGTTCTGATGTTTTTCAGAGAGTAATCTCGCAAATTTGTATTGTGCATTATTAGTATCCTGATACTCATCAATTAAAAGATATTCGAATTTGTCCTGATAGTGCTTCCTAACTTCTTCATTTTCTTCTAGCATTTTTACTGCAAGATACAACAGATCACCAAAATCTACAGAGTTCTGAGTCTTTAGTTGTTTTTGATATGCAGGATATATTTCTGCGGCAATATCTTCAAGATATCCTCCATAGTGAGATCCGAAGTTTTCTGGGGTTACCATTTCATTTTTAGCAGCACTAATGAGATATGATATCGATTGTGGTTTGATTTGTTTTATATCTATCTGTCTTTCAATCATTAATTCTTTTATGAGATTTTCACTGTCATCGGAGTCATAGATAGAGAAGTTATTAGTAAGCCCAACGGCTTTGGCATTTTGTCTTAAGAATAGCGCACCTATTGAATGGAATGTGCCTACTGCCGGAAGATCTTCAATGCTTGCTCCTATATCCTTGAGTATGCTTTTTATTCTTTCTTGCATCTCACCTGCTGCTTTTTTAGTGAATGTTACTGCAAGAATATTTTGAGGTTGTACTTTTTTCTCACTAATGAGATATGCGATTCGGCTTGTAATCACACGTGTTTTACCAGAGCCTGCTCCTGCAAAAACAAGAAGTGGTCCTTCTGTGCATTCAACAGCTTTTTTTTGTTCTGGATTTAGACCTCCAAGAATAATATCTAGGTTCATAGTATGATTTTAGGATTATATCTTTTTCATATATCGAGAGAAGACCCATCCCTTAATGTCTTCTGTGTACTGTATTTGCATCCAACCGTTTTCCTCTGAGAGTAGAATATATACTACACCATTATCGACGGTATCTAAAATTTTACAGCTATACCATTGGCACGACCTAATATTTGCGAACCCATATTCTGAAGAAGAGACTTCGACCAGTGTTTTGTTTCCTTTTACGATGTTAAATTTAACATCGAATGCAGAATCTTTGAATGGTTGGTTGTTAAATTTCAATATTTCAAAACTTTCAGCTGCTTTTCCTGGAGCTACTTGAGCTAAGAGGTCAAATTCAAATGTTGCTGTTTCTCCTGCTTTTACTGCGCTGTCAGAGATATGTGTTGGTTTGCTGAAACTATCCCATACTCCATTTATAGCGAACTTGCTATCTGCTCCGTCCTTTACAGATATATATATTGGGTTTTTGTCAGTTAACCAAGTAAAGTCATTTAGATTTTTTACTGTTACTGTGACATGTAATTTTGACCCTATTACCACTTCAGTATCGTATGTTACTTCTTCAATTTTTGTTTTGTATGCTAACTTCTCAGATTTGTATCCTTTCCATTGGGAGAAGGTGTCTAGAACAGATTGTTTAAATTCTCCTTTGAGTTCTACTGGTACTAGTTTGGAGAGTTGTCCTTCTTGTTGAACTATATTGAATTTTGATACTGAGAGATTAGAGATTCCCCATGTCGAAGCAAGAGAATCTACAAGAGTATACATTGATGTGGATGCTCTGTTTGTTATTACTGAATCATTGGAGAGATATCCTATTAATATGCTTCCTTGTGCATCTCTTAGTTCTGGATTTGCACCTACTCCTCCTGATCTTCCTTCGTATATTTCACCGTTAGAATCTATTAGGTAGTTGTAAGGGATATCAGCAAAATGTAGTCTGGTTATTGAGTAATAATACAAGGCTTTAACCCAAAGGGATGGATTTTTTTGAAGTTCAGATGATGTTGTAGTTATTTGGGTTATGTATATTGTGGTTGGAGTTACGTACTTGGTCTGTGTTTGATCAGATATGGTTTCGTCAAATTTCTGATCTGTGATGGTATTGGTTGTGGATGCAAAAACTCCTACTGGGATTAGTAAAAAGAATATGGCTAGTATGAGTTTGGCTATGGATTTCATAGTGACATTGTAACACAGATTACTCTACTGTAGATATATACTGGGGGTCAATGGCGTTAACATATCCTATTGCAGGAATAGTATATACAGTGTCTTTGTATGTTAATTCACACTGTAGATCTAACTTGTAAACTGGGGTTAGATTACCCTGGTTTAGAGATTTGTACAAGTAGATTATGCTTGAAGAATTGCTTTTACAATTGGTTAATGTCTTAGCTATGGTATCAAAATCCTCACTTTTGTAATCAACAGAGTTTAATATCGTTGTCTGTAGTGGACCATAGTTAGGATATATTTCCTTAGGATAGCTTGAGAGGTTTACATATTTATCCAAATCAGAAGAACTAATCAGTGGTAATTTCTCTCCAACTTTCGTCAACTCAGATAGTAGGATTTTTCCATATACTATTTTTCCATCCTTTGTTGCGAGATAGTCAGTTGATTGATTATTTAAAACCATTTCCACATTTAAATCTTCTATTGTCCTTTTTGCATAATATATAGTTTCCCCTGTTGGTTGTTTTGCACTTGTAGAGATTGAGTATGTCCAATTCTTTCCGAAATAGTTATTAACAAATTGTGTAAATGAATATCCATTGATGCTTGCTTCATTCCAAGTTATACCTTGTTTTATAGCGAATATGACTGTGTTTTGTTCTAATTCATATATTACATAGTCTTCTCCATTTCTCCATTCGTAATATGATCCTTTTTCATTTATGGTCTGTACTGCCTTGGGGCTTATACTCTTAGCAAATTCTATAACTTTATCAAGCATTACTGTTTTAGATACTGAGTATAGGTATCCATTAGAAGCCTCAATCTCGGTATTCCCTAAATCAATAGTCTCCGTTGTCGAATTCAGAGAATCTTGAGGAATCGCTTCCTTGGGATATGGACTGGTTTGAGATTTATATACAAAGTACAAAGTAACTACCAAAGCTATTACGAATATTCCTATTACTATGATTAATATTCTTTTTTTTCTTTTTTCCATATTGGGCATTTTAAAGATATTACTTTTTGATTTCTACCTATACCTCATGAGGGCATTCACCTATATTACATGAGAATCCTCCACTCGACGGGTTACTATTTAGAACATCTCTTGGATCTACGGCCTTTCCATTCATTTTAGTCTGGAGATGGAGGTGCATTCCAGAAGAACAAGCATTCGTAGTTTCCTGATGTGTCATTACCCTCGCAACCCTCTGTCCAGAGGATAATGTGGCACCACTTCCTACTCCAGGCTGTACGTGTATTAGTGTAAATTCATATGTATTTCCACCGTATGAAGCTGTAAATTTCATTATTCCTCCAGCAGATCCAGCAAAACATCTCGCTTCTCCAACGTAAGTTACTTTGCAATTATTATTTCCACAGAAAGCTGGAGCATAGAAATAGTTGACTCCTGCGACGTCTATTGCTGCGACTTTCGAATGTGACGGTGTCAGGCTTGTCGGAGTTGCTTTTACTGAGAATGGTCCCTGCGTACAACGGAAACTACTTGAGGATCCTAAGAGACATTTCTCCCCAGATGGAAGCGATCCTCCTACAAAATCTCCAATAATATGTGATGGATCATCCTCTCCTATTATTGGGCTTGTTCCTGTGAAGTTTGGATTAGATACTACTTCTCCTGGCACTACATTAGTATATGCATAGGTCATAGAATTGAATTCGTGTACCATTTTCGCTCCTCCCAAAAACGCTATTCCTACAACTCCTGCTGATATGAGAAGCACAACAAGAACCAATATTTTTACAATTCCGTATAAGATATCTACAACCAAAGCACTTAGAATCGGTACTAGAAATGAACCTGCTCCACCCGTCGCAGCAATGCCTAAAGCATCAAGTATTCCTATGACAATCGCCTTTGCAACTACCTCAAAGCCACCTTTTACCAACCATTTCTCTAACAATGCTAAGGCTTCTTTATCTGTTATCCTCTTTATTAGACTATTGTAAACCTTCTGTCTCATTTTCTTGAAGAAATGATCATCCATCCAGTTTTTGATTAAATCCCTCTTTCTTTGTCCAAAAGAAAATATTTGAGCCAACTTGGCACTAAATTGTAAACTTCCGATATGTCCATCAGTCATACCCTTTGATCTAAGTGCCGCTGATAATCCTGCATCATTTTTCAAAAGTTTAGTAAAATCTATATCCTCGACACCAAATTCCTTCATAAATCTCTGTTTATTTAAATACGCAAGATATACAAAACCTTCGCCATTAACAAACAAGGTTCTCATCATAGATCTTGGTGTAAGATAATACACATTGGCAAGAAAAGCTTTATAGTCAGAAGACATTTTGTTTCGTCCTTCCTCTGGAATAAATACCGTTATCTCCTCGTCATGTTTTATTGGCTTTTTTATTCCGTTTTCATCTGCCACTTCCCAGACATGAGAACCAAAACTGATTTTTTGTTCTTTTACTGGCAAGTAGAAAATATTTCGATTTTTGTCATAAAAAGATCCGTCTAATATACTAGATATTCCTTTTGTAGCTAATCCCTCACCAAGAACATCCTTTAAAGAATCAATCTGCCCTTCCCTTTTCCCTATATTGCCCCAAAAATTTAAAAGGTTTAACTGTCTATCACCACTTTTTAGATTTTTAATTTGATCTTTGTAATATTTAACACCATCTCTATCGCCAGCTCTCTGGGCAGCCTCCAATTTTGTTTTATAATCCGCAACCATTCTTTTTAGTTCTATTTTTGCTCCTTGAACTTTTCCCAAATCTAAATGATTCCCCGTAACTATGACACTTGCTTGCTGAAGTTTTTCAATACCAACTATGATTTTTTGTTTTTCATTTATACTCAATCCCGGATTTCTTCGTAAATAAGTCTGCATGTCAGCTATCCTTCCCTCAAGATTTCTTGTCTCTAGAAGATTGTAATTTTTTAAGTCAAAAACATCGATTCCATCTTTTCCAGACACTTTTGCACCATTCTTTTTCATATCGTCTGTCTTCCACAATTCTTGCAAAGAAAAATATCTGCCCATGGCTTCATCTGCAAACCTAGAAGTTCCATGATATGTATTATCGAAATAGTCTTGAACTGCATCATTCCCTCTTATAAGCGCCTTTTGCAGACCAACCTTCTTTTCTTCGCTCATAGAATCCCAGCCACTTCTCCCAAACATTTCTCTTCCTAGCAAATCAGCGCTTCTGCTCGCAACATAATTCTTTCTTGAATCATCATTCCCTCCTATTGCAGCACCTGCAGCCATAGCAAAAGCCCTTCCAGCCTCCGCTTCTCTACCAATACTTTCAGCCTGATAATGCCCACGAATGGCTTTCCTTGCATCAAGGTCGAGATTATATTTTTTAGCCCATGCATTAGATACAAGCTCTTGATGAACTCTTCCCATGAAGCCAGCTTTCATTGCATCCCTAATACCCATTTTCGAAGCGTTTTTGGGTTTATCAAAAAAATTGTTTGGATCACTGAGAAATCCAATTAAACTTGTAGTTGTTAATTTTGCGTTAAGAGAACCTGATTCATTCGCCTTTATTCTTCCAAATTCAATCGTCAAAGCATCATTCATGTTCGATAAGATTTGATCATTCACGAATAATGCTGGCATTTCTAACGCGGCAGCAATACCTTCTGCCAATTCATTAGTTCCAATTGGCCCACCCATTTTTATTGGTTTCCTTTTTTCTGGTTTCTTCTTTGCTTCCTTAAATATGAAGTCAAATATTTGCCCAAGAACCTCTTCGTCTGTTTTTTGCTTCTTACCTTTTGGCATTTATATTACCTATTTACCAAATAAACTACCAATCAATGGAATTTTACCTAAACTCATCTTTGCGTTAGCCATAGCATCCGCAGAAGCCTTAGAAGCGTTCGTCATTACTGGAGGAACAATAATCTCGGCAAATTTAGGAGCCTGCGCTGCATAATATAGTACAAATACTCTAAAAACAAACATGAAAAGAAGCCCAACTACACCGCTTGTAAGTCCAATCTCTGTTCCAGTATCTCCAAGGTCATTACCTGTTAGCTTCGATGGAAAACTCAAAAGCATTTCCCCACTCATTTCTGTTAGGTATATAGGAATATTAATAATAAAGTATACAATTGGAAAAACAAGGACATTTCTTACAATTCCTAAGAACCAGTTAGTTCTCATCGCATCTTGTCCAGGCAATGTTCCAATCATAATTTGAACAGGCCCGAGAATAACACCCAATAACAATTGAAAATATGATTTATAAAGCGTAATTATAAGCTTGATTGCTCCTACAAACACAATACCTATACCTATTAGTAAAACAAGAAGAGCGAAAACACCTGCAACGGCAGGTGCCATTCCACCTGTACCAACTGTCCATCCCAAAAGATTCATTATTTTTAAAATTCCACCTACTGATGGTGAAGTAACAGAGCTCACTATATTTGCCCATTCATCTTTCATAGCATCGACAGCTTGAGTACCAAGTCCATTGAAAAGCACACTCATTAAACCACTAATATTTTGAATAGAGTGTGATTTATCTCCAAGAATCGTATATATCAAACCAACCGTCACACCGCCCAAATCAATAATAATGCCAGCTATCGCAAAACTAAACGTAACTAATACCAAACTTATAATTACACTTGGGATAGTATTTCCGATACCCACTAAGGTTTGACCTCCTATCTTACTTCTAAACATAATCATAAAACCAACCACAATCATGATTATTACAAAAAAAACATACGCCATATTTCGCATTTGACTCCATATCGGTGCAATCCCTGTATCCATAAGTGATTGATACCCAGTTACATTTTCTGCAGCATACAAACCAGTATTTGATTCATCAAATCCTGGAATCCACTCTTCTTGCAAGTGAGCAACAACATTGACATTAGGCTGATTTTCATACGCACTCGCAATTAACATATCCGTTGTTCCTAACAATCCAAGTTTCATATCATTAGGGATATCCGCGCTGGCACTCAAAGCGGTAATCGATGGATCTGAATACATAATAGCCGTCCAGAGAACATTTGTTATTTCTACTGTCAGATGGCTAGTTACATTATCCTGTGTTCCATCCTCCACTCCACTAGCATTATTGCTAAAAGTTTTTGCACCACCCCAATCTGGTGTTATTTTGATATTATCTTCCTGTGCATATACATTCATGACACCAAAGAAAAGGAACATGCTGAAAACTGCTACAAAAACAGTTTTAAACATTTTCCTATTGAAAAGGTTTTCTAATTTCCCTAGAAACTCGTATGTTTTAACTACGTAACTCATATTAAGTATTTTATTAATTTAAATTATTACATTGTTAACAACTTATCTGTTCTCGAAATGGATTCTTGTTTCAAAAAAATCTTATACTGTTCTAAAGTTGGAGTTTCAGATTTCCCAGTATCATCATATTCTGCAGCTTTACGTTCATTAAACAAATATGACATATCCCATATACACTTAACTGGAACAGATCCAACAATACCCTCCACACTAGCTTTGCATGAAGTAACAATATAGAGGGATTTATAATTATATGCAGATTGCGGATCCATAGCCAACTTGACCCTTGTACCAGTATAGGTATTAACTTTTTGGAACATAGGACTCATTTTTACAGCTATCGTTTCTGTATTTATACAGCTTTCTTTTTCTTCATCACATGGAGACCAATCCGAAGAAGGGAATAATGATTTCATTGTTCCTTGTACTGCTTGCCAGATGTTAAAACATCCCCTCTCTTTTATAGCTCCAGGTTCAACTTCTAAATCTAAACTCTCCAGCCCACTACAATCACTTTCAATAAGGACCTCATCGCCATCTTCTGCCTCAGAAGCTTGCCCTGGAGGAGTAACTGATATGGATTGGAAGTAGTTTGCTACAGAATTTGATTTTGAGGGATTTATATTATCATCATTATTACATTTTGCTCCACAATCATTGGTTGCATAAGTATTTAAAATTACATGCCCACCACCAGTTTCGGTTTCTGTAGATATAGTGTATTTCGTGCTGTATGCTTTCTTCTTGATAGTATTCTCCCATACCTCAGCTTTGGTCTTCTCTCCAGACTCTCCTGGAGCAAAAGTTACTGATACCTGTCTTTCGTCAAAGACCTCTCCTGCTGGTTTATATACTGGATCTTCCAAAGTGATATCTCTGTTTGAATCCTTTATTGAATATTTTCCAGAGAGTAATCTTACTGGCACGGATATAGATGTCATTGTGATTTCTGCATCTGTACTCACAAAAGATTTCTTAACTCCAAAAGAAGAAGTTGTTTTTTGAAGATCACAAGCAGAATCTGCAGTATACATATTACTTGCAACTCCACATCCACCACTTGTAGATCCGAGAACTGAACTTTCGGGTGTGATATCTGTGATTTCACCGTCTCCGCCAATATTTAAAATTACAAGTTCTGATTCATTAGGAGTTTGATCAACAAGACAATTAACACATGATGTAGCTTCAATCGTGTTATCTATGGCTACAATATCTTTCAGCTTTGTATATTTAAACGCCACAAACCCAAACACTCCAAGTACTAAGAGTAGTAATAACGCTTTCTTGTTTTTCTTTGTTTGGTTATGTTCTGTATACATACAAGTCCCTGATTATATCAGATATTATAATGGTTTCTAGTTAACTATTAAATGACTCCATAGTTCGATAATTTGGATACTGTTGTAGTAGCTTCACTATCACTAATAGCTATACCAATATCCTTACTAGTAATACCATTCATTGACACCGATACAGGTGTAAATGAAGAAATAGTACTCAATATATCAAAATACATACTATCCGAAGAAGTATATTCGAAATATTCACTACCATCAGCTGACCTACTATCTGCGATAGACAATATCCATTTGCCACTCTCATCCATAACCGTAGATATCAATCCCGCTTGTCCACTCGTACCAGTACCATCAATATCCTTAATATATGCGATTATTATCCCTTCGTTGCTCTCAGGCATATTACTTGTTGTCCCAGTTATAGATACATAAGAAGGTGGAGTACTCAATGTAGCAAATGTCGTAGCAGTATATTGCTTTCCACTATTATCATATGTATTAGTTCCCGAAATGATTTCAAAATAGTACTTCATTTCTGGTTGTAATCTAGAAACCGAAACGCTGTGAATGTAATACTCTCCCCTATTCGTTACACCATCTCTTTCATCATTAGCTTGGCTTGAGAGATCACTCGAGCTAGTACCATAGTTAATATATCCTTGTTCACTATCCTTAGATGCCCATATTACTGAGAACCCTGTATCTGTTAAATTTGTAATCTGTACAGTGCCTGCACCATATGGCCATGTTAATCCTCCTGCGATAACCATATCCTCCCACGAAAGGTCATTTACTAATCGAAATACTCTCCCATCTGCAGTTGGCTCTTCTACAACTGGCTCCTCTACGACAGGATCCGGGACTACAACCACTGGATCTTTATCGACTACCGTGGCCTCTGCCATTAACATCGATGTATTTGGGAAATATGAGTACAACTGAGCATTAGAACCAATATTAAAGGATTGAGTACTTTTGAGTTTGCCATTACTATCAAACAATTCAGAATATGATCCTGAAAGTACATCCCCCTTGTCCGTTGAAGATATGACTACAAGCACGAGGTTGGTGTTGTTGTTTGATATGACTAAAGAGTTGTCTGAGACTTTTCTGAATGCTGATAGATCCATGATCCAATTCCCACCACTCGGCATAGTTGCAGAGACTGGATATACAGATTTGTCTTTCAGTGTTGCGAATACTATGACATCATCCCCAGACACATTATCAACTGATCCATGAATTGGATTGGGGGTTGGGGTATCTGCCGTTATGGCAGCTGTTTTGAATGTATATTTATTTCCATCTGTGGTTTCAGAATACTTCGTACTTTCCGAGGTGATTACAAAACTATACGAGGTATTTGGTTCTAATCCTGTTAGTTCTACGAAATGAGTATATCTTTTTGTATTTCCTCTTGTATCTATAACTGGGGTTCCCTCTGTGCCACTTTTTACTGTAGCTACTGTTCCTCTTGTTTGTGAATCTGTTGTCCAAGTGAGGGTAACTGATGAGGTTGTGAGATTTGTTAACAAAACATTCTTAGGCTCAGTATCAGCACTTGCCTTAGTTGCAATTTGTACAACCTGATATGATGCGTATACCAACAATGGCAATCCTACAAGAAGTATGATTAACGTTAGTATATTACCTTTTTTTGTTGGAACACGAGCGATCTTCATTAATAACTATAATAGCTAGTAATACACATAAATACAATGTTATTCCTCTGTTTCTTGTTTGTTTTTCTTTAAACTTCCAAGGAATGCAGATGCTGTTAATATCCCACCCGCTATTTTTCTAATTGGAGCTAATATTGATTGATTTACTTCTTCTACTGTTCCTCTGATTGTAGAGACGCTACTTTGAACATCATTGACTATTAGTTCTAACTGTTGGAGCATCTTAGTTGCCTGCTTCATTGTATCTCTTGCATCTGCTACCGTCGTCTTAGTCTCTTTTATGAGCATTGCTACATAGTAGAGTATGAGGCATACCATTATGGTCAAGACACTAACAATTATCATCCAAAATACTGGTGGTATTGTATCCATGTTATTTAAATATATTTAATTTAGTTATTTTGTATTTCCACATGTTCCATTTAGGCTTCCACCTGCATTCCAGATCAAGGATTTACACTTTGTATCTGTTGGTGCAAATTTAGATATTCTTACAAAATATCCATTATTTGGACTCATTGAGAAATCTAATCCATATTCCATACTACCATCTACTTGTAATCCTTCATACTTACTCTTAGATGTAGGCCACCATGATACATTGTTTGCGGTTAATCCTTCAATTGTATTTATGGAATCTATGAATGATCTTGCTGTGTACGCTGTGGTATATCCATGTACTCCTACGAGATTCCATCCTGCGGAGAATGCTACTGGTACTGATGAGGTTAGGTTGTACCCTGGAATTGTTACTGTCCCATCTTGGGTTGCATATACCAGATATCCCTTCCCAGGTACTATGGTGAAATTATTTCCTGTGCATGTTCCACTTGAGCATGAGTATCCACTATTCCATCTGCCTCCATCGAAAGTTGAAATATATTGTACTTCTACCCCATTGGTTGAGGCTTGGGAGATGACATCTTTAGCTGTGTATGCTCCTGAATCTGTTGAAACTGGTACGAAATTAAAAGAAATGATATTTATTCCCTTTTTAATTGCATATTGTTGCGCTGTAGCAACTTTTTTATAGTTGATATCAAACACATTAGATTCAAGTACCAAATCTTCCTCCGAGGTAGGATTTGCCATATCTTCTGGAATCTGAATTCCATCAACTCCATTTGATTCTATGTAGAAAAGGTTGTAAGTTTTCCCGTCCATTGTCCTGGTTGCTAATTCATAGGTACCAAGCTCAAAGCTGAACATCCCATACTCAGGAAGATACATAGCATATCCTCCGTCTTCCGCTTCTTCAGCATATGTCTGTTGTACAATACTTGGAAGTGAAGATTCTACTTCCCCAATGTCACTACAACCTTTTATTTCGCAAGACTTCTTTGGAGTTCCCAATACACATTCATTATCCGAAGGACAATCAACTTTTACCCCTTTCTTACCCAATACGTCAACACAATATCTTTTCGCTTCTTCTAACGCCTTTTGATAATCACTATCGTCCGCTGTACATTTTGCTTTGCTATATTCTTCTTCAAGTTCTGACACCTTAGTTTCCCAATATTTTTTAAATTCTGTTTTTTTCCTCAAGATTTCCAAGATCTCAGGACTATCTATTGGTATCGACCACGTATTTACTCTAAAGTTCTCTGTAATTTCTGGACTTCCGGCAACAGATATACATTGTTTCTTTCCAAGTTTTACCTGCTCCGCACCAGCCCCACACGATAGTACGCATGATTTCAAAACCTTTTCTTCTGACAAGTCTGGGATGACAGTACACTCTGCAACATCCGTAGGTTCCTCTGTTGATGCCGGGTTAGTTTTTTTTCTAATACAAGTATTTGTGTTGACTATTTCTCCAAAAGTTCCATTGGCTTGGCAATAATGAGAGCTATGATCACTTAAAGGTTTACATGAATTTACTGGGGTACCATCTGGGCATGTCTTACTCACTTCACCATTAGCCTCACTTGGACCAGGTATACCCGTACTTGTTGTACTCATACAGATACTATTAGAAAATGATTGGACCTTTCCGTTAACACACTGAACTGAGGACGATGTTCCTGTCGGAGTACAGCTACTTGGAGAACATGAGGGAGCAGTGGAGCCACCACCACATTTGCTACTGTTAGCATCACAACTCCCGTTTGAACAATATGATGTGCCATCACAATATGCTACAGATGATTGTTGGCTTGTTATATACTTTGCTTCAGCGGTCGATACTTTTAATGCATTCAAAACAGATTGAGGTACAACCCCACCGTTTTCTGCAGCAGCAACTTTGAGAACATTACCTGCACCTATCGTTGACGACTCGGCTGCTAAATCTGCGGCAGTCGCAGCTTTCCATCCTGTATCAGTAGAACAAATATATGAACCCGTAGGCAATACATTTCCTTGAGCATCTTTGACAGGCGTAGAAGAAGTACTCGTATTCTTTCCACAACCCGCATAGGCACCCATTACTAACTTGTCCCATATATAGCTACTCACTGGTTGTGTTTTCTTTATTGATATATCAAAAGTTGTAACCTCAAAAAAACCGTAAATAAATTGTTGTTCATCACTCACTCCATAATTACTGTAAATTCCCTTAACTCTAAAAGTATCGTTCGTTACTTCCAAAGGCAATACATTCCCCTCCACATCTCTGATAGCAGAAGCATCAAGATACCACCCTCCCTCATCATTAACAGCGCTACTGTAAACGATACTATCTTTACTCTCACTACCATCATTAAAAGTAATATATACAATAGCATCTCTAGAATATGTTCCATCATCACCAACTACCTTGCCAAATATTGGCATAGGCTCCCCTACAGTATCTAATACTCCAAATGTCTTAACAGTGGATACACTCCCCTTAAAACTCCATATGCCATCACCTACTACAAAGTTGTATGTAGAGTTTTCATCCAAATTAGTCATCGTCACACTGTGGGTATAGTAAGAACCCATTTTAGTAACCTTAATATTCTCACAATCAAAATTTTCCCCACTTACACTAAATGTAGAATCCTTTGTCTCACTTGCAGTTTTGTTAAACGCATCTACACAAGCCTTTTGAGCATCACTCACATCCCTGTCATCATATGCCATAGTTGATCCTACAATCCCTAGAGGGCCAGGAAGTAATCCTTTGTCTTTCTTAACATACACAATACCTTTCATAGGGGAAGTTGTCGTCCAAGTCACTGTAGCAGATCCATCCGTTATATTTGTAACTACAACATTTTGAGGTTTGAACGCTATTGATTTGTATACATAATATCCAGCAATACCAACTAACCCTACACCTACCAATATCAATATTATCTTTGATATCAGTCTTAATACTTTTTGTGTTTTAATACCCATTTGAGCAGATTGATTAGAATATTAATATATATACATATATCAAACAAAATAATGGGAGATATGTCAAATATAATGGTATAATCAGCACATGCAAAAATACTTTGTACGACACAAATTAAGCGTAGGAGACATAACCCACCTATCCGATTCGGACAGTGAGTTAATACTCTCTCAGAATAAACTCCACGTAGAGGATGTAATTGAGGTTGAAACATACCAAAATACATACCTTGCACATATTACAGATATGGAGAAAAATTCTGTAGAAGTAGAAATCTTAGAAGACAGAGGCGTTAGGGAAAACTCTTACGTACCAAGCGTTTCAATCATACAAGCCTTAAGTAATGATACAAAATTCAACTACTTTGTTGAAAAAAGTGTAGAGATTGGTATTGAAAAAATCATACCTACGGAAACAAGATATTCACTAAGAGGTAAGAGCAAAGCTATCAAAGACTACGGTATGTGGAACAAGATAATTAGAGATGCTACAGATCAATCTAGAAATACGTTCCCTACTATGATTGAGAAGCCAATTAGGATAAAGGAGCTTTTGGAATACAATTTTGAAGAAGATGCAGTTAAGATATGCTTGGCTACAGAGAATGTAGACGCAAAATATTTAAATGATGTAGATGTAAAAAACAAACCAGTATACATAGCTATTGGTCCCGAAAAAGGATGGAGCTCTTCAGATTTAGATGTATTTAAGGAATTGAATTTTACATTTGTTAAACTAAGAGGCAATATCTTAAGAACCGAAACTACTGGGTTAGTCATTGGAAGTATAATTAAGTATATAAAGGAAGAAATATAATGTTAAAAGCTACAAGATCAAACTACAAAAAACCAAGAAAAGCACCTGTTGCTCACAAGGAATTCTTCACAAAGGAAAATCTTTTTATCTCCCGTATTGCGAGTATCTTAATGGTTCCTAAACCTCAGATTATGAGTATCTTTTCCTCGAGAGCTGTTACTACAATTAGATTGAACCCTCTAAAAGGGAATGTAGAAGATACTAAAAGAGCATTAGAAGAGAAAGAGTATCAATTGCAGGAAATTCCATGGGCTAAGAATTGTTACTTTGTATTAAACTATGACAAGTCTGAAGTATCTCAATCCGTGGAATATCAGGATGGTAAATTTTACATCCAAAATCTTTCAAGCATTTTAGATTCGTTGGTTTTAGATCCTCAAGAAGGAGAATATATTTTGGATATGTGTGCTGCTCCTGGTAGTAAGACTACCCATATTGCAGCGATGATGAATAACAAGGGAAAGATATTGGCAAATGATATTGATATGAGCAGAGTGTCTTCTTTAAAGAATGTCTTGTATCAGTTTGGTGCTAGGAATGCAAAGGCTACATACAGTGATTCTGCTGAATTTGGTAAAAAATACCCTGAATATTTTGATAGAGTACTTTTAGATGCACCATGTAGTGGTGAAGGAATGATCTATATGAATAGTCAGAAGCCTTTGAGATTCTGGGGATTGGATAAGATAAAGAGGAATTCTTTCTTACAAAAGGATTTAATAATATCTGCATTTAGAACTTTGAAAACTGGTGGTACACTCGTCTACTCTACTTGTACATTGGAACCTGAAGAGAATGAGGGAGTTGTTACATTCCTTCTAGAGCATTTTCCTAATGCTACTGTAGAAGCTATTGATATTGATTTAGCAGGAGAAAAAGGATTTACATCAAAGGGAATCACTAAGTGGAGTGGTAATACCTACGATCTGGCTGTTAAGAAGACTTTGAGAGTCATTCCTAACAGCAAGATGATGGGCTTTTATATCGCTAAGATAAAGAAGAACTAAGCTACTTCCGTAACTTCTTCGTTCTTGTCTAAACCTTTCATACTCAATTTGATCTTACCCATGTTATCTATACCAACGACTTTGACTTTAACGATGTCACCTTCATTAATGAAGTCATGAACATCCTTAACAAAATCATCTGATAGTTCTGATACATGTACTAGACCAGATATTCCTGGTGCTAGATCAACAAATGCTCCATATGGCATTATTGATGCAGCTTTACCTTCATAGACAGTTCCAATTTCTGGTTTGAAATCATATCTCCTGATTGCCTTTACAGCAGCATCAAGTGATTCCTGAGATGCAGAATAGATATTTACTGTACCATCTTCTTCAATCTCAATCTCAGCTCCAGTTCTCTCAGAAAGTTCTCTAATGTTCTTTCCGCCTGGGCCAATGATCTCACCGATCTTGTCTACAGCGACTTTCTCTTGTGCTACTCTTGGTGCAAATTCAGACATAGTTGTTCTTGGTTCTGCAATTGTTTTACTCATTGCTTCAAGAATCTTTGCTCTAGCTTCTGTTGATTGTTTGAATGTTTGTTCAACAATTTCCATAGATAGACCTTGTGTCTTTGTATCCATCTGTACAGCGGTTACGCCATCAGCGGTTCCTGCAATCTTGAAGTCCATGTCGCCATAGAAATCTTCAACACCTTGCATGTCTGTTAAGACTTTGAAACTACCATCATCGGATGTAACTAATCCACATGCTATACCTGCAACTGCCTTTCTTAAAGGAACACCTGCTGCCATTAATGACATACTAGATCCACATACTGATGCCATTGAGCTTGATCCGTTTTCACCTTGGATTTCACTCATTACTAACATTGTGTATGGGAATTCCTTTTCAGAAGGTAATACAGGAACCAAAGCTTTTTCAGCTAACATTCCATGACCAATTGCTCTTCTACTTGGGGAGAATTTGATTCTGTCGCATACTCCATATGCAAATGGTAAGTCATTGTAGAAATGCATATATCTCTGTTCTCTCTCACCTTCCATATCATCTACCAATCGAACATCTCTCATACTACCTAATGTCGCAATGGTTAATGTCTGAGTTACTCCTCTTGTGAAGACTGCAGATCCATGAACTCTTGGTAAAAGATCAGCTTCTGTGTAAAGTTCTCGGATTTCATCCATAGCTCTACCATCAACTCTAGTATTCTCTTCAAGAACAATCTTTCTTGCAGCTTTCTTTAGGAGGTAATCATATGCCTCTGCGAGTACAGCTTTAGAAAATTTACCATCAAATTCTGCGAATATTTCTTCTTTTGTTGCTTCGTGAACTTTGTCACTAGCTTTTTGAAGATTCTCTTTTATTCTTGCTTCTGTTAAGAATTCCTTAACTCCAGTTAATGCTTCTTCAGGAGTTGCATATGATGTATATGTTTTTTCCTTCATTTCCAATTTCTTTAGGAATGCATTCTGTGCTTCTAACCATGGTTGCATTAACTTCAAAGAATCTTTCATTGCAGAGAGAATCTCTTCGTTGGTTGCTTCATAGCAACCTGCATCAACCATTGTGAATGTTTCGCCGTCTCCAGCTACAACATAGTTCATCTTCTCTTCAGGAGTTGTTAAGTCCATAGACTTGAGGATATTTGCTGGTTTTCCATCTACTATACCCATTCTGACACCAGCTATTGGTCCAGAAAAAGGAGCAGATGAATACATCAATGCTACAGATGCAGCATTAATAGCCAAAAGCATTGGATCATTCTCACCATCATATGACATTACTGTCACGATTAAGTTCAAATCATTTCTGTAATCCTTAGGGAACCTAGGTCTTACTGCTCTATCTATCATTCTTGCTTTTAATACAGCATCATCACTTGGGAATCTTTCTCTTTTAACAAATCTAGATCCATTTATCTTTCCAGATGCATAGAATTTCTCTATGTATTCAACTGAAAGAGGAAAGAAATCTGATTCTTGTCTTGGAGTAGCGGTATTAGCATTTACTGTAATAACAGTGTCTCCCATTCTAGCTAATATTGCTGATTCTGATCTTAATGCAAGTTTACCTGTTTCAAAGGTACATTTCCTTCCATCTATCTCAAATTCGTGTTTTATTTCGTTTAAAACCATTTTAATTAATTAAAAAATATAATTTAAATATATCGATGACATAATACAGTCATCAATATTATATGTTTTGGAAAGTTTTTACAAAGAAAGAGGTAAAAAGGTTTTAGACCTTTAACTTCTTTGATAATTCGGTATACCTACCTAATTCGCTATCTTTAAGATATTGAATCAATCTTCTTCTCTTACCAACCATTTGAAGTAATCCTCTTCTAGAGTGATTATCTTTTTTATGATCTTTAAGATGCTCACTTAATTTCTCTATTTGCATAGTTAACAAGGCAATTTGTACTTCAGGGGAACCAGTATCACCTTCGTGAATGGCATACTTACCTACTGCTATTTGTTTTTCTTCTAGTGTTAGTGACATTTCTATTCTAAGATTATCATTATGTATTCTTAATTACAAGCCGGAGCCCAAAATAGGACAGAGATTATTGTATAATTTTATAGGTCATCTGTCAAGCTACAACAGGCATAACCTTAATATATACTTTTTACTTCTACCTCATTTGTTTCAATTGATCTTCTAATTGGTTAATAGTCTGTGCATCATAATTAACTTGGGAAGATGCCGGGACTGCCATACCTGGAGTTACTTGCTGTTGTACAGGCGCATTCATAGACATTGATGGGACTTGTGCTACAGGTGCGGGATTTTGCTGCATAGGTGCCGCAACAGGAGCTTGTTGGGCAGGAGCCATTACTGGGACTTGTTGTTGAGTATTTCCCTGAGGATTATCGATATCCAAATTAAGGAATTTTTCTTCTAAATCAGCAGCTTTTCCTTCTATTTCTAGAATCTTAAGAATTCTTTCTTTTATTCCTGGTGTACCTATGACTCCAAGTAAAGGAAGTATTTCATTCTTAGCGCTATCCGAGATTGCACTACTTAGGATATATTCTCTGATTTTTAAAGCTTCGGGTGTCATTATATTGGTTTTAATAATTTATATTGTTTATGCTGCGGTACCGTATGCGCTGACTAACTGAGCAGCCCCTCTTACACTTTCTTGTCTTGCCTTTATATTTCCTCTCCATTCTTCTAGTTTGTTAATGATTGTAGAGGATTCTATATTATGTTCAGCAATGCTTGCCCCATGACGCACACTCTGGCTTATGTTTTGTACTGATTCAATATTATCATTAAGTTGTCCTACCCAATCCACAGTAGGTTTCTCAGCTATTTTCGCATCCCTAAGACCACCCAAATTATTAATACTTTCGCCACTAGGAACAAAATCAACTGCTTCTTTGCCAGATCTAAGATTCCTCTCTCCAAGTTTAACATCTGGAATGAAATATCCACTTCCGGTCGCCCCCCACAGCGACTTTTGAAAGGCGAAACTCTCACGAATATCTTTCATAACTAAACTCTTCCCTATTTTTTTCTCCACAGCTGTTAAGAAATCATATACTTTACTTTCAATTTTCATCTTAAGCGTTTCCTTTGCTGTTTCTTGTAATTCTGTTTTTATACCATTCTCAAAATCAGGATTAATAGCAGATGCTTCCATTGCTAGTCTTTCAATTTCAGCATTTTGCTGAGTTTCAAAAGCTGCTTCTGCCATATCGTCTTCTCTATCAGGAGCAACATTTCCAAGCATTTCTGGATCGTGGGTAAAATTCATTTCTCCATTTCTTGCAGCGGCTACAAGACTAGAATTCATTTCATTTGATGATATATTACTTTGATTGTCATCACCTCCCATTTCTGGAGAATTTGGCATAATAATAGGCAGTAAAATTTAATACATGTTTAATGTATCACTTTGTACTAAATCTCGTCAATGATTATTTAACTACCTTGAAACAATATATCTCATCTCCCTCTTGAATATCAATATCTGCATCCAATTGTATTCCACAATCAAAGCCTGTTTTAGCTTCTGTAACAGTATCTTTGTTGATTCTTAAAGACTTAATCTTTCCACTTCCGAGTATCTCATCTTTCCTTACTACATCACACCTACAATCTCTTTTCATTATTCCACTCTCTACTCTACTACCAAATACCTTAGTACCGTTTGATAGTACAAAGACTGTTTTAACAACAGCTTTTCCAATCTCTTCTTCAACATCCTTTGGGAGGGACATAAGGGAGACAACATCATTAACTTCCTCTAATAGTTTGTAGATAATGTCATATGTTCTTACCAACACCTTATTATTCTTTGCATATTCGTTAACCCCATTCTCCATACCTACTTCAAAGCCCAATACAATTGCTCTAGAAAGACTTCCCATCTCCACATCTCTGAGAGTAATATTCCCTACACCAGATTTAATAATCTTAGCTGTATATCCGTCTTCTTCTATCTTACTTAACGAATTTTTCAATGCTTCAAGAGATCCTTCTGAGGAACTCTTAACAATTACATTAAAGAATTTGTCATTTGTAACTTCTTGATCACCAAAAAAGTCTTCCAAAGCCTCTTCTTCAGTTATTGCCTCAGTTGAAACTTCTTTGTACAAAGACTTAAGGAACTTCTCATCATTCTTTTCCAATACAAACACCTCAGTACCCAACTCCAATGAATTTGAGACTCCCAATATCTTTCCTCCACAGCCGCCACTTAAAAGACATAGATCTGCATTGTCTTCAGCTATTACTCCTTTAACTTTCTCAATGAAGTATTCCTTCCCTATTCTGTATCCAAAGAGATCTCCTTCACAAATATGTCCACTAATTAATGCCAAAGAAGAGACATTTCCTTTTGATTGATCTTTAATTGATTCAAGTACAAATGCTTTTCCGATTACTCCCTTTGGTAATTCTTCTCTCTCTTGTAATCCTTCAACCTCTGCAACAAGTAGTATCAAATCCAAAAGTTCAGGAATACCTTTCCCTGTCTTTCCTGATACTTCTATTACAGGAATTGATCCACCCAATCCTTCTACCTGCATTCCATTACTTACTAGTTCTCTCTTTATCTTGGGAATATCCATATCTGGCAAATCACACTTATTAATGACAACGATTGGTTTTGCTGTAGATCTATTTATTATCTCGATTGATTCCTTAGTCTGTGGTTGTACACCATCGTCTGCTGCAATGATTAGTAATACAATATCTGCAATACTTCCACCACGAGACCTCATCAAATCAAAAGCTTCATGACCTGGTGTATCTATGAATGTAATTTTCTTTCCGTCTTTAACACATACTGTAAATACTGAAACTTTTTGAGTAATACCACCAACCTCACAACCTTGAACATCACTCTTTCTAATGTTATCCAATATTGTTGTTTTACCATGATCGACATGACCTAAGATCGTCACGATTGGAACTCTCTCGCCTTCTTGAGTTGTATTCTGACTTTTCTTAGACATATTTAATTCCTTAAATTATTATTCTTCCTTAGCTGCTTCTTCAACAACAGGTGTCTCTTCTACTATGGTTTCTGTTTCCTCTGGTTTTACCTCTTCAGCAACAACTGCCTCAGCTTCATCCTTCTTTGCTGTTTTCTTTTTAGTGGTTTTCTTCGTTGGTAATACTTCTGGAGCAACTTCATCAGCCATAGGCACGACTACTTCTTCTTCTTTTCTTACCCCATTTCCAACAATATCAATCTTGAATCCTGTTAACTTCCATGCCAATCTTACATTCTGTCCTTCTCTACCGATAGCTAAGGATAGTTGGTCTTCATCAACAGTTACAGTTGCTGTTTCTTCACTAATACTTACACCATCAATTTTTGCAGGACTCAATGCATTAGCAACAAACTTTCTTGATTCCTCATCCCATTCGATAATATCAATCTTTTCCTCACCAATTTCATTCATTACGTTTGCAATACGAATACCTCTCTGGCCTACGCATGATCCAATTGGATCTACACCATCCTGATGAGATACAACAGCAATCTTACTTCTAGATCCTGCTTCTCTTGCAACTGCTTTAATCTCTACAACTCCCGATGCAATTTCTGGAACTTCCATTTTGAAAAGTTCGATTAGGAACTTTGGATCTGCTCTAGATACTATGACTTGAGAATCATCTATGGACTTAAGCAATACTTTGTATCTCTCTCCCAATCTGTAGAATTCATTAGATATTTGCTCTTCCTGAGGCATTACTGCGGTTGCTTTTCCAATTTCGAAGATTACTTCACCTTTTTGCATTCTTTGCATCAAAGCACTGAATACTTCCCCCACCTTATCACTATATTCACTTAACACAGCATCTTTCTCAGATTCTCTCATCTTTTGTAATATGACCTGTTTTGCAGTTTGTGCTGCAATTCTTCCGAATTCTTCAGCTGGCATCTCCAATTGAATAGAGTCTCCTGCTTCAACATTTGGAGAGATCATTTCTGCATCAGCTACAGATATTTGCATATTGTCATCTGCAACCTTCTTTACAACTTCTTTTGTAGCTATGAGTTTAAACTCACCTGTCTCTCTATCTAGTTCTACTGTTAGGTTACTTCCCATTGATTCTTCCTCGTCTTGAGTGAGATTAAGATCGATGAATTTTTCTTTTTTGTATGCTACCAATATTGCAGATTCTAAGGCTGTAAAGATTTCTTCTTTCTCAATACCTCTTTCTGAAGATATTTGGTTGATTGCAGAAATAAATTCTGATGTCATTGCCATGGTTTATATATTTAATAATTTATATTTTTTAAAATAGTACTTTCAAAAAAAAAGGTGAGAATTTTCATCCCCACCCTCCTCTTTGTATAACTTTCAATTAGTAGTATATCACAAAGCAAATGGAAACTCCAAGCCTGGCTATAGCCTGGCCTTGGTTCAGAAAAAGTTCATCTTCTCCCAAACCTTTCTACATAAAGAACAAACACACAACCGTCGTTACAAGCACGAGCCTATTGCCTAAGAGCGCGAGCTCCCAAGCGGCAGTACAAAAGCATTAGTTATACTTATGAACGAAGGTCAGGCCTTAGCCTGGCCTGTTGTGATTTTAGAGAGTAGTTTTCCTAGTCTGTTTGGGGTATTAGGTAGGTATGTGGTTTCTAGGATACTTCCGAAGTCTAACATCTTCATTACAACTCTTTCCGTACCCATTCCAAATCCACCATGAGGTGGGCATCCATATTCAAAATATTCGAGGTAATCCTTGAGTTGTCCATCTAATTCCATACCTCTTTCTACTGCATTCTTTTTCAATACATCAATCCTATGTTCTCTTTGTGCACCTGTTGTGATTTCAAGTCCTTTCCAGAATAGGTCAAAACCCATTGCTATCTTAGGATTCTCAGAATCTCTCATATGGTAGAAGGCTCTTCTCGCATATGGATAATCTACAACAAAGACAAATTCTGATCCTGTTTCCTTCTCCATTATCTCTCCCATAGCTCTTTCTTCTTCTGGTGAGAAGTCTCCCGTATCCTTACTTTCTACCCCTGCTTTTGCTAATTTCTCTTTTGCTTCTGCTACGGTTAGGTATGGGAAATCTCCTTCAGGGACCTTTATGTCTATACCAAAAACTTCTTTTACCTTGTCTCCATATTTTGCTTTTACATCTGCGAGCATTTTCTTAAGCATTTCCTGTTCAAAATGACAGACATCTTTGTATGAATCGATATATGCCATCTCTACATCAAAGCTGGTATATTCTGTTAAGTGTCTTGTTGTGAATGATTTTTCTGCTCTGAATACTGGCCCCATATTGAAGACTCTTTCTAAGTCTGATGCCATTCCCATTTGTTTGTGGAACTGTGGAGATTGAGCTAGGTATGCTTTTCTGTCGAAGTATTTTACTTCGAATACGTTTGCACCTGATTCGCTTGCTGCACTGATTACTCTTGGTGCATTGATTTCTACACATCCGTTATCTACACAATATTGTCTGAATGATGCTCCCATTGTGGTAGCTACATCCATCATTAATTGGTTTCGTCTGCTTCTTAGGTCTACCCATCTGTAGTCTAATCTTTTGTCTAATGCGGTTACGTTATCTACGTGTTCTCCTTCGATTGCTATTGGTAATGGGGTTTGTGCTAGTGAGTCTATATTTAATGTTTTTATCCCTATTTCATATCCACATGCTACTTGTTTTGCTTCTTTTACTTCTCCTGTTATGTCTATTACTGATTCTGCTGTTAGGGTTTTTGCGGTTTTGAATAGGTCTTCGTCTCCAAACCATGCTACTGTTTGTACTATTCCTGATCTGTCTCTTACCATTATGAATATGATTTTGCCTTGATCTCTTATGGTATCTACTCTTCCTCTTATTCTAATTATTTGTCCTATGTGTTGTGCTAATTCCCCTATATGAGTTCTTTCTAGTAATTCCATGAGTATGGTTTGATTAAATAATCTATATGTGGAGATTATATCATAATTATATGGAGGGAGAGATACTAGAAAACGCTTAGATTTTCTTTATTCCCCAGATAGTATAATCCGAGAAAGTTATCCCATCTTTATCGATTTGATAGAAAGATGCTTCTTTGTAAGGGGAAAAAGCATTCGATTCATACTGTGTAAATAAAAGAATAGCCAATCCCCCTACTGCACTAAGTAAATTATCCATTTTTGCAAATTTGAAGTTTTCGCTTCGATTATGTTTTACTTCATTGTAAGCTTGGTACCAGAATCCAGATCCAAAATTTTTCATTACTTCTCCATAATTCTTAGCTCCTCCCAAACAAAAGAACGGGTATATCTCCACTCCCAAAGCATTATTTAAGGCCATATAATCCGATAGTTTTAGATCCTTCTCTAGCTTAAAGTAATCTTGCATCTTGTAACCATCCCCTATTGCAGATATTTTGTTATATTTCAATATTTGTTTTGCCACATTCTCAAACTCTGTACATGTTCGTAAAAAAACTTCATAAATTCTATGGGAGAATGTATCACTATTCCCTTTTGGATCCACATAAGCAAATATAACTTTAAGATCCTCTTCTATAAGTTTGTAAGCTTGAACATTATCATAACGTTCCTCTAATGGTAATTTCTTCGTAAATTTTATAAAAACAATTTAATTTTGGTTCATTATTTTCTTCGCTTCTCTAAGGTCGATTTTTGCCTTATGTCCATATTTCTCTAACATTGCCAACAGATTGTTCCCGTTGATAAGTGTAATCGGTTTTCCTTGTGCAAACTTATAAGCATCTGGACCATAATCTGATGTAGTAACTATAATTCCCTTCATTGCTCCTTCATCTTGCATAATACCGTAAAGTGCTCTTACAGATTCAACTTTGACCGTATTAGTATATCTTTTTGCTTGAATAATAATCTTCCCCCCTCTTAAAGGGTCAGGATCAAAAGCAACAGCATCAACACCCAAATCTCTGCTCGATTGGGTAACCTTTACTTCCATTCCTGCTTCACCAAACTCTTTTGAGAAAACTTCCCTCACGAGATGCTCGAATTCCTCCCAATCCATAGATGCAACATTTACCGTATCATCGACATTCTCCATAACATCATGACCTTCTCTAAATCTCCTATCTTCCCTGCTCATATTCATAATTGGAGCTATAGGGGCTAACTGACTTAATTTACTGCTTGCGATACCCTTCAATCCTCTGAAACATGCTTTTGGATCTATTTCTGCAAGGTTAAGATCTAAGAAATCCTCTTTTTTAACAAACAATGACATTATGTAAACTATTTTTGTCTTCCCTGTGGCTTTATCTAACGTATCTACGAAACCATTAAATGCTACACTACTTATATTATTAAATTCATCATTATTAAAGATTTCATGTAACGTCCTAATAGGAATAATGTAGAGAATTTTGTCATACAAACTTTCACGCGCAGACTCTGATAATTCAATCTGCTCTGTTCGACCTGTTGATTTTACATATTTTTCACCTTTAAATTTAGGGACATCTTCTAAATCTGGCAACTCATATTCAACAATTAAAGCCTTCTCTTCTTCGTGATATTCCACTTCTATATTTTCTGGGAATTTTGCAGGATATATAGAATCCTTTAGTAAGTAATTGTAGAATGTTTCTATTCCATCTTTCTCACCTTTTTCATAAAGTTCTTTTTGCTTTTCAATACTTTCATTCCAATCGTTTTGTTCTTTTTCAAACTTATCTTTATTCTTTTGCCATATTTCAAGATTTTTCTTGTACAATTCCTTCGCTGTTTTCCATTCTTTATTTAATTCTTTCAGATATTCCGACCTTTCAATCTCTCTTTTCTCTCGATATCCTGAGAAAATTGATTCCAACAAGTTTCTCTTTGGAAGTGAATCTTTTTCCGTTGGTTCCGGGACATTGAACTCTGGTTCTGGGATATCAAATTCCTCGTTTTTTAGATAATTTTTCCAATCTATCCTTATTACTTTTCTTAAAGAGTCTTTCAAAAGATTCTCATGTTCTTCAATTTCTTTTTCTGCGTTTAAGGAAGAATCTTTGGCTCTTGCAATTTTTTCTAGTTCTTTCCATTGCCTTTCATAAGCATTTACCTGTGATTCTATTTTTATAGTAAGTAATTCTGGATAATCAGCAACCACTTTTTTTGTAAGATTCAATTTCTCATGTGTAATAAAACAATAATAGCTCGAAATCCTTCCACTTTTTAGTTGTTTCGCTCCATAAGAAAGAGAAATATACTTATCTTCACTCTCTTCATTATCTACTTCTTCTTTTGAGTTCAAGATTCCTTCCTGAAGCTGTTTTGCTTTTTCTATCTGAAAAACATTTTTACAACTAGGACAAACAACAAGTTTATATTGCCTGTCATAATCATCAAAATTTAATTGAGATTTACATGCTGGACATATACCACTGATTAAGACTTTTTCTTCCATAATTAGTTATATTTTAAATTTAATAACAGATTTTTACTTTTTAACTGTTTTTTTTGAATGAAAGAATTTTATCGCAATGTGGGCAAGGCTCATTCTGTAGCTCCTCAATTTGAGCCTGATTTCCTATATTCACAAACAGATTCGTAATCGTAAGTACACCTTTTTTACCACAATTTTCGCACTCATAGTAAAACTGATTTGTTCTATTAAAAACGTCTTCCCTTATTGATTTAATCATTACAGAAGTATTAAGGTTAAAATACCCTAACTTATTATAAATCGTTTCAACTTTTTGTGAAAGCCATGTCATTCAAGCAAATTTCTCAATTATTACACCTTACTCAACTCCTCCCACAACTCCTTCTCCTTCCTATTCAATTTCCCAGGCACATGTATATTAATCCTCACATAATGATCCCCCCTCTTACCCTCACCATTCAATATATATGCACCCTTACCCTTTAATCTAAAAATACTTCCAGATTGAGTACCATTAGGAATCTTTAAAACTACATTACCAGCAACAGTATCAACATCAACCTTACCGCCTAGAACAGCCATATAAATAGGAATATCAACATCAGAATAAATATCATTACCCCTACGCTCAAACTTAGAAGAAGTCTCAACCTCTATCTCAACATACAAATCCCCATGAGCACTACCATTGTTACCCGCATTACCACCACCTCTAAACCTCAAAATCATACCATCATATGCACCAGCAGGAATCTTCACCTTGACCTTCTCAGAAGTAGCATTAACACCACTACCACCACAAACCTTACACTCATTCTTAATACTCTTTCCCGTACCCTTACACTTAGAACACACGCCCATAACTGCAATCTGACCTAGTATTGTATTTCTAACCTGCCTCTCTTGACCAGACCCATGACATACAGAACAAGTCTCAACCTTACCATCCTCGCTACCAGTACCCTCACAATGCTCACAAGTCTCATCCCTCTGAACCTGAATCTCATATTCCCCACCCTCCATAGCCTCATCAAATTTCAATCTCACTCTGTAACGAATATCAGCACCACCCTGTGCTTGTCTTCTACCAGAATTACCAAATCCAAAATCAAACCCTTGATTACCACCACCAAAGAAAGAACTAAAAATATCACCCATATCAAAAGGAGTATTACCATCAAAACCACTAAAATCAGAATATCCACCAGCACCAGGATTAAACCCAGCAGTCCCCGCATGACCATACTGATCATATGCAGAACGCTTAGATTCATCTGAAAGAATCTCATATGCTTCTTGTACTTCTTTAAATTTCTCCTCAGCACCATCATTCTTGTTAGAATCAGGATGATACTTCTTAACAAGGTTTCTGTAAGCCTTTTTAAGCTCGCTTTGAGTTGCCTTTTTGTCTACACCTAATACTTCGTAGTAATCTCTTTTTTCCATAGCAAAGTATTTTAGCAAAGGCTCAGTCAATTTGCTAGTAGCTTTTCCAATTTCCCAACCAAATCTGGTAATATATGGTTATGCAAAATCCCGATTGGAACATACAAACCGAAAGCCAAACCAAAGTAAAGAAGACAAGAATATATATATCTGTCGTACTAGCTGTAATTGGCCTAGTAATCATTGGAAGCCAAGTAATCCCACTAGCCAAGTCATACATAGACGGAATGATTGAACAAGTAAGAGCAGATTCAAAGGTAGATCCAGTACCCGAATCCTACCAAACATATATTGAATCACAACTCGCCTACTATGATCCAGGTAAAAGCTACTTTGCAAACCTCTCATCAGAATTAGGAAGCATCGGAGGAGGCTCACAATATTACGATCCATTAACACAAACACAAAAAACAGTAATCATAGACAAGGACTACGACAAAGACATGTATATAGATATTAAGAGTATTGGGATAGTAAATATTAAAATATCGGCAAATGTAGATAGCTACAATGACAAAGTTTACAACCAATTCCTTAAGCAAGGATTAGCACATTTCAAAGGAACACCACTCCCAGGAGATGGAGGCAACTCCTTCATCTACGGTCACAGCGCGGTAGAAAGCTTCTTTAGTAATCACCAAAACTTACCCGAGACAATATTCTCTAGATTGAGTAATATAGATGTGGGAGAAGAAGTAGATATTAAAAAAGATGAAAAGGTACTAAAATACATCGTAAGAAGTAAAAAGATCGTTTCTCCAGATGACTTCTCAATACTAGAATCACAAAACAACAAAGAGACAGTAACATTAATGACTTGTTGGCCACTCGGAATCGGAACAAAAAGATTAATAGTGGTAGCAGAAAGACAAATTTAAAATTAAACAGATATGAAATGATAGACCTCAAAACAATGGATCCTAAGAAAAAGACAGCTATCCTCTTTGCAGGAATTGCACTAGTCGTGGTAGTAATTACAACCGTTGTATTACTTTTGGTAAATACCAACTCAAAAAGTAATACCAATACAAATACTGTAACTGGAGAACTAGTATATTGGGGACTGTGGGAACCATCCTCTGTGATGCAACCACTCATAGATCAATATCAGTCTGCACATCCAGGCGTTACCATCCTCTACTCACAACAAACATATACCAACTACGAAAGTAGACTCTACACACGTTTACAACAATCATCTACCTCATCAGAGCCAGCACCAGATATCTTTAGAATCCACAACACATGGACACCAAAGTACTACACATACCTATACCCACTTCCAAGTACAGTAATGACTTCATCTACATATTCAACAACTTTCTACCCTACCGCTACTGCAGATTTCACAGCCAAAGATGGAAATATATATGCTATGCCTTTAGAAATAGATGGGTTGGTCGTATTCTACAACAAGCAACTACTCACAGCAGCAGGTGTAACCACACCTCCTACAGATTGGGATTCATTTGTAGAGCTTTCACAAAAGTTAACAAAAAAAACTTCAACTGGGAAAATCACACAAGCAGGATTAGCTATGGGGACATCATCAAATGTCACACATGCCGCAGAAATTCTTTCATTCCTAATGCTTGAACAAGGAATCGACATTATCGACGAGACTAAAACAGCAGTAACATTAAATACCACCACAGCGGAAAGCGTCATGGATACATACACAAGCTTCGCAATGGGAAAAGATGCGGTATGGGATTCAAGCCTTGGCACAGATCTAAACATGTTCTTCCAAGGAAAATTAGCAATGATGATAGCTCCAAGTTGGAGAGCATTCGAGATAATTCAATCTGCGCCTACAATTGAATTTGGAACTGCTTCACTACCACAGTTATCAGCAAATGAACAACCAATCTACTACTCAACATATTGGGCAGAAGCTGTAAGCAAGAATAGCTCTAATCCAAAACTCGCATGGGATTTCATAGCCTTTTTAGCACAAAAAGAACAACAGAAATCGATGTATTCTAACGCTGCAAAAATCAGAGTATTTGGAGAACCATATTCATTAGTAGAATTAAATAGCGAATTAGCATCAAATTCATACCTTTCATCAATTGCAGAGTCTGCTCCTAAGATGATCTCTTGGCAGATGGGAGATGAATCATTTGTGAAAGCTACATTAAATGAAGCTATAACGAGCATTGTAGAAGATGGAAAAGATTCACAAACTGCATTAAAAACTGCAGAAACAGAAATAAATAATCAACTTGCACAAACCAATAGATAACGCTTATTATATATCTAATGAAGATTCGAAAAGCCCCAAGAAAATCTAAGTCTCTTTTTGTAATATATTCTTCATTTTTCTTGCTTGTTTCAATCCCTTTAGTCACATGGGGGCTCGTAAATGGATCGTTTGATATCCGAAATATGGCATTTGACAGTGTTACTGTTAGTGATGAAAATCCCTGCGTAATATCCCTCCCAAATGTTAATCCATATACCCTAGAGGTTGGAAAAGAAATCACTATTCAAGTAGATGCAACATTGAAAGATTCTGGTATTGAGTCATTAAAAATATCAGATTCAACTGGAATCCTAATTCATGAAGAATCTTTTACCAAGTCACCAATATCCATTGCTACTAGTTTTAAGTTCACACCTTTTAAATCTGGGACAGTAGATATGTTAGGACTAATAAACAAGGTGGGCGGTGGTAGTGTCGCATGTAAAATCAGTAGTGAATATGACATCCTTGGTTTAAAGGCAATGGCAAGCAACGAAATTCCTACCTTTACAACTGTACCCGCAGGATCAAAACCTTCGCAAGATATTAAAACGGGAGTTGCATACGAATATACTCTTACCGCATTAGATATTGATGGCGACCATATTAACTACAGCTATTCATTCACACCCGGAGCCACATGGCTTAAATCCACAATCATCGAAGACGGCTCCAATGGAAAACTTGCAATCAAATTCTATGGATCAACCGACAAGCCTGCCAGCTACCTTGCCAATGTCTTCATTCATGATGGATACAGTAAGCACTTGGTTTCTCAGACATGGGTCATTAGTGTAAGTCCTGCAGAAAATGATATCCCAATGGTAAGAGTACTTTCTCCAGTAACAAGTATAAAGTTAGACAAAGGACAATCACAGAAAATATCTTGGGAAGCTTCAGATTTAAATCGAATAACCAAGTATGAGCTTTACGTAAGTCAAAATCCTGCAGACCAGACCAGCTGGATAACCGTTAATGACAATATCTCTTCTAAGACTACATCATATCTAATTGATACTTCTGCCCTAAACCCAGGGACATACAAAGCCATACTTAGAGCAACAGACAATCAGAGCCCTGCATTGGTGGGAATTGGCCTTTCTCCTGAGATAACCATCAATGGAACAACCACACCAATTCCAGAAGATGATGTTGTAGTCATAGCTGAACCACAAGTAATTAATATGTCTCCAAACAGTACCGATACTGTACAGAACAAACAGGTTACCACTAAGGCTACAATAATTGCAGGTACCAATGCGAGTATTAATGAAGACAGTATTCTAGTAAAGCTTGATGACAAGGATATTACTTCGGATATTAGTATTAACAAGATTTCTGAGAAAGAGCACACCATAATATATCAACCTGATGAGGATCTTGTTGCTGGATTGCACAAGATGGAAATATACTTTGAAGATTCAAATGGTAAATCTGTAACCAAATCATGGACATTTACAATACAAGAAGATGAAGTTGTAGCTGAAGGGTATGTAAAGATATTCGGTATGGAGATGAGTCAAAGGACTTTAATCATAATTGGTGCCGGCATCTTAGTCATAATTGTAGCTATCGTCGCTCCAATAATCATATTCAAAGTTTGGAAGGTTGAGCAGTACAAGAATGATGATAATCCTTCAGATAGTCGATTTATGCCAAATCTTCCTACAGAACCTGTACCTGCATTTACGCCTACCTCATCGGAGATTTCAAATATGGTAGAAGCTCCTCCTGTTGTTGAAGAAGAAAAGCCTGTGGCAGATGCTTGGGATAGTTATGCAGCACCACTTCCACAAGAGCCAGCAATGACTATACAAACACCAATTCCTGTAGAAGAACCACAAATAAAAAAAGTTGAACCTGTAATTGAAGACGTTCCTGTTAAAGAAGATATTGTAGAACCAATACCTACTCCTGAAGTTGTTGAACCAATCACAGAAGAAGTTACTCCGGTTGTAGAACCTGTTGTTGAGCCAGTTATAGAACAGATAATAACCCCAACAGAACCAAAGATTACACCAGTAGAACCAGCTCTAGTTGTAGAAGAAGTTCCTGTTGTTCCTACACCAGAACCAGTAGTAGAAACCCCCGCTGAGAGTACACCTCCTACTCCACCAGAACCAGACCTCAGTGTAGATCTAAATGTTGGAGATGATCTAGCTTCAATATACGAGCAGATACAACAAGCAGAGCAAGAAGAGACTCCTGCAACCAAGGAATAGATTCTATATGCTTAAATTGATATAATCTCCCTTATGAATACTTTCTCATACAAAGAAATAAGGGATAAATATATTGAATATTTCAAAAAGAATAATCATCAAGAGATACCTAGTGCTCCACTCGTACCAGAAAATGATCCTTCTGTACTTTTTGTTAATGCAGGAATGTTTCCGTTGGTACCTTTCTTACAAGGAGAAACTCACCCTAAAGGTACAAGGTTAGTAAATTCACAAAGATGTGTTAGAACTGGAGACATAGATGAGGTTGGAGATGCTTCTCATTGCACCACTTTTGAAATGCTTGGAAATTGGTCTTTAAATGACTACTTCAAAAGAGAAGCTATCACTATGACTGTAAGATTCTTTGTAGAAGAATTAGGATTTGATATTAACAAAATATATGCAACAGTATTTAAAGGAGATGAAACAGCACCAAAAGATACAGATTCAATAGAAGCTTGGAAAGATATCTTCAAAGAATACGATATTGATGCTGAAGTTGGAGACCGAATAATTGAAAATGGAAAAGAAGATAACTGGTGGGGATTAGCAACAGGTGGTCCATGTGGGCCAGATTCTGAAATCTTCTATGAAGTTAATGGTAAAAAGTTAGAAATTGGAAACAATGTATTCATGGAATATCTCAAAACTGGAGATGAATACAACCCACTAGGAAGACATAATGTAGATTTTGGAGGAGGATTGGATAGAATTACATGTGTTAGCCAAGGTGTAGATAATTTTTACGAAACAGATATATACAAACCAATATTTGACTTAGTTAAATCTCTTGGTAAGAATGATATATTAGTTTCTCAAAGAATCATTACAGACCATATTAAAGCTGCTACATGGATGATTATGGATGGTGTAGAACCTAGTAGAAATGAACAGGGATATATTTTAAGAAGAATAATTAGAAGAGCTATTAGACATGGTAGAAAGTTAGGTATTGAGGGTTTGTTTACTAGAAGGGTTGGAGATATAGCTATACAACAATTCTCACCAATATATTCTCAATTGGAAGCAGATAGAGAAAGAATATTAAATATATTGGAGGAAGAAGAGCAGAAGTTTAGCAGAACATTGGAAAATGGATTAAAAGAATCTGACAGAATTATCAAAGATGGTGAAGATTTACCAGTAAAAGCATTTAAGCTTTACGAAACATATGGCTTCCCAATTGAATTAACAATCGAAGAATTACAAAACAGAAAGATTGAATTCAATGAAGAGAATCTCCTCAATGGATTCCAAGAAGAACAGAAGAAACACCAAGAACTCTCTCGAACCTCATCCGCAGGAATGTTTAAAGGAGGATTGGCAGACACATCGGACATGTCTACTAAATATCACACAACTACTCACCTACTCCTAGCAACATTAAGAAAAATATTAGGCGACCAAGTATACCAAAAAGGAAGCAATATAACCCCAGAAAGATTAAGATTTGACTACCCATCAGACAGTAAACTAACCCCAGAACAAGCAAAACAAGTAGAAGAAATTATAAATGAACAAATACAAAAAGCCTTACCAATAACATACGAAGAGCTACCCAAGGAAGAAGCTTTAAAGATGGTACCATTTGCAGCATTCTCTGAAAAATATGGAGACATCGTAAAGGTATACACCATTGGAGACAAAACCAATCCATACTCCGTTGAAATCTGTAACGGCCCTCACGTATCCAATACAAAAGAACTAGGAACGTTTAGAATAGCTAAACAAGAAAACGTCGCTGCAGGAATTAAAAGAATTAAAGCAGTATTAGAATAATATGATTGAATACCCAATACTAGCAATAGACTATGGAAAGAAACACTTTGGATTAGCAATATCCGATTCAAAAGGAATCATAGCATCACCATTAGATGTGCTCTCCATTACTGAAAATCATGGACAAACAGATATTATCCTTCAAATCGTAGAAATATGTAAGGAATACAGAGTAAAAACCATACTTCTAGGATATCCACAAGCCTTCGCAGAAAGTCATAACGCTACACAAAAACACATTTCACAATTCGAGTACAAACTCAAAGGAAACACTGATATACCAATCATTTTGTATGACGAAAGCTTTTCTACAACTTCCGCAGAAAATATGTTAATATCATCAGGACAGAATACAAAAGGATTCAGGAAAAAGATAGACAAGATAGCTGCAACAGTATTTTTACAAGAATTTTTAAATTCAAAACACTAGTACAATGTTTAAACAAATGAGAAGTATCGTCAGAATTTTTCTGCTAGCCTTAATCACCGTAGTAGTAGCAGGAGTAATCATAAAGCTGGACTACAGCCATGCATTAAAAACAGTAAATAGTGATAGTGCAGACAAGGTAGTCGTTCAAATAGAAGAAGGAGAAACTGTAGATCAAATTCTCAAATCCCTTACTGATCAAGGACTCATGAATGAGAGATGGTCCAACTATTTCAAAATATATCTCAGGTTAAACAATCTAGCTGCCAAACTACAAGCAGGAACATACAATATTCCTAAGAACCTTAACATTGTAGAGTTAATCCAAACATTGCAAAATGGTAAAGACCAAGAAACTTGGGTAACTATTGTTGAAGGACTTAGAAAGGATGAAATTGCAGATGTACTCGTCAAAAATCTTGGTGGAACCTTCTCTAAGGATACATTCCTAGCATTAACAATAAATCAAGAATTCATTAATACATTTGGGTTAAATAGTGATGTGAAAGATCTAGAAGGCTACCTCTTCCCAGACAAATATGCATTCGCTTTTGATGTTACAGAAAAAGATGTTGCAACAATACTTGTTGAGAACTTCAAAACAAAGGTTGGGGTAAATGACAGATATCAAACAATAATATTGGCAAGCATCACAGAAAAAGAAGGAAGAACTGCAACAGACAGACCAATAATTGCAGGGATAATATTAAAACGATACAACGAAGGATGGACACTAGGTTTAGACACCACTATCCTCTACTACTTAAAGACTTGGGATGAGAAGGTCATTACTCAAGAAGACTTGAAAGACAACAATCCCTACAATACTAGAGTCGTAACCGGATTTCCCCCTACCCCAATATGTAATCCTGGGTTAGAATCCATCAATGCTGCAAGAAATCCTGTGAACTCAACCTACTATTACTTCATTAGTGATCGTGATGGTCTAATACACTATGCACGAACAGCTGCAGAACATCAAAACAATGTAAATCAGTACATATTAAACTAATTTTAGTGTTGCCCCACTATGACTCTTGATATGAAAAGTACAGATGAGAAAAAGATTACAGCTCCTTCCATTCCTCTTGAACTTGAAAAACCCCAAAAGAAAAAAATGAAGAAATGGGTTAAGTTCGTAATCATCGGAGTAATAGTTCTAATTCTTGGTGGAATTGGGTTTGGGGTTTACAAAGGGCTCGCAATATTCCAAAAAATTGGTTTAAAATTTGATACCGGAGCTCTTTCACTTACAAATGTAGAACCCGAATTACAAAAAGATAGCACAGGAAAGTACACCAACTTCCTGATAATTGGTATTGATACCCGAGGAACCACTGACGGATTAAATACAGACACACTCATCCTAGCCTCATACAATTACGACACTCACAATGTGGTTATGGTTTCCATTCCAAGAGATTTGAGTGTAGAGATTGGTAAAGATTCGAAATGGTACAACAAGATTAATGCAGTCTATGCATTCACTAAAGAAGAAAGCGACGACACAAAAGGTCTCCAAGAGCTACAAAGAACTGTAGAAGAACTTACCGGGACAGAAATTCAGTACTATGCCATGGTTAACTTCGATGGATTTACACAAGTAGTCGATGCGGTTGGAGGAGTAGATATAAATGTGGAGAATAGTTTTACAGACTACACTTACCCACTTGGAAATGGATATCAGACAGTTTCATTTAAAGCAGGAATCCAACATATGAATGGAGACACAGCCCTTAAATATGCAAGATCTAGACATTCAAGTGACAACAACGAAGGTTCTGATTTCATGAGAGCAAGAAGACAACAAAAAGTCATAGTCGCCGTGAAGGACAAGATCTTAAGTACGGAAACACTAACCAGTCCAAAAGCAATTACGGGATTAATCTCATCAGTTGCAGACAACATTAAGGTTTCTCAATTTACGATTAGTGACATTGAAGCAGGTTTAAATGTAGCAAAAGATTTCAATGAAAATAACGGAAAAGCATATTCGTTTGTTCTAGACCCTACTGCTGGAAATTATCAGCTTGTTGGGAACCTTTCCACATATGCAAAAGACGGAACCCTACTCGCATATGTAATCGGTCCAAAACTCGGACTCGGGAAGTATACCGATATCAATGAATATGTCGATCTCATTACTGCAAATCCCTCTCTCTACACTGAAGATGCTAGAGTTTATGCCTACAACACAGGGCTTGGATATCAAGAAGCATATGACGAGGTCCAAACATTAAGAACTAAATATCCATATTTGAATATTGTATACCGAGGCACCCTCTATTCTAACAAAGAAGGAAGCTATATCTACTCACATACAGAAAACGAATTCACTACAACTGTAACTGATTTCGCAACTGCACTGAAGATAGAGAATAAGGTAAAACCAGAATTCATCACCAACAATTTAAACGGTGAAGATGTTACAATATTACTTGGTAAAGCAGTTCAGTTAACCGAATAAAAAAGTGATATTCAAACTATACCATGGCTCATCGCCATATCTGTCCCTAAAAGCCTTAAAACAAGAGACCTTGAACTTTCCTGATATACAATTTCAGATCGTTAATGCTGAATCACAAGATTCACAAACAATATTTGATAAGTTAGGAAGCCAAAATCTCTTTGTTTCGAAACGAGGAATAATCATTAAAAGGTTGTACAAAAACAAGGACAAAGACAAGCTCATTGAAAGTATACTAACCATACTCAAGCAGGGAACAAGTACAGATATAATATTCTTCTGGGAAGCAGAAAAGGTTAGAGTAAATACTAGATATTTAAAATTCTTCAAAGAAAACTCCGCCTTAGAACAATATGATGAGATGAATAAAAGATCCTTTGGAGGATGGTTAAAAGAAGAATTAGAAACTAATGGATTAAACCTAGATCCTACAGTACAACGACTACTTGCAGAAAGAACCAACTATGATCCAGAGCGATGTGCAAATGAGATACAGAAATTAAAACTAGATCCTGAAAACGATACAACATATATTGTAGATACTTTAGAAAAAGACATTTGGGCATTGATCGATGCAATAAATATGAAGGATAAGGCTCGAAGTATGGAGATATTGGAAAACTTGTACAAACAAAATAACGATCCCAACTATATCCTCTCAATGCTAGCAAGAAACCTAAGAATTCTTACCTTGGTTAAACATCTTAACGATCAAAAAAAATCATTTAGAGAAATATGTTCAATTTTAAGAATTCCTCCATTTACTCTACCCTCAATTCTAGATACTTCTAAAAACTATGAAAACAAACAATTAATACAGATATATCGAAAGCTTTCCAATCTAGACTTGCAAATTAAAACTGGGAAAATCGATGGACATCTAGGATTAACCCTCATATGCCCGTACCTCTAGTAGAGATTCAATTGACACCACCCCCCTATTAACTTAAACTAGTAAAGAGAATATTCAAATCTATACCTGCCCTAATGGAAGAAGAAGGAATAAGAGTTACAACACAGAAAAAATCAAAGAAATTACAGACCGTTCTTCTTGTCATAACAGGCATTTTAGGCTTAGCACTAATCGGCGTAGCAATATATTTCTACACAATTAAAGATACAAACACTAACACAGATACAACCAACAATGTTACTTGCGGATGTTACTACATAGATCCAGCAGTTACTACCGAATGTGGAGATCCAAGAAGAGCATTTCAGTTTGAGGTAGCAACTAATACAAGCACAGAAACATGTAAAGCCGCTTGTGCAACAAGCAAACTTTCAACAAATGATCTAAACAGTTCAACTCAACAAGATCTTTACCAAATCTGTCAACTTCAAACCATTTCAGATTCTAGATGTCAGTCCATGACGATTACAGATAAAAATGGAAAAATAGTTACAGGAAAAGTATCCTCAACAGACCAATTAAATATCGAAGCCACATTTGATGGAGAATATTCTGATTACAAGTTTGTAGTAAATAATGAAACAACCGACCCTGATCTCGTTACACCTGATAAAATAACAATCAAAAAAACAATTGATGATCTAAGCAGTTCAACCGCAATAAATATTGTAGCCACAGGAACTACTGCTGATGGACAGCAAATCAATTCTCCAATATGTCGAAGACTTGTAGAAGTAACTCAAGCGGGGGAATCAAATGTCAGCAATCTCCAACTAACAACTAGATTGGATGGCTCAACAATGAAGATTTCCAATGCAAAAATTTCAATTGGGAACCTAACCTCGTCAGCAAATACAAAGATTACCTTCACATTTGGAACTACGTTCCCTGAACTAGTCATGACAAAAGGATTTACTGTAGATACCACCGGTGGAGTTATAGAGATTGTAGAACAAGATCTTTACAATGCTTTAAATTTCTCAAACTCCAAAAGCTTCTCACAATTAAATGATCATACAGGAAATCTTACAATTAAATCCGAGGTATATATCTCCAATGCTTCCATTGGATCAGCAAGTGCATCAGTCACTTACCCTGCAGTTCAAGATGATACCAATACAGACACAAACACAGATACCACAGTAGCTTCAAGCTTCACAGTTGCTAACACTGTAAACCTAACATGTGTAGAAAGAGTATCTCCATCAAATACGGTACAATACTCAATCAATGTAACAAACAAGAGCACTACTTCTCAGAAAATTACTTCAATAACAGACAAACTCCCTCTTGGATTTGCATATGCAACAGGCACAACAAAACTTAATGGCGTATTAGTAACTGATTCCGGATATGTAACCCCTACTGATGTCGGAGATTCTCAGCAACTTGTAATTGCAAAAACTGGAGGTTGGACATTAAGTGCAAATCAATCCTTAACCATAGTATTCCAAGCTCAAGCTGGAGCAGATGCTTTAACTGGAACTAACAAAAACGAAGTGGTTGTTACACCAGAAGAAGTTCCAACAGATCCTACAACATTGAGAGCTTCTGTTAACACTACTGTAGCGCAAGATTGTGAGAACCCAGATGCAACCACAGATGAAACACCAAGTACTGGTATATTCGATTCAGTAATATTCAAAGTAATCATTGGAATCACAGTTATTGTCACAGGTTGGTATATATACAGCAGACCGAAGGGAAGACTATTCGTAGAGAGATTCGTAGACTCAGAGCTTTACAAAACCACAGAACTTGGAACATGGAAACTGTTCAAACCTAAGAAATACTTTGAGGAGACAGTCGTAAGGAAATCACAGAGGAAACGAGAATAAAGATTAAAGATCTTTAATCGAGAAATCTAACGCCGTCCCATTATATCCATATGCAATATCATCAGAATTAACCAAGAAGTAATACTTCTGTGTAGTTAACAATTTTTCAATCACTACCTCATGCGTTTTAGCCTTAACCTTATTCTTCTGATCAACAACAACTAAGTTCAAGCTATCTCTCTGACTCCCATACTGTACAAATCCAAGACATTCTTTCTTTGTACTCCAAGAAACCTTTACAGAATATTCCTGTTCCCCCTTCTCAACAAAAATATTGTAAGGAACACAGTCTTTTTTCTCTGTAGCAAGAATGTCTGAACCAAAAGTATTCCTAACAAAAAGCAAGGTTGTAGCAATACCAACAATAAATAATCCTAAAAAACCGGTTATTACAAACAACCTACTTCGCTTCATTATCTTGTATTAAAATATAATTCTCTTGAACTGAAGAATTAACTCCATCAGATATTTTTACATCAAATTTGTACTGACCGCTAGTTCCTACGGGAGGAGTTCCAGAAATATGTAGTCCTTCAATATTTAACCAAACCGGCGCATTTTCCAAAGACACAGAAATATCTGCACTCTCACTATCGCTATCTGAATACTTAATATCGTATGTATACTTTTCTCCAGCGTATGCCACAACTGGAGGCAGGCTTATAATATATGGTGCAACTGCAATGTTTGTTTGTCCCAAGACATCTTGTTCTACCACAGGTTTTACTCTATTATTCAAAATTGAAAAAACAACACCAACAATTACCAAAACTAAAACTAATCCAACGCTAAACGTAATTTTTAGTTTTCGGCTACCTTCCATACTACAAGTTTAGCATAAAAGAATATGTTTACAAACAAAGGAATTATATATATAATACGCTAACTTTAGACAGTTTATATTATTAAAGAAATACAATGCCAAACCTAAAAACATCGATCAAAGATTTAAGATCAAGCAAAAGAAAAGAAATCAACAACGATCGATTAAGAGTCAGATCAAAAAAAGCAATCAAAAAGTTTAAGACTCTTGTTGCTGAGAATAATCCTGAAGAAGCCAAGGTAACTCTAAAGCATATTTACAAAGTTCTTGACAAAGCAGCTAAGAAAAATGTTATAAAGGATAATAAGGCAGACCGATTAAAAGGTCGTCTTACTAAAAATTTAAACAAACTGACCCAAAATAATGTCCAAACTGCTAAGAAGAGCGCTTAAAATATCGATAGTTCCAGCAATTTTACTAATTGCAGGAAAATTTATTGGTATTCTATGCACCAGCATTATATACAATCTGAATTTCCAGATTAGTAATGATCTAAACGGTCTTTTTTCTGTTCAAATCTACTTTCCTGACGCTAGTACAACACTCTTTGTAAATTCCATATCTAATCTTGTAATGGTCGTTTTCTTGGCGTTACCCCTCGCCTACTTCATTATTAAAACTACCCTGTATCACACCATTGCAAACAATCCACGAACCATCGTCAAGATGACTCGTTTCAATATGCTCAAATGGATAACTGCAAAGGATACATCCTTCCTAACTATGTTCATCTGGTGTGCATTCCTCTGGATTGCTTCCGGAGTAACCATCGCACATACACTACAAGGTAGTACATATTCGTGGGTAGGAATAGTTGCAGGATCGCTCGCATTGATAGCATCTCTTTTCACCATAAAGACATTTGAAATAGAAACTGATAATATATATCCAAGGGAACATAAATACTATTAGTCATTACTGCAATGCCCAATCAAAAAGCCCAAAAATTTAAAAATTTTGTAGGCCATATCTTAGAACCATTTGCGTTGGGAGTATTAGCATTGCTTTTCATAATCCCTACAATCACCGTAATGAATCTTTCCCCAATAACTAAGAAATTAAAAGATCTCAACGTACTAGGCGTAAATTCACAATCTTCAGTATCAGTAACACTCGTTGGTGGTAAACACGATGTATTTACAGAAGAAAACTTGAACAAAAATGATAATACCTATGACTATTCTACAAAGTTAAACAAACGGGCTGCAGATAGCTACTCAAAACCAATATTGGAAATCAAAAATAACACAGAGCAGGTACAAACTGTCTCTTTCTACGGACAAACTCTCAATCAGACACAATCAAATATTAGAATAATCGTTGATGACAAAACATACAAAATACAAGATGATCGGGGACAAACATATCCACAAGAGGTTACAGTCCTACCTTCTTCCAAAGTAATTGTGTTCTTAGCAATTGAGAATCTAACCGGTATACAGTTCTCAGAAGAATTTGATTTGCAAGTTAAGGTTGTAGAAAACCTTTAATACCTACTAAAATCCCCTGTAATCATATATAATTCACCTATGTTAGAAAAAATTCGTAACTTTTCAATAATTGCACATATAGACCATGGGAAGTCTACCCTAGCTGATAGGATGATAGAAGCAACACATACCGATGTATCCCACGAGAAGAATAAAGACAGAGTCCTTGATAGATTGGATTTAGAACAAGAGAAAGGAATAACCATTAAACTCCAAGCATGTACAATGCATTGGAAAGGTTACAAGCTCAACCTAATTGATACTCCAGGCCATGTAGATTTCTCTTACGAAGTATCCAGATCATTAGCTGCATGTGAGGCTGCAATTTTACTCGTAGATGCAAGCCAAGGAATACAAGCACAGACACTTTCCAACACTAAGAAAGCATTAGATTTAGGATTAAAACTCATCCCGGTATTAAACAAAATAGATTTACCAGGGGTAAAGGTTGAAGAAAGAGAAAATGAGATTGAAGATCTTTTAGGTTTTTCTAAAGATGAAATCATAAAGGTATCTGGCAAAACTGGAGAAAACGTAGATAAACTTCTTGATGCAATAATTGAGAGAGTACCAAATCCCAAAGGAACTAATGAAGCTCCATTAAAAGCATTAATATTTGATTCATTTTACGATGAACATAGAGGTGTAGTTGTTGCAGTAAGAGTATTCGATGGACATGTTCAACATACCCATGGTAAGCCTACTCCATTACATATATTACAAAGAAAAGAGAAATTTAAACCAACAGAGGTTGGACTATTCACACCAGATTTAGAAGAAACTGGGGAATTAAATGTTGGAGAAGTAGGATATATTGCTACTGGTCTAAAAGATATCAGTTACTTTACCGTTGGAGATACAATTTCAGATAGTGCAGATACACTTCCACTTGATGGATACAAAGCTCCAAAGCCAAATATCTTTGCTACCTTCTTCCCAATAGATTCTGAAGACTATGACAATCTTAAAATCGGATTAAGTAAATTAGCCTTAAATGATGCTTCATTAACATTCTCAGATCAGAGATCCAACCTACTTGGGTCGGGGTTTAGATGTGGCTTCTTGGGGCTCCTACATATGGATATAATTCAAGAAAGATTAGAAAGGGAGTATGACGTCAACCTCATAATTACCGCCCCTACAGTTGAGTATGAGGTCACAACTAACACAGGAGAAGAATTAAAGATACAAACACCACAGGAAATGCCAGATACTTCATTGATTAAGGAAATTAGAGAACCATGGGTAAGAATAGAAGTACTCACTCCATCACAATATATGGGAGATATAATGAAACTATGCCAACTCAGAAGAGGACAGTATGTAAATACAAAATATCTAACACATAGTCGAAGTGATATGCAGATGAGAGATCAGTACATCATTCTTGAATATGACATACCTCTAGCCTCTTTGATATCCAACTTCTTCGATCAGATGAAGAATATATCTAGTGGATATGCATCAATGGAATATGAATTCATAGATTTCTTCCCAGCAGATATTGTTAAGGTCTCAGTATTGGTGAAGTATGAGGAAGTACCCGCCTTAGATTTCTTAGATGTGAGGGACAACGCAAGAGCCAAGGCAGCCAAACTACTCGAGGAAATGAAAAAGGTAATACCAAGACAACAATTCCCGATACCATTACAGGCAGCTATTAACTCCAAGGTAATAGCTAGAGAAGATATCAGTGCATTTAGAAAAGATGTTACCTCCAAGCTATATGGTGGTGACTATTCTAGAAAGTTAAAACTTCTTAAAAAACAAAAGAAGGGTAAAGCTAGACTAAAAATGATTGGAAAGGTAAACATTCCTCAAGAAGCATTCTTAGCTATTCTCAAAACATAATGATTAAGAGCATTAAGCTAACAAATTTCAGAAGATTTGAGGATGTTCAAATTGATATCGAGAAGGATATTGTGGTTTTGTATGGTAACAATGCACAGGGGAAAAGCACAATTCTAGAGGCAATATATCTGCTTACTAATGGTAAATCTCCATGGGCTGTGTCTGATGAGTTTGTAAACAATACGCAAAAAGATGAGGACAAGTTTGCGAGGATTGAGATTGCTACGGATGAACATTTGTTTGCATTTTTTAAGGATCAGAGTAGAAGGGTTTGTAAGATAGATAACATGAATACGACACCAAAGAAGTTTTTTCAGAGTAATGCATCTACGATATTTAATCCCGAGCAGATTGAGATTTTGATGATTTCTCCATCTCGAAGAAGAGATTTTCTTGATGAGGTTATATCCCAGATTGACTATGAATACAATGATACTTTGGCTCAATTTAGAAAGGTATTAAGACAGAGGAATGCATATCTTAAAAAACTTGCTAAGAAGTTCTATGAACAGGGAATTATTGCGCGTAATGATACTCAGTTGAATTTCTGGACGAATGAGTTTGTTAATCTTGCTAAGATTATTCAAAATAAAAGATTGGAATTGATTGATGATTTGTCTTCTGATGGGTTTACTTTGGAATATGTTAAATCTAATGACAAGGATTTGGAGGAGTGTATTGAGGATGCTAAGAAGAGGGATATTGTTACTGGTTGTTCTAATATTGGTCCTCAGAGGGATGACTGGGAGATTATTGTTGAGAAGAATATCAAGAAGTATGGTTCTAGGGGTGAGAAGAGGTTGGCTATTGGGAATTTGATATTTAGAGTACAGGATGTTTTAAACAAGAAGCTTGGGTTCTACCCTATTCTTTTGTTAGATGATATTGCTTCGGAGTTGGATCCTAAGAATACGCATAAGATATTTGGGGAAGAGAATATTAAGAAGCAACAGACATTTATAACCATAATTAACAAGGATGAATTACCAGAGGAGATATTAAAGAATGCTCAGTTGATTGATTTGAATTCTATTTAATAAATATTTTGATATAATTATCTTCATGGGAATAGTATATGCACTTCTATCTTCAGTCTTTTTTGCATTAGGCTTCACAAGTCTTAAAAAAAGCTTCAAAGAGTTCCCTCCTTCGGTCGGATTTTTCTTTGATATGATATTTGGCTTGCTGATATGGATTCCATTTTCATTAATTATTGGTTTTGATTTTTCGGATATTCTTCAAGTTTTGCCATATGCTTTGATTAGTGCAATTCTCTCAGAAGCATTTATCTTCTACATTCTCTCAAAAGGAGAACTTAGCATTACCGGAACAATCTTTGCTTCATACCCTGTATATACAATTCTCTTCGCAGTGATATTACTTGGGGAGAGATTACAATTATTACACTGGATATTTATTTTTATAACAATTATCGGAACAACGATTGCATCTTTACCAAAGAAAATCACGAAAGAAGAATTAAAAGGAAAGAAATATATTCTTTGGGCAATTGCAGGGGCATTAGCTGTAGGATTATCCGACACTATATCAAAGGGTGTAATTGATAAGACCTCTGCTGCTGCATTCCTTTTCTCACTAGCCTTGATGCAAATTCCTATTAGTTTGATATATCTAAGGCTGGAAAAAGAAACTCCTCAACATATTTTTAAATTTACAAAAGAAATTGGAAAATATAAATATGCAATAATTGGATCACTCTTTAATGTGCTAGGATTAGTTGGTCTTTGGTTAGCATTTGAAAATACTTATGCATCAATTGCTTCACCGCTTACTGCGGCATATCCTGGAATCATGATTATACTAGCTATCTTATGGCTTAAAGAAAAACCTCGACTGATTGAGGTTATTGGATTAATCTTGATTATGATTGGTGTCATTGGAGTAAGCTATTTCTATATATAATGAAATTTATGAACGAAGCCGAGAGACTTGAAGAGATAAAAACTTTCATTGGAAATACTAAACAGAGCGAAGAGCTTTCATTTATCTTAATATCTGTACTAGTTTGTGAAAAATATATTGATGAGATAATAGAATCAATGCTTATTAATGGAAAATATTTAACAAACTTCAAAGAAAGTAAACTCTATCTTTTTGACAAAATGAAGATCTTAAAAGCCACTGGGAAATTTCCGGAACGTACTTACAATATGATTTTAGGATTAAATAATCTTAGAAATAAATTCGCACACGAAATTAGTTATTCTATCACTGAAAAAGATATTTCAACTTTTGGTAAATATATGGGAGAAAAATATTTTAAGATTATCGAAATAAGTAGGAAAACAAATTTGGAAAAGATGGAACTTATTGTTTTCTTTACCTTTGGACACCTTGCGAAAATTCTAGAATACAAAGAGGAGATCAAATTAAAATAGTTTATTCAATTTCCTAATTCATCATACACCCTATACATCTTCTGTACTCCATTCTCTAGTTTGTAGTAATGGAATATATAGAATATTTCTACAATGAATATTATTGCTGTAAATACTACTAATATCCAAGAGAAATATATAAGCATAATAATAAATCCAAACATTAATAATAATGCAAATAACATAGTAACTAATAGATGTATTAGTCTTTCATGTTGCATAAATTGCATATGTTCTATGAAATCTTTCTTAATAGATTCATTTATATCTTCTTTCTTTAATATGGTTTTTATATATTCCATATAGTTATTCATATAGTCGATCATAGATATTCTTAATTGATTAAACTTATTTCTTCTTTCAAATATTCTGCTGCCTTCTTCCAACCTACCTCATTTCCAAAGTGCTGACATCCAGAAATATATACACTAGATCCAGGGTAAGTTTTTTCAACTTCAGGAACAACTTTTTTGTAATTAACAAAAGCATCATGATCTCCATACAAATATTTCAACCTTATTCTCTCATCAATATCAGTAATACTTTTCTTGAATAGCTCTTTTGAGAAACTAAATGCATATGGATTCGTATTCATAATGTCCATTAGATCTTCTTTAGCTAATTTTATGCCAATGAACACAAGAAGCTTTCTAAAGCTATCACTTTTCAATATTTTGTTAAGCAATTTACCCATAGACATTACAAATCTAGGAAATAATCTAACAGAAATATTAGAATTCAATCTTAAAGGAGTACTCCACAAGAATAAAGAACATTCATAGTTCTCTTGTACTAACTTTTCGGCAACCAACAATCCAATTTCTCCCCCAAGCGAAAAACCAACCATAGCTATTTTTTTAGAGTTCAAACTTTTACAAAAATCTGTCATTAAGCTCACCCACTCTTCTGGCTTCTTAAGTACTAAATCAAAACTATCACCATGACCAGGGAGGTCAATATAGTAGGTTGTAGTATTAGGAAGGCTAATATCTACACCATTGTAAAAAGATAATCCACTTGAACCCAAACCATGCAAAACAATTACCGGAGATTTTCCATTTCCACGAACATAGTAGTGCAGATTTTTGTTTTCGTCTGAGAAAATTTCTGATTTAGATTCCATGGTTAATAATAGCATCGAACTTACTTTAAGTAATCATTTAATCAAAATTTCATATTCACCATATACAATCTAGTATATGAAAAAACAAACCATACAAGTAAAAGGTGAAGACATAGAATTAATTGTAAAAAACAATCAAGACTATATATCCCTCACCAGCATAGCCAAGTATAAGAACACTCATCACCCTGATGATATTATAAAAAACTGGTTAAGAAACAAAAGCACATTAGAATTCCTTGGTCTTTGGGAACAGATTAATAATCCAGATTTTAAACCCGTCGAATTCGACGGGTTTAAATCCCAAGCTGGTACAAATGCGTTTGTGATAACACCAAAGCAATGGATAAAAACCGTCAATGCAATAGGCTTAATATCCAAATCTGGGAAATACGGTGGTGGTACATACGCACATAAAGATATTGCTTTTGAGTTTGCTTCATGGATATCACCTGAATTCAAATTGTATCTCATAAAGGAATTCCAAAGATTGAAAGAAGATGAAAGTAGAAAGAACTCCTTAGACTGGAATCTGACACGAACATTGGCAAAAGTAAATTACAAAATACATACTAGCTCAATAAAGGATAATATCGTACCAAAGCTGGTTACTAAGACTCAGGAGAAATTTATATATGCCAATGAGGCAGATGTTTTAAATGTTGCACTTTTCGGATTTACTGCAAAAGAATGGAGAGAGAATAATGCAGAAAAAGAAGGAAACGTTCGAGATTATGCTGATATTAGACAATTGATATGTCTTTCTAATTTAGAAAGCCTTAATGCCGAGTTAATACGTGATGGCATAAACCAAAAAGATAGACTAATCAAACTTAATATAACTGCAATATTCCAAATGAGAGCATTGGCTGGTGTAGAAGATCCATTTTGTCCCTTCTGCGCATTACTTTAAATAGCTCTCCATCCTCTTCTCCTTGTAATCCCTAGGAAAAAATTCAATCCTCCCTCTCTTAAAATTCTCTTTTAATCTAGGAATCTCCGGACTATGCTTAGACAAAATCATAAACACCAATTGAAAGAAAAATGCCTTAAAGTTTAAAATCTTAAAAAATACATTCATCCTCTTACTCACACTCACCCTATTCACCATCAATTCCCCCTTAACCCCATATATTTCCCTTAACCAAACATTCCGAGAATACACATAGTTCAGATACTTCTCATTAAATATTGGTACCAAATACATCAACTCATGGAAGTTAAACATATCATCCTCAAACACAACATCCCTCTCCTCACATATCAAATTCAAACAAAATTTGTCCTTAACCCTCTCTCCATCCCACTTAGTCCTAATCCTATGATGAAAAATATTCTTAAATACCAATAACGCCCTATATATCCATGCCGTATCATTCTTAACCACAACAAAAACATCAATATCATCCTCTTCCTTCGCAAAACCCGCAGCTACAGAACCAGATACACCAATAAATTTAACTACGTTTCCAACACAAAGAAATTTTACATTTTTCTTAGCAAGTTCAATCTTAGAATCAACATACTCATTTGTCTGTTCTTTTCCAAAGGAAATATCTGAATTCTTAACAGAATTCTTACCCCAAATATACCTAGCTTTCTCCTCTGTTAGATTACAACCCATTAATGCTCTAAATTTTGTAAGATCCACAACCACTTTTTTAGGTATATACATAATTCATTATACCATCTAAAACTTTAATCAATATTCTGCTAAACTCTTAGTAAGAAATATTGTAAAATCTGCCATATATGAGACAACATCCGATACCACAAAATATATTAGATGTAGAGTTTAAACTCTTTTCTAAATTTACTTTAAAAGAATTCGCATACCTAGCTATTGGTTTGGGATTTGGAGGATTAATGATATATCTCGTAGTATCTAAGGCTATTCCTGGTTTAATTGGTGTTCCACTATGTATTCTAACCTCGGGCGCAGGGATATTCTTAGGACTAGTTCCAATCAATGATCAAGATGCAGATGTCTTTATTAAAAACTATGTAAGTGCAATCACCGCTCCTACTCAAAGAGTATGGATGAACAGTGATATGCAACAGGAAAGAAACAAGCCTGAATTGAAACCCTCAGCAGATGGGAAATTGGTACAGAAAAGCTTTAAGGAAAAAGCTAGTCAAATTATTGGCGGAAATCTCTTGCAGACTAGTGCAGAAGAAGAAGTGCAACCAATGGATACTCAAAAATCACAAGCAATCCCTACTCCAACAGTACAGGACAGCATTATAATTTCGGAAGAGAATAGGAAGAACTATGAATTTACAATACAAAATCTAGACAAGCTACCAGGGAATATTAACATTTGGCTTTACACTGGAGACATGGTATCGGTACCAAATGCAATTACATATATGAAAGGTGAAGATGGGAAGATACTGTATGCGAACAGAACAGGAGTAAGTGGATACTTCCTAACAAATAGAACATGGGGAAAAGGCATATATACACTAGAATTCATACATCCTCAGTTTAAATTTCCAAAGTTGAAAATCATTGTAACAGACGAAACTAACAAATTACCGATTAAGATTAAAACAATATAACGTGGATAAAAATACAAGGGCTAGAGCAGTAGCCTCAACACAAGATGAATTAGAAGTGAGAGACATCCGAGAGGATTTAATCATTACCAAAAGTGGTAGTGTAGCCATGGTTATACAAACCTCAGCTATTAACTTCGATCTTTTGGCAGAATACGAACAAGACAACAAGATATATGCATTTGCAGGATTGTTAAACTCACTTAACTTCCCAATACAAATACTCATTCGAACTAAGAGAATTGATATCACTAGCTATGTTGATTACCTCAAATCTCAAAAAGAAAGAGACATGAGTGAAGGATTAAGGAAACAACTAGAAATATATACACAATTCGTACAAAATCTAATCGTTCAAAATGACGTCTTAGACAAAAATTTCTTTGTCATAGTTCCATTTAATCCAGGAGTTTCATTCCCCGAATTTGGGATATTGGGAAACAAAAAGAAAAATGAAGAAGAAGAGACATATAAACAGATGGCCATAGACCAGCTATTAGAAAAAGCTAAGATCTTCCTGTATCCTAAAAGAGACCATATCCTAAAACAACTTTCTCGAATGGGCCTAGTTGGACATCAATTGAATAATACTGAGCTACTTTCCGAATTCTATACAATATATAACCCAGAAGAAGAAGAAAATGTCTGACGAAATAAATAACTACAATCGAACATTTGAAACTAAGACTACACAGGAACTTGGAGCACAGGCTGAAAAACTTCAATCAGTTGGAGAGAAGTATGCTAACTTCAAACAAGATTTGCAAAAAGAGATAGCAAAAAAAGATGAAGCTGAGAAGAAAGACAGGTTCAATGACCCTGTTGAAGAGACAGAGATTAAGAAACCAAAAAAGAAAAATCCAATACTAAAAGTATTAGATAGCATATCTGCAAAGATAAGTGGAAAACCTGTAGAACCAGAAGTTGTGGCTAATACTCAACCAGAAGATGATGATATAACAATGCTAGACAAAGACATGTCCATAAAGGATATCGTGGCACCCATAGATATTGAAGTCGATTTTAATCACCTCCAAATGGGTGACTATTACTTCAAGACCTTTTTCATTAGTGGATATCCAAGAATCGTCGGTCCAAACTGGCTTTCACCAATTGTAAACTTTGAGCATTCTCTAAGAATAAGTACTTTCTACTATCCTGTTGAATCCAAAACAATTTTAGAAAAGTTAAAACGAAAAATTGGAGAGATGGAAGCTACACTCTACTCTCAAATGGAAGATAGAAAAGTTGTTGATCCTACTCTTAAAGTCGCACTTTCAGATGCACAACAATTACAAGATTCCATTGCAGAAGGATCAGAGAAATATTTCCACTACGGAATGTATATAACCATATACGCTCCTAACAAAGCTCTGCTTGAGAAATATTCTAGAAATGTAACTTCTACATTTGCAGCTATGAATGTAACTGCAAAACCAGCAACTTTACAACAAGATCAAGGATTCATAAGTACACAGCCATTAGGTTTGGACAAACTCTACATTACCAGAAACATGGATACAACTTCATTGGCAACTACATTCCCATTTGTTACTTCAGAGCTAACCATGGACAAGGGAATAATGTATGGGATCAATATGCATAACAAGAGTTTGGTAATCTTCGATAGATTCCAATTAGAGAATGCTAATACCGTAGTCTTCGCAAAGTCCGGTGCAGGTAAAAGCTACTTTGTAAAACTCGAAGCCGTTAGAAGCCTCATGCTCGGAGTAGAAATCATAATCATAGATCCTGAAAAAGAATATGAGGAGCTTTCAAAAGCTGTAGGGGGATCATATATCTCCTTCTCTCAAGATAAGGGAAACAAAATGAATCCATTTGAACTTTCAGGTGTTACGGAAGAGGGAGACGATGAATTAAGGATGAAACTTCTAACACTACATGGATTCTTCAAAATCATATTTGGCGGATTAACCAATGTAGAAGAATCTATCTTAGATAAAGCATTAATCCTTACATATCGAGAGAAAGGAATTACCTTTGATCCAACTACGCAAACAAAGAAACCTCCCCTACTTGAAGATATGTACAAAGTACTAAAGGGGATGGCAGAAAATGAAGCCCATGACTTAGCTAGAAGAATGGAGAAATATATCATTGGAAGTGCCGCAGGTATATTTAACGAAGAAAGTAATTTTGAAATCCAGAATCCATTCACCGTATTCAGTATTAGAGACCTTCAAGAAGAATTAAAGCCTCTTGCTATGTACCTAATGCTTGATTTCATCTGGACTAAAATCAGAAAAGACAAAAAGAAGAGATTACTCATTGTTGATGAAGCTTGGTATATGATGCAAAGCCCCGATTCAGCAAACTTCATGTATTCAATTGCAAAAAGAGCAAGGAAATACTACCTTGGACTCTCTACTATCACTCAGGATGTT
>Ga0209728_1000231_pt1 | contig 53031 bp, 77 predicted proteins | sample RifGroD1_FD_183997 | JGI IMG/M metagenome (GOLD analysis project Ga0209728, IMG submission 183997) | Groundwater microbial communities from Rifle, Colorado, USA - Groundwater D1 (SPAdes) (version 2) | ecosystem: Environmental > Aquatic > Deep subsurface > Groundwater | place: Rifle, Colorado... | reverse complement strand
GGCAGAAGAACGTCGCTTGTGCTATGTAGGCATGACCAGGGCCGAGAGAATTTTATATCTGAGCAGTACGGAAATGTACAACAATAAAGATATGGAGCCGAGCATGTTTTTGGATGAAATATTCTCTGGGCGGTTGGCGGAGGTAGTGGGGATATGACAGAAAAACGTGATTTGCTGGCTGATTTAGAAATTTGCAACAAGGCAACGCTGGGGCCATGGTCGGTAGACGCTAAGGCAGAACCAGGAACCGTTATAGCCGAACTTAACGATAGTGGAACGCTATATATTTGTGAGTGTGATTTTGGATGGGATTATAGTCCTGATAGCTCTAAAAATGCTGAATTTATAGCTGTTGCCCGCGAAGGATGGCCAGAAGCGATTGATAGGGCAATAAAGGCAGAAAAGAAAATTGAGTTATTGCGAGCAGAGCTAAACGAGGAAAGCATGACTTGGCAACGAAAAGAAATAGACTGTTTGCGCGAGAAATTAGTTAAATCTGTCGAAGAAAATAGCAATTTACAGGCAGAGGTTGAACGGTTACAGAAAGAATTAAGCTTTTTGGCAAGTCAAGCAAAAACAGTGCATTCAAGCAAACATGTAAATCTTCTTACCTATAAGACGTTCCCGATTATAGTTGAAAACAGGTGTAATAAGGCGTTGGGGGTTGTTACTGATGCAGACAGTTAGAGTAAAGACCAAGGGGATACGGCGAGTTATACGCCGGTCCCTAACCAAGCAGGTAGTCAGGATATTCGATGCACTTATCACCAGGGCCGAAAGCTGGCTTATGGGCGAGGACAAGCACATTGAAGCTGCAGTACGATGGTTTTTGGGCTTTGCGGCACTCTATCTAGTTGGTCAGGTGGTGAGGGTGTTTTGAGAATAGCTCTACAGAACCTGGAACCTAAATATCGTAACTATGCGCTTGAAAAAATACGCATGCACCACGAAGCGAAAGGAGATCATGTTTGCAACTATGATCCTGAGCTACCTGATTTGTACGATCATATTTACTGTAGCAGCATTTTCACGTTTACAGATAAATCAGCGGCGGATCCGCGAGCCATTTGCGGAGGAACTGGGTTTGATATAAAAAGCAAACTGTCTGATGAAATTGACACTATGAGACCTAAATTTAACTATGGTTTTTGTTCCCGGGGGTGCGTCCGCAATTGTGAATTTTGCGTAGTTAGAGAGAAGGAGGGCTATATCAGGCCGGAGGCGGACATATTTGATATTTGGGATGGGCAGAGCAAGGAGATAGTTTTGTACGATAATAACATTCTTGCACTACCTGACCATTTCAGGATGATTTGCCAGCAAATCCATGACAAGCGGATCAAAGTGGACTTTAATCAGGGGCTTGATATAAGGCTAATGGATAACGACATAGCTGCAATATTGAGCACAAAATATATCAGACATTTTCAATATCATTTCGCCTTTGATTATTCTAGCCTTGATTCGTTGGTTGAGGAAAAAATAAAAATACTTAAGAGTCACGGAATTAACCGCAGCACATTTTACGTGCTGGTTGGTTTTCCGAACGGAAATTCTATTAGCGAGGATATTGAGGATGCACTTTATAGGCTAAACCTGCTTAAAGCTTTAGGGCAAAATGCCTATGTAATGAGATATAGGAAGATTAGCGACAGTCAGCCAGAAAGCCTTATCACGAAGGATACTGAGAAATATTATATCCCTTTAGCTAACTGGGGTAGTGTGCACGCAGCATTTCGGAGCATGGATTTTCTAACCCAGTATTTTGACCATCCGCGAGGACAGAGATATTTGAAGCATTACCAGGAGATAGGGCTTATTTCTTAAAGGATGGTGTTCTTATGAACCTCGCCACTCTGATTGTCGCGATAGAAGTTAAGCGGCGCGAAATGTACGACGCTGCAGAGGTGGACAGGCTTAGGGTGTCGCAGGAGCTTGATGAACTGATTAACGAGTATTACCGGATTAAAGCAGCTTAGGGGTGCGGACATGAATTATTTGCGCGAAATAAATGCCTTTTATGATTGGCTCGAAACAAACCCTCTTCCTTATTCTGCTATTGTTTTGTGGCATGCATTAATGCATACAAGCAATCGGGCGGGATGGGTCACGGAGTTTGCGGTAGCCATATCAACCTTATCAACAAAAACAGGTTTAAAAAAGGATGCTATTGATCGCGCAAGACTTAGATTACAGCAATCCGGCAGGATTAATTTTAGGAGCAGAACAGGACAACAATCAGCAATTTACACCATTATTCCTTTTGAAAATTGCGTCGCTAAAACAGACACAAACCAAGAACAAACTAATTGTGACGGTTTTAGCGACGCAAACAGCGCACAAACCGCTCACAAACCGAGCGCAAACAGCGCACAAACCGCCTCCATTACTAAACTAAACGAAACTAAACTAAAGAAAACTAAAACATCTACTGACGAAAAAAATCCATCCGTAAAAGTTTTGATTGATTATTACCATGACAGCTTTGTTAAAAAGTTCGGGGACAAGCCGGTTATTAACGGAGCCAAAGACGGGAACCTGCTTAAAAAACTGCTTGCTGATTACCAGGAGGACAAAATCAAGTCATGGCTAGACGCTTTTTTTAGCAGTAAAGACGCTTTTATAACCGGCTCTAGTTACTCGCTGGGCGTGTTTTATTCGCAGATAAACAAATTTTTAGCCGATAAGGCGATTAATAAAACGGTGGGAGGTGGGAAATATGCTGGGATTGTTCACAAAAACGGGCAAGACGTTTGACAATCTAACCACCCATGAAGGCATCAACGACACGGTTAAAAGAGCAAAAGAATTTTGCCTAAAGTTCCCTGATGCGAAAAAAGGACTTTTATTTATGGGCCAGGCAGGAACAGGAAAAACCCATTTGGCGCAGGCGATAGCCAACAGGGTAGGCAAGGGTGTCTACTGGGCAAGCATGTCTGACTTATTGGCAGAGCTTAGGCCAGGCAGCGCAACGCAGACCAAAATGGAGCTGGCAGAGAAATGTTTTCAGGGCTGTCATGGGCATTGCAGCGTCAAACAATACCAGTCAAAGCCATATGGAAACTGTCTTTACTGCAGTATGGTGCTAAAAGGTGGTCACCCTATACTTGGTAGAGCCGCAGAGTCACCCTTGCTGATACTAGACGATTTAGGCACATCGAAACCTACTGATTGGGTAGCTGATCAGGTTTATATGCTACTTAACCAGCGCATTGAGCTTGAGTTGCCTGTGATTGGGACAACAAACTACACGCTTGAAGAATTAGAGGACAGGCTAGGACATGATCGTTCAGTGTCGCGCCTTGTGGGACTGTGTGAGGTTCACGAGTTGACGGGTGACGATTGGAGGCTTAAGTGTGGGTAAGCTAGTACACATTTCTGAAATATCCAGGCAAACTGTAGGCTGTAAAAATTGCAGCAAGCAGGTTATTTTCGGGGAAAATCAGTGGCGGCAAAGGTGTCCTAGATGTGGAATAACCATAACGATACCGAAATGTACAGTGATCACAAGTGCCAAACCCGAACAGCCAGAGTGCTTTATCTGCAACGACAAAGGTATTGTGCACTACCAGGCTCAGGAAATGAATGGCTTGTACCAGTTTACGGCCAGGTGTGTATGTAAAGCCGGTGATGAGAGAAAAGAGGCATACCCACTGGTTGCGGAAGTAGTTGATCATATGCCGGATATAAAGTGGCTGATTCAGAAGAACCGTGATGAGTGGGTGGAGAGATATGGGGAAAGAACCCTGTTTGACGGAGCTGAGCAGGTGGATGCGGCAGATGTGCCGTTTAACTAAAATAACCTCATGAAGGGGGGGGTGAGGACATTAGAGAAATCATAGTAGACAACTTTGCCGGTGGTGGCGGAGCATCAACTGGTATTGAACTGGCAATAGGCCGGTCGGTAGATATCGCAATTAACCATGACCCCGTAGCAGTCGCTATGCACCGGGTTAACCATCCTGATACAGAACACTTTTGTGAATCAGTTTGGGATATAGACCCGCGAAAAGCGGTAAACGGTAGACCGGTGGCGCTGTGCTGGCTGAGTCCTGACTGCAAGCACTTTTCCAAAGCCAAAGGCGGAAAGCCGGTAGAAAAACATATCCGAGGTCTGGCATGGGTGGCAGTCAGGTGGGCAGCTACTGTCCGACCACGTGTGATAATCTTGGAGAACGTGGAAGAATTTAAAACTTGGGGTCCGCTTGTGGAAGGCAAACCAGATCCAAAACAAAAAGGCCGGACGTTCAACGCTTTTGTGAACGCACTGAAACGTCAAGGCTACCAGGTGGAGTATCGGGAGCTTAGAGCGTGTGATTATGGGGCGCCAACTATCAGAAAAAGGTTTTTCCTGGTGGCACGCTGTGACGGTAGGCCGATTGTTTGGCCGCAACCGACCAACGGCAGTCCAGATAGTCCAGAAGTGAAATCAGGAAAACTTCTACCCTGGAGAACCGCTGCTGAAATAATTGATTGGTCATTACCTTGTCCTTCAATATTCGAGCGCAAAAAGCCACTGGCCGAGAACACTATGCGGAGAATTGCCCGGGGAATTCAGAAGTTTGTTGTAGATAACCCAAAGCCTTTTATTGTGAGAGTAAATTATAGCGGGTCAAGTCACCACTACTGTGACTCTATAGACGAACCTTTCAAAACCATAACATCAAAGAATGGCTGGGGAGTAGTTGCTCCTGTAATAGCCAGACAGTTCGGTCAAAGCGTTGGCCATAATGTAACCGACCCATTGGGGACAATCACGGCTGGAGGAATGGGCAAATCTCAATTAGTTGCCGCATTCCTGGCTAAACACTACGGCGGCGGTTACACAGGCTCTGGTAGTAGTCTTGACCATCCGATACACACAGTAACGACCACTGACCACAACGCTCTAGTAACAGCGTTTTTGTCAAAGTATCATGGTGAAACGTCATCGGCAGGCGCGAGAGGACAGCAACCAGGCGAACCAATTAGGACAGTTGACACGGCAAACCGATTTGCTCTTGTAACTAGTCACCTGATCAAGTTTCGCGGTACTGGGCCGGGTATGAATATAGGTCAAACAGTTACAGAACCGCTGCATACTGTTTCTGCCGGAGGAACACATCTAGGAGAGGTCAGAGCCTTCTTGACGAAATTTTACGGAAATAGTGTAGGACAAGCCTGTGATGAGCCACTCCAAACTATCACAACTAAACACAGATTTGGCCTTGTAACTATTCATGGCGAGGACTATCAGATCATTGACATCGGAATGCGGATGCTGGAGCCACACGAGCTTTTCGCGGCGCAAGGTTTCCCAAGCGACTACATAATTGACAGGGACGCCGAGGGGAACCGTTTCTCGAAAGCCAACCAAGTTGCCAGGTGCGGAAATGCTGTACCTCCGGCACTGGCCGAACATCTTACCCGGGCTAATTTGAATGAATTGTGTGCTGAAAATCGCAAAGCTATTTAAAAATGGGGTGAACATATTGAGTAGCATGATAAATATACCGCTTGACATGATAGTGCCGAATCCTAATAATCCGCGAAAAGACTTTAGCCCGGAGGGGCTGGCTGAGCTTACCGCCAGCATACGGAGTATGGGAGTGGTGCAACCTATCGTGGTTGTGATGATTGACACAGAGACACCAACTCTATCCCCAACATACCGCATAATTGCAGGGGAACGCCGTTGGAGAGCGGCAAAAGAGGCAGGACTTACCGAAATACCTGCAGTCATAAAAAGCGGCCTCACAGAAGCGCAGGAGCTTGAAATCATGGTCGTGGAGAACCTGCAGCGCAAAGACGTTAACCCCATCGAAGAGGCTAACGGGTTTAAGCTGCTCCTAGACACCGGTCTGAAGCAGGAGGAACTTGCTGAAAGGCTAGGTAAGAGTCAGAGCCATATAGCGAACAGGGTGCGATTGTTGGAGCTACCCGAATCTGTGCTGTGGAATATTTCACGTGGAATAATTTCGGTTGGCCAGGCTAAGGAAATTTTGGTAGCGAAGAAGTTTGGGCCAGAATTCATGGAGCGTTTAGGGGAAAGAGTTGCTGAGAAGAAACTGGCGGTAAGAGACATAGCTAGTGAAATAATTGCTCTACGCGAAGAGATAGCCATAGAGCGCGAAATTGCGGCAAATCGTGAGCGTGAGAAGTGGCTACAGGAGGAATTGGCAAGGCAAGAGGCTGAAAAGGCGAACGAGGAAATACTGACCATCAACGAATTTTCTGAGAGTTTTGTAATACTGACGGAACCCGATAAATGCGGAGATTGTACGAGCAAAAAACTTGCCAAACTAAGAGATGGGGAGAAGGTATTTGACGTTTGCATATCTCCCGTAGGATGCCCGTTTGATTCAAATTCAGAGGAAGAAGCCGCAATTGTATACGCTGAGCAAAGTTGTGTCTGGAACGATGTAATGCTGTTCGAGCAGGACGAGGATGTAGAACCGGAGCAGGAAGACAGCTCGCTGAAAGAGTTCTACGGCCAGGTCAGTGTAGTGGCGAGAATCAGCTTTAGGATCAGGGCTGAAAGCGAGGAAGAGGCTAAGGAGAAGCTATTTAAGGCTAGATTACCCCTAGACCTTACTGACGATGATAGTAAACCGGTGTGTGAAGTAGAGGCTGTTGACTGGCATATGGTAGATGAGTTGAGGCTGGGCAATGTACGAGAAAGCAACTTAGACGATTTTTTTATTGAGGAAGAAATAGAGGCTGTGAATGATGGGCCGGAAACTATAAACGAACCGGCAGACCCAGTTTGGACTATGAAAAACACTTTCTTGTACACGGCAAAATGCCCGCCTGAGTGTAGTCACGTTGTCAGAGTGATAGATCAGGGACAACCTTTTTGGATGTGCAAGAACGGCGAGTGTGAGCTTAATAGGCCGGAAATTGATGCTACAGTAACAAATACAGACATCACGGTAACGGAAACTGATGTTTTAGTAACAGAATCTAATGCTGAGTACACTCTTCAAAACACAATGAATACACATTTCGACTGCCCTGATGAATGTAGATATAAGGTTAAAGTGATGCACTTGGAGCGAGAACATTATCGGTGCAGTAACCCTAAATTATTTAATGATAGCTATACTGAGGACCCGGAAGAAAAATGGGGGGACTGCCGGGGAGTGTTCGACGATACCGAACATATACCTAATGTAGAGGGTTTGCCGGTGAAAGAAAATCCCGATTTTGAACCGAAAAGCACTCACAACATACATGACAACTGCCCGGACGGGTGTATGTTTAGGATTCCAGCAAGCGCCGGGATTAAAAGGGATAGATGCGGAAATGGAGAATTTAACACGCCGTGCAAAAACTGGGCAGAATTTGAGGAAAACAGTAAGCTATTCCGTGCTTGTAGAGGTTTTTCGGCTCCCGCTAAGGAAAAGTCGCAGTCAGAAACGAGTGGACTAGTTAGTGCGGATGCAGAGCAAATTAGTCCATCCGATAGAACTTGCCACTACGAGGATAATGATGGCCGCATCTTATTTGTAACCTACGGAGCAGCAGGAAAGGCATATAGGACGTTCTATTGCAAGGACGGAGAAGAAGCTCTTACTTGCATGAAATCAACGTCGATGCCATACGTCGAGACGCGGAAAGAGGCCGAAGCAAACCTTGTGGAATATGCGGAGAAGCGGGGTTGGAAGAAGGTTGGGCAGGATGAACCGAGGCAGGCAGAGGCGGATCCTTTCGATCAGCCGCGAGAGTTTGCCGATAAGGTTCATGCGCTGATGGGTAAGCACATAAAAACCCCTTACGGTACTGGTGGGGTAGTAGTCCATGTTGTAGGGCCTCTTGAGGATGGGTTCTACAGTTTGACATACAAAAACCAGTTTAAAAGCGACAACTATATTAATAGCATAGCTCTGAAAGATGATGTTATCTTATGCGAAGGCGTGCCGCTTAGTATCGAAAAGGACGAGTCGGGTGAGCTTGCTATAGTAGACAGGGCAACCAGACTTCTAAGCCTCCCGTTGGATAGCGACGAATACAAGTTCCTGCTTGGTTCAGTATCGGAAAAAGAACTAGATATGGCACTTTTCCGGGACATGAGGGAAAGCGGAAAGTTTCGGATTCAGGCCGAGAAGGACAGGCGTTTGCTGGAGCTGATGGGTAGTCAGTTAGTCAATATAGGGGGGGATGCACGTAATGGCTAAAAGAACCGAACAGGAAGAGAAGCAGGTTGAGGAAGTCAGGGAATTTTGTCAGGATAATCATGAATCTATGCGTAAAATGACCAAAGTAAAGGCACTAGACCATTTGAAATGTCAGTTTTCCGATGTGGCCTTGGATATTATCCTAAAAGGTATGGCTAGGTGGCTGAAACAAAATAATCAGAGGGCTTAGCCATCTGGCTGAGAGGTGCAGCATGATTAAGTTTACAGTTCACGGCAGGCCAGTTCCTGCCGTGAGAATGACACAGCGTAGTATGCATAAGAACCCCCAAGCCAAAAGATACCTGGAGTATAAAGCTTTGGTCGGTTGGACAGCTAGGGCAGCAGGGGTTAGGGTAGCTAAGCAGCAGGTTAGTATAAATATTCGTATATATCTTTGTGGTGGACAAATTGGCGACTGGGACAACTATGCAAAAAGTATCTGTGATGGCCTAAACGGTGTAGCCTGGTTAGATGATAGGCAAGTTGTCCAGGGTTTTGTCGCTCGGTTTGAGTGCGCGACAAAAGAGGAGCAGAGGGTAGAAGTTGTAATTATGGAGGTTAGTTATTCGTAGGAAATATTTATTTGGAGGTGTGATTATGTTACTAGGCATCGGATTATTTGTCGGCTATATATTCGGGATGGTCGTTGCTGCTCTGATGATAGCTGCCAAGGAGGAAGAGCTTTGCCCGCGCTGCACTTCGGGGATGATTAAAGAAACTTGTTCGTGGTGCGGGTATGATAAAGGCGATAACTTGACAAGCCTTGACTGTTGAGCTAAGTGGTCAAATAACCTGTTTTTGTTAAGTGGATACTGAAGGAGGGGGCGGGGTGTACGGATATCGGAACTACAAAGTAGAGCTAACAAACCATGCTTATAATCGTTACCGCGAGCGGGGGGGGTATCGGAATCGCCGAAAGCTACATAACAAAATAATAAGCATGGTTAACGACACAATTAGATCCGCTGGAGGGCTGAAGTTTTCGCGGAACGGCCTGCATTTGCTTCATATCGGTGGTGGTTATCTGGCAGCTTTGCGTATTGAGGGCGGTGTGCTGTCGGCTAGGACGATAATTTTGCGGGGCGGGAAGAGGGAGGTTGAGAAAACAGCATGAAAATTAACTATGACATACTAGCCGCAATAGCACCAAGTATCATTTTCGCGGCAGCAATGCTGGTAATTCTGATTTGGGGAGCATGTGCGATTAGGCGGGATATGAAGAAGCTGCAGCAACGTCGGGACGAGGAAATTAAAAGGGCAGAGGCTATGCGGTTGGTGCCTAGTCGGTCATGGAATTCTCCTAAGCCGACATATTTAGTAGCCATTGCAAGGCTTAGTATTAATCCTCCGCCACCAAAGAAGAAGAAGCGGAAAAGGGAGGCGTGATTAATGTCAACTGCATGTATGGTAGTAGGCAGAGGATCTGGTTTATTGGCTGAAAGGATCACTTGTTTTACGCCTAATATTAATGATGTTGATTTAGGTAATTCAGAACTTTTATCTCCGAGCAACATAAATGAGAGGCTTAAGGATTTTATGAATAATGTATACCCCTTGGGTTATGATCCAAAAGAAGTTAAAAGGGTACCCAAAGCAAAGCTGAGATTTAATTTAATTAAGCGGCGCAGGCGTAAGTTGGCTAAAGCGTCCAAGGTGAGGAATCGTAAATGATTAAAATAACTAGCAGATGTAATCTTAGGAAGGGCGCGAAGGTGGTAAGATGAGGACAGCACACAGTAAACAGAAAGGCGTAAAACGCTTCGTGTTTGGAGAGGACTTTGGCTTAATCGTCGCTTGGTCAACTAAAAAGAAAGATTACTGGTACGAAAATGAGCCTGGCGACAAGCCGCCTGTGTGGTTCCAGGTTTTCAACGGTGAGGTCGTAATTGTTTGGTGCCTATATATTTTTCGTGCCTATGTAGCCCTGTTTGTGAAGATATAAATAACCAACAAGCCAGGTTAACGCCTGACTAATACATATTTCGGGGGTGGATGAATTGCAGGATTTGATTAAGGAGTACAAGCAGTCGATTAAAGATTTGAGAAATGCTAAGGTAGTTCCGGTTGAGTGTAGCAGCATGATCTCTGACGCCAATTTTGCCATAGAGATCATGGAGACTGGGAGTATACCGGGAACCACTTGGCAAGTAGGTAGACTACCCAAGGAAAGACGGGAAATATCCGTTGATCCTGCTGGACTGTCGCAGTTTATTACCAACAGAGCTTCCACAGATTCTGCCCCCGAACATGTTTTAGATCTGTTAGATAGCTTGATGAAAAACCTAACCGAGCGGGAACGGTATGCGTTTGATTTGGTTAGAGGGAGAGGTTATTCTTTTTCCCAAGCTGGAACGATAATGGGATGCAACAAGGGCAGTGTCCAGAATTTTGTACAGAGGGCAGAAAAAAAGATTGGGCTTGTCGTACGATCGCAACATATATATGAGGGGGTTGTTTGATGCGGAAAGTTGTTGGCGCAGACCCTCTTTTAGTTAGTCCGATACTGCCGCAGGATTTCCGCTGTGTGAATGGTAAGTGGATATATGATCCCGGGTGGTATAAAAATATAATGGTTAAAACAAAGTCTGAGGAATTGGCCGAGCTGCAGCAGAAGAAAAAGAAAAAGAAATGAGAGGCCGAGAGGCTTCTTTTGTTTTGAGATATAGCAGAAGATTGAAGGTGAGGTGATGGCGCGGGAAAGAAGTCCCGAAAGAGATAAGGCTTTTGAAATATATCAGAAGCACCAAGGCAATATAGCCAACAGGGAAATAGCTAACCAGCTAAGTATATCGGAAAAGTCTATAAGTGGCTGGAAGTGTAAAGATAAATGGGACGATAAATTAAACGGAGTACTCCAAAAAGAAATACAGAGTACTCCGTTTAATTCAGAGTACTCCAATGAGCAAACGGAGTACTCTGAAACAGCGGAGAAGGATTATTTCTCCGGCCAGTGTGAAGCCATTGGCCATAAGTCTGGTGAGCGCTGTAAAAATAAAGCTTTGGATGGTGAACGCTTCTGCAAGATACACCTTGACGGTTGGGAAGGTCAGTGTACTGCCATATCAAAGCAGACCGGTGAGCGCTGCAAAAAGAAAGCTGAGCCCGGGAAGGACAAATGCAAGTTTCACGGGGGAAAAAGTACAGGGCCGCCACTGGGTAGTAAGAATGCTTTAACTCATGGAGCATATGAAACTATTTGGATGGACCAATTGGATGAGGATGAGCAGGAACTTGTAAAATTAGTGGTTCAGGATAAGATAAAATCATTGGAAATGGATATACAGCTTTTGGCTATTCGAGAAAGGCGCATGGTGAAACGGATAGCCAACCTTTCAGGACTTGATTATACGGTAGTAAAGCGTAAATATGAAGAGGGCGAAAGTCCTATGGGGCATATTGACAAAGAGAGTAAAGAAGAACAGGCAACACTAGGTCAGATACAAGAAATTGAACGGGAATTAACTAAAGTTCAGGCTGAGTATACGAAAAAGATAGCTCTAAAACATAAGATGGAAATGGATATACAGGATATGGAATTAAAGAGAGAGAAGCTTGAGCTTGAAAAGAAAAAGGTACTAAAAAAAATAGGTGATACTAATGGATCGAAGGACGAAGTGACCATGACACCAGAAGAACGGAAGGCGAGAATAGATGAGCTTATCGCAAAAAGAGGAACTAGAACTTGAGAAGCTACTTAAAGAAGAGAAGCAGGATAATGCCCGCGAAAAGCTAATTGATTTTTCAACTTATACATATCCGGAATACCAAGTTAACTGGCACCACCGCACACTTTGCGATTACCTTGACCGTTTTGTATCAGGTGAAATAAAACGTCTTATGGTTTTTCTTCCTCCAAGGAACGGTAAATCCGAGCTTGTATCTCGTAGGCTACCAGCTTTTATTTTAGGCAAGGACCCTAATGCAAGTATTATAGCGACAAGCTACACCGCTGACCTTGCCTCTATGATGAACCGTGATACCCAGAGGATAATTGATGATGAAAAGTACCTTGAGTTATTTCCTGAGACAACGCTTTTTGGCTCAAATGTCCGGACCGTAGCAAAAGGAAGTTACCTCAGGAACTCAGATATATTTGAGGTGGTCGGACACAAGGGAGTTTATAAAAGCGCTGGTGTTGGTGGTGCCATAACAGGTATGGGCTGTGTGTATGGCATTATTGATGACCCGATTAAGAACAGAGCAGAGGCAGAATCCCTGACATACAGAAAAGCCTTGTGGGATTGGTACACATCGACATTCTATACCCGTTTAGAAAAGGATGCCCGCGTACTGATAACCCTAACTCGCTGGCATGAGGACGATCTTGCAGGCAGACTACTAAAGTTAGCCAAAGAGTGCCCTGACGCTGACCAGTGGGTTGTGGTGAATTTTCCGGCTATAGCTGAAGATAATCGGCACTCTGATGACATAAGAAACACCGGGGAACCGCTATGGCCGGATAAGTACCCACTGAAAGAGCTATTGAAAATGAAAGCCACAATGGGTAGTTATGAGTGGAATGCTCTTATGCAGCAGCGGCCAAGTGTTGCTGGTGGAAATATTCTTAAGCGTGAGTGGTGGAAATACTGGCAGATGCCTGGACAGGACTTGCCCCCGGTTACTGTAAAACTGCCGGATGGTGAGTTTATTTTGGTTTATCCAGAGAACCTGCCTCTCCACTTTGACGAACAAATACAGTCATGGGACATGGCCTTTAAAGATACAAAAATAAGTGCCTATGTAGTAGGTCAAGCTTGGGGCCGGAAGGGTGCTGACAAGTACCTGCTTGATCAGATAAGGGATAAGCTGGACTTTGTAAAAACAATACAGGCCGTCAGAACGCTAACGTCAAAGTGGCCTAAAGCTATGGCAAAACTTGTAGAGGATAAGGCAAACGGGCCGGCAGTTATATCTGCTCTAAAACGAGAAATAACCGGGCTAATTGAAGTCAAGCCTGATGGAAGCAAAGAGGCTAGGGCCTATGCGGTATCGCCTCAGATAGAGGCAGGCAATGTCTATTTACCACATCCGATGATCTATGGGTGGGTAAATGATTTCATCGAAGAGATGACTAACTTTCCCAACGGGACATATAAAGATCAGGTTGATACTCTTACGCAGGCATTAACAAGGCTTGCACCAAATAGAAAGCCAGCCAAGGATCAACTCGAAGGCATAAACAATCCGCGTAACGAAGCAGCAAGTATGGGGTGGTAATATGGCAAAAAGACAAGTATCGCAAGAAGAAATAGGATCAATATCGCGCTCACTGTTTAACCGGTTGTCAGATACAGAGTATCTTTCCCTACTGACATGGCCGAACAGCATAACAACCTACGACAAGATGCGCCGGTCAGATGCCCAGGTACAGGCTTTACTCTATTGCCTGGAACTACCGATCAGGTCTACTAGGTGGTATGTGGAGCCTTACGACAAAAATAATCCTAAGGACGTACAGATAGCTGAATTCATAGAGGAAAACCTTTTCTCAGGTCCTCCAAAGGGTATGACTACCCACTGGGATGACTTTTTGCGCCTGGCTTTGCTGATGTTCCCATTCGGTCATTCGGTTTTTGAGAAGGTCTATGAGGTTGATTCTAAAGGCTTCGCTAAATGGAAAAAGTTTGCCGAACGGCCACATGAGACCATAAAAGATTTCAAATATGATGAAAGAGGCGGGCCGATGCACGTTGAACAGTACGTAGCAGGGGCTTCTTTTGTTGAAATGCCAGTAGAGAACTGCCTTATCTTTACTCACCGGAAGGAGGGTGGGAGGCTGCACGGGATACCGGTACTGAGAGCCGCATATAAGCACTGGTTTATTAAGGACTTCCTCTTAAAAATAACGAACATTGGTATTGAGAAAAACCATGTTGGCACGCCAGTTATTGGGCTGCCGCAAGATACTCAGGACGATGATAGTGATAAGAAAGAAGCCGAAAAAATAACAAGGAACCTCCGCTCTGGTCAAGATGCAGGAGTAGTATTACCATTCGGATGGACCCTTGAGATGTTCGAGGGGAAAAGGGTTGCTATCGAGGTTTTGCCCTATATTCAGTACCAGGACCAGATGATCGCCAAAGCTGCACTAGCTCAATTCCTGCAGCTTGGAACCGGCAGCGTAGGAAGTTTTGCCCTGGGCAAAGACCAGAGCGACTTCTTTTTGATGTCTCTAAACTCTCAGGCTAAGTATATTTGCGACACGGTAAACAGTTATGCCATACCTCAGTTGGTTGACTATAACTGGGACGTTGAGGGATATCCAAAGCTGAAGTTTGAAAAGGTTGGCGGTAGGAATTCGGAAGGCATTATTAATGGTGTTAATACTCTTGTTGGTGGCAGGATAATACAGCCTGATGATGGGTTAGAAAAGTATATGCGTGAGCTAATGGAGTTGCCGGAAATTGATGAGGCAACAATCCGGGGAGGTCAGCAGGAAGCTTTTATACCTCCCAATAATCCTCCTGAGCCGCCAAAGGAACCAGTAAAGGCAAGCGAACATGATTGCTGCGGTGGAGCAAAAAAAATAGGATTTAAATTTGCTGAACCTGTATGGCGTAGGGACCTAACAACTTACGAAAAAAGAATCAAGTTTGCCGAAATAGACCAAAAGTTTGACACCTCCGAAGAAGAGTTTATTAAGAGAGGCTTAGAGATTCTTGGCGAACAGTTTGCGCCATGCCTAAAGCAGTTGGCCGCATTAATCGCGGAAGGCAAGTGGGAAGAGGTAAGTCAGTTAGTAGTTGAAAGCGAACCCTTGGCAGAATTCATCAATAGTTACCTTGCCGGATTGTTCACCTTTGGTTCCGAGCAGGCAGCAGGAGAACTTGAAACCGAAAAGCCTGCTATGCCTGATATGAGCAAGCAAATAATTGGGCTCCGTGCAGCAACCATAACAGAAAAAATAATTGCATCCATGAGTGCAAGAATTGTCTTCGATGTGTTAAATGGTATTGAGGCAGGCGAGAAGCCAAAGGACGCTGTTAAAGCGGCAAAGCAGAACTTTGAGGACTACACCAAGAAGGAACTCGAAGGACACGCTACGGTACAAACGGCTTGGGCAATTAACTCAGGTAGGGATTTTGTTGCTGAGGAGCAAGGGGTAAAACGGATCCAATACTCAGCCATCCTAGATAAGCGCACCTGTCCTTTGTGCAAAAAGCTTGACGGTATGATAATTCAGGCAGGTACGCCGGAGGCTAAGAGGTTCAAGCCGCCTATACATTCAAATTGTCGGTGTATTTTTGCCTATGTTATGCCGGAGGAGCAGCCGCAGCCGGAATTAACCTTTGAGCCGCCGCCGGATGAGATGTTGCAGAAACATGGTAACCTGATAGCTAAATAATTAACGTGGAGGTGTTTTATTGTTACCAACCATTACTTGTGATTGTGGCAATACAGCTCGGGCTATTAGAGACCAGAAAGATAATTGCAAATTACTATGTTCTGAATGTGGGGCAAGTGTTGGTCTCCTAAGCAGGAAGAGAGCTAATCCCTATGGTCTAGTGACCCTCCTGGTCTGCGCTGCCATCTTTCTTGTACTCTGTCTAGTTGTTTCCAAATGAGCGGGGCTAAGCGCCTAATCCTGTCATCGTTGGTTAGCCGCTCAAATCCATAATATCCGGTGCCTTCGAGCTCGGCGGCGATATCCTCATCAAGACGGATATTTAGCGTTACTTTTTTCTCTTTTGGTTTAACCCGTCCTTTTTGGTCGGCTCCGAATTCAAGCTGGACTACATCTTTATTTTTAGCCATATTGGAACCCCTTTCTATAAAGGCTTGTCTAGTATAAATTCTATGGCGTTAACCTATATTCCTTCGGGGAGGTGATAATTTGGGAAAAGACATTGATGGAAAAAATTCAAGTAAACGCTTCAAGGCTAAAAAATCCTGGCTGATCAGAAAAGGTATGTCCGAAGAAGAGGCACATAAGAAGGCTCGGGCTTATGCTGGCGGCAAAACTTCGCCTAAGGCAGGGCAAGCAGAACCTGCAGATGAGGAATTTTCAGCCTACACTAATCTTGTCGAGCTACCGGAAGAGGTAAGAGGATTACTCCCGGTAGAAGCTCAAGAGGTCTGGATGCAGGCTTTTAATTCCCTTGTCGAGGGTAAGGACAGGTTAAAGTGTGAGGAAGGTGCCTGGACAGCCGTAGAGGGCGCAGGGTACACAGTTACGGTAAAGGCGAGTGACGAAATGTCAAGTAAATTTTATGGACTAATAGCCCTGGGTGAGGCTATGCTGGTTCCGGCTCCTTCCGGGATGCAGTATTCAGCGACTTCGGTAGTTGAGATTATGCGAACAGGACAGTGGGAACATCCGCTCTATGGCCCGATATCTATTATGGAGTCAGATTTAGACGGTTTTATAGCTAACTTTTTTGCTAATGTGCGCGGAATCGACATAGCAGTTGACCAAGAGCATAAGCCGGAAGCCGGTGCCATGGGTTGGTTTAAGAAGCTCTGGAAGGTGCCGCGTGATGATGGTGATGGGTTTAGTTTACAAGCGGAAATACAGTGGACTTATCAGGGTGAAAGCTTAATACGTGATGGCATATACCGCTACTTTAGCCCTGAGTTTACGAATGAGTGGAAAGACCCTGAGAGCGGCAGGATTTATAAGAATGTCCTGTTTGGCGGGGCTCTAACTAACCGACCGTTTATAAAAAATATGGATCCTATTTTATTATCCGAGGGAGTTATGGAAACCCTTGGCTTTATATATAAGAGCATACCCGGCGACAACCGGAAAAATAATCAAGGAGGTACAGACGTGAAACTTTCAACAGAACACTACAAAGCCCTCGGGTTATCCGAAACCGCAACAGAGGCCGAAGTTTTAGCCGCAATTGCGGCCATGAAAACCAATCCGGCACCTGCAAAAACTGACAACACAGAGGTTGTGCAGCTGTCCGAGACGGTTAAAACTATGGGAGAGCAGCTTACTGCGGCTCAGGTGCAGATTAAAACATTGTCTGAAACTAACATTTTGCTGGCCGAAGCAGCCAAAGCGGTAAGGTGGGAAAGTATTTCACAGAAGGCTTTTGCCGAAGGACGCATGACCGTAGCTTTGTCGGAGAAATTCAAGCCTCTGTTTATGGCTAACCCCGAAGGGATAGGGGCTATTATTAAAGACTTACCCAAAATTATACCCGGCGAAAAAGGTCACTCCAACACTGCCGGAGCAGGTGGCGACGGTACCTCTAAGCTGTCCGAGGCTCAGGCTGAGGTTGCTAAAATGCTGGGCCTTAGTGAAGAAAAGATGCTTAGTGGTGTACCTGACTGGATGAAACAGGGAGGTAAAGAATAATGGCTGTTTTGACTACAGGAGCAAATAGGAAGAAAAAAGACGGCGATCTGTTGGCGCTGATTGTCAAGAACGCTAACACTGTTTACAAGGGCGCTCTTGCATGTGTAGGTGCTGACGGCTACCTTATTCCCGGTGCCGACACTGCAGGTTTAATTTTTGCCGGGGTGGCTTATGAGTCACTTGCCGGAAATGGTGTTTTAAAATGTCGGGTAGAGCGCAAAGGTTTGTATTTATTTAACATAGCTGCAGCTACCATTGCCAATATCGGGGACGCTGTTTTTATCGTTGACGATAACACTGTTGGGCTAGCTGCAACAACTACCAATGACATTTATTGTGGTGTTATTGCTAATTTTGAGTCTGCTACTCAGGTTTGGGTGGACATCTACCCGGCACTACTACAAACCGATGTAGCTACTCACATTGCCGATACTTCCGGTGCTCATGCTGCAAGCTCTATCTCTATCACGGATGCTGGGACATTTACGGCAGAAACTGACGTTGAAGGTGCTTTGCAGGAGATTTACCAGGACTTGATTTCGGCGCAGAAGGTTATTCCAATTCCCTTGAATTCCTTTACCTTGGAAGACGGTACTGCGCTAACAAAATACGCTACTGGTGGTGCAACTCCTGGATTTCAGCAGTTGGCCAATAAAGAGGTTGTGTTGACTTGGGACGGCAATGCAACGCAGACACCTATTGCCGTAACCGTACCTTTTGTTGATCCTGGCATCAATGACGCGGCTGCTTGCGTGGTGCATTTGTTGGCTAGGATGGCCGGTGCTAGTGATACCCCTGTAATCGTACACGAAGCCTTTTTCGGGGCTGGAGATACTGATTGTGCCGGAACTGACCCGGAAGTAACCGGAGGGGTGACTTTAAGTGAAATAACCTGTACTATCGCTCATGGTGACGTGCCTGCAGCACCGTCAAGTTTGACGATCATTTTAACCCCGACTGCTGGACAGATGGCAACTGATGAGCTCTACATCTATGCTGCCTGGCTGGAAGTAACCAGCAAATTGAAAACTAGCTAACAAGCTAGATAAGGAGGTAAAGTAATTATGGCTGTAGTAACATCTGATTTTTTAGCTGCGACCTATGCCGGCCTACGGGCCATTTATGGCGAAACTTTTGAAGCTACTAATCCCAAGTGGAATACCCTTGCTATGGAAGTCTCCTCTGAAACTGAGACAGAGGACTATTCCTGGATGGCTGAGGTTCCAGGGATGAAAGAATGGGTGGATGAACGCACCCTGGAAGATTTGAAGCAATTCGGGTTTTCTATTAAGAACAAAGACTGGGAAGATACCATTAGTGTTGACAGAAATACCATGGAAGACAACAAGCTAAATCAGATCAAACCGAGAATCCAGGATCTTGCTATGGCTGCAAAGATGCACCCCGACGAACTTGTATTTACACTACTGGCTGCTGGTTTCGCTACTGTTTGCTATGACGGGCAGTACTTTTTTGATACAGATCATCCTCTGGCAGATGGAACCACTCAGTCAAACAAGTTAACTCTGGCTCTTGACGCTACCGGACTTTCAGATGCCATCGCGCTTGGGCGCAGGTTGAAAGGTTATACAGGCAGGGCGTTAAACATTGAATTTGATACCCTGTATGTGCCACCCGAACTGGAGATTACAGGCCGCAAGTTGCTTTTTGCTGAAAGAAATGACGCAGGAGCCAGTAACATTATGAAGGGTGTACTTGAAAATTTAGTGGTAACGCCTCATTTGACCGATACAAATAATTGGTTTATCGGCTGCACCAAGCGACCACTTAAACCAGTCCTTTTGCAAATGCGCAAAAAGCCGGAGTTCATAGCACTAGACAAGCCGGATGACTATAACGCTTTTATGAAAAAGAAGTTTCTCTATGGTGTTGACGGTCGTTACAATGTTGGACTTGGTATGTATCAGTTGGCTGTTGGATCAGAAGTAGCAGGAGCCTAGCTTTAACTCATCTCAAAGGTTCGGATATCCTCCGGGCCTTTGTAGTTTAGAAAGGGGATTATCATGCCTAAATATTTAGTAAGAGCACTTCAACCGCAGGGTTTTTGGAGAGGCGGGATTCACTTCCCCGCCGATGGTGTTAAAATTGACACCGAAAAGCTGACCAAGCAGCAGGTCGATTTAATTATGGGTGAAAAAAGGATGCTGCTTATAACCGAGGTGCCGGAAGAAATATACACCGAACCGGTTGACAGTGAGTATGAAATGACCAAGAAAAAACTTGAGGCTATGACACTTGAAGAGCTTAGAGCTTTAGCCGCTACAGAGAACCTGGAAGGCTACCAGAAGGCCAAAAAAGCCGATCTGATTGAAATGCTGATGCACTCTGGTGGTGATTAACCATGTCGTACCATACCCAAGCAGACGTTGAAGCCCTTCTTAAGCAGCTAAATTTCACCTTTACCGAAACCTCAAAAATCACTGCAACAGATGCAGCAAAGTATATAGCCGACACTGACCGCTATATTGACAGTCGTCTGGCTAATACCTACACGGTACCGGTTGTAGACACGGAAGCCAAAGCAATACTTCTACCTGTCTCCGCCCAGCTAACTGCCGCTAAATGCTGGCGTATTATCTACGCAGCCCAGCAGGGTGAGAGCAATAAAGCCAGAGAGTGGGAAAGCCAATCCGAGAAGGTGCTCGGTATGGTAATTGCAAAGGAAATGAAATTCGGCGCAGCAGCAAAAGCCGGTTCGGTAAATACTCCCTATTCTGCCATGGCTGATTCAGAGGCTATCTGGAAATTAGGAACGGATCAGTGGTGATAATATGTTTCATCTAAGGATGGAAGTGGCTGGAGATGTGCAGCTTTCCCGGATGCTGGACCGAGTGAGTGAAGACCTATCCAATATGAGGCCTGCCTGGGATCTAATACACCAAAACTTCCTCCAAGGCGAGCATGGCACTTTTGCTATAGAGGGGGCTTTTGGCGGCAAGGCCAAATGGAAGCCTCTAAGCCCAAAGTATAAGCTGTGGAAAGATAGCCGTTACCCTGGACAACCTATCCTAGTCCTAAAGGGTAACTTACGTGCAAGCCTAACCCAAGCCAGCGACCCGGATCATGTTTACGAAGCTACCGATGATGGCGTTTCTATGGGTACGAAAATAAGGACCCCCGATGGCAGGTGGAACCTTGGACTGTTACACCAAAAGGGGACCAGGAAAATGCCTGCCCGTCCTCCTGTTGAACTAACGGCACAGCAAAAGAACGAATGGGTAGGCATTATGCATGACTGGCTTTGGGATGATGTAATCCCCTGGCAGAGGCAGAACGAAATGAGGCCGCCGAGGTGATAAAATGCCTAACGCTGAACAGATAACTGACGTTTGCAAGTCAATTATTGTCAACAATATCGAAGCAAAACTAGCTGAAATAGACGCTGAGAATGGCAAGGGAATTGTCACATCTACTCCTGTGGAATATTTCAGCAGGGAAATAGACGAAAATATGATGGTCAATTACCCGGCCTGCAAGATTAGCTATTTAAGATTTTCTAAAGTAGAAGAATACACCTGGCGGCACTTTTTGAACATTGAATTTTACCAGGCTAACCATAACCAAGAAGAACTTGAAATACAGATCAAGCGGATGGCTGCAGCCGGGCAAGAGATACTTGAAAAGGAACTGAACTGGCAGGGTTATGGTCATGATCCGAGGGTGAGTGACGGGTTTATTAGCTCTGTTTTGGCTATTGAATCAGGTTTTCTTCGGGCCTGCCGGTTGCAGTTTAGTGTTGATACTATCGAGGGGGGATACTAGTGACTATAAACGTAAATTCGATCCATGTTGGGGCAGGTGTTTTGGCTCTTGATGAAGGACTAGCCACAGCTTTGACTGTAGAGGCATCCGAAGAGGGAGGAACTTTGGCTTTTTCCGCCACTATAGAGAATATTGAAATAGATGAGGCCATAGGTCCCGTTGAAGTATACATCACCAGTGAGGAGTGCACATTTGCCATAACCTGCAAGGAGATAGAGGCTTCAAAAGTAAAAGCTTCTATGGGGCATGGCACTATCACTACTACAGCTGCCGGGGCAGGTACGAAAGGCAAGGACGTTCTGGAATTTGGTAGCAGCAGTACAGCTACAAGCAGGACTTTAAAGTACACCGTACCGCGTAGGCACAACCCGGCACTTAATGTTATTGTTGAGCTTTACAAGGTCGTGGCAGTGCCTTCCTTGGAAAAGAAATTTACTAAGAAGGGACAGACCATGATCGCAATGACCTTCCGTGCTCTAAACGATATGACCAAAGTGGCTGGGAAACGCCTGGGCAAGATAACCTATGAAACCGCAGAAGCGACAAGTTAGGAGGGCTGAATAATGGCAAGAACTGCATTAGCAACACAATTAATAGCTATTTCTGGACTTGAAACCGCTTACACTGCTGCCAACGCTGACGGCCATAGCGTAGCAAATAACGGTGAAATGTTTTTGCACGTTAAGAATGCTGCTGTCGCTGATATAACCGTAACTTTGGTCAGTGTGGCGGATCCATGGGGTAGGACTGGAGACAGGGCTGTAACTGTTACAGCAGAAGAAGAGCGAATGATCGGGCCAATCCCACCGCTGCTTTTTAACCAGGCCGATGGCACTGTAAGCGTAAACTTTTCGGCGGTTACGACTGTTACCGTGGCTGCTATAAGGTTGAGGTAGAATATGGACAAACTTTTAAGAGAGACTAAGCCTGCTCAGGGATACTTGCCCGAGGTTGTCCCTGGGCAGCATTGGAACCCTGATGCTGATGGTGGTAATGGTGGGTATGAAAAAAATTACGGTAGCGGTGGGGCTACAAGGGTACTACTGTGGGGAGCTGACGGCAGTGCCTTATTGACTGCCGAAAAACCTGGTCATGTCGATGTAACTGACAGGACAGCTCGCGAATTAGGGAAGGTAAGCGCCCAAGTAACTAACGAACTGGGTAACCCAGTGCTGACGCAGTTAATCGGCATTCCAGACGAAAGCGTATACCCGCTTTTGACTGGGGACAATCCAGGGATTGTCCAACTATCTGGTAGTTTACCTTCGCTTACCGCAGGGAGTGAAGTTGTAGGAAAATTTGGGATAGACCAAACAACACCAGGCGTAACTAACGCTATCCAAATTTCTGGCGCTAATATTAAATACCAAAGTGTGACAATTATGAACGCGGTAAGTTTGGCAGGCAGCGGAGGAAATAATACTATTTATTACGACATTGCAGATGCACCCAATGAAATTTGGGTACTAGTAAACATAGATCAGCAACCTTGGATTATAAAAGCTAGTCCAGGATTTTGGTCATATGGACAGACCGAATTGACAGACCAAGCATTTTACCCAGTACGTACGAGTGTGACAACTACGGCGTCAAGTATACTTCGTCCAATACGCTCATTGTTGGTTGTTGCGCCCAAAGATGGGGTAGGTGGTCAATTGTTTCCTGATTATTCAACCTTTTCCGAGGCTTATAGTCAGAGGCAAGGTGGCGGGTTACAGATGCGATTTGGTATAACAAATTTATCTGCATCACTCGCAACAGCAACCATAAGATTGATGAAAGTATGGAGGTATTAAGATGAGTGAAGAACGTAAACAAGAAATTATTGCAATTTTACAAAGCATTTATGATAATTTTATTCCAACCGAAGAAGAACCAGAATTGTCGATGTTTGGTTTAATAAGCAGATACAATCAAACTGGTCAAAATATCGAGTTAATCGGTGGAGATTTTGCATGGGAAAATGGTTTTAAGCTGAACTGACATTTACTCAACTAACGAAAATGCGTTAGCTTACTATTAATAGTCATTAAAACTCAGGCAAATCAATGGTTTGATAATTATTGCATAGGTAGTTAGTTTAGATTATAATAAGAAAAGTGATATTATATTCGAGGTGCTAATTATGATTTGCAGAGATTGCGGCCGCGATTTACCTGAGACAGCATTTTCTCCTGGATTATTGGAAAGATCACCAGCTTACCACAGATGCCGGGTATGTCAAAATGAACGAACTAAAAAGTACCAAAAAGAAAACCGGAAAAAGATAACAGAATACAATCGTGATTATAGGCAGCGCAGGAAAGAAGTAGTAAGATCCATGGAAATAGTAAAAAAAGCAGTGAAACAAGGTAGGTTGGTGAAGTCACCCTGTGCAATTTGTGGAGATACAAATGTTGTGGCTCATCATCTTTCATATGAAAAAGGGGAGCGCCAAAAAATTATTTGGGTTTGTCAGTTGCACAATAAGATGCTTCATGCAGATGCCGTTGATGTAACTGATTTAACAATTGAAAAACTAAGAGGCATAAATGAACTTGACATTAGAGATGTAGAAAATAAAAAAATGTTAGCAGATTATTGCAAGACACCCTTAGAGCACTTACTGGTAGAACTACTTTATATTTTTCAAGGCCAGTTTAAAGAGTTAATATCTTTAAACAAGGGAGATATAAAAATATCTGAAAGCATAGTAACTATAAGAAATGAAACATACAGTGATGCAGAACTCATAAAGTGGTTGAAAAGTTACCTGGATTTACGCAATGATGATGACTCGGCACTTATTGTAACAGAGCGTGCACCACATAAGATGCCTATTAATCAGATGCGCTATCACTTAAAAAAAGTAGCTAGTAGAGCTGGCATAATGGTCCGTTCACCAAGGGTGTATTATAATAAAGAACAATAAGGATATTCCTAATGATTTAGTTCTCCAGTTTTAATATATCCTGAATTTTACAGCTTAGTGCCTCACATATTTTTGCAAGGTTACCCAATGGCAGCCTGGAAGTATCATTATTATACATCTCATTTATTGATGCCAGGCGAATTCCTGTTAATCGTGAAAGTTCTCTTTGAGACATGTTTTTCTTTTCCAATAACTCGGCCAGTTTGATTCTAACTTCCATAATTGCAGCTCCTTTTATTTGTTTCGATTATATTAACATATTGACCCGCAAAACGGAACATGTTAATATAATATTAGTGTTACGCTAAACGGAACAATAAGGGGGCGGCAACTTGTTACTCACTGAAGCTTGGAAACTTTACGAGGGGGATAAAAGGCTTTTAGGATATTCTCCCCACACGCTTAATGCATACCAAATACAGTCTAACTTATTAATTAGACACATAGGCGACATTGAGATTGAAAATGTTACCCATCTTGCTCTTAAAGAGTATTTAATTAAGCAGGTACATCTTAAACCTGCCAGTGTTGGCCATAGAATCAAGTTTATTCGTTCGCTGTTCCGATATTTGCACGAAGAAGGATTCGTGAACCATAATGTTGCCGCAAAACTAAGAGAGCCAAAGCAGGGAAAGAGGATCCCAAAGTTTTTCAATGAGGAAGAGATTGAGTTGCTACGGGATAGCTGTGATTCTCTGCTGGAAAAAGCACTGACAGAGTTCTTTTTTAGTACCGGCTGCCGCATCGGTGAGGTGTACGGATTAAACCGTAGAGATATTAACTGGGACGCGCGTTCGGCTTCAGTCATCGGAAAAGGTGACAAGCAGCGTGAAGTGTACTTTACGATTAAATGTAAAATTTGGCTGGACAAATATATAAAATCCCGGACCGATGACCACGAAGCCCTGTTTGTTACGGTTAGAAATCCAATCCGGCGTATGTCGATCGCCAGGATACGCGAAATCGTCAAAGAAATCGCTAAACACTCAGAGGTCGAAACTAACGTCTACCCGCACCGTTGGCGTCATTCCATGGCCACAACCATGTTGAATAACGGGGCCCCGATGGAAGTTATTATGTCAAATCTTGGGCACCAACGCATTTCCACAACAATGATATACGCGCAGCTCTCGGGTGAAAGACGCCGCCAGGAGTATAATAAATATTTCAGATAGCCGCCTCCGGGCGGTTTTAAATTTAAGGGGGCCAAACCTATGATTTGCGAAGTAAACAAAACCGTTGAAGATAAAATCGAATCCATAAAAAACCGTACACCCGACCAAAAAATGATCCGCGAAGGAGTGCCCGTAAGTATTGGCGGCCATGTATATGAAATTAAACCCTTGGTACGCAAACAGGCCCGGGCTTTTCGTCAAAAGTGGGCTGAGACGGCTACGAAGTTTTTACATATTGGCGCCGGGCTGACTGATAAAGCCTCTTCTGTTGATTCAGTTGTTGCGCTTCTTGATAATCTAGGAGAAGCCGAACCTTTGCAGTTAAATACACTTACCATAGCTATTCCGGAGCTGACCGGAAAAGAAGACTGGATCGATGATAACGCTACTAATGAGGAACTGGCAGAGGCTATGCTTTTAGCCCTGCATATGAACGGCCTGGGAAACCCTACGAGCCCCCGGCAGAGGGGGAGCAAGTAACACTTGCAAATATATACGAAGGGTTTATGGCAGCTTTTCCTTCGTACACGGTAGAAAAAATAGAGACCGAGCTTACTGATGAGCAAATGACATTGCTTGTTGAGAGCAGATTAAACAGGATAGAAGGAACTTCCGGTGATACTACGGAAGACCTGGCATTAAGGGCACTGAAAAGCAAGGGCAAGGCGACACGTATGAGTATAGACGATTTAGAAAATATGCCGGGCTTTGCGGTTGAAAAGGTGGTGGTAAATCGTGGCTAGTGCAGCTGATTTATTAATTAGGATTATGGGCGATTCCAGTAATGCTGTCAGCTCTTTTTTAGGGCTGAGAACTGAGAGTCAAAGCTCTATGGCCGCAGTAACCAGGGCAGTCCAGGCCGCAACTACGCAGCTTTCCCGGAACGCTGATGGTGTTCGTCAGGCTTTGGGTACTATGTTCGATGATGTGACCACAGATAGACTAATTAGAGAGTTACAACAGGGTGGAGAGGCCGGGGAAAGTGCTGCCAGAGAAATTACCCAAGCCTTGAACAGAACCCAAAGCGAAGTTGATAGGTTCAACACTGACAACATGAGCGATGAATTAAACAATGTTGATGATGCTGTTGAGCGTAACAGGCGAGGACTAATCATCTTCGGTGAGTCATGGCGCGAAGTTGGCCAGGATGCAAGGCGATCTATGGATGATACACAGGACGAACTTAGGGAAACCGAAACCATGCTAGACAAAGTTAAAAAAAGTGTTGCTGGGCTAGCCGCCGGACTTGCTGGCTTGGAAATAGCTAAGTCTGTCGATGATGGCGTTTCAAGTGCCGGTCACTTACGAGCCATGCTTGGACTAACTAAAGAGGAAGCAAAGGAGTTTAACCAAGTTGCCCGTGAGGTGTACGGTGATAACTTCGGCGGAACCATGCGCGAAGCAAGTGAAGCAGTAGCTTTGGTAAGTCAATCACTAAATTTAACTGGTGAAGAGCTTAAAAAGCAAACTGAAAACGTATTAATGCTTAATGATGTTTTTGGAGAACTTGGGGCAGATACGCAAGCAGATTTACAAGCAATTCGCGCCATGACAACAGCCTGGGGGATTAGCTCACAAGAGGCCCTTGATATTATTACAAACGGCTTTCAAGGCGGTGCAGGTGGTGCCGGTGATCTTCTTGAAACTATGACTGAATACCCAAAGTTTTTTAAAGATATTGGTCTTACTGCTCAAGATATGTCAAAGTGGTTAACGGAAGGCATGAGGGCAGGAGCCATGGACACAGACAAGCTTGCCGATTCTGTGCATGAAATGGCGAGAATTTTTAAAGAGGAAAAGGATAAAGCACGAGACGCTTTACTACAGATGTTTCCAGCGCAAGAAGTGGAACAATTAATATCAAATGTAGCCGCTGGAGGCCCTAAAGGTAGGGATGCCTTTTATGCCATTGCACAGGGACTTGCTAGCATAGAGGACCCAGGTAAAAGGGCTGCTCTAGCTGTTGAATTGTTTGGAGATGTCGGCGGCGAACTATCCTTAAATGTTCTAGATCCGCTATTGCAGAAATTTGTTGAGACAAAGGATAAAACTATTGATTTGACAGGTGCAACAGATTCAATGAATGAAGAGTACTCCGGATTAGCTGCTACAATAGAAGGACTTAAAAAGAAGTTCGAGACTACGATGTTTGGCACTGTTTTGGAAGAGGTTTGGCCTATCATTGATGGTCTGGGCACGCTTGGTCTTGCAATGATTGGATTGGGCCCGATAGTCCTAAAAGTACGAGGTCTGTTTGCTGCTGGAACTATTGCCACATGGGGGTCAACCGCAGCATATTGGGCTGCCGTATTAGCTGTAGGAGCTTTAGATTTAGCTACAGCTGCATTAGGTGTTACTATGGCTGTTTTAACTTCTCCAATAACCTTGATTACATTAGCTCTTGCTGGACTATCTTATCTTGGATACGAGTTGTACAAAAACTGGGATGAACTAGAAAAACTAGCATCCGAAGTTTGGGATAGCATAGCTAAATATACCGGAATAGCTGTAGATTACATGAAAGAGGCTTGGCAAGGCTTTAGCGACTTCTTTACAGGCATGTGGGACGGTCTATGGAGTCCAGTAAAAGGTTTTCTTAATCTTATGATCGGTGGGGTAAACTGGGTAATCGACGGACTAAATAAAATAAGCATTGATATACCTAGTTGGGTACCGAAAGAATTTGGCGGAGGCAATAAGTGGGGAATAGATATATCTAAAATCCCAATGCTGGCTGCTGGTGGCGAAATTATTTCATCCGGCTTGGCTATTGTGGGTGAGAAAGGGCCGGAGCTAAGATACTTTAATGCTGGCGGTGCTGGAGTAGTATCAAATAAAGATACAGTTGATATTCTTAAGGCAAACAGTAGTTCAGCGATTGATTATAACCGTTTAGGTGCTGCCGTTGCCTCGTCACTCAGAGGAGCTAAATTTGTGGTAACTGATTTAAAAAATGGAGTGGTTGACCTTGTTATTGATACTCTAAGGCAGGAGGTGCGAATCTAGTGGCAAGTTTATACACCACTGCCGACGTTCTTATTACTGATCGCATCACTGCTGTTATTCCTGGCCTAGATACGATAAAGGTAACTAATAGGCTACTAGATGGCTCATACCACTTCCAAACTATCGGTACCGGTGTAAAAGTAGTAAGCGCTTCATTAGTAGCTACCGAAGCTGCAAAGGAAACAATTGATACCTATGAGTCAATTTGTACGCCAGTGAAGGTTATTTCTGGAACTAAATATTATGCCGGAGTAATAAAAGAAGCTCCCAGTTGGGATCGCTTGGCTCCTGGTTTATATAGGGCATCCGTCAGTATAGTGGTCTCTGAGGAGGGCACGGTATGAGGACTTTGCCAGCAGATATCCAGGCCCGTATAAACCTTGTGCAGCAAACCATCTACAACAACGCAGATCCTCACATGGAGGCTTTTATCGTCAAGGCAAATCGGACGTTGGACATACAAACAATCCAGTCGGGCACCTTGGGCAGCATTGACCTTGCCGCGAAAATCGTTGATGCTGCTGTTACCGAGATATGGATCATTTCCGTCGTAAATGCTCAGGCCGTCGTAAACGTCTACACCTACGCGGAAACGATTGATTTTGCTACACCTGATAGAACATTCACGCTTACCACAGAGGAATTGGATGCAAAGGTTAGGGATGTGTCGATCGCGTTTGACGGCGAACTGCCCTGGCTGTTTTGGGTAGAGCGTGGCGTTAGTTACGACAAAATCTGGGCGTTGCAGTGGGACGGGACGGATGCACAACCGGCTGGGACAGAATTAGCAGCGATAGCGAGGTGATAACTTGGCAATAGTAATTTTAACAGCATCCGACTTAAACGACATTCGATCTGGCCTGTCTGGTGACTACATACTTGGCGCTGATATTGACCTATCAGGATATGTAAATTGGGAACCGATAGGCACGGCAGCGGCACCATTTACAGGCAAGTTAGATGGCAGTATATACGACATATCCAACCCAACTATCGACAGGTCTACTACTGACAATGTGGGCCTGTTTGGGGTGTGCCAATTCAACGTCCTGGCCGATTCTCCAAACTTAAAAAACATTACTATCACGGGCGCGGATGTAGTAGGGCAGGATAATGTCGGGGCGCTCGCAGGTAAAATCACGACTGATAAATACACGACAGGTGGATTTGATTTAGTGCAAAACTGCTCATCTACCGGCACAGTAGATGGTAGGGATAACGTCGGTGGTCTTGTCGGTCATGCCGAAGGTGTTGAGTCCGGCATTGACTACGGTGACGAGGATTATTACCGCATAGGCAGGATAGCGTCAAGCTACTCTTTGGCAACCGTAACCGGATCAGGTGAAAATATTGGCGGTCTGGTCGGGCACCTAAAATACCTCAAAGCCCTTCAATCCCACGCAACTGGCACTGTGACAGGCGGTGATGTTGTGGGCGGTATGGTTGGCTACTACTACGACTGCTCTTGTGAGTTTGCCTATGCGACAGGTAACGTGATTGGTAAACGGTGCGCCGGTGGTCTGGTAGGGTATGCTGGCAATAGATCTTTGATTAGAAAATCCTATGCCGAGGGCGATGTAACCGGGACTGAGGCTATTTCCGAACCAGAGATTTGGAACACGAGTCTTATCGGTGTCGGTGGTCTAGTTGGCTTCATGGATTTTGAATTAATCGACAGATGTTATGCGCTTGGTGATGTAGTCGGTATCTACCGAGCAGGGGGGCTGGTTGGCGCTGGCAACGGCGGTGGATACAGATCTCCTAACATAGCTAATTCATTCGCTCAGGGCAATGTGGGCGCGGTTGGGCATGTTGGCGGCGTGATAGGTTATGTATTCCCTTATTATTTAGATTTCCGGAATGTCTACTGCACTGGTTCTGTTACGGGGAATAGGAGAGGCGCGATTATTGGCTACAGGGGTGCGCCCTATTTCCCTGACGACCCTATTGGTACTGTAACCTATGAGACACCGGCATACTACAACAGTGACACAAATACTGCGTCAAATACCCATGGCGGTGAAGGTAAGACCACAAATGAACTGGGTATCGAAACCACCTATCAAGAGGACTGGTTTGGCTTCGACTACTATTTCGTTATCGACCAGGATGAAAACCCTTACCCAATACTCAGGGTATTTTACGATCCTCTGGGTATTGTTATATCAGCGGTGAAGGGTAGTGCAACACAAGGTTTGATTTGTGCCTACACGGTGAATGGCTTGACATACTACCGTAAATTTGACGGTACATCCTGGGCGGCGGTTGTGGAAGTGGCTGAATTGCCTGCCGGTACTGATACCCTTAATATATTTAAAACCAACGATGATAGGATAGGCTTTATTGCCGATGTCGATGGTGCTATGAGTTGGGCCCTGACCGAGCAGGATAATATGACTATCGCATACACAAAAACCTTGCCTCCCGGTACATGCGGAAACCTGATTCAAACTGCCGAAGACGTGACCAAGTTGTACTATGTCAATGCGGTGCAGGCCATGTCTAAAAGCGAGGCTGTTTTTTCCGGTGATTGGGGAACGCTTGCTTTTAACAGCGTGGCCAACATAGCCTCAGACAGTTATATTTCCAGGCTAAAGGCGAAATATTTTGACAGCAAAACTTGGCTTGTTTGGCGTTCTAGGGGGCAGCACAGGATATTCCCGCAGGACGAAACGGCAGAGGTAGAAGAAATTTTGGGGTTGATTAGCGGCAGTATTACCCTCCGGCAGGATAGCCCAGTTGTACAAATCAGCTTAGAGGTGTCGGCAATGGACGGAGGTGTTTAAGCATGGAGATATCCGTAGTTGCAGAAGCTACCATACCATCAGTATCTGGACAATGGATGGAGTGGGATGTTACTAATCATGTCAAGGATGCTATTCATAGCGGACTTAGCAGTGTTAATTTTTTGCTTAAATTTAAATTGGAAAACTACGACGGAAGCACACGCTACGTTAGATTTAGTTCTAGCGAAGCTTCATCAGTTCCGGTTTTAGATATTGACGGCATGCAGAAAAGTTCTACCTCGGATGTGTATATAGACCAAAACTATCCGGATATCAATCTTTCTAGCTATGCTCATTTTTATTGTAGAAGTAAGTCAACAGCTCAAAATTTAAGAGGCATTATATCTATGGATATAAGCGGTATTTCAAGCGTTACTGCAGCTTCTTTGAATTTATACGTGGATGGAATAAATCTTAGTGCCGGAATGGTTATTCAGGTATACAAGCTCACCCGAGCAGATTGGGTGGAGGATCAAGCTACCTGGAATATATTTAAAACTGGTAGCAGCTGGACAACTTCCGGCGGTGACTACACAGATGTAGGCGAATGGCAAGATAGTGCTGGTGACGAATTTATACCAAACTACCCACCTGCTTCAAAAATAAAATTAAACTTCAAAGCTGGCGATTCAGATCCTCTACTGATGGGGATTTTTTATGTTGACAGAACAAATTTTGCCGTAGGCAGGGCTAATGCTAGTGTAGATGCCAGAAATTCAGTCGGGAAATATTTAAAAGACCAAACTTTTGACGAAAGAAATATCTACCCGAAGCAGCAAATACAGTTATTGTTAGCTCAAATCATCGCCGGTGCAGGCATAACGAGTTATTATGTCGGGACCAAAACAACCGAGTTGGGCATGGAGTTTTCGCCAAACCAGGACATTTTAAGCGGACTAGACGACGTTCTGACTATAGTTAGGGATTGGATGATTAGAGAGGAACCAGACGGCAAGGTAGTCATTGCAGAGCGTACAGATACAGCATTTACACAGCCTGGGACGTATACATTTTACCGTAATAGGGACGTGTTTTCCAGGAGCGTAACCAAGGATGACAATAACACGTATGGTCGGGTTTGTGTGCATACTTCGGATTTTTCGGTCAAAGCATATAGACCGGTATCCAGTAGTTTAGGCTGGCTACCTCCTGCACAAAAAACACTATATCAGCAATGCCCGGATGGTACTACATCAATCCAGGCGGCGGCATTAGCAGTCGAAATAGCTGAGCAAATGAGCAATTCGGGAGAGGTAGAAGAGTTTGTTGGGCCGATACGACCCCAATTGATGCCTAGGGACGCCGCGCAGATTATTGACGAGGACGGACCGAATTTGCTTGGTACTATTACGACTGTTACACATCGTTTCGGCCCGGATGGGTTTTATACGCAGTTTACCGTGGACAGTGGGGGTAAGATTAATAAACCGCTGCTGTCGGATTACTTGAAGCAGATTTCAGCGGGGACGGTGAAATCTAAGATACTGACATAGGTATACTTTTTATTATTACATTATGCTTAAAAAACCTAGCAAATTCAGCAGGTATACAAAAAGTATACAATTATACCTATGTATACCTCAACAAAATCAAGGCTTGAAAGTATACCGCGATGGCGGTTATTTTATTTGGTTACCGGAGGTGGGAGGGTGGACGCAGAAGTTTTAAAAATGGCAGCAAGTCAGGGTTTTTTTGCAGTACTATTTGTAGTGTTGCTTTTTTATGTACTCCGGGAGAACGCCAAAAGAGAGGAAAAATATCAGAGCACAATTAACATTTTGGCTGAAAAATTCGATGTAGTGGACGACATCAGAAAAGATGTTGTAGAAATCAAAGAAAATATTAAAGGGAGGTAGTAAGATGCAAATCAAACAATCACCAAGCCCAAACTTTAGTAGCAGGAACGGCAGAAGGCCGATAGCCATTGTCAACCATATCACTGCAGGTAAGTTTCCCGGTTGCCGGGACTGGCTTTGCAACCCAACAGCAAAAGCCTCTGCCCACTATATTGTCACCAGGGACGGCCAGATCATACAGCTTGTCGCCGATGAAAACGCAGCATGGCACGCCGGGGCAGTTGCAAAACCCAGTTGGCTGCTCTATGATGGCACGAATCCCAATCTCTATACCATCGGTATTGAACATGAAGGATATACTGGTGCCGGCGGGGATGGAAATTTGACCGAGGAACAATATCAAGCAACTCTCTGGCTACATAAACAGTTAATCGCTAAACATGGTATTCCCATAGATAAGGATCACATCATCGGACATTACCGTATTGACAGCGTTAACCGTCCCAATTGTCCGGGTACGAAGTTCCCCTGGAACAGGTTGTTTGGTGATTTGCGCGGAGGTGAAAATCAAATGCCGGAACAATGGAAACTGGATATCATTGAGGAAGCAAAAAAGGCTGGCTTAATTAGTCAGGACCATAATCCTGATGACCCAGCGCCGAAATGGTTTGTGCTGAAAGTTATTTTGAACGCGTTAAAAATAAAAGCATAACAAGGTTATCCTGAGCTGCCCTGGCCATGCTGGGGCTATAAAATTAAAAAGTGGAGGTACAGAAAATGCAAGATTTTATGGTAGGTCTAATCAATCATTTCCTGCCGGACATGCTCTATTTAATTGCAGCAGCGGTATTTTCCTACGTCGGAGTGGTGGTCAGGAGATTGTATCCGGCTGCCGACAAGTGGATTAAAGCACACACCACGGCAACACAGCAGGAGCTCGTCAAGCAGCTTGGCCAAAAGGCTTTTGTGTACGCCGAAACAGTTTTCCGGGAGAAGAGCGGAGCGGACAAGCTGCATGAAGCCATTTCTTTTTTCCAGAAGCACATGGACAGCCAGGGGTTGTCCGGTGTTAACCTTAGTTACAACCTGGCCAGAAACGCTGTGGAACGGGCATGGTTGGCGGACAAGAGTTTGCGGACTTTTGATGTGCAAATGGATGCCAGCAGTTTGGAGTCGGTGGAAGTTGGATTGATCGGGGAGACGCAGCCGGTATTAGAGGCGGAAAGCCAAGCATCATAAATTTACCCATGCTGGTAAAAATAACATACGCGAATTACCTTCATGCCCTGGCCTACGCGGTCGGGGCTTTTTTTATTTTCCCCAACTTTAATAAAAGGTGTTGACATGCGGTAACGCATAGTATATAATTATAAATAAGAAAGACGATAACGCATAGACAAAAGGAGATAATTAAAATGACAAAGAATGAACTTGCAAATAAAATAGACGGCATCAAAGATTTAGGTAGAACAATAGTAACAAACTTTGAAATGGATTTCGTAGAAGGTGAAATATACGACAATAGAGGCAAAGCAGAGAGTTGGACAGATAGAAGTAGGGCAGAAAAAGATTTTACACCTGAATCGACAGGATCAATAACGTATGTACTATTTTGTAATAACGTACCTTGTCACGTTGTAGACTATAATAACGCTAATGAATGTGACATTCTAGGAGCAACTGACTGTGAAGATGAAGCTGAATGCTTGGTTCCTGCCGATACAAAGATGAGAATTACTTATGTATCGAGCGATTGGGATTGTGAGGAAATGGGTTACTATATAGTGGAAATGGAGCTTATTGAGGATGAAAAATAATTTTGAGTGTCTTAAGCAAATCATGGGGGTAGAAGAAGCATCAGAAAAATGGGGCCTCGCTCCCGGCACAATCAAAAATATGTGTGCTGCCGGCAAAGTTATTGCCGTGAAGATCGGTAAAACATGGGTGATGCCTAAAGATCATCCCAACCCAAAGATAGAAAAGGGGATTGATAAAATGAAAAAAGTTGACATTTTTGCAGTGTTAGGAAAAACAGAGGAAGATAACAAGGCAATGCTTAACTGTTATGAAAACAGCATTGAAATGACCATAGACGAATATGGCCGCGTTTACAATGAAGGCGGCCAATATATTGCCGATGCCGAGGAAGTTGAAGCAGGCGAAGGAATTGGATGTAAGTAATAAATATTTAATTTTGCATAGAAAGTGGTGATTTAAAATAGCCCGTCCTATAATTTTGGATAAAGAGAAAATGATTCAACAATGTCAAGAATTATCAAAAGATCTTGACAGAACGCCTACAGTGAAAGAGTTTGACAAATATACTAACTCTAACTGCGGATTCTCAGTAAGAAAGCACTTTACGTCATGGAATAACTTCCTTAAAGCATGTGGTCTGGATGTTAATAAAAAAACATTTGTAACTAAGGAAGAAATGATTCAACATGTCATTAATCTATCTAAAATACTAGGAAAAACCCCCAGTTTTCGAGAATTTAATGAGCAGCCAGATTTACCTTGTGCATTATACACTAAAAAGCTTTTCGGATCGTGGAATGCACTTATCGAAGCCGCTGGCCTGCCTCCTAACAAGATAACAGATAAAAGAAAAAGTCCTCAGTCTAATGCGGACAGGGAGTCACCTGTTGGGGTTAGATCTCAGAAAATGATTAGATTTAGTGATTCCGAGTGGGCTGAAATTGAATACCGTGCAAAAGAGGCAGGAATGAGGCCAAACGCATACATACGCAGTAAAGTTTTAAATCGCTAATTAATATAGCCTCCTCCGGGCGGTTTATTTTTCCCCAAAATTATTCCACATGGAATATTCCACCTTGTAACTGAATAGCTTTTGAGTAACGCATTAACGAAGTTAAGAGTAACGCAAAAAAGCAGTAGGGCAGTTGTGGCCTTACTGAAAATAGGTTATAATATACCCAACAGATGCCGCCGCGCTTCCTTCACTAAAAGCGTACCAGGGCGGTACATGTAAGGATAGCTAAACCCTCTTAGGTTCCTACCTGGGAGGGTTTTTGCTTTCTTGTGCAGCCTTCCTTGTCTTATCGGCTATATCTTTGGCGGCCCGGTTGATGTCGTAGCTGTCGCGGTCGTATTCCTTACCTATCAGTTTTGATGTTTTTAGTAGAGATAGCATAAAATCACCTCAGCCGTATTATTTCCGCGACCAATGTTGAATATACATAACAAAGAGGTGATGGCATGTTTAATCAACTAGATCTACCACCAGGTATGACAGAGATTTTAACAGTGATATACCGCAAGGCAAAAAAGCTGAGTCCTGAATTGACGGAAAAGTTATTTATTCAGCAGATAATTGATGATTGGTTGGAGCCCTATAATTCTAGTAAAATATATCAGGCGATAACAAAAAGAAAAATTAAACTTAGAAATAACTTAAAAGATGCTATGAAATTATCCGGTAAAACCCAAGCACAATTGGCTTTAGAGACCGGCATAAACAGAGCATACATAAGCCAAATATCTAATGGTCACCATGAACCAACCATAACCGCAGCTATTCTACTAGCTAAGACCACTGGCTGCAATACAGACGATCTATTTTACATTGAACCCGTAGAGGAATAATTTACCTCTGACGGGTTTTGTTTTTCTTGGAATAGCGGACAAGTTATAAGACATAGAATTGTAATACATATTAAACAGAGTTGTTTAACTTATTAAAAGGTGGTTTTGCAGTAAAACTGCATTATTTTTTTAACCATTGCGTATTACAAAGGGGGTGCAACGTCATACAGACTAAATTGGTGACCATAAGGATCCCGGTAAACTTGTTAGAGCATTGCCAGCAGCGAATTAAAGATCTCTCCTTATACCATGACATGGATATGAGTAAATTTGTTCGTTGGCTTATCCGTAATGATTCTCTATCTAGCACGAAAGACAATGTAATACAAAACCATACAATACCTAGACTTAAGGAAAACATATCGTCATTCAATGTAATACAACCCGAAAAACCAGCCCCAGAGCAACAAAAAAACCAGCCCGAGAAGCTGGTTTGGAAGTTATAGGTGCCCTACTGTGTTGCGTTACAACACTTTATTCACGGGAAGGCAAAAAGATTCCTGTTTTTTCTAGAGAGGGAGGAATTATTTTATGGTAATAGTTTTTAGGCCGGGTAAAACTGGCCGGCTTATTAAGCACCTGGAGAAGAACAAAAAAATCTATGTCACCGTTGGCTATGCGGTAGCAGCATCTATATTATTTGATCCAAGTACGGCCTTTGCCGATATTAACAGTGGCGGTAAGGCGATCCATGCAAAGCTATGCTCAGTTGGTAAGTGGGTTATCGTGGTTAAAGGAACCATAGATACGATTCAATCAGTGATGAACGGAGATTTTCAGACAGCTAAGAAAATGTTTTTTAGTTATCTCCTGTGTTTTGCCGTGATGTTGGGCCTTCCCTGGAGCTTGGATCAGGTGGAGGGGGTATTTAAGCAATGAAGGAGGCTTTCAAAGAGGCTATTATCGAGTTACTTAAAATGGCCTTTAGTTCCCTTGGTCACTGGATAGTTGGGGTTAGCTATAGCCTAGCTTTGGTGGGTGGGACTATATCGGTTTTACTTTACGTTGCGGGGTGGGCAAAAGGGATGCGCTGGGTAGGAATTTTAGTAGTCGCTCATGTCATTCTTAGAACTATTTTAGGTTAGGAGGGGTAACTTGAGTAGGAATATTGACGATGCTATCAGTTGCCTTAAGGGTTTGAAACACAAGGATGCCGCTGATAAAAAGAAAATCCAAGAGAAAATAAAAGAACTGCAGTCTTTGAAAAAGTAAAACCGCCTACTTAATAGGCGGCTTGTCTGGCAAATTTAAGGCTTGTGCTGGCCTTATCGTACTCCATGCTGTCGTGGTATCTATGATACAGGTTACACCACAGGCTAGTTAGCTTATATCTAATATTGGCATCCGTTTTCTTAGTCATTATTCTCAATCTCCTTTTTAATTAAACTTCTAATATATTTACTCACATCCATGCTATTTTTAGCAGCTAAACCTTGAACAGTTTCCCACTCCTGATCGCTAAACTTGATCGAGTGGTTACGGCGAATTAATTCTTCTGTTAAAGGCTTGCGGCCTGAGTTAGACCGCTTGCCTCCGTGTTGGTTGGTCATTAATTCAACTCCTTTCGCGCAGTAGTTGACAAATATTTTTATTCTGACGGTCAACCACGGTACACTTGCGACACAGTTGCTTTGCACATGCATCACAAACCTCTTGTTCGTGTTTCCACTTTCTCATCCAGTATTTTTGTGCATCGCTTCCCGTATTCCATGGATTTTTAGTCATTTTATATTCCTCCTTTGATTTACTTGACCAGGCAACGCGCCCGGCCAAGTGCGAATTACTGCTTAAACTGTTTCTCTTATTCTTAACGGACCGCCTAGCTGCTCTTCCAGCGCTACCAGGAATTCATCGAAGTATTTTTCCGGATACCCGTAGTAGCGTTCCAGTTTTTCAGCGGCCTTCTCAATGGCCTTTTGGCAGTCAGCTTCACAGGATTGAAAGATTCTCCAGAGCACACTTGCAGCAACTCCTACCGATTCGCAGTAGGCATGTTTAAGAGTGAAGTTATAGGGTTTTCCGCTGTCACTAAGTTCTTTTTGTTTATTGTATTCCTCCATTGCTTTACGGTGGGCTCTGGCTCCTTCTTCTACTGCCTGCCCTGCCATCATGATAACCATTTTCGGTAAACTGTTTTTTATTTCTGTTACTGTATCATTCATTGTTCGTTCCTCCTTTGATTTAAGTATTGATGTTTTTCATGTATTAATATTACCACATAATAGAATAAACGTCAACACGTTTTTCAAGTAAAATGAGGTGATTTTTTTTTGAAAAAGTTTTTTCAGTTAATCTTGGGCCTACTGAGACCGGAAATTAATGAGGAAGAATTAACCGACTACATTGCCGCGAGGTCAAGTATTTCCCGCGAGAACGTAACGCTTATTCTTGATTTAGAAATTGAATTTCTAAAAGATAAAAATATTGCTAAATGAGGTGGTTTTGTGGCTAAACTGACTGACGTTGACCGGTTCTTAGATGAGGGATTTTGTGAGTATCGGAATTGTACTGAAAACGAGCAGGGCTACTGCTCTCTATGGGTGTCGGTTGAGGATATGAAGGACGGCGAAGAGTGCTTTGTTGCTGTTGACGGAAGTTGTGCCGAGGCATGTTTGTCTGATGACTACTGCAAGAGTTGCGGCGTAGAAAAGGTATTAATGAAATCATTAATCATGGCAAGCAGCCGGGAATGTACTTGAGGTAGTTAGTTATTGGAATTGTCCATCGTGTGATGTTTTATGAAGAAGTTTTTTCAGATCGTCAAACCTGAATATATCTATCTTAAACTAACCCCTAACAACTCCATTAGAAACAATAGCACTCATAAATTAGCTAAGTCAATAAATTCACTCTATAAAAACATAGCTCAGAATATTAGCCGGAAAGAAGAAAGTTTTATTAATATCATGGGTAGGGAGTTTATGCTTAGCTCCAATTACTCGTTAACTATAAACTCCAAAATAGCTTACTTTATCTACATTGAGAAACAAAAAATAGAGTTCTACTTTGTGGTTCCTAAGCAGTTCTTAAGCGTTATCAAAGAGAAAATTAACGATGTGTGGCCGAGTATCACGGTTGCCCAGGTTGATAGCATACCAACCTTCGGAGATACTGCCACAAAACATCAATTAGTCTATGTAAAAGAGGACGCTCTAAGCTTAGTGACCGATAGAAGGAGTAATGAGCTACTGGAGAGCAATCTGAATGTGGTTGACGTTATGGAGCCAGGGGACCGGGTAGGCATATTTTATAATTTTATGCCGGTCAGTCAACACGGGTGGCGCAGCTCTTATAAAGCTACGATAGACGCTGTATCTAAAAATATGCCAGTTGATAGGAATAAGCTTGGGCCCGGGTATATATTTAAAGCAGCAGTTGGGGTAATTGCAGACACGACCAAGGATTTAGGGGAGGATTTGACTGGTACTGCTCCGGGCAGTTTAATCAACAAGGATAATTTGTTTGCTGAAACACTTAAGAATTTCAATAATCATCGTAAAATATCAGATTCGACTATTAAAAAGGGAAACGATATCGTTTTAAACACGCAAATACTGGTGTTAAGTGAGAGTAAAGATAAGCTAAGGCAACGTAACAACTGCAAGAGTTTAGCCCAAAGCTTCGATGCAATTTCCGAGGATAATTCACTAATACATAAGCCGCACAATAAAAAATTCAACCCCCTGCAATTTGCGATAAGCGGAGCAGAGATCAATAAATTCAGTTCGGCAGAATGTAGTAATTTCCTAGCTTTGCCTGGCCGTGAACTGCTTGAAAAATACAGTTTCATTGAAAAAGTTCAGACACAGGAAACGCAGGTACCGGACGATCTTCAATATGGCGTGATGTGTTTAGGTGAAAATACTTGCAAGGGCCATAAACAAAAGGCATATCTCAGCACAGATTTTGATTATCGGATGCTGTCACTCGTTCTGATAGGCCCTAACCGTGCAGGCAAGTCTAAATTCTTGGCCAACATATCTAAAAACGCCATAGATGAAGGCGAATGCGTTATCATCCCTGATTACATCGGCAGTTGCCAGTTGAGTAGTGAGATATCAAGCTGCATCGACAAGGGAAAAGTCCTGGAGGTGCACTGCGATAACTGGGATACTCTGCAGGGCCTTGGGTATAATGAAGTGCCACATAGCAATAACCCTTTTGTGCAGTACAAAAACGCAAAGGAGCAAACAGCTCTACTGATGACCTTGGTTGACAGCATCAACTCTGATGATGCAAACTTCACTGCTAGGATGGGAAGGTACTTCGAGGCTGCAAGCTTAGCTGTATTTCTAGTTGGTGGCAGCATTAAAGACGTGTTTGCTGTACTAATGAACCATAAAGCAAGGAAAGAATTTATCGGCAAAATCCCGAAGTCTCAAAAAGAAAACATGGCCGAGTATATCGAATATTTAGAAGAACTGAACCAAGCAGAAAAAGGTAAAGTAACCGGCACTAAGTCCCACCTCATAACCGGTGCCATAGACCGCTTACAAAAACTAAAAGTAAACGCCTACCTTGAAATGATGCTGAAAAAAGGTAGCGAAAACAATATCGATCTAGTCGCGGAAATGCAGAAGAATCAGCTTATAGTTATTAAGATGCCGCAGAGGATGTTTTTGACGGACAATGAAAAGGATGTCTATGTAACCTATTGGCTGACTAAGATCTGGTTGGCACTGCAGATCCGAGAGGAGCAGGTTAAGGATCGTGAGAAAATGGTTAAGGTAAATCTGATAATAGATGAACTTTACCAGGTCAACAATGCCGAAAAGTTTCTGACCAAGAAATTAAGCCAGTTGCCAAAATTTAACCTTAAGCCGATACTGAGCTGTCATTATCTAAATCAGATAAAAATAATCAGGGAAGAACTAAGGAGCGCAAATGCCTCATACATGTTGATCGCCGGTTGTGATCTACAAAACTATAAGGAGTTGAAAAATGAGTTGTATCCGTTCACCGAGGAAGACCTTTTGGGGCTGGCAAGGTATCACAGCCTAAACCTTATTAAGTGCAATAACGGTTACGGTAAATTTATTACCCATCTACCCAAGCCACTTAAAATGTAGTGCCTTGATTCTACTGGCTTTGTTCGTATGTCGGTTATGTACGGTACGGGAAAGCTAACTATACATAACCGACAACTAATTAACTACGGTAAGCAATTGTAATATCGTCCACACTAACTACTTCTATGTGGTCAATGATAGTCTGCAGCAGTGCCTTAGCTTTAACCGGATCCGTCTCCTCCAATAATGCTGCAGCTATCTTTTGGCGCTGCTCTGTCCTGGCCGCTATTTCTTCTGGAGTAACCTGACCTTCAATTTGCGCCTTAATCCGGTCGATGTCTTTTCCTAAGCTCTCTCTTTGTTCCGCAATAGATGCCTTCCGCTCTGAAAAGAAGTCAAGATCATAATCACCACGCTCATAGGCTTCTGCAGCTCTCAATGTCATCAGCTTCAGTTTGTCCATTTCCTTGTGTTTAAATACCAACTCCTCTTTCAGTAGGCCGATATTAGACGGTATTTCTTCCCTGCCAACAACAGGAACGCCATGGGTGGCCAATTCCTGAATATCGTTTAGCACCAGTGCTTCTAGTTCGTCAGCCTTGATGTACAACTGATTACAGGTACCCAGGCCGCGGGTAGAGTAGTTATTACAGACATAGTACCGATACTCCCAAAAACCGCCTTTTGCCTTCTTCTTACGCGCATATCGGCCAATCATGGTAGCGCTCTTACATACACCGCAGCGAAGCAAGCCAGAAAGTAAGTAGAAGGAGTTCTGAGCCCGACCGCTAATGTCACCTTTCCTTACGCGCCTCTCCTGCACCTTTTTCCAAGTCTCAGGATCAATGATAGGCGGGTGGTTGTTTTCTACCCGTATAATGTCCCAGGTGAACGTACCGGTATACACTTCGTTCTTTATTATCTCCTTAACAGATACGTGGGCCCAGGTGTTTCCGCGTAGGCTTTTTAAACCCATGCTGTTTAAATGTTCAGCTATAGCCCGTAAGCCTAAATTTTGTTCCAGGTACATGGAAAATATCATCCTGACCATGCGGGCTTCTTCTTCGTTTATCACAAATCCATTAGGTCCTATATCATATCCAAGTGGACGGCGACACATATGTTTTCCCTGCTTTGCTCGCTCAATCATCCCACCAATAACCTTACTTGCCAATTGTTTCCTGAAATATTCTGAAAATGCGGAAAGAATATGCATTTGCAGCTGCCCTTGTGCGGTTGTTGTATCAAACCCGTCATGGATAGAAATAAAAGCTACTCCCAGTTTGTCCAGTTCATCAACAAAAAGCAGTGTATCCAGCATAGAACGAGCAAGTCGGTCTAGTTCATGCACTATAACAACAGAAATACCATAGTCAGTGATGAATTTTATTACTGATGCCCGCTCTTTTGAGGTTCCAGACAACACCTTAGCTCCGCTCTGTACGAACTCAAAGAAGTGTACCAGGTCAAGGTTCCTGGCTTTGCACTCCTGGGCTATATGGGTTCGTTGGTGAGGTATAGAGTACCGGTCTTCCGTGGCCTGCTCTGCCGTTGATACACGAACGATAGCTATGGCTCGATTGTTGATGGTTTTATTATTCTGCTTTTTCATGCTGTCACCTCAAAAAGTATTCCCGGCGCTGGCCGGAATTATTTTAATAATAAAAGTAAGTGGCGCCATAAGGATTGCCCGATCCCTTGGCGCCACTTACTTTAAATCATGTTATTATTAAGTATTCGGTTAAAGTACAGTTTAGCTACATCCACGCATTGCAGACCCCCCATCATATTGGAAATCTACCTCGGCTTGGAGCTATAAGTATATACATTACTACGATCAGCTAATGATATAAACATTATATTATTTATCGCAAAGGAAATCTATATTATTTAGAAAATTTGGCCAAATATTTTGGGGCTACAAAATCACTATCAATACCGCAAGCACCCAAGGACTACTGAGTTGGATCGTATCTTGTTACCAAAGACCTACCATAACCATACGGGCATATGGTTACTTAACAGCCCATTTATAACCCTTAATAATTTGGTTGAAATATAAGCCTGGTTAACTATAAGTATATTTTAGGAATAGTCTGCTTATAATATAAATAGGAAAAATTAATAACCTGCAGTAGCAACTATTTTTTCATGATAGTTGCTACTAAAATACCAAAACCTATCATTAGACTGATTACTTGGTAAGTTTCCACGTTTTCTCCTGCCGTGACTTGCGGCGGGGAATTGGTTCCAATATTTAAACCTGGACGGACATCCAGGGTTTTTATTTTTTAATAATTATTCCACGTGGAATATTCGAGTACTTATAGTAGCAACCAATGCGCTTATAATAGCCATTACTAAATACAGCCTAGTATCACTATAGTTTTTCCTAAGCACAGAGAAAGTGGCGAGTGCAATATATATGATGTTTAGGATAATTCCGAATAGCACAACCCTAGCCAAGGCATCACCGCCAACAATTATTTCACGTGGAATAAATTAATTATTACTGTTCGGATAAATCCAATTATGCTCACAGTCCTTGCAAGATAACTGTGTTTTTTTTGATACTATCAGGCTAATTAACGCCACAATAGATATAGCTCCAAGTATAAGAAAAGCTATATTTAGATGAGCAAGACTAAACAGTATGACAACTATGCAGAATACTATGCATCCGGGCTTACTAGCTGTTACTCTACTAGAACCACATCTGGGACAAGGTTCCCATTTATCGCTCATGGCTGTATCTCCTAAGAATTATTCAACGAGTAGCTCTTGGATGGAATCTTGAAGTAGTTTATGTTTCCTGCTATATCCAGCTTGCATTGAAGCATTATACCTTTCCTGTAAATCATCGTCGGCAATAGCTTTATGGTTCATATTGCCGCCAAAATAACCCTGTGTTGCATCAAGCAGAAAGCCATAGACATTTAGGTTAATGCTATATCCGTAGTACAATCCTTTGCTATATAGTTCATTGTCTTTATCGTTTTTTGATAATGCTTTATAGAGCTTACTTCTTTGCTCTCTCGCGTCTTTTACTATTGGCGTGTACTGGGAAAGATTTGTTGCTAGCTGTCCCCTATTAATTTCACCGCTTAACCAGAGGGAATAATCATTATTTATTTGCTGAACAATGCTGTCCAACTGTTCAAGCCAAACCTTTTCTTGCTGGGCAAAATTAATTAGCTCCTTGGATGGCCCACCGCATCCAGTGAGTGTAACTAAAAACAATAAAAGTACAAACATTTTCTTCAAATACAAGACCTCTTTCGGAAGTTTTTTTAATCATTATATAATTTTAAAGACAGGATATTTATTGTAATGCGTTCATAAATAGCAATTATTTTGTCGAATCCCCCCTAAAATACAAAATCACCCATTGTGGGTGTCTATCTTTCTTTGGCGTATTTCTTTTGTAGTCGCTACCTCACTTAGGCCCATTTTATCTAGCAACTCAAGAACCATGGTCTTAGCCCCGCAATATTCACAATATAGGGCATCCGGCATATTTGCTTTGCCGCAATATTCATGGTTATATCGTGGATCGGTTTCAATGTTTATGCAGAGATTATATAAGTATTGTCCGCATTTTTTACAGAACTTTGCTTTGGATGAAAATGAGTTATTGCCGCAGGCTGGACAATCAATAAATCTCATGTTTTCATCAACTTCCGGCAACCTTATGTCTTTAAATTTATTTGCGCTCGATCTAACCACCTTCCCTTTAATCGAGGTACAATAATTAATGCCGCTTTTATAATCAATCTTATTTTCAGCAATATATAATTTGCCGCCGGATCTAGCTATTTTCCACTCATTAAAAAGCTGTCTAGCATTTTCCTTTGAAAGTATTTGTAATTCATCTAGTCTATTAATCATTGCTTCCCAGGATACATCAAAAATCTTTTTAAGTCTTCCAATCTCAGGTACATTCAGAGGTAAGCTAATACATGAGCGTACCCATTGCTTTGGCATAAGGCACCTGACCGCAAATATATCAGCCTCTCGGTCCAGCATCCAGAGTTCTCTGTTAGTTAAATAGTCAATATCGAATTCAAAATGATGGTTTAGTACAATATGTGCTAGTTCATGTGCGTAAGTAAAGTTATCTCTGCCGTTAGGCAGATCTTTGTTTATGTAAATGTGGTATATGTCACCCACTGGATAGGAGAAACCTTTTTCTTCGGGGAAATCATAGCCTTGTTCATTGCTGAAATAAAATAATCTACCGAATTGCTTAAGTAGTTTTTTAATCGAAACTGGCGGAGACTGTATGCCCATTTGTCTTAGAAATTTCCTTACCACTGCTATTACATAATTTTCTCTTATATTGGCAGGGCGTCTAATACACAACGTGATATCTCCCTTGATTTAGTCTTCTGTATCCTCTATTGAGACTTCTATAATCCTTGCGATTCTGCGCTCGTCGGCAGGGGTAATTCTTTTCCCATTGCGACGAAGTACACGGCTTATTTGGGGAAATTGTTTTTCGATGCTGTTATCACTATTTTGCTTATTATTAGCGTCAAGATAGCCAGCTATTGCCATAAGGTGTTCATATGAAATCTGTAAATAAGGAGCTAGCTTTTCTAGTGTTTCAGGCCTTGGCTTTTGAACATTAGCTTCTATTCTAGATAAAGTTGATACTGGAACCCCAGATGCGCGATATAATTCACCAAGAGAATCGTAACCAGCATCCAATCTTAATTTTCTGAGTTTTTCTCCAATATTACCATTCATTTTATACACCTCTTAAACATTATAACCAAAACATTACGTTTACGAAATACTTACGAGCGCGGAATTTTTTATTAAAACCTATTGCGTTAACGGAAGGCATATGTTATTATTGTTCCGAGGACGTAACAGAAGTAAAAGGGGTGAGATTTTAATGACAGTAAAACTAATTACTGAAGTATTCAATAAACTCACTAAAGACTTAACCGACAGTGAGATTTCAAAAATAATGAACATATCTACAACCCAACTATGGAGAGCTAGGTTGCCAGATGATGACCCAAGACATAACGATCCGGGGTCAGGGTTTATTGCAGGTGCATTAAGGGCTTTTCCCGATAAGAAATTTGAAGATTTATTTTTTTTAACTGAACCGTTGCGAGAACGGAACGTAATGGCCAACATTAAACCTACTGGCACGGAAGGAGGTGCTTAACCTATGACCGACACTATCAATGACGAACCCCGCGACCCGGAAGAACTGGCGCAGGAGTTACATGATTTACGGTCAGGTTTTTATGCCGAGCTTAGCGACGAATTAACCAGAACCAGAAAGCCACACAGTCCCTACAACTTAAGCCTTTCCAAGGTGAAAGACCTAATGCTTTTAGTTGCAGAGGTTATCGAGGTGATTGACCAAAATACCACCGGTGGAAGGGAAGCTAGATTTGTGGCCAACGTGGTTAAGGGAGCCGTCGACCACTGGCAATCGGTAGATGCAACTTAAAAGTACAAAGGTGGTGAGCTAAAAAGTAATGTCAAAAGTTGCACAGTTAAATTGTAACATGTCGGGTAATGAGGAAGTAGAAGTAAATAATGGTTCGGTTTCCAGCGCTGAAAAACTGTTGGATCGAATTCACGAATACTGTAACCAGGTAGCTTTTCAAACAATACGCTGCAAACTTTATGACATAGCTGATAGGCTACTGGACAGTCAAGAGAAAGTAGAAGTGTCTGTTGAGAAAATCTTGGAGCTAGTGGATTACACTGTCGAATGTGAACAAAGTTTATGATGCCGGTGGTAGGACAAATCCTGCTTCGCATAAACTGCAGTGAGGTGATTATATGGCAGTAAAAAGGAAATTTATTTTCCCAAGCGGCGAAGTCAAGGCAGAAGAAGAAATGTCGCCCGAAGAGCTGGGAGGCTTTTGCAAGAAGTTAAATAAGTTACTCCTGCCATTAGCTATCGAAGCGGCCATCAGGGATCTACAGCAAGAAAAAGCTAAGGCTGTTTAGGCGAAAGCCTTTCTTTTTAGAATATGTATGGACAGGCTGGGGGTGAAATTATTGAAACACGTTGATTTAACTTTAGAGGTCTTACCGGCTGCCAAAGCTGCATTTCAATTATTTAGGCCAGACTTTAGCTACTTCGTCAAGCAAGAACTGTGTGCAAAGATTATTGACGAACTAAAAAACAACTACGGAAAACTAGATATTAAGAAAGCTGTGGAGGCTCTTAATGAGTTAGACAGAGAGATTGCCGAATCGATTGGCTTGCCGGAGACTGCAGTAACTTACTGGGTTGAAAATGGTTGTTTGAAATGTGTTGTTAAAGGTGGTTAATGATTGATGCCAGTGGAAGTGAAGCAGTGACCGGCCGGGGAGGGAGCGGGCCGGGAAGCCCGCGAGGAGAGAGGTACTTGTGGTCAGCAAGCAAGTATTTCCTATATTACACCATAGGAGAGGAGGTGTAAACAATGTACAAAGCTGCACGAAATAAGGCTGGATTGAGCGCGGAAGCCGCATCATTCAGGATCCACATAGGCAGGAGGACGCTGATCAACTACGAGGGTGGTAGTAGCACAATACCGCCCGAAGTGGTATTAAAAATGGCCGAGGAATACGAGCAGCCAAGCCTCTGTGCAAAACATTGCTCAAAAAACTGTCCGATTGGGCAAAAATTTGCTCAGGACGTGGAAGAGAAAGAGTTAGAAGTAGCCGTACTGAGGCTGTTGAAAAATCACACTGACGTTAGGCTAATTCGGGACAGGCTTACCGAGATAGCCGAAGACGGGATCATTGACTCCGAGGAAATGCCGGACTTTGAGAATATCATGGAAGAGCTGCTGGGGCTGGAGAGGTCTATCATGGCCATGAAACTGTTAGCCTCAAAGGTTTTACCGTTGGACAAGATGATTCAGCGGGAAAAAGAAAAAACCTCCAAGCGGGCAAACCGCATGGAGGCTGTGAAAAAATGTTAGGAATATTGTATCATGTCGCGTTGGCGTGGTCAAGGGAGGGAAGTCGGTGAACTGTAGTCAGTGCAAATTCTGGAAAAGCATAGAGGGAGAATTTCCCTTTAGATGCGAGAGACACGGGATCAGGTTTTCTATGGTTGGATTAAAATGTTATGCGTTTGCGGCAAAGGAGGACGAGCAATGTCAATCCTAAAACGCATAGTCCGCAACTATCGCCGGCGGCAGAAACGCCAGGCCAAATTGGATAAGTGGAATAAATACTTTAAGTCGGGCGGGGTGATTAAGTGAGCGAGGCAGCAGCAAGTGCAATTATTGCACTGACCGAGTTCAATAAGACCCTTCGGGAGTCTTTGGAGGTTCCGAGAAAACCGGCTAAGAAAGACCTTAGACGGGTGAGGGTTAAGATTTGCGACGTTCTTACTGGCTATAAGTTAGCCGCCATATACCGTGGCAAGATGTATTTCCTCGAAGAGCTGCATGGTTCGTATAAGGAGGCAGAAGCTGCCGTTAAGGATGCTAGGAAGAAGATTAGGCAGGGGAAGATTGAATTGCCGGGGGTGCTGGTATGACGAGATCAGAACATGCAAGTTACCTGCAAGGTGTTAGCTCATGGCTCGAAGTCCTGGAAACTGGGAAGGCCGAAGCTATACCGGCAGTTATGGCCGGGATGCGAGTAGCTATAAGCAACCTTAAAAATATGCAATACTGCGAAAGCTGCAAGGAAATGGTGTACGTAGATGATATGGAAAATAGCCGGTACTGTAAGCTGTGCGTGATTGTGATGGACGATATGGACGCAGCTTGGACAGAGAACGACAAGGATTTGAGATTAGGAGGGATAGCGTGAACCGTAAAAAATTTAACATACTATTTGCCGAGATAAATCGTCCCGGAAAATACGAACTGTATAAGTACATGGAAGATAACGGATTTTTCACAGCACCGGCAAGCAGCGCAGGATCGAAGCATGGAGCAGTGGAGGGTGGGTTGCTCAATCATTCTATTACTGTCACCGAAACGATGCTTAAACTCAGGGACACTTTAGCACCTGGAATTAGCCGCGAAAGCTGTATCCTAGTGGGATTAACTCACGACATAGGAAAAGCAGCATACTACAGCAAGGATTTATACGTTCCTAACATGATACAGGGCAAGAAAAAGGGTGAGGGATTGATACAGAGCGCAGCCAAGCCTTATGAGCATAACAAGGAGCGCATAGAGATTAGTCACGAATTATCTTCATTGCACATTGTTGGAAAGTTAGTGCCACTTCTGGAAGAAGAAGTGCAGGCGATACTTTTTCACAATGGCCAGTATGTCCCTAGTGGTCGGGACGTGAAGAATAATGAGAATCCTCTTACGTTAATGCTACATTGGGCCGATTATTGGTCGGCGTTCGTGGTAGAGCAGGACATTGAGCCTAAGAGTAGTGGGGTGATGTTTTAATGACAGCAGCAAACCTACAGGTAATACCACAATCAAACCTGGTTACTTTCAGCCAGGAGCAAATAGAACTAGTTAAGCGGACGGTAGCTGCAGATGCAACCAACGATGAATTGCAAATGTTTTTATACCTGTCGCAGCAGTACGGATTAGACCCGTTCAAGCGCGAAATATGGTTCTGGAAATACAACGGCAAACCGACGATTATGACCAGTCGGGACGGCTACATCAAGGTTTCGCAACAAAACCCCAACTATGACGGAATATTGGCGGGGGTTGTTAAGGAAGGCGATAACTTTGAGTTTGATGCGGTTAACTCCACTGTTAAGCACAGCTTTGGAGTTAAGCGTGGGAAGATTGTTGGGGCTTGGGCGATAGCCTATCATAAGCAGTATAGACCTGTATGTTGCTTCGTGGATTTTGAAGAGTATAACCAGCCATCAAAGGACGTGTGGAGGAAGTACCCCAGCGCAATGATTCAAAAGGTGGCAGAAGCCTTTGTCCTAAAACGCCAGTTCGGAATAAGCGGAATGGTCACGCAGGAGGAAATAGGCGGCCCGGATGCCATAGATGTTAGCTATACCAGTAATGGGAAGCGGCAGACAGCAGTGGACAGTAAGACACCTTTTAATATTGGTGAATTGCGCGGACTATCTGAAACAGACGTAAAGCTACTGCTGTATAGCCAGTTTAGGGCTGTTGACACCGAAGGCTTGAGCCAGGAGCAACTAACCAACTTCTGCAGCACCCTTCGCAGTATTACAGACGATGATTTAACTGAAGTTATGTCTAAGCTACGCGAAGCAAAAGCCGCTGCAGATGCAAAGAAAAACGGACATCAGGAACCTTCTGAGGAAGATGCCGAAACTTCAAAGCTTGTTGATGAAGTTGACGCAGGTATGAAGTCAGAAGAACTAAGCACAACCAGGCAGCAACAGAAAATACACATCTTAGCCAACGAGAAGGGCCTGAAAGACTTCTTTAAGCCTTGGCTAAATGATCGGTATAAAACAGAAAGCACCAAGTTATTAACCAAGAAGCAGGCTTCGGAGTGTATAGAATATTTAGACAAAACCCCACAGGATAAGCTGGATGAAGAAGTAGCATGGATGAAAGTTACGTCAAGTGACGATGGAAACGCAGCTTAGGAATTGGCGGGTACTTAACCGGTACCCGCATTCTTGTAAATATACGAGGTGTAAAATTATGGATTTCAGTAGCTTAAATCCTGCCCAGCGAGAGGCAGTGAAGCATATAGATGGGCCGTGTTGTGTATTGGCCGGGGCCGGGAGCGGAAAGACCAGAGTATTGACCCAGCGCATAGGATACCTGGTGGCTGATTGCGGGATTGCACCGCAGAATATTTTAGCCGTAACGTTCACGAAAAAGGCAGCTAATGAGATGTCTGACAGACTGGAACTAATTGTAGGGGCTGCAGCACTTGAAGCCTTGAACGTAGGTACATTTCATAGTATTTGTTACCGCATACTCAGGGGCGAGTGGAGAAGGCAGGACATGCAGTTTTACGAACCATTCCGGGAGTGGGAGCAGAAGAAGCTTATCAGAAACATCTTGGCAGTTCCGGGCAAAGAGAACCCTTACGGCATGAACTGGGAAATGGATATATGTTCGGCAATGAGCTTTATTAGTTGGCAGAAGAATAACCTTCTAGGGTGGCGCGATTCGTTGCAAAAAGTACCCGAAGGCATGGAAGGCGAGTACAGGGACTTATACCACATCTATGAGCAAGAGAAGGAGAAAATGGGCAAGCTTGATTTCGACGATATGCTGCTCTGGACGTATCAGTTATTGAAGCAGAACCCGGCCATATGTGCCAAGTATGTCAACCAGTTCCGCTATATCCTGGTGGACGAGTATCAGGACACAAACCAGGCGCAGCATGAGATATTGAAGCTTTGGGCATTGCCAACAAGTAATGTCTTTGTGGTAGGTGACGATTACCAGGGGATCTATGGATGGCGAGCAGCCAGACTGGAATTCATCCTGAGATTTCAGGAGATTTGGCCGGGCGCGAAAATTATCAAGCTGGAAACAAACTATCGGTCTTCGTCAAATATCGTTGACTTTTCAAACAGCTTGATTCTACACAACACAAACCAGGTCCATAAGAACATGAAGGCCCATCAGGGTCGACACCTTGATCCGATTATGTTGGAACATGAGGATGAGGACGTAGAGGGTAAAGAGGTTGTGGCAGAGATACAGAACCATATTGACAACGGCAGAGGCTACAGGGAATGTGCTGTACTGTACCGCGTAAATGCTCAGAGTGGGGCCATGGAAGATGCGCTTATTCGGGCGCAAATACCGTACACGATTATAGGAGCCGCTGGTTTCTATGCGAGGAAGGAAGTCAAGGACATTCTTGCTTACCTCCGCATCGTGCAGGACCCTAATGACGCCGAAGCCATTGAACGGGTGATAAATACCCCGACACGATACATCGGAAAAGTGTTTATACAACGTGCAAAGGATTTTGCAAGGATAAATAGTTTGAATCTCCTGCAGGCTATAAGTAGCTGCCTAGAGGCACAGCAAAGGAAGTATCGGGGGGCGAGAGAGTTTGTAAGCTGCATCAAGAGACTGCAGTTTGCAGCGCAGAGCCTAGCTAATCAGGCTTTGGTCGAAGAAGTCAGAAGGGTTACCGGTTATGATGATTGGCTGCAAGAAAACGAGGGCGCGGATGAAGCCGACAATCCGCGCCTGGATAACCTGGACAGGTTGGCTAAGGCTGCAGCTAACTTTAGTAACCTGAAAGACTTTCTCTTTTACGCTGAGCAGGCCGGAAGTAAGCCCAGCAGCGACGAGAAGGGCGATAAGGTGCAGCTTATGACTTATCACAGAGCCAAGGGATTGGAATTCCTTGTAGTGTTCATGGTGGGAGTTAATCAGGGGTTATTGCCGCACAACAGGTCAATAGAGTATCGGGACAACAAAATACTGCCGGAGTCGGTGGCAGAAGAACGTCGCTTGTGCTATGTAGGCATGACCAGGGCCGAGAGAATTTTATATCTGAGCAGTACGGAAATGTACAACAATAAAGATATGGAGCCGAGCATGTTTTTGGATGAAATATTCTCGGCTCCAT
>Ga0209728_1000225_pt1 | contig 53546 bp, 54 predicted proteins | sample RifGroD1_FD_183997 | JGI IMG/M metagenome (GOLD analysis project Ga0209728, IMG submission 183997) | Groundwater microbial communities from Rifle, Colorado, USA - Groundwater D1 (SPAdes) (version 2) | ecosystem: Environmental > Aquatic > Deep subsurface > Groundwater | place: Rifle, Colorado... | reverse complement strand
TTCCTTGGTGAGTACCTTCCTCACATCGTAACAGCTGAAGGAAGTAAACTCTTTGAAATACTCTACAAACGTGATAAGAAAATGATTCCCTCCTTTGGTAAAGAGTTAGGGTATGGACGTAAATCGTTTAATCCTCATGGTCTTAGTAGAACAGCCGTTAATGTTTTTGATGAGTCGGGTAATCTTATTCATCACCCAACGATTGAACAAATCAATGAATACTTTAAAAAGACTTATGCCAAAATCCTTAAAGGTAACAATGTCTTTTCAGACAACATCTTTGAAATCTATCAGACTCGGGCTATGAAGAATGTTGAGCTTATGTATGATGTGAAGTACACCGATGAGATGTTAAACATTTTTGGTCATGAGTATAAGGGTGTTCAAGAGGCTGGGTACAAGACAGTCATGAACTATGGCAAAGTGAAAGAAGCGACACAAAATTATGCTAGGCTTAACATTGAGATGGAGATTAGTCGTGATGTGTCAGAGTGGATTATCAAAAATAACATTATGGATAAGGCTAAGATAAGTATTTCATCAACACCTCATGTGGATCGTGTAGCGTATAAGAGACATCTTAATCTTATTGTAGGTCGTCAAATATCAGAGTATACAGAGCGTACTTTTACTAAACCTGTACGTGATCAGATGTTTGAAGGTTATGCTAAATCCTTCTCAGGTCAAAGATTATCTGATTTGTCGATGCCTATGCTTGAGTTTGAAGATGAAGGTGTTTCTCTCATCAGTAAAGGATTTAGTGATGCACTTGATGATTACTTTATCCACATCAAAGAAAAACTAGGTAAGTTTGAAGTTGGGATGATGTATGAGTCTGGTATGAAAGTAACAAAAGAGGATGCTGAATTGTTAATGCAGGAGGTTAAGAGTCTCGATAAGGATGCATTTAGAAAACGTATTAATGAGTTGCTAGATGATGATTGGCTTGATGTTGTTGACAAAGAGAGAGTCACTTCCATCTTAGGTAAAGCGGATAAACTTGATGCTGTTTCCCCTCTACAAATCAGACAAGTCAGTGATGCTATTACCCAAAAAGCAAATCAAGCACGTAAACTTCAAATTGCTAAGGATCAATCTCGCTTCTTACAACTCTTTGATAAGTACACTCACCTTATAAAATTGAACCAAACAACCATCCTCCCTTATTTTCACACACGTAACAAACTCTCCAACACCTTCCTCAACTGGTTAGGTACAGGAACCGATGCTATGAACCCTGAGTTCCAAAAGCAAGCATGGCACGCTATGAGGAAAAAAGGTGATGCAGACGGTGTGTTGAAGATTACAAGTCCTGATGGTGTGGTACGTGAAATGTCATGGGGTGAGGTTTATAAGAAGGCCGAAGAGTATGGTGCAATTAACCGTGGCTTCTATGCAACTGAACTGGGTATTGATGGGACTAAGAAGGTAAGTAATTGGAACCCTCTGGATGCAAAAGGATTTAAACCGTATCAAGTAGGTGGTAAGGTTGGTAGTTTTGTTGAAGGTCAAGATCGACTTATTCACTTTGCCTCACAAGTAGGTCAAGGTAAGAGTTTTGAGGAAGCGGCTGAGAGTGCTAATAAGTTCCTCTTTGACTACTCAGATATTACACAGTTTGAAGCATCGGTTATGAAGCGTATAATACCTTATTACACGTGGTTAAGGAAGAATGGTGCCTTACAGTTAGAACAAATGCTTGAACAGCCTGAGAAGTACCAAATGGTGGCCAAGGTACAAAGTGGTGTTTCAAGTATGACGGCTGATGAGGATCGGGTAAACCCCTTCTTTGTCAATGACTTTGCACTGGATTGGATTCAACTACCGTTTAGTATTACCAATCCTGAAGGTAAAGAAGAACCTGTTTTATGGAATCCTGCCATGCCGTTTATGGATGTAAGTCGCATACCCAATCCAATGCACCCGATTGACTCATTGAAGAATCTGTTTACTCAAAGCAATCCACTTTTCAAGGTACCTCTTGAACAAATAGCCAATCGTAACGTCTTCTTTGATCAACCAATTGTTGATACAGATAAATGGAAGAGGACACAAAGTGGTCATGTAGCCGGGGAGACTAAGGGGAATCAAATCACGGATCGACTAGATCATGTAGGAAGTCAGCTTGGAGCGTATGGTGTTTTGTCAGGACTTAACAAGCGTGGTGCTGATTTAGGACTTCACGTACTCAATAGTACAACAGGCCTTAAGATGTTGAGTTATGATTATGATAGGATTAAGTCAATGAAGATTGGTGAAATGATTAAAGAAGGTAAATGGGATAATGATACAATCTTTGATAAGATGTCTGATAAAGCGTTTCATCAGATGAGAAATGCTATTGAACGTAAATTAATGGAACTTAATCCTATACCGGGTGATTGGCAAAACGATCTAGAACAAGGTAAACCACTCGATGATTCTTTCTTTGATGTGCCGTAATGTAATTAAACGAAGTGAAACCCCCTGCTAAGTGCAAGGGGTTCTTTGTTTATCCTATCAGTTTGATCCATTTCTGACGTTCAGATTCCTTTTGTGGTGCTACATAGACAATGACTCTTGGAGAGTCAGGATCATACTCTACTGCTTGAACTCTTGGCATTATATAATAATCATTTTCATAGACAATCCCTTCCATCATATCAAGGAGTAACTTAATGAGGTTGTGTGAGTCACGTTTCCTTCTGTCTGGAAGGTAGAAGATCAGATCAAGGTAATACCATGTGGAGTTACGCTGTCGTATCCATTCATTCTCTTCAATGGCTACATTTACAAGTGCTTTAGCATCTCGAAGGTAGGCTTCAGCACGTGCTGTTAAACATTTACCTCCACCTCTAAGGTGAACATACATATGATTCACACTGATGGGGAGTGGTAAAGACATTAGGAGTTTTTTATTTGGGTATTTTGGTGCATCTCTATACAAACCAGTACCATCGTTTTTAGCCATCTCGTCTCCCCTCTCCTACAAAGAAGAGGGAGGTTGGGAGGTACTTTAGCTCCACCTCCTGAGCTGTTTCCCTCATAAACTAACCTCTCCCTTGTGCTTATTATAGCATGTAGGATTGGTTTGGATAGTTTAAGTTAAATCCCACTTGAACCGAATCCACCAGTTCTTATTTCTGCCGCAGTTTCATCGTTATCTGTTGTCAGGTATTTGTAAAAGGTTCCTTGAGCAATTCGATCTCCTGCTTTAAGGTCTACTGTGATACCTGTAGTGTTGATGAGGTTAATTCCAATGTTTCCATCGTTACTTGGGTTTTCATAATACGATGAATCCACTTTACCAACACAGTTTCTTAACATGAGTCCATTCTTACTGGCAAGGGATGAGCGGATAAAGAGTAATAATTCCTCATCAGGAAGCATATAAGCCTTAACATCTGTCCACACAATAATTGCTTGCATGGGTAGGAGTTTTAAATCTTTAGGTAAATAGAAATCATACCCTGAAGACCTTGGATCAGAGCGTGTAGGAAGGGTGATTGCTTTTGGAAACTTGTGGATTTGTTTCTTCTCATCCGTGAATAAATCAAACGCTGTACGATGTGCTTCGGAGACTTGTTCAAATCCTCTAATCTTTGGTATTTCTGAACTCTTTTTATTAATAACACTCATTTGCATCACCTTTTACTAAGGTCAAATCAGCACGACTTGCTTCGATTTGATCCGCTCTTTCTTCAAGTTTAAATTCCAACATCATGAATAACATGGGGATTACGAAGTCAGCTATTCCTACTTCATCGTTTTTCTTTTTGCCGATTTCTTGTAGGGTTTTAATTTCCTCATTGATAACCTCTTTGATTTGATCCATGGTTAAACTTTTCATTATTATTGCCACCTCTCCTCAATACTTAAATGCTTAGGGTATTGTTTCTCAATTTCTCTGAGTCCAATCACCATAGCCCCAATTAAAATAGTACTCTTTCCTGACTTACTCTTAAGGTAAACATAGACATCACCTTGATCAACTTCAATGTTGACATGGCAGTAGGTTTTGAGGGCAAGTGCAGTTGTTTGGACAAGGGTGGAAATAGCAGAGCAGACAATGTCTTGTCCAATGGGTGCATACTCTGCATGTCCAATTGCTGAGAAACCGTCTGGATAAATATTGATTTTAACCATAATCTATCCCCTATCTGATTGGACACTGACCACCCTCACAACCGTCTGCACCATCCAACGAAGTTTCATCAAGTCCATCTCGTTCTAATTGTCTAAGCAATTCCAAGTCAAATGGTTTCATTTTGGCAACTAAAGCATTGTATGCTTCTTCAGTAATGTCTTCATAGGGTGCTAATTTGTACCCTCCACCATCGTAAGGCATAAAAGAGACACCAATGAAGTTATCCCAATTATTCCAAATCACCTCTTCTACAGCATCCCACTCATCCTCTTTCACTGATATGGTATTGCTTGAATTGTGTGCTGTGTACTCTTCTTGAAACTTGAAGTACGTCTCAAGTTGTTCTACAGCTGTCTGACGGGGTCTAGAAGGTGTTGAAACACAATTGATGGGGAAATCTATCACTAATGTGTTTGCATTGCTTAGACGCTCTTGTAGTGTCTCTCCTGAGGTATTGTTCTCAGGATGAATTGTCCAATTAAGAAGAATGGCTACTTTAGCCAGTGGATCACTAGCGTTAATACGGATACGCCTTATATGCCATGTGTTACGTCCATCGTGAAGTCCATTACTTACACCGTTAGCAACTTGTGATAATGTCCCTTCAGGTTTAATGGTGGTGTCAAGAAGAGGTGTAGGAATCCGTAATATATAACTGTACTTGATACACGTTTCCTCTACAATTTCTCTTAATAGATTTCGTAGATTCGATTCTTGATCCTCATCATAATCTAGTGCATTCATTGCATCACGCCAACCGGTCATAGAACAACCAATGAGACGGTCACGTTTTTGTACCTTATCCCAATGAGGTAGTTCTAGGTCAAGACAGGTCATTCGTATTCCTGCACGTGCTGATAGAGCCTGAGCTTGCATTAACCCTTGGTAATCAAGTTGACCATCCACAACAAAACCCATAATGTTAACAGTGGTGAGATTACATACTCCATAACTATCCAAAAGAACTTCTCCACAAGGGTTAACACCTTTTGCATTAGGTCGTCTCTTTCTAGCCGCTTCCATATTAACAAAGGCCGGTTCACCTGTTGTACGCATCATCTCAAAGATGTTGTGTAAATACTCACGTGTTGGTTTAGTGTTAAATGCAATGGAGTTATTACTCATACACCTGTGAGAGATGGAAGGATTTGTGTTGATGTGTTGTTTAGCAGCAATACATTCCTCGTCATCCTCATCACAAAGGAACATCAAGGCTGTTCTGCGTACTCCACCTACAACAACGTTATTACCAATGAGAGTACCCATATCCAAAATATGGATAGGCCGAACATGATTATCCACCATGGGTCGCAAGGTTTCATCAAGTGTGTTTTTAAGGACTTTTTCAAATCCTTCAAACATTGATTGAAGTGATGTGTGTCCACTGGCTGTCCCTCCAAACGTTACAAGTCGTTCACCTTTAGGTCGGATTGAATTGTAACTTATCTTGATGTGTTTAATAGATGCGAAGTGATCTTCCGTAAGAATGCGTAAAAACATCTTGAGTGCCGTTACCCAACCTTCTTTTGAATCACCAATATAAATCTTGGCATAACCATTACCTAAGTCATTCAGACTTGTGTGTTCTAATCGTTCTTTCTTAGGTAATGGTTCGTAGACTGAATGTGTGAGTTCAAAATCTGTTCGTATCGGTGGTAGTTTGGCAATGGCTTCTTTACTTCCTTTAAATCCATCACCTGTACCAATGAGGAGTAGGTAGAACAAGTCGCACAAATCATCCCAACAAGTAACGTCAATAAAAGCACAATTGAAATTAGAAAGAGGGAATTTATCAGCAACACCTGATTCTGCACCTCCTACCCAATGTGTTCTTCCTGAAAGGAATTGTCTAAGGTTAAAGATGTTGTCAAAGAGTATTTCTGCTTCCTTGATGATCGAGTCAATGGGTGGTGGAAAATTGTTACGCTTGAATTGTAACAAGGTAATACCCACATTGTATTCCACAGCACGTGTAATAGCTTCCTTAAAGGTTTCCCTTCTCTTTTGATCTGGAAGCCACCTTGAGTACGTTCTGTGGAAGACAAAGGATGCTAGTGCATTCATGTGTTCTGGCATATCAGGATAATTGGATAAGAAGTCTGTGCTTAATAGAGTCAATGAGTCTCCTCCTCTAATTGCACTCCTCCAATATCTGTTTGATTTGGTCTTTGTGGATTGAAATATGGAAAAGTATTATATTGTTTCCATTTCTAATAATGAGTCTGTGTTCATTATCATAGAGATAAGCATAATTTACAGTGATTACTTTTGTTGAACGTTTAATCATTTTACATTGAAGCAATAAATCACGCATTCGATTGTTGTCAAAGTACTTAGCAATGATTAACATATCCATTAATCCGCTGACAAATTGTTTCCCAAATGTTTGAACGATGGTTGAGGTCATTGTGAAGACCTCCTCTCTAGTTGAACTGCTTCCATGCTTGGATGTCTGCACCCTTACATACGCCTAAATCTTGAAGGTGACACAGTTTACATGTGAAGTACATTCCTTTGATGTTGTTTGGAATGTTAAAGTTTCCTCGTTTGATGTGTGAAAATAAGCTTTGTACTTCTCGTATAGCATCGGTGATGTTGATGTAGTACTCACGTTTACCGACAGTACAAACATATTCATCGTTGTTAGTACGTGTGAAGATGCGAGTCTTATTCTCATCAAGGTAATGAAAGGTGAATTTACGAATTGGTATGCCATACTTTTCACGTACTCCATGAATATAAAGAGGTGCTTGCAAATCAGTGGAAATCTTTTGTCCAACCATAACCTTGCCTGTTTTCCAATCAAGCATTTCTAACTCGCCATCAATTAAATCAATTCTATCAGATGTTGTTTGTACCAATGGTAATCCTTCACCAATAGAGAATTGAATAGTCTCTTCAGTAGCAAATGGTTTTTGAGGCAAACCAGCTAGAACATTATAGAAGTTAACAATGGAGTTGAGTCCCTTATGATCCATTTTGTCTTGCTTAATGTCCCACGGCACATCATACAGTGTTGAATCGTATCCATTGATGAGTGTTCCAAAATCTATAAGCATGTTGCGTTGAACATATCCTTTGTCTTGACAGGCTTTATCAAATAATGTGTGTAAATCAATACCCATTTGAGAGTAGATGTTTTTAGGTGATTCCATACCTAAGATGATTTCATTGTAAAACTTAAAAGGACAAGCTTTATACAGTTCGATGTAAGACCTTCGTATAACAGATGGTACTTCAAACTGTAGTGTAGGTGCCTCTTCTGTCTTTGTAATGTAACACCCATCACAGAAGGAGGCACCATCGTTGATGGCACACTCCTTATGAAGTGGTTGATTGCATGTTACACATTGTACAGTACTATGCCCATCGGCAATTGGTTGATCACAGTTTTTGCAATAAGCCATAGGTTAAACTTCTTCAGTAGGTTTTGGTTCTTTGGTTGATGTTCCACCATTAGCAATGATGAGATTTTTAGCAACCTCTAAAACACCAATTGCAAGGAAGGTTTGCATTTTTGGATCAACATCCACACTTAATGATCCATCGTCTCCAATGGTAAGTTTTATTTCCATTGGTTAATTCCTCCTCTGTATTTTTCTAATGCTTCTTGATATTCAGGTGTTAAATGATATCCACAAGACTTGTATTCATAACACCATCCGCGATAAATACAATCTGGAACACACACATCGAAGAGTTCACGTTCATGGGCTGTTGTTAAGATATGAGCTAATACGTGTTTCCAAGCATCACGTGTTTCATCACTTGCTTGAGCACACAAGCGTTTACGTGAAATGTAAATGATAGATTGTGGTGTACCATCACACTCATGATCAACAAGTGCTCCTTGAGGGATAAGATTACGGTTATCACCAGTGCGGTCTGTACGTTGAGTCTTGACATAATGTTCTATGCCGTATTTGTGACGTACAAAATGAGTGCTAATCCAATACATTAACCCTGTCCACTTCCAACTGATGTGGAGACGACGTATAGGGGAATGTTCAGAAAGTAGCATCCGTCTCTTCCAACTAGATGAGACTATTCCAAATCCTGCTTCTTCACCAATCGTAGTACGTGCAGAGTTTGCAACATCACGCCACGTACCTAAGACTTTAAGAAATTCTACTCTCATAGGCAGAACTCCTTGAGTTTAGAAATCATACCTGAGTTAGATTCAATGGTTGATTTTGCACTAGCAATTTGTGATGTGCGTCTGGCAATAACAAGTTCTGCATCATCAATCACATCAACTAAAATACTATTGGATCGTTGTAACTCATCAATGGTTGATGTGAAGACATTGATTGCCTTATTAGCAATACCTTGTGCTTTTTCTAGGTTTGGTTTAAAGAACATCTATTTTCCCTTCCTCTCTACGTTAATATCTCAATCTCATTCAGGATGATCGCATCACCGCTACGTCGTCCCTTTACTAAGATGAGGTTTCCAATATCCATTAAAGCTTGAACTTTATGGTTCCTCCAAGTACTAGCAAAGACAAGGATTTTGACGTTTCCAAAGAGGGTGTTGATGAAAACAAAGGCCATATCTTTTTTGTTTTTATCTTGGAAGATTCGTACATCGTAAATTTCACCTCCTTGTAAACAATTTTCCCCATCTTTAAAATCAGAGAGTGGTTTAAAACCGTACTTTTCCATGGGGTGAGTTGATAAATACATTCCAAGCACTTCCATTTCCCACTTGGCTTTGACTTGATCATTCCAAGTGTACGTAGGACATTGGTGGTTTTGCTTGATTTGTGTTTTGGTACGGTTTTCCATATCTACTTGCCATAATAATTCGGCACGATTTGGATTGTCAAAGTCGAAACAACCTGCTTTAACGAGATTAACGATCACATTGTTTCTTATGTGTCGTTTTTCACGTCGTTTAACAAAATCTTCAAAGTTTTCAATTGGTCTGAGGTTAAGGATTGAATGAATTGCAGAATCACCAACATGTTTGATGGTTGTGATGCGGTAGTTAATACCTTGATCTGTGACTGTAAAAGATTCTCCTGATCGATTAATGTCAGGAGGTAACGTCTTAATTCCTCTTGCTTTTGTTTCCACAAGGTATCCTGAGATTTCACTTTGACCATCTCCATCTGTTTTTGCTGAAGACATAAGACTTGCATAAAAGTGTGCTGGATAATACGTTTTTAACCATGCGGTTTGATACGAGATGACAGCATACGATGCACTATGACTCTTGTTGAAAGAGTAACCACCGTCCACAGCATCCATGATCTCATTCCAAATAGAAATGGCAACTTCTTTGTCATATGATCTTTCGTGAGAGTCATATATGAATTTATTGCCCAAATCTGTATCTTCTCTGATGTGCTTATTTTTTCTGACGTGCTTATCCGCATACGCAATATCCCACCCTGCAAATGTTTTACAGTCTAATAAAAATTGTTCCTGATAGGTCATCGTACCTACAGTTTCCTGCATGTACGGTAATCGGTTAGGATGGGTTTGCCATTCTTTACCCTTACGACGTGCAATGTATTCTTGCCAATCACCCACGCCCGGTCTGATGATGGCATTGATTGCAATGAGGTCACGGAAGTTCCGTGGTTGTTGTTCAATGATCTTAGAAGCTTGAGCTGATAATTGAAAAACACCGGACACGTCTCCTCGACAGAGCATGTCATACACTTGTGTATCTTCCATGTCGATGATGTGCAGGTCAATGACTTCACCTGTACTTTCAAAGATAGAATCTAAGCAACGTTTAATAATGGGTAAGGTTTCAAGACCAAGTATATCAAACTTAAAGTGTCCCAATTCTTCAAGCATATATTTATCAAATGCCACGATACGCTTTGTACGGTCTTCTCCACGTGTCTTAACAGGTAAGTGGGAGGATAACCCCTTACAGATGATTACGCCCCCTGCGTGCTGACTCTCATGGCTTACAACACCTTCTAGGCGTTCAATAATGTTAAACTCTTTAGGGTATTGCTTAATGAAGTCCAATAACATAGGTGAAGCTTTACATGCGTCGTCAAGGGAATGACACAAATCAGGAATAAGTTTACTGATGGAGTTGATGAGTGATACTTCATGTCCAAAACAACTAAACACCTTACGGCAGACGGCTTTAGGTGTCATGGTTCCAAAAGCAATGATACGTGCCACATTCTCTTCACCATACTTTTGCTGTAAATCAAGGAAGACAGCATCTTGATCTGAGAAGTCTACATCAAAATCAGGCTCCCGACCATCAGCAAGAAAACGTTCAAACAACAAATCATATTTGTGAGGTGGGATTTTGGTTATTCCTGTAAGCCAAGCGACCTTGCTACCTGCACCTGAACCACGCCCATCACCGACAATGTTCCCACGCTGACGAGCCGTATTAACAAAATCACTGACGATAAGAAAATAACCTGAGTACCCATTACGATCAATAACATCGACTTCATTTTGTACATCCCTCAAAAAATTATTTTCAGTAATTTTTTCTCTAGAGATTCCATTTTTTACCTGTTTAACTAATAACGTTCTGGGTGTTTCACCTTCAGGAATGTCATAGTATTCAGGTAACCAATTTCCCTTAGTAAGACGTGCAGTACACTTATCCACAATCTCTGTTGTGTTTAATAAGCATTGACGTTTTTCCACATCAGTAAGACCATGAAGTGTATCAAACATTTCTTCTTCTGATTTGAGCCAGAAGTCTTGAGTGCTAAAACTGAATCGTTTTGGATCAGACATTTTCTTGTTCACTTGAAGTGCAAGGAGTACTTCATGAGGGTAGGAGTCAGATTCAAGTGTATAGTGAACATCATTAGTGGCAATCACTTTAATACCTAACTGCTTCGCAATCCTCATAGTCTCTTTATTCACCATGGCTTGCACATCAATAGAATTAGCTTGAACTTCAAGGTAGAAATCATCACCAAATTCATGTTTGAATTTACCTGCCCATTGTAATGCTTCAACAAATTGTGCATTCATAAGATATTGAGAGAAAGTCGATGCAAGACAAGCAGAGGATACAATAAGTCCCTCTTTATGTTTTAGGAGGGCTTCCCAATTAATACGAGGCTTCTTATAGAAGTTGTGAACATAGGCGTACTCTTGAAGTTTGAAAAGGTTTTCAAGTCCTACATCATTTTTAGCTAAGACGATGAGATGACCATTCTCATCGTCGTTTTCACGTTCCCAATAAAATTCTGAACCATGAATGATTTTAACTCCAATTTCATCACCGATTTTTTGTGATTCCCACAAACCAGAAGTACTTCCATGATCGGTGATGCCGATTGCTTCTTGTCCTAATGATTTAGCACGAAGAAGTAATTCTCGAATTTTGCTCATTCCGTCAAGTATTGAATAAGTTGTGTGGCAATGTAGGTGAACGAACTTTGAACACATAGGATTCCTCCTAATCTAGCCGCAAGGATGTTTCTTTATGCTCAATAGCATAGTCAATGGCATTCTTGATGAGTTCCACTTCTTGCTTGTCGTTGGATTCTTTAACGATCATGGTTTTACCATTAGGACGTGTTGCCCAAAGTTGGTGCATGTTGCTATCTTTAATGCTGGTACAGATATTGCACCCAACAATGACATCAGATGTGTCTGTGTTTCTAATCAACCAAAGCATTGTGTCATTCTCCCTTCTGTTGTCTTAGTTTGCTTACAAGGGTTAAGATGCAGTAACCAGCTATATCCATATAGACGTCTTCAATTGGTTCCTTCACTTCCATTGTAAGCCCTTGTGATAGGGTTTTAAGCCTTCCTACTTTATCGGTAAGGCGAATACATGTCCCCATGTCTCCAAACGTCTTGTAGGTATCAAAGAAGCTATCTCCATAGTCATGGTTCTTCTTAGATAATACCTCTGCAATATCAGTGGCTACTTGATGAAATAGGTTATTCTTTTCATCTTGAGTTTTAATGTGTTTTACAAACTCTGTGATATGCGGTGGTGATACAATAGGTCGCCACTCTTTCCAATGGTTTATAGCATGACAATTCGTCATAGGGCACAGAAACCCTGTGTACCCTCTACCAAGTCCACACGTACTACATTCTCTTTCTGTGTGCATACCTTCCACATAACTCCTCCCTTTCAATAGACTCTGGGTCTTCACCATCCTTCAAAGACACAACAGATAAGTTTGCCTTATTCTTAAACATGGCAATGGCTTTATCTGTAGCAAGTTGTCCTGCTTCATCCCCATCAAAACTAAATACAAGGTCTGCTCCTGTCTTTAGTAGGAGTTTGTATTGTTCATGAGTGATGTGTGCTCCAAAAGTGGCTACTGCTGTAACACCTATCTCGTAGTAAGCCCATACATCAGTAATACCTTCTACAACTACAACAACGCATTCACCATTACAAGCATCATAATTGTAAAGAAGGTTACTTGTGTTGATGTGAGCTGGTTGGTGTGACCACTTTGGTACATCGGTGTTTTTAACTCGACGAAACGATAAACCAACCTGTATACCGTTGAATAAAATGGGAAAGACTAAACGGTGAGACAACGTGTAAGGTTCCCCCGTCCTCCTCTTTAAGCCAACACGCTCAACATAACCTAAGTCAAAAGTCCTTAACGTTGTCTCATTAAATTTACGAAATTTGGTAACAGGACGTATTTCCTCATCAATAAAATAAGGTATGAGTTCAAGGGTTTTACGTTTTTGCATAGCTTTAAGGAATTTATCATTGTCTTTAAGATATGATGGTTTGTGTTCTACAATGGTAAGTCCATCAATACTGATTCCAAAAAAGGATGCAAGCCACTGTACTGTTTCTTCCCACTCTAATTTTTCAAAGTGACGTACTAACGTGAAAACATCCCCACCACCACAATTACCTGTGTGACAAAACCACAATCCATTGTCGCGGTTAATGGCAAAGCCAGTAGGATTTGATCCGCCATGTAATTTACAGGCTGATCTGATAATAGTGCTGTCAGTAGACGACACATCAAATTGGTAATGATTCAGTAGCTTATCAATATCTAGATGTTCGTTAATCTTACTGACAGCATCCATTAATTAATCCTCCTTAAAAACTAAAACAAAATGCAAAGACAACTACTACGACAATTACTAACGTAACTATCAATATTTCCATTACACCTCATCCATTCTGCAAATATGCTTCGTGAACATGATGTTAATCGGATCACAATCACTGGCACCGTTGCGTTGATATTTTACCCAGAGTTGTTGATTACCATTGTTGAATCCATCCTTAGCTATTTTCTCATCGGACTTATTGGTGAGGAAGATGAGTTTACTAGCTAATTGAAGAATGCGGTATGATCCACCGATGTTACTAGCATCCGGTGAATCAGTATCTAAGTCATTACGATTGGTTTGACAAGCAGAAAACACCGGTATCTTTAGAAGGCCGGCAAGGTCTTTTAGTCCTGATGTGAAGAATCCAAGGGCTTGATACTCTTGAGTTGACTTAAAATCTCCCTGATTTGAGGGGATTTTGATGTAGTCAAAGAAGAGTGCTTTAATCCCCATCTGCATAACGAATTTACGTGCTAAGGCTGTAACCTTTTCAATGGTGAAGTGCGGCATATAGATGTGGTAATAGTTACCCATACCTAAAGATTCACGTGCTACCTTTAGTTTAGCAATCTTATCTTCAGCCTTCCCATTGACAGTATCCAGCACATAGAGTCCTGAGATGATTTCTGAATGAGGTATTCCAGTGAGGTTTGCAAGTATCCTGTCTTCCTGTTCACGTTCATTCATTTCTGTGTCAACATAAAGAATTGGCAATTGATCCTTAATGCCAATCTTCGTTCCCCAATTGGTGAGGACAATCGACTTACCAACCTTAGAGGGAGCACATACGATAATTAAATCACCATCGGATGCACCATTCGTTACACGGTCAAACTCTTCCCATCCAACTTCGAGTCCCGGTACTTGTGCAGGTGTCTCTGCTCTCTGTGCAAGTACCTCTTCCGTTTTGTTGCCCATTTTGTAGACTTCGTCGGTGGTTGTGGTGTTAACGGCAAGATCAGTAATCTTTGTGGTGACGAAGTTAATGAGTTCTGTAGGGTTGAGTACCTCTGCCCGATCCGATAAAACAAAATCACGTACATTATCGGAAATTGACAGTAACATTCGTCGAGTATAACTTTGTTTAATCTTCTCAATAAAGATAGAAAGATTATCTGTAGGAATAATTGATTCCTCAAGAATGGTGAGATATTCTAACCCTCCTAACTCATCAACACTTTTTTTGGCTTGGTCATTGCTTAAAACTTCAAGGATTGCCATGGGTGTTGGTTTTATTTTTTTACCGTACAAATACATCATTGCCATAAAGATGAACTTGTGTCCCGGGATTCCAAAGTGTTCAGCGTAGATTTCATCGGCTTCTACGTCAATAATCTTATCACTGTTCTTTAAACAGATCGAGATAACGTTTCTCTCGCTGCCCGGGTTAAAAACAAGGTCTTTTACATCATTAGCCATAATATTGTACCTCTGCTTCTTTACGAGCTTGTAATGCACTTTCATATGATTCAAAACAACCTAATGAAATATCCTTATCATCAATATTAATGCGTGCTCTCCATTTTTTTAATTGTTTAGAGAAATTAACACCATATTGTTTTTTAGGATTTCTTCGGTTTTCTTTATGCGTACAAATTCGTAAATTATCATCGGTATTATCTAATTTATCATGGTTAATGTGATCTACATCCATACCATCAGGTGCATTGGTAATTAGTCGATGTGAACGAATTTTACACTTTCCAATACGTCCAATGGCATAACCTTGAATTGTCAAATTCCATGTCACATTAAGCAATTTATCTTTGTGAATTACACTTGCTTTCATGATACCTACACGTTGTCCATCTTTGTTTTTTAACTCGATGAACAAAATGTCACCACAGATGAACCACCTATTCTTTGTTGAATAGTTCATCAAATCGTTTTGAGTTTGGTTGAAGACCAAGTCTTGAACTTCGGTCTTGGTTACGTTTCTTGGATTCGTCGTTGTAGACCACCTCTTTTTGCTTCACTTCTGCAAATGAGGTTTCATGGTCTTTTCTGATTTGGTTTGCTCTTTGCCGAGTGCTTTCTTTGTTAATCTCCTTCAGTATGGAATTAATACAGACTGATACATAACCTAACGAGTACATTGGCACCTTCTTGATGTCAAGTACATAGTCTATGACACTTATGACCTCTTCTTTGCTGTAACCGCTTAGAAGTACCTCCTTGGCTGTCAGAATGGATCGTGCAATAATTGATGGAGTTGCCCTACCATCTGTTCGCTTAATGAAGTGTAGGGCAATCTCCTTAGCATCAAGATTAACTGATTTCGATGACTTCATCTTTAGCCTCTGGTGTAGTGTCTTCACGCTTCATAACGTCGTCCCATGTTTCACCTTGTACTAATCGTAGGATTTGATCAAAGGTGTGTGGTTTAAGGTATTCAGCAAGATCAACCTTACCTTTGATGAGTTCTACGTCTGTATTGTTAAGAGGTGATTCCACATCAAGATCAATGCGATACGTTGTATCATCCTTACCTGTACCACGACGACGTACTTTGAGATCTACATCAATGAGTTTTTTACCCTCACCACGTAAATCCATCATAATGTCACGTAAGTCTTGATAAAAGCCGGTTCCTTGTTCCATGACTTCTACCTTACCTGTTTCACGGTTAATGATTCCCATGGCAAGACGTTTACCTACTTGGTAGGTGTAGGGTTGTGAGTTGAGTTTTTGCTGTGCTCGTACTTCACAAATGGCACACCCTTTACCCGGGCAATTGACACTTCTTTTCCATTGTGGTAACCAATGTACCCAACGGACATAGGGTTCTTCATCAATTACACGAATCTTGGTAATGCCTACGGGGAATTTGGTGAACTCTACTTTGGTTCCAGAAGAACCATCTTTTGAATCAAAGTCCCAACCCATATTAAACACCTACCTTTCCGTAGGTGACAACAATGTGTTTTGGTTCCATACCACTGATGTCAAGGAGTGTTGAGTCTTCACAATTTGTGCAGCACGTTTCGTCAAAGAGATTTGACGTATCTGCTTCCATCATTTCAAGATGTGCTTTCATGTTGGTGAGTTCACCTTTTTGCAAATAGGTGAAAAGGATAAGCTCATTAATTGAGGATTTTTCATTAAGCTTTGTGATGATCTTGTTAAGACAATCCGCATACCCTTGGATGTAGTCATGTGTTAAGTTTGTCATTAGTTACCTCCCAAAATAGTTTCTTGTAATTCACAACATCTAATCCATCAAGGATTCGATACTGTGGCTTCAATAACCTTTGGGATATTTTGGGATGATTTGGATTACCCACATAGGTTTGTACGGTGAATGGTTCAGTTTCTCTGTACTGTAACCTCTCTAACTCTTCAAGAGTTTTAAAATGAATGGGTGTTACGTTAACGTTGATTCTGTGATGAAGATCACACATATGGTTGCGAAGCATATTACTCATTGAACATGCATAATAAGCATCCAATATACGTGAATAGAAATCAAAATCAGCACATTGGAATAACGCACCGTAAACAACAGAATTACCCCATGTCTTGCCGGGGTATTTGCACATCAGGAAAACTGACTTGTTTTGATAATGGTGGTATAGATTACCTTTAACTATCCCAAAAGCGACGAATTGGATTGGTAATTGCATCGAGGAAATCAGAGTTGGGTCTAGGAGTTCATTCGTCAGAAACAGCAAGTTGTTCATTAGTACCTTCTTCTAACTTTTCTAAGTTTCGAGTGGCACGTTTGATGATGACTAGTTTTGCTTTCATCTTGGCAATCTCTGCTTCCTTTACTTTAATCTCAGCATCGAGTACATCCCACTGTTGAGTGAGGGTTATGATTTGGTCTTGAAACATTGTTTTCACCTCCTAAAGTTTTTGCTGATGTGGGTAAGGATTTACACCTTACATAGTAGCTATCACTTTACCGTCACAACGTCTTATCAAATGATAATCGTGGATTTGAACCACAATGGCTACCTACTATATGTTGCACCTAGCGTCTACTTATTCCGCCACCACATCGTAAAGAGATAAAAAAACAAAGAATTCTTTAAATCAAAGAATCCTCAGTCGTCGTGAGTAAATACCTGAAAGTTGTAAATACTTCCAAGTGGTTGCATACGAAAGGTGTAATTCTTCAGCAATTTGTTTTGTTGGTAAATGGTCGTCAACATACATTCTGCGTAGTAATTCTTCAATCTTTTCGTTATGTTTTACTTCAAGATGTTGAATTAAAACGGATTTATTTGGTATTGTTTTCACAGTATACCATACCGTTAAGAGTTTGCAATAGAATCCATGATACGTTTTCTGTAAGCATCATCATAAATTTCTCGATTTACAATTCGTAATTTACGATTAATGATTTTGAAGTCAAGTATCCCTTCATTAATTCCTTCAATAATTGATTCCTCATCACCATTGTTGAACATATATCCTGTTACTGTAACACTTGGTGAATCAACAAGTAGTATTTGTCTCTCTTTAAGACGTAACGAGTTACCGTTATCAAACCTTACATAAACAATAGCATCACCTTTGCTTTTAAGTGTTTTCCATCGAGTTAAGTTTAAATTACTCGTTCCCAATTGATAAACATAACCGGCAGTTCCCTTTGCCGTTTCGTTAAGGTCTTTAAAAATACTTGATTCTGGGTCAAGGCAAACACGCATTCCAATAAGTATTGGCATTGCGTATCGATCATCTTGTGTAAATGGTATTGGTGATTTGATAATATCCTCTCCTTTCTCGATGATATTTAACATTCCCTTTCGGTAGATGTTATTGTGTCCATTACTCCACCTTACCCTAACCCATCCTTCTGTTTCAATTTCTGTGACGGTTCCATTATCACCCTTGTGTTGGTATTTGAATTGATTATAATCTTTATGATTTCGGTTTGGTGATACTTTATCACCTACATTAAAATCATCAAATGATTCCATAGGTAATTCTTCCTTTCTAAATTTCTCAATAGCATCTTTAAGATTTTCATGGGTGAAGGCACCTGTTTGATGGTTGTTAAATAATGGTACTTCAGCACATGGATTTGGTGCAAAAATCCAATCGTTATTTGGATTTTTTATATACAAACCCATGTCTTCTTCTAGTTTTTCGAATTGTTCACGTGTTTGTACATTTGGTCCAACACCGGATGTCATGGGTATATGATTACGTCCTGCATGTATTACTTCCAACGCATCACATTTGTAATTACGTGAATCATCACCATCATCCCAACACACTTTAACCCACTCATCAGGCCCTAAATTTATTGGATATTGTTCAATTACCGTACCCTGTTGATTTGTTTGTGATGGTTCATTATAAAGACCACGCATTGGATGGTCTTGTTTAAACCTTACACGTGTACCGATAGTTAGCATTTTACCACCTCTGTGTAATTAAATTGTTGAACTTGAAATCAATGAGGATTTCGTTATCCAATTCCACTTTGTTGTGGAAATTGATGAGTTGGCGTACACACCAAGAGACAACACCAAAAGATGATGAGATGACACTGAGTGATGTTCCACAGGCACTCACCTCAGTACCTTCATCCGAGTAATAGGTTTTCTCATATTCTCTGATGTGAGTTAAGTCCATCGGGTCAACGTTATACACTCGTCCCACATCAAGTCCAAGTCTTGGTTCAATAAGGTGTTTGACAGCTGATTTCATTTTAATGCTGCCTTCCCAAATACGTTTGCGTTCAGCCATACTGTCCACCATGAGAAAGACAATACCTGATAATTTCTCATCAACATAAGCTTCATCTTTAATTCTAATGCGTGTTCCTGTTGCTCTGAGTACTTCTTCTGCAATTGCATGTGCCTTTGTTTCGTTGATATTTAATAATGCAAATGCTTGATTTGGGATGTTGTGTTCCTCCACGGTATCAAAGTCCCACACAGTAATATCCGTAATGCCAAGTTTGGCTAAGGCCAATGCTAACCATGAGCCAGTACTACCAGCACCAATGATCGTTACTGGATGCTTAAAATCATGGGGTTCAAATAAATCTTGATGGCGTGAGATGTTTAGGTTGTGTTGTGCCATAATGTATTCCTCCTATTTCATTTCTTTTCCTGAGTAAATTGCAAACAGATAACGTTTGCCAAAATCCCATACTAATCCAAGATCACGTTGGTTGAAGTAGTTGTAATAACCAAATCCAACCAATGTTCTTTCTACCTCAATTAGTGTAGTACATTCACCTATTTCAAGCAAGATGTCTTGATCAAGGATTTCTACAATGGATTGATCATCTGTGAAGATGTTGCCAAAACTACTGTCACCTTTTCTTCTTTGATTGATTTTTGTTTCGGCATCCTTTCTTAGTTTCCATGCTTTTTCATCCAGTTCATCCCACGATTTATTAGGTTTAATAGTCTGTGTAACCGTAGTCGAGGTCGTCCCAGATTGCTTGTTGTGCTGATGGTTTCCAACGTTGGTTCCTTTGGTTAAGGTTTTGGGGATGGTTGTAAGTGGTAATTGTTGTTTTTTTTTTACCTTTAACAACAGCTCTGTTTTGATGGCTGTTTCATAGTGAGCTAACCGATTCTTTTGATAGGTTTCCAATTGAAGTTCAAGATCAAAGATAGCTTGTGTAATCTTTTCCTCATCAGGCGAGATAACTTCATCCCATGGTAAGTCAGACCAAATGATTCCATGTTCATAATCATAGAGATCAACACGTAATGAACCACTTTTGTTGGCAATGATACGGACAAACCAATCATGTCCAGTGGTTGCAAAAAATTCCATTTGGTTATCGTCTTGACCACTTGGGCCGGTGGGCATGTTAACGTGGCTATGTCCCCATACCTTTAGGTTATTCCAAATCTCCATACCATTTGGATTGGCTAGAATTGCTTCACCAAAAGTACTGAGTCCTTCGGGTGTTATCTCTGTGGTTGTGGAGTGAACTTCTTGATCAAACAAGTACATATCAACGATCTTAATAACGTTACCTTGTTTATAGGCAGTACCTAACCAACCGACTTCATCGGTGGAGTTGGCAACATAGAGTTGCATTTTATCAACCGCATCAGCATTGATCATGATTTCAGGCATACATCGTTCCAAAACCTTCACAGTCGCTTTCGTTTTAGATTCTTTAAAATAAGCCATTACTTTCCCTCCTAATCTTTGTAAACATCTTTGATGTATTCTTCAATATCATCATCCCAATGATATGCATCATCCCTACAATTTTGGCAAACACTGTGTTCACCTTGTAAGTCATCGTTTTCATCAATATAATTGAAGACAGTATACAAATTTTCAACAGATTCACTACAATCGTCACACGTGTATAATTGTATTTGATCCTTTGGAATTGGGATGTTGTTTTCATCCACTTCATCCCAACGAATAACGTTTTCTCCGGCAGAGTCGTCCGTATTAGCTGATTCTAAGAAGTCAATACCAATGAGTGCCAAGGCATAGATTTGCATTTGACTCGATAATTCGGCAATGGTTGATGAGACATTGCCAAGGCAAGCATGACCATCGCTTCCATTAACATGTGGGTGGGGATCGTTATGTGTCCAAAGTCCACGACGTGTGTTGTTGCCAAAGAAACGAATGTCTGATTGATCTGGGTCAAGTTCAAATCGATACTCACCACCGTAATAACGTTTACCTTTGGTAGATGTTATTATTAGTGGATAGGTATAGACAATGAATTTACCGCTCTTGATCTTGAGGTCTTTGACTTTTGGATGATTGATAATTAAGTCCAAATCTTGAATAAGTCCAAGAGAAACATTCTTCAGATTTTCAGTTTCTACTTGAACAAATCGTCGCTTGACACCGATTGAGTCAGAATTTGTCTTAATGGAACGTGCATAATCACGAATTTGATTTTCAAGAGTTTGAATTGCTTCCTTAGCTTGTCTCAATTCTCGTTCCTTTTGTTCCTCTAATTTTTTAGTAAACGAACGAGTAAGAGCATCTTTATCAGATGTGAACTTCCATGAATCTTGGAGTGATTTTACATACCAAACTTGTTCATTCCACTTCTGCATAATGTGGGTGAACGCATCAATGGATTGTTGGTTGTACTCTTTGAAGATGTTAAAAAGGATGTTGAGTTCATGAGTTTTTTCACTCCATTCAGCAATTGGTAACCCACCTTCAGAAGTTATGATGAGGGTATCTTTATTGATGGGTTCTATGAACCGAGTGAATCCAAAGTATTCATCATCTTCTACATTATTAACAACCATCGGTGCTTCACCAGTAAATGTGGCATTAGCAAAGATACAGACTCGACGTCCTATTGATCCTGCACCATTGTTATGGACTTCTTCCCTCAGATTATAAAGATCAACGTCTTGAATGTTGAGTTCTGCAACTTGATTGCGTATGATTTGTGGAAGTTCATTTCTGAATTGATTGTGTTCACCTCGGTTGGCACCTAAAAACGTTTTGTAATCATGGATGCTGATTGTGTTTATTGGCATTGTATTGCCTCCTTAGTTTAGTTTGGTGTAGGTTTATGCTCTACGTGATGCACACTTACTTCATCAAAGTTACCACGTCTAGTAACTCAGCTTTTCTTTGTGCATCACGTAAAGCACACCTCATAAGTGTGCTTTACATTTAGTATATTATTAAGAATGATTATTAAATACTAATTGCTATTCCCTTTTACCTGTTTGGCAAGAATGATCAGATTGGTATTCTGTGTAACATACGTGCCGTTCAAATCAGTGACAGCATTACCATCCACTTTGACGTCAAACCCTTGGGCAGAAAGTCCTGCTAATTCGATAACTTGAGCAATGCTTGCACCAACCTCAACGACATACTCACTGATTTTACCCGGCATTTGACCTACGCGAATTGTTTTTTCCATGTGATTGTTTCCTTCTTTCATCATTCATTTTATTAGGGATAAGGCATTGAGATGGCACCTCGCAGGATACCACTTATCTCATAAGCCATAGTTTAATTTACTTCATGAGTAACATTAGCATCAATGGATCAATTGCACCGGCAGTTGCCGCTCCACCTAATCCACCACCCAGTAACATAAGAGGTAATAAATCTTTCATTGAGGAGTTGCCGCTTTCCTTATCACCCAACAGAGACATTAAGAGTAGTGGATTGTTTGCAATGCCACCAGAAGCCCCTGCTTGGCCTCCTAAGCCACCAGACAGCATGAGTAAGGGTAACATGTCGCCGAAGTCACTTGAACCGTCCTTAGACAGCATCATAAGCATCATAGGATTGATGGCAGGAGGTGTTGCAACAATAACTGGGTTGCCATCTTTGTCGAACAGTTCAGCCATAGCAGGAGCGGTTTGTGCAGAAAATAGAGATTGAACTTTGTAATAAAAGTTGATCCCGAAGAGGTTGGTTTCTTTGCAGATGGTGGATTTTGTTCCTTTGTTCAAATTGATACCAGAGATGGAACCATTCGTGTTGATATCGAGGACTTGGTAGTAGTCACCTTTGAATTTGATGACATCAGTAGGGACAACAGCCGTTACAGGCAAGATGAAAATCATATCCGATGCCTCTTTGATGACGAGAGACATTTGATTCACGATTTGTCCAAGAGCGGCATCATAGGAGGCATACTCATCAGCTGAGCGGCGAATCGCAATTTGACCACCAAAGGTTAAAGCAACCTCACCGTTTTTCACTTTGCCAAACTCTCCAAATAATTTGCTAACATTCATGCTAATTCCTTCTTTCTTTTCATTTTTAGGTTGTGTTGATGATGAAACCTTCCCAACAAAATCATCTCTCACGTATTCACAATTGGGAGTTTGTGGTACGCGTGGTACACTGGCACAGTTTATGGTTTGGTATTTTGGCTTACTTACTGGGACAACGGGCTCTATTTCGAGCAGATCAGAACTTGGCACATCATAGTAACCAACCTTCCCATACACTGTAAATGTGGTAGGTGTTACTTGATCTGCAATGACGACGTTTTCATTGGTTGAAATGCAATAGACTTTTTCTCCAACTTTCATGTTTTTCCTCCTAATAATGTTTTATTTTAGTCTTAGCTTTAAGCTAAGTAACTAACATAATAAACAACGCAGTCTGTAGTTTAAAATTTATTCAATTGAGTAGGGATTGACTTAATTTACATATAAATCAACTCCTCAACTAAACTTGATGACAAACTTAACAACGCATTCTTTAGTTTAAAACCCTTTAAACACAATAGCTTTTTTACCATTCTCAATATACCATTTGACACTTGATCGTGTAAGTCCAGTATTTACCTTTTTTCTTACACATTCTCCTGAACTGAGTGAAAGATTTTGCTTACCATTTTCATCCAGTAGTTTTGTACCACTTTCCCATTTGAAATCTCTTTCGTGTAAGAAGGTAATAAATTCAAGTTGAAGTTTACTTGGAAGACTGATAACCAATTGATCTTTCAAAAATAAATGCCAATGTTTAAAGTAGTTAAATTCTTCTAAATCCATAACTCACCTCCTTACATAATTTACAACGCATTCTTTAGTGCAAACCTTTAAAGGGAAAATAACTTAACACCCAATACAACGCATTCATCATTTTCAAATTCTAAACATCTTCAGTGTCAATTCCGTTGCTTCTACACACACCCAAGAACAAATAAGAACTGCCCTGCTTGGCGTAATCTTTTAGTAACGGTGTCATATCTCCGTTAGAAATAGAAAAGGGCATACCCCTCAATTAAGAGAGATACGCCCGTGTTGAATTAGGATTTTCGTTTTTTCATTGTTTTTAACAATAAGTATATTATTGCTAAATTTTGTAATACATCTGTTCCTGTCATCTTAAAACCTCCCGATTAAGCAATGTATAGCTACACTTGAATCTTTGCATAGTTCAGCCATGCCCTCAAAGGTGATTGCACCACTATCAATGACAGCAAGCATGGAGTCTTTGATACGTGCTTTAGCATTGTATAATACTCCGTCTTTATCTGTGTTATCTACAAGAAGTGATGTAATCATTTCATGGAGTTCCTCATCATGAAATCCTTGGATACTTTCAATGGAGTAAGCAATGTTTTGTATTTCTTCAAACTCTTTTTCAAAACGATTGGTTTCAGTTTTTACATGTCGCAATTCTTCAAAGGTTTGATTATACTCAATCGTATGTTTTACAAGGCTTGTGTTCTTGCTGTCTGCAAGAAGTATGTCAATGTAGTGAGAGGCTTCTTCCTCTGAAAACATCATAAGTTCCATTTCACCTATCGGATTAAAGGAATCTGGATTATATCCTTTGTCACGATTAACAGCCACTACTGGTTTCATGACTTGATTCATAAATAAGTCCGTTGCCCATTCAACAGTTGGTGGAGCACCGATCTTCATTTGCCTCTTTTCTAATTCTCTGATGTGGTTCATTTGTCCAATCTTGATTCTGGTTTGTTTCCATTTATGGAAAGCTGCACGTGAATCATCGATGAATTTGGACGCTTCATGTTGTTTCATCTTAGTTATAATGTCTTGTGCAAATTCATCGGGCGTTGGTCTTCGCCATTCACCATCTTCAAGTTCTATGCGACGTGCAATATCAAAATTTTCAAACGGCACATCAGGACAAAGATACATATTAACGAGAAGTTCTAGTTGACGTTCAGTGGGTGGTTGCTTTTGCTTATTGGCTTTTTCAAGTTCAATTAATTCACCAATGAGTTTACTTGCTGTACCGTCACGTCCTCCTGTTAAGGCTGAGTAACGCTCTGGTGTCATCGGTACGTCAACACCGAGTGTTGCAAGGTTGGCTAGTTTATCACCAATCATTTGAAGTTGCTGAGGGGATGGTGGGTAATAGGCACGTACAACCTTGATGGCTGTGTCTAAGTCTGTGTAAGACATTGTAGTGATGTCTAAAGGCGTGTAATTACGTTCAAGGCATAGTTTATAGTAGAAATCAATCTGAGGCTGTGTAGGCATCCTTACGCCTGTCTGGTGAGATGTTTGTGTTGCTGCACCGTGTGTTCCTGTATCTGAAGTCATACCAGTGTTACTAAAGGAGAAGGAGAAACGTGAAGCAGGTGGAGTTGGTGTAACTTGTGGTGCTTGTTCAACCAGTGTAGTTTGTGAAGCTAAGAACTCTTGAAAGAGTCTGAATTGTTCCTCAGTTGATAATGGTGTATTGATTGTTGGTATTGCTACTGTCATGATTTTGTTCCTTCTTTCTTTATGTTTGATTTGTTTTTGATATAAAGAATCAAAACCTACTACGGACTCTAACGTGTCCTAAGTAAAGAGTGCAAAGTGTCATTCAGTTAGAACAACACTTTGCGTAGTGTGAATTACTTCAGAAAGTTAAATGTGAACTTATCGAATGATTTCCTTGGTATAAAGCAACTCGATTTAACCCACATGATTACTTCGTCCTCCTTTAAATGATCTGTAAATATGTCTTGCACCAACAAACACACCTGTCCAAAAACAGACTGTAATAACTATACCAATAATTAAATCCATGTTAAACACCTCCTTTCATATTGTTTGGGTTGATGAAAATGATACGTTTACCTTTTGTCTTAGCGTACCTTACGCAATTCCATGTCCCACCTTGCTCAACACCATCCCATACTGCAATGAGTACGTCACATTCATCCACCATATACTCATTACGTGCTTGCATACAACGTGGTGTGAAGTATGATTTGGTGACTTGAGTAATGATGTGTGCTTTATTTAATATGTGATGATAGAGTTTGATGCTTTCGTTGTACCATCTCTTTTCGTGGTCAAAGCAGGGAATAGCACACTCAAGCTTAATATCAAGCTGTAAAACAACGAGAGCAAAGATAGTGTCTACTCCAAGTGCCATACCTGAGATGGCGTAATCGCATTCAAGTTCTAGTAAATGAGAACCAAGCACATTGCCTAGCTCTTTGTACTTCGGGTGATTGTAATCATACCCCCATAGTTTACCGGGACGGTGACCTGTTACTGCAACGATCACTTACATTGTCCTCCTTTTTTTCCTCTTCTTCTCTGTATGATTGGATTGTTTCTAAGATTTCATAGAGTTTTGAAATGTTATTTTTAATTTCTTTGATAAGTTCATCTGACTTTTTGTATAAATCAGATTGAGACATTTATTCACCTCCTTTAAATTTAACGTAATTAATGTGATTTAATGGTAATAATGAGTTCCGTTGACGAATATAATGAGTCGCGTTGCTTCACCTTTAGTCATCCAAGTAAAAAATAGGGTTTTGGGGTACATTTCTGCACCCCTGTATTCTTGTTCTTTACCTTGCTCGACCTGATCCTTTACGTGGAGTAGGAGGTAGTTCAACGGTTTCATCCATGTTAGGGTGAAAACTGTACTCTGGAATGTATGGGTCTTCGTCTGGAATAGGTGGGGTAGGAGGTTGTGTTAATGTTTTGCGTGTATCCCATTTGTGCCAACCGAAGGCACTTATACCAAAGAAGTAGTAGTTCTCATCGTTTTTGAAGAAGCGTACATACTTGTTGTTGATGAGAGAATCAAGGGTTGCACTGATCCCTTCGTTGGATACTTCAAGGTTGCGTACTTGTTTGAGATAATCACGAATGTCATAAACACGGGTCATTTTGGTGCGTTCACCTTTGCCTTCGATGATGGCAATCATAGCTTTGAGTACATCGCTACGCATACGGTCAGATACTGGGATATTACCAACCATTTGTCTACCTTGATTGGTGCGGATCATTGGATCAGCTTTAGGTTGTTGCATTCCTGTACCTTGACATGTGAAGCATTTACCGGTTGTACCTCTTGGTGATGTGTAGATACCTGAACCATCGCATTTGATACATACTACCTCGGTTGTTTGTTGTTGGTTAGCATTGATTGTCATTGTTAACACACTCCTTAGTTTTAATTTCGTTGCTTCTTCTTAATTGGGCATATTTAAAAATAGGGGTGTATACCCCTATTGTTGTTAACACTGTTTAATATTTGTTTTGCGGAAATCAAAGGTGAACACTGGTTTTTGCTTAACTTCATTTTCTTGCTTAATGTAATTTATAAGTTCTTCCTTGATGTAATCTAATTCCATATTTAGTTCTTTGATCCGTTGTAGTAAGTAATCAGGCATAATTAACACACACTCCTTATTTGTTTTAGTTTATAGTGAGAGGGGCTTTAACCCCTCATCAACTCAATAAATTATGTTTATAAGGTAACAGGGTGCTGTTACCAATTACATTTGTCGTCTAGGTCAGTAATTTCGTTTTTCTCCCACTCAGCAGGTTCATCAACATAGTCTTGATGATTGTGACATGTTATATCGTTGCACTTATCACATTCACCATTGCATGATAAGCTGAATTGAACACAATAGTCTGCGTGTTCACAATTTGGGCAATCACTGTTACATTTGTTCATCAGTCAATCTCTCCTCTCATTACTTTGTTAAAGATGATAATTTGTCGTTCTAATTCTTGTTTACCCATGTTAACACGTTCCCTTCCGTCGAAGATAAAATAAAATATACCATCCTTGCGTACATCATAATCATTCCATGCAAAATCATTTCCTCCTACTAATTTAGAGTAAATCTTCCCAACTTGAAGGAAAGGATTTGCATAGAATGATTTGATGTAACACTTATGAAAAAGAACACAAACTAATGAATAGAATGTGTACTGTACGTATAGTAGAGTGAACAGCCGATGTATTTTTCCTGATGAGGATGTACTTGTAAATTACATTTAACGTTCGAGCGTAGCGAAGCGAAGCGAAGAACAAGGCGTCCTTAGACGCCTTAACGATGACCTGTACTGTATTAACGTTTATAAACGTTACGTAGATAAGGTATTGTACTAACGTCTTAGACGTTTTGTAGGAACATATTGCTATATGTACTGGTATGAGTGGCTGATGTGTAGGGAATGTGTGCTGTATGCCTACAGCCACGCGGTGTACATGGGTGTGAACGTGTAGTGAACGTGTTATAATACAGTTGATACTGTTATAGTGCACAGTACTTAATGTGTTGCTGAAAGTCTGCTGAAAGCTGGTTGCTATACCTATTAGTACTCAAAACCACACATGTGGGTGTGATGTACTTGTGTTGTATTTGTGTGCTGTTAGTGGTGTAACTTACGTTTTATGTATGTGGTATAAGTTATCAATTAGGTATGCCCCGGGAGGGGCAAAGTGGTAACGTGGAACCTTTCGTTCTTCCTCTTCGATATAATGTTTCTGTCCACAGAGGTGTTTATATATAAACTACGTTGTGTAAAAAAAGTTGTGTGTGAAGGTGCAGAGACATAAAATTCATTGTGTAAATACATTGTGACTACATTGTAAAAATATACTGTGTGTATTTTTTTTAGGATGAAATAATCAGAAAAACGGAAAGAACGTGTTCTCTAGGTACTCTTCCACATCAGCCCGTCAGTTATGTATAGACTACGTAGTACTTTAGTACTTACTCCATTTGAAGGTGGCTAATGTACTATACGTAGTGCTTATAAGCACTTTGTTAAGATTATGTTAAGAAAATATAAGTTTTCTAAAAACTTGTTAAGATTGTGTCAAGACGTATTGACAAGTTCTAAAAGTACAGTTATAATTAGTTAACCCCCGTTTACGAATGAAATGAGTAAACGAAAATTAAGAGCGAAGCGATTTAATTTTGAACACTCTAAGTACGTGTGTAGTAAACCGTTAGGTTTACGTTATGTAGAGGTCATCGTAACTTTGCTAAGGCAAAGTTGTTCTCGCTTCGCTCGAACATTTAACAAATCAATAAAAATAACTATACGTATAAGTTTGTGTGTAGTGGGCGTTTAGCCCACGTTACGTAAGGAGGAAATAGATTGAGTTTTCTTAAAGTAGCTAATCTTATTATATCCAGTGCAACATTATTTATACTTGTCAAAGATAAATTACCTTGTTTAGCCGATATACCTCAGGTACCTCCACCACCTCAAGTACCTCCGCAATCTCAAGTATCCGAAGTACCCGATATTTCTCCTGATGTGGACGTTCCTTCTTTACACCTCTCACGTAACGAACAAGAACGGGTATTTGATGCACGTATTGCACGTTTGAAGAGTGAAGTGTCAAGTAGACAGTCTGCCCCAATCCACACCCCTACAGTTGCCGCTATACTTGATCCTAATGTGTATAACCTCCCTCATGACGTAATTCCAAGTGATCATTTCCCTGATGAGGAGGTGTCGGAATAAAATATGGATAAAACATTACTAAAGTTCTTTGCCGACGTACTGTACCTTAAAGGTCTTCTCTGTTCAGAGGAGATTGGTGCTATATACGAGGTGAGAACTTTTTCTGATTTGGATGTTCTTTTTGAAAGGATGATGCGTGGTGAGTTTAACACCTACAAAAAAGGAGAGTCCTACCACACAATTACTCCCCATACCAAATTCTTTGAAGGAGGATGATTGTGAAGAAGGGGATTTAATCCTTACGTTAGAACCAAAGGTTCAACGATTTATCCATTTGTACACTACAGGTCAATACACTCTAGCAAAGTTAGCTCAATTGCTTGATGTAGGTCATAACACACCCACACGTTGGATGAAGAATCCAGTGGTGAAACAGGTTATTGAGGAAATGCAGTTAGGTACTCATGACATTGTTACAACACAATTAAAAGCCCTTACGCTGAAAGCGGTGAATAAGTTATCCGACTTAACGCAATCTCCCATTGATGGGGTTGCACTTCAAGCAGTTAAAGATATTTTGGATAGAGCAGGACACAAAGCTAAACAAGAAATTAAGATTGATAAAACGGTTCACACATTTGAGGAAAAGATGAGCCGCCTAATTGATGAAACGATACTTGATGGGGAGGTAATTGAATAATGGGATTTGGTTATGCGTTAGATTGGTTAAAAGATGGTATGTCAGTTTATCGTGAAGGTTGGAACGGTAAGGGTATGTGGTTAAAACTTCAAAATCCCGATGCACACTCCAAAATGACGTTACCGTATATTTACATGCGTACTGCTGATGGGAACCTTGTGCCTTGGTTAGCATCACAGACCGATATACTGGCAAGTGATTGGCGTATTAGGTATGCAGACTAACACATAATTAACAATATATACTAATTGTAACCCTCATGTTATAATATACGTGGGGGTGATTTTATGGCAATACCATATGAGCAACGTGTTGGTGAAAAAATTAATAAGCTCAAAATTTTGGAACTTATTGGTAAACGTCATAATGGTCATAGAGTTAAGATAATGTGTTTGGTTGAATGTGAATGTGGTACAAAGTTTGAAACTTTAATTGAAAGTGTTGTTAGTGGTCAAACAACTAGTTGTGGATGTAATCGTAAAAAACACGGTAATTCTGCTCAAAGAAAAATGTATAATAATTATAAAAATGGTGCTAAAAGTAGAGGGTATTCTTTTGAATTAACTCAAGAAGAGTTTGTTTTTATTTCATCGTCTTATTGTCATTATTGTGGTGCCGAACCATCTAATGTTAAAGAAATGTATGGTGATACTTTTGTTATAAATGGTATTGATCGTATGGATAATACAATTGGTTACACAATAGGTAATTCTTTACCTTGTTGTTCTATTTGTAATCGTGCTAAGGGTATTCTTTCTTATGATGATTTTTTAGGTTGGATTGAGGCGATAAAAGAATGGCAAAGTTAACAAAAGAACAACTTTTTTTTTATAAATTAAGAAACGATAGATGTTGGTATATTGAAACTTTTCTTCGTATTAAAAATAAATCGGCTGTTATTGTTCCTTTCAAGTTAAATGTTGCTCAAAAAATTGTTATGAAAATTGTTGAAAGCGATATTAAACAAGGTAAACCCTTGCGTTATATTGTATTAAAGGCTCGTCAAATGGGTTTATCAACATTGTTTGAAGGGTTAATTTTTCAAGATACTGCTAATAACGATAACAAAGCTTCTTTAATTATTGCACATGAAGAATCTGCATCGTCTAACTTATTTCAAATATCGAAATTGTTTTATGAGGAAATGCCTGAACTAATTCGTCCGATGAAAAAGTACTCCAATGGTAAAATCCTTAGCTTTGAGAATCCTGAAAGTGATGAAAACGTTAAACAGAGTAATCCGGGGTTGAGAAGTAAGATTACCATTGCTACAGCCGGTACTGGTGAGGTGGCACGTAGTGCTACCTATCACAATGTACACGCCTCAGAGGTGGCATTCTTTCCCGATGCAAAGACAACCATGTTAGGACTCATGCAATGTGTACCAGATTTACCGAATACGTTGGTGGTGTGGGAAAGTACCGCCAATGGAGTGGGGGACTTTTTTCACGATCAGTGGCAAAAGGCTGTACGCGGTGAAAATGAACTTACGCCGATCTTTCTAGCATGGTTCGTTGACCCAACGTACTCTCGTCCCTTCACATCAGACACAGAACGAGATCAATTTCTATCAGAAATTAATGCTGTATCAAGGGATAGTAGTGGTGTAACAATGCACACCTATGAATATGAGTTAATGAAGGCTAAAAGCCTTACGTTAGAGCAAATGAATTGGCGTAAATACACCATTGCTAACAAGTGTCAAGGTGATGAGATGTTGTTTATGCAGGAATATCCCTCAACACCTGAAGAAGCCTTCATTTCAACAGGACGTCCTAAATTTAGCATTAAATCCCTTAAAAAGTACCAAACGATTAGTAAAAAACCCTTATTTGTGGGGTATTTAGTGGAAAATGATCAAGGAGTCTTCTTTCAAGACGATCCCAAAGGGTATATTGCTATTTGGAAGAAACCTGAAGAGGGAGTTTCTTATTCGATTGGTGCTGACGTGGCAGAAGGTCTTGTACAAGGTGACTATTCTTGTGGTGTGGTTGGTAATAGTGATACGTTTAACGTGGATGCTATGTGGCATGGTAAGATTGATCCTGATTTGTTTGGACTTGAACTGGTTAAACTTGCCAAGTATTACAATCAAGCGTATCTTGGCGTAGAGAATAACAATCATGGTGGCACAACATTAAACACGATTAAGAAGGCTGAATATTGGAACCTCTTTTTTAGTAAGAGTTACGATAAGATTAATGATGTGCAAACCACAAAGGTCGGTTGGACAACCTCTCCACGAACAAAACCGTTTATGATTGATAAATTAGCCGAGTTCCTTCGAGAGTGTTATTTAGGGATTTATTCTGATGTGATTATCTCTGAGGCCTTCACTTATATTATTGAGGATAATGGTAAAACAAATGCCCAAGGTGGCTGTAATGACGATACTATCATGGCACTTGCCATTATGTTACAATTATTATTGGAAGGAAAAGGAGAAGATTACACACCGGAAGTTCCCATTGAACAAAGAGAAAGTAAGCCTAGAGATATACTTGATCCTTTGTTTGAAAGTGAAGAAGTACACGAAGTAGCAGAATAGGAGGTGTTAACTTGTATGATTTGATCGACAACGATGCTGATGAAGTAACACTGGCAAGTGATTGGAACTTTAAGTTTAAAGATGCTATGGTTCACAAAGCACCTTATACCAGAAAATGGTTAATGTATATGGATGCTTATATGGGTGATTACTTTAAGAATGCTGCGTTACCGGATTATAAATCGGATTTGGTTAGTAATTACATTTTCTCCGTTGTGGAAACGATACGACCCATTATGTTAGACAATAACCCGAAATTTCTTTCAATGCCTAGGCAACCAGAAGGTATGAAGTTTGCTAACGATCAACAAGAAGCCTTTATGTATGAATGGGATCGAGAGGATATGTCTGCCAAACTATATAAGGAATTGGTTAATACACTAGTGTTAGGGACAAGTGTATGGTTTATTCCTTGGGATAGTGATGAAAAACAAATCAAAGGAATACCTGTCAACATCTATAACATTTTCCCTGATCCACTAGCAACCAGTTTTGATGATGCTGAATATATTATTTATGCCTCATATCGTAATGTGAACAAACTTAAGAAAATGTTTCCTACTAAGGCAAAAAAGTTAACTGGTGGTCAAATTAATTATACGGAATTGGTACAGGATAATTCACGGAATGCTCGGATTGATAATCAAGTGTTGGTACTTGAAGTATGGACAAGGGACTATGATACCTATGAAGAAGTGTCTGAAAAGGAAAAGACGGTTAAGCTTAAATACCCTCATGGTCGTGTGATTACACTTTGTCCTGAACTTGGTACTGTTCTTTCAGATAAGGCCAATCCTTATAATGATGGTGAATTTCCCTTTGAAATGATTAAGGATTATGATTTGCCGGGTAAGTTTTGGGGTGAAGGGGAAGTTGCACAATTATTGTCTCCACAGAAGTATTTAAACCAGATGAACAATGCAATCTTAGATAATGCCAAGTCAACGGCGAATATGCCATGGATCATTGATAAGAACTCCGGTGTAAAGATTGGAGGAATTACAGCAAGGCCGGGACTTGTTATTCGCAAGAACCCGGGTAGTGAGGTAAAAAGAGATCAACCACCTAGTATGCCTAACTATGTTATTAATGCTGTAGAAACGTACAAGGCAGATATAGAACAAATCAGTGGCGTTTATTCTTCGTTGAAAGGTGAAAACTCAACCGGTGTTTACACCGCTCAAGGAATCTTAGCACTTAAGGAAAGTGGTCAAGTTCGTATTCGTCTTAAAGTAAAATTGATGGAAGACAGTCTTGGTAAGATTGCTATGAAGTGGAATTCACGTATGAAACAGTTTTGGAAAGAGGATCGTTGGATTATGATTACTCGTCAAGACGGTTCGTATGATATGAAGAATTTCACAAAGAATGTTTTAAAATATGACTATGATACAAAGGTATCGTCTGGATCAACGATGCCTGTAAATAGGGGTGCAATGCTTGACCTTATGATACGTTTGGCACAAACTCAAATGCCGGATGGTCAACCTTTGGTTGATAGGGAAGCGGTAGTTGAATATTTACCTGAAGAGATTAAAGGAGCACTCCTACGTCGGATGGGTGATAAACAACAAATTGTTGAACAACAATTGCAAGAAATGCAACAAGCGTTAGAACAATTGGGTCAACAGTTACAGCAGTTTGCGAAACAAGATCAGCAAGATGATAAGGCCACACTAAGTACTCTTGATCAACTCACATCAGCTATTGAGTCGATAAATGCAAAAATTATACAATTGCAAGAAGAGTATGATACGATGCAACAAGAGAAGAAAAAAATGGAAGAAACAGAGAAGATTAAAACAATGTCTTACAATCAAGGGTATACGGATTCTGAAAAATTGTACGATCCTTCTCAACAAAGTAATCCGATGATGGGACAAGAAAAAACTCAAGTGGGTGGACTTGATTCATTACCGGATGATTTGTTAAAGGGGATTAACGGTATGAATGATGAAGAGTTTAAACTTTTGATGAGTCAAAACCCACAGTTAATGGATTTGATTAAGTAAATTAAAATTGGAACAAAGTTACTGCAAGGTAACATTCCAGAGGAGAGTGTTGAATTGAATATTACTCAATATCGTGAATTAGTGGCACAGGAAGCCCTACAAGCTGCTAATCCTGCTGTAGAAGTTAAACCTGAAGTGATTGCACCAGTAGTAACGGAAGAACCCATTAAAACCCCTCCTGTGGCTCCTGAGAAGATTACAGTTGATGGTGAAGAGTTTACCATTGAAGAGTTAAAGAATGGTTATCTTCGCCAAAAGGATTATACTCAGAAAACCCAAGAGGTTGCAAGACAACGTGAAGAGAGTAAAGAAGCGATTGCTTTTTATGAGCATTTGAAACAAAACCCTCAGTTGGCAGAACAAATCAAACAAGTGGCACCGGTTCCAACTCAGCTTGATCCAGCAATGGCTAGAGTTGCTGACCTTGAAGCAAAGTTGTACGACATGAAGTTGGAACGAGATATTGAGGTATTGCAAAATAAATACCCTGACTTTGAAATTCGTGAAGTCATTAAAATGGCTCAAGAGAAACAGATTGTCAATTTGGAAGATGCCTATCATTTGATTAAGTCAAGCAAACCAGTAACACCTGTTGATACAGAGGCACTTAAACGAAGCATAAGGCAAGAAATCTTAGCTGAGTTAAAACAGGAAGGTATTAGCACTCAAACACTTATTTCTTCAAATGATGGAACAGCACATATTCCTGATAACAAACCAAGTATTTCTCCTGATGAGCAAAAGGTTGCTCGTATGATGGGATTAACTGAAGCAGTCTACGTCAAGTGGCGTGATGCTTCAACTAGAAAGTGATAGAAAAGAGGGTGATACGTATGGATTTTATATTTGATCTTCAACGGTTTGCTGTCCCTGTACAACCAACTGTTGATAATGCGTTTAACTACACTACGGATGATGTAAAAAACAAGACCAATTTTGGTATGTTGCTTGAACCCGGTCTTCGTAAGATTTTCTTTGAAACGTATGATGAATTGCCGGAACAGTTTGCCAAGGTTTACAATGTGGCTGATTCTACAAAAGCTATGGAACACGATTGGGGCATGGGTGCCTTTGGTGATTGGGATAAGCGTGGAAGTCAGTTTGATGTGGTTTCCTACAAGAAACTGTCTCCCGGTTTGAAACGTGACTATATTCACGAAGCATTTACCCAAGGATTCATGATTACTCGGGAAATGTACGATGATGAACAATACCGTCAAATGGAGAAAATGCCAAAAGCAATGGCACGATCTGGTCGTGCTAAGGTAGAGAAAGATGCTATGGTTCCCTTGCTTACTGGCTTTGTTACAGACATTTACGATGGTAAGAAGTTGTTTGCTGCGGATCATCCATTACTTGATAACGCTGCTAAGGTTGGTAAGAACTTGGCAACGGGTGCCTTGACGGATGTAAATCTTAAGAAGGCTTTGCAACTAATGAGAGAGACATTGGATGAAGCAGGGAACTTGGTTCAGTTCAAAGCAACTCGCCTTATCATCCCTCCGGCTCTTGAGGATACAGCCATTCGTATCTTGAAAACCGTACAAGTTCCGGGTGGAAACCTGAATGATACAAACACCTTCCTTAACTCCTATGGGATTGAAATTGTTGTCTTGGATTACCTTGGTCTTGCATCGGGTGGATCGGATACTGCATGGTTCTTACAGGATGCTTCTAGACATGAACTTAACTTCTTCTGGCGTGTACGTCCTGAGTTCAAATGGGAAGAAACTTTCGATGACTTCATGAGTAAATATCGTGGTTATATGCGTTACAGCATGGGAGTATCGGATTGGCGTGGACTCATGGGTAGCACAGGAATTGGCTAATTCAGCTAACTAAATAGGAGGTGGTTTATATGGCAGATCGTTTTGTAGCTATGGAGAAGTTTGCTAAAGTTGCAAGTGCGGCTGAGGGTACAGCAAATGCTGTTGTGTTTTCTTGTCCACTTTATGCTCCTGTAGGGATGATTCCCACAGTGCTTAAAGTGACATCAGGTGCTTTGTATGTAACAGGGGTTACGTGTTTGTACGATGCAACAGCTAAGACAATTACAGTAGCCGGTACTGATATTACAGAAGGTGATAAAGTATCCGTTCTAGCGTTTGCGTAAATTAAATAAATAAGGGGGTGGTGAAAAATCCACCCCTTTTTGTTTGGATAGGAGTGATAAAAATGGCAAATAGAACAACAGATATAAATGGTCATCCGATTAAGTTAGTTGATTTGGGTGATGGTACCTTTGGTATTGCAACATCTGAAGTTGCCATGGAAGGGTTTGGTGCAACGGTTGCAACAAGACCTGCCGCAACAACGGTACCGATTGGGTTTGCTTGGATGAGTGTAGCGACACAAGAAGTGTGGCAAAGTGATGGAACGAATTGGGTGGTGGTATAATGGGTATTATTGATTTAAAGTTTGCAAAGAAATACATTGATTCAAAAGTTAGTTCGTTTATTGATCCTTCAGCTATTGATGTTGCTAGAGCTGGATTAGTTCGTTCACAACGTCATTCTGGGGTTATCGATTATAAACCTATTGTCACAGGATCAACAACGAATTTGAATAGTATTACCATTCCTGAAACAACGTATTCTGTGAATGGGTATGAAATTACTATGCCTTTGACGGTTATTACATTACCTATTGCTCCTGCAAATGTTGGAGAGAAGTGGGAAGATTTTGTTCTTTTTGAATCATGGTTTCCTTCAACCGGAAATGGATATGCGATAAGTGGTCGATACAGAACGGTATCAAATGTTAACTTTACTACCTATCCTGATGGTGTAAATGATACGGTTAATGTAAAAGCATGGGGTGGTAATGTTGCCAATACTGCATTGACGTATGCAATGGGTAGTGTTGATAAAGGAGTTTATGTTTCTGGAAGTGGGAGTGCAGGAGATAAAGCTACTCTCTTAACCTATGATGGCTACTCCTACGCAATTCCATTATTTAGGGTTAAAAGACGGAATTCATCGGGTTTCAGTCCTGCTAATCCGAATGGGGGTAGGAATTATTTTTCACTTACACCTACAGCACAATCTCCTAATCCTGTAAATAGGAATAGCGTAACAACAATCACCGTAAGTTCTGGTGCCTCTACACTTCAAATAGGAGACATAGTTACACTGGCTAACTACACATATCTTACACTCAAAGTAGAAAGCATTGTGTCAGACACGCAATTTACTGCAACTTATTTAGGCATTGATTCCACATGTGTTGTATTGGGTAATCAAATTATCAAATCTAGTTTGTTAAATATGCACCCCCAATCCCTCTACTCCAACGTCATCGACCAAAGAGACATCACAGACTTGAGACACGAAACAAAAGCTCAATATAATTATGATTACATCCTCAAAAAAGCAGATGATCAATTCAAGCGTGGAGAACTTTCGCCTAAGAAAATGCTGACTGAGCATCATGGTATACCTAAGACAGAGATAGATGGGAACACTGTGTTTTATGCTAGTTTGGATGGGACGTTAGTACCCGAATTTCCTTTAGGCAGTAGTGCTATGAATCTTGGTACAGGGTCATTTAAACCTATGCCTACTGGGAGTGGGTATAAGTTTAATGGGGATAGTGCCTTACTTCTAGACGTTAGTGGAATAAGCGTGAATGATGGTTCGATTGGGTTTGAAGTGAACACGGTAGATTTAAAAAATGAAACTGCAAGTTTTCCTATAGCAGTTTCAATTAGAGATTCAAGCGATACGCAAGTGTTTTCTGTAATCTATGGAAAATCTGTTAATGTCTTATATTTGGAAGAGAAGTATACTGATAGCACAACGGTTTCTACCCCTAGTAATTATACTTTGTCAAATATGCCCTATCTTAATATTTGTGCATCATGGGATAGCATTAATTTATATTTACGTGTAAACGGTAATTTAATAGGTACTGTTGCAAGAAAATCGAATACTCTATGGAAAATTCCCGCCAAGGTACGCTTTGGTTCCTCAAATCTTAAATCTACCCTCTCAAACATCTCAATCTCCAACATCGACCGTGGCTCACTATTCCCCAATCTCCCTCCCGACTTCATCTCAGGTGACGCTATCATAATGCCAGCATACACCGACCAAAGACGCATTTTATCGGAAGCTCAAATGAGTCAAACAGTCAATTCTATTGTAAAATCGACAAATTTGTTAAATAGTCATGGAATTAATCGTGTAGTAATTGGTACTCCTAATACTTGGAGTGCTAGTGATACTATTACTGTAACAGGTATGGCAGGAGAATTGATTTCTGGAGTGTTTGATGAGGGTACTGCTTTGGCTAAGGTCACTTATATTAGTGGTGAAGGAACAACGAGTCTCTCATATAAAGCAGAGAGCGTATCTGGAATCTCTGTAGGTGACATTGTAGTCCCTGTATATGGTGATACTTGGGCTCCATCAAGTGCCGTTTTTACAATCACTAGTGTTGATACGGCAACTAAAATAATTAACGTTACATCAAGTGTAACCATTATTGTAGGCTACGGTATAAGAATCGCTTATCTAGTTGAAACAACAACTGCATCCTCAGTCCCATTGGCCTACCACATGGTAGCAGGAGTCAAAACAGCAGTAGTAGGAACATGGGCAACACTTGGAACAAATGTAGCAACATTTACATTAGGAACAAATGCAGGACTTGTAGCACAGGATATTCAGATTGATTATTCCTTGATTATGCCAGCAGGTCAACCTGCATTTAGTGTGCCTACTACGACTACTTTAATGGGTGAAGCAGGGTTTAGATTACCTTATGCTAATCAGACTATTGTGAGTGATTATGCTAGTAAGATTAGTGGTAGGACTTGGGAGAATCCTAATATTGCTAAGACATTAAGTGGGATTGTAGCAAATAATCCTGCTCCTAGTGCATTTTTGACTGAGTTAGATGATGTTGAATATCCTAAAATTTATACTCAGAATGGTGTAGTGACTACATTTAGTACAAGTATAAATGGTGAGCAAGCATGTGTGTTATTGGGTTTTGATGCAATTAAATGGGCAGAAAGGAAACTTGGTTGTAAGATTCCTGCTGTTGGAGTGACAAGTAAGGTTGCTTGGATTAAGAATAACTTGAGTGCATTAACAGGAAATGTCTGGTGTAGTGGTAGTTCAACTGCTGGAAATATTGCTGCATTGAAAACTTGGAATGTTACTAATACTGCTTATTCTACAGGTAGTTACTCAAATTCTAATGCGTCTATTGCTAAAGTGTCATTTGCTTTAGGTTCTGGTTATGCAAGTTATATTACTGCTGAAGGTTATGTTTTCTTTGTGGTTTATTCGGGTACATCAAATGGCGACATACCATCCACCATCAACGTAGACTATGCTTCACTAGACATCAAATTCGCCGATAAAATCGTGAATTCATTTGGTTTAGCAACAGGTCAAACCGTTGATATTAGGGATGATTTTGCAGGGAAGATAGTAGGGAGTATTGTTGAGTGTCCTAATACTATTAGTATATCTGTAAATACATCTTTAATTACTCCTTCTGATACAGTGGGCGTAGTTGAGGTATCAAATTGGGGTACGACTTACGATCAATTAACCTCTTTAAATAACACACTATGCACAGTTGCTAATAATGTTAATTTAGCTATTGCCCAAATGCGCTTTAAATTTAATCTAATCCGCATAGTAGAAGATAAAATGGGAACTATTCCTGCAATTGATAAGGTTCAGTGGTTGAAGGATAATTTGACAAGTATTACTTGTAATTGGTGGGGATATGGAAGTTCACCGACTGGGAACAAGGCGACATTAGCTGGTTGGTATCAGGGTGCTTGGAGTTCCACATCGTCTACCTACCATACTAATTCTAGCGTGACTAAAGTGCTTAGAAAATTCGACGAAGTTGCGAGTGGATCAATTAATTTAATTGGAACTACTAACGACGGTTTCGTTCATTTTCTTTCTTATGCAGAACCCAGTGACGGAGTAACAGCATCAACCATCTACACGGACTATTGCAACATTGAATTAACACTTAAAAAGCCAACTGGATATGATGTTTTATCTCCAAGTAATCCTAGAAGAGATTCAGGATTGAGTAATATTTTGCTTGTAAGAAAAGAGACTAAAGAAGTTCAGTCCTTGTTCCCCTACTCCAATGAGTTTATGCTGACTACGTACAGTGATTATCTTGAAGCTCCTACGCCTATAAGTGCGAATACCGATGTAACAATACTTGCTGAAGCAGATGACTTTACTTTAACTGACATTGGTTCTGCTGTTGGTAACAAAATAGGTACTCATCAATGGGGAAATATTGCAAGTAAAACCTTAAACGACAATGATAACATGTCTGGTGAGTTTGGTTATTCGGTTGTTAAATTTGCACCAGATTCTAAAGGTATTAACATTGGGAGTAAAGTCACTGTTAATGCTACAGGGTTTGCAAATAACTATTGGAAACAGTTTGCATTAAACACAGTAAGTAAACCAATGGTTGGTATTGCAAGGTATCTAGTATTGGTTAATGGTGAATTAAAACTGTTTGTGTTTAGTAAATACTCTGCTACTGGTGGATTCACAACAGATGGTACAGGTATTGGCATTCTTATCAATCTACAAGGTAAACCACTCAGTAAAGAATCAGAGGGTATTGTTAGAAGTGGTGTTAATACACCGACAGCATGGAAGTCTGGTGAGTTGATTCCTACAGGTTATGTTGATAAGGCAACTGGTAAACTCATCACCACCAATAACAGTATCTAATCTAAGCCACAGGAAGGGGGTTTTAAGCCCTCTTCCATTTAAGGAGGGGTATTATGTACAACATTGTATTTAACAGGCTTACAAGGCAAGTGTGTGGCTATGATAGGCAACCTATGCCGTTTGAATTGGAGTTGTTGATTCCTTACCCAATCAGTCTTTCCAAAACAGTTGAAGAAATTACTGGAATGGTAATTCAAAAGGTTAATGAAAATGGTGAATTGCTTTATCTTAATGGAGAGGTTGAAACCACTGAAGCACGAGTGGCAACAGAGTTTGAAACTGTGATTAACACCTACCGAATTGCCACAGATGAAGTTACTCTTGAAACGGTGGTTGATGAGTTGGGTGTTACTACAGAAGTTGAAGTACCGATTTATGAGGAAATCTCCACATCAGTAGAAATGCCTATTTCCTTTGATGAACATGAACCTATTATGATTGATGAGGTTGTGAGCAAAACTTATACCTTTGATCAAAACCCTTATATCTTTGTGGTGGATGAAGTAATTGAGGCTATAGCCGCTACTGTTCCTGTGAAGACAGAATTTGAATTAGCCGTTGATCGAGTCAGTGCTACAGAAGATGCTATTATGACATTGATGGATATGAACTTACTGTAAGGGGGTTATGCTGTGTATAATTTCATTTTAAAAATGTTTCTCATTGGTAAAATTGATGATGTTAAAGTCCAATCTTATTGTCCTACGTATATTACGCAAGATGATGTTGATGCTATTTTGGCAACCAAAGGAGGTTAATTATGAGACGATTAGATTTAATTTTACGTGTTCGATCTTATACACGTGATTTTTCTAATTCTATTTTTCGTGAAGCAGATATTGTTGATTATCTTAATGAAGGGATTGATCGGTTTAAACAGATTGTTCCTGAGTTAAAGAATCTAACGTATTTGCTTACAAGCACACAGGTTCCTGAATTGATACCAAGTGAATATCATCACTTGCTTTCGTTGTTTGCCGCTTCTCGATGCTTTGCACAAGATGAAGGTCATTATCGGGCAACAACGCTAATGAATGAGTTTGAAGTTAAGTTGCAAGAGTTCTTATCAAGAATTGAAAGTGGTCACATCAAGATACTGGATGCTAGTACTGGATTACCTATTGTTCTTGATGAGGAATTGGATTATGTTAAGTTGGATTCGTATTGGGGTACTGAGATTGTTGATCTTGATGATGGTGTGGAGGGAGTTGAGTAAGTATGGTTTATATTCAGAAATCAACCCCTCCTCAAAATAAACTCATGACGTTTTCAATGGCTAATTTTGTTGGTGGTCTTAACAATCGTTCTGAACAACTTGAAGCCAATGAGACGTCAAATTGTTTAAACATGATGTTTACCGATGATACGGTTATGGAAAATCGGTATGGACAAAAGTATTATGATGAGTTAGTACTTGATGATGACATTGTGTTTATTGATGAGTTTAAGCCTTATGCTGATGACAATGTTCTTATACGTGCTACGGTGGGTAAACTTTATATAGAGGAAAATATTCTTACAACGATTAGTGGTAAGCCTTGTGGTGTTAATCATTCTGGTAGGTACTTCTTTGTTGATGGGGAAAAGTTGTATGTCTATGGTAAGTTTGCACAAGTTACTTCAACGTATGCTAAAGTGATTGGTGTGGCGATTAATGATTATGTTTTACTTGAAGTAGTAAGTCCTACGGTTGGGCATCCTCGTCTTGATACAAGTCATGTACAAGGTGTCTTGAATGTTGATTACACTGACTTTAAAGTGTTTTATGAACCTTGTGAGAATGAGTTTGTCGATACGTACAGTGGTGCTAATGTCGTTCCTCTTGGAGTTAGTTATATCATATCTCATAATGGTCGATTGTTTGTTTCAGGGGACGATAAGGATGATGACAATATTTTTATAACAGATGTTCAGAACCCTTTTTATTACCCGGTAGCTTTGCCTCTTCAATTACCGCCAAATTCTGATATGATTGTTGGTATGTGTGTCTATGATAACTCAGTGATTGTTGGTCGGAATAACGATTTGTACGTTGTGTTTGGTTCTACTAATCGACTAGATATGGGGGTTGATGTGTTTCAACTGCACCGTATTAATTCTCATACTGGATTTGCTAATCAGGATTCTGTTAAAGTGGCTCATAATTACCTCTTCTTTATGGGTAATGATGGAAACGCTTACAGTCTTTCAAGTGCTAAAAATGATACAAAGATTCTCTCAACGACTATTTTGACTAAAGATGTTGATATTACAAAGGAACCCTTGAATCTTTTAATTACAGATATTAACACATCAACTAGTATCTTCTTTAAAGATGAATGGTATGTAAGTATCAAAGATAAGGTCTTGGTTTATTCTTATCTTCTCAAGAAGTGGACGTTTTATAATAAAATTGATGCAACATCCTTTTATGTTCTTAATCGTGAAATTATTTGGGGTAAGCCCGATGGAAGAATTGCTATGTTTGATAAGGAAGTTTTCTTAGATTTTGGATTACCGTATCAATCTCTTTGGTATTCTAAACGATTTGATATGGATAATGCCAATAATTTCAAACAGTTCAAAGAGTTCTTTTTAGTGGCTAAAACATTTGAACTATATCCATCGGATATTAATGTGTTGTTTGAGATTGATTATTCTGATGTGAAAGATCGAGTTACAATATCGAATCAAATTTCTGTTTACGGTCGAACCAAATGGGGTGATCGTTATATCAATCGTACTATATCTGAGAGTTTACCTTTTATAATTGGTCGAAGAGGTCGTACAATACGTTTTAAGCTTTCTTGTGGTCATTTTAAAGATGGTGAGGTTGCTAGTTATCCTGATTTGTTAATCTATGAAGGTAAAAAAGACGGATTGTTAATTTACGTTCTTGATGAAAGTGCTTACTATTTATTTATGGATAATGATTGGTCGTTAATTCCCATTGCTGAATTGAATCAACGTATGAAAATTTATCAAGTTAATGGGGATTATGAATTACGTGGAAAGAGGTGATGATTATGGCAATGGATTATTTAGTTGTATCGTATCCTAACTTTGTTTTGGGACAGATTATTGATCCTGAAGAAGCAAATCAAAACAATACAGATATTACAAGTAAAGTCAATGAAGTTGTTGATGGTGTTAATATAAATTATAGTGCTATTGCTAATCATAAGATAAGTACCGATCATAACACCTTGTATTACACTAAAACAGAAATTGACAGCAATCTATTAGTGTTTAGTACTAATGAAAATACAAGGGTTCAAAATGAATTACTCAGAGTACAACAAGAAGCACATCGTCAATTAACGTATACTGATTTTAACGTTGCTGAGACAACAAGGATTAACAACGAAATTATAAGACAAGCAACGTATTCTGAATTTAACGATGATGAGTTGATTCGAATTGATAATGAGGTTGCTCGTCTTGCTTCTGAGGATGCTCGTCTTGCCTCTGAAGAGATTCGTTTAAACAGTGAAGCGTTGAGGGTTTTAGCAGAAGAGAATAGGGTTTTACAGGAGGCATTAAGAATTGCCGCACTTAATGTAACAACAGCTAATGTCAATTACTATATTGACGCTGTGCTTGGTAATGATGCTAATCTTGGTACAAGTGCTGGTGCTGGTGGTGCATTTAAAACAATTGGCAAAGCACTTTCTTTAATACCTCAAATTGTAAATCATTCAATTAATATTTGGGTTGCCGCAGGAGATTATTCAAGTGAACTTTTTATAACCGTTAAGGGTAAAATTGGGTCTGGTATAATTAGTTTTTGGGGTGACGATAATGCCATTTATAAATACATCTCACTATCTAATAATTCTATTACGATTGTATTTGATAGTGGTCGGTTAAGTGGTATTACTGGTGCAATTATAGAGGTTGCTAATTGTAAAAAAGTTGCTCTTAGATATTTGAACTTTATTGGTGCATCAGGGATTGGACATGGGATTGTATGTGATAATAGCACAGTGTACTCTTATGCTTGTGCCATATCTAATAGACTTGGCAATGCTATATGGTGTAGTTATGGTCTTGTTATTAGTGATAATAATGGTGGTACAAGTAATAACGTATGTCTTTCCGCAGGTAGTGGTGGTACTATTGTTAAAATTGGAACACAACCTACTGGAACAACAGCTGAAAGTGTTTATTATGGTGGTCAAATTCGAGCTTAAGTCAATAGTTTAAATTAGATAATTATGGTATAATTCATAGGAGAAGGTTAACGCTTTCTCCTTGTTTTAATATAAGGTGGTGATTTTATTGGCAGATACAAATGTTTACACTTCTTCTATGAAGAAAGCTATGGAGAGTGCTGGAACTTGGTCTTCAGATAATGATAAGGCTTATAACAATTATCATAAGGTTTCAACTCCTGTTGTTGCACCAGTTGTCAAATCAACTGTTTTATCTGAGCCTTCTTTTGATTATAATGCTGTGTTTACTCAAATGCAGAATGATTTTTCTAAACAGTTATCTGATTTGCAATTGCAATGGAAGACGCAATCCGATGCACAACAAGCACAAGTTAATCAGGCTAACGCTTATCAAGCAAGTTATTTGAACAATAATAAAGGAGTTCTTGGAGGTACAGCTCAAGACAGTTCATCAGGTATTGGTTTGAACACATCTCAATATCAAGCAGGTGTTGGTAATTACAATCCTGTTAAGAATGTACGTAATGATGCTACGATTAAGTCAAGTGCCATTAGTCGGTACTTGAAAAACAATCCGGATATGTGGAGTCAAAAATTGTAGGAGGTGGTTTTGTTGGCAGAGTATGTTACGACTGAGGCTTGTGCAAGAACACGTGAATCGTTTAGTAAAGAGTTTGGTAATATTGGCTCTGAATTGTGTTCTCATGATGAGGATTTAACGGATATTAAAATTGCCATAACCAAATTAACACTTATTCAAGAGGTGTTGCATGATAATCAAAAAACAGTTATTCAGTTTTGGCAGAGTGAAACAGGTAAGCGTTTGATTTGGGGAGTCTTTATGTTGGTTGCTGTTATTACATTTGTTGCTTTAGGTAAAGACCTTGATATAGTTAGTGCATTTTTTGGTAAATAAGGAGGTGTTTGTTTTGGATTTAAGAGTACGTCCGATTAAATATTTGATCATTCATCACACAGCTGGTAATGAGGCAAACACTCAAGTGATACGTAATTATCATGTCAATGTTAATGGTTGGGGTGATATTGGATATCATGGTGTGGTTGAACGAAGTGGTGTCATTGGGGTAGGTCGTGATGTTAAATATATTGGTGCTCATAGTTTAGGTAGAGCACCGGGTGAGACATTAAATATGAATCACCTTGGTTATGGGTTAAGTTGTATTGGTAATTTTGAAACAGGGATTATGAGTCCTATTCAATTTGATGCTTTGGTTAAAGAGGCTTGTCGTATTTGTAAATTATATAATATTCCGTTTGAAAACATTCGTCGGCATAGTGATGATGATTCTACATCGTGTCCCGGCAAACTATTTCCTTGGATGAATTTTCTTACTGAAGTTAACAAAGTGATGAAAGCAGTTGTTTCTTCTGATGTGGATGTTTACCTTTCAGTACGTGTTCGCACATCAAAGAAAAATATGGTTATTAAACAGATTATTGATATGGGGTATGCATGTAAGGAATTATCCCTAGCTTAAAGGAGGATGAATTATGAAGAAATGGTATTTAAGTAAAACACTGTATGCGAATGTGTTATCTATGATTGGTGTGGTTGTTTATAACGCCTTAGGTCAGGACTATCTCACTGTAGAGGCTCAGGTAGGTCTTCTAGCCGTTATAAACGTTGTGTTGAGGGTTATTACCAAAGAAGAGATTACGTGGTAAGGGAGGTGCTTTAAATGGCTAACAAACCAACTGTCATTGTTACGCAAGGGTCTGTTGATGAACAAGCCCTGCGTAAACAATATGGAGATACCATTGATTATAAATATGGTAACAATCAGTTTGTCGGTGCTGATCGTGCGGCAACTAATACTATGTACGCTCAGTATCTCGGTAATCTTGGTGTTGGTAGGCAAAACACTGATGTTGATTTGAACTCACTTACTTCACAGCCTGTTCAACAACAAGTCGTGTCACAACCTTCACGGTATGATTCAACTCAAGCTACGGCTGATATTCAATCAAGTCTACGTCAAAATTCAGATTCTTATATGACCAATCAAAAGGCTCAACTTGATGCCGCTCTTTCTACTCAGATTAAGATGCTTCAATCAGCGTATGAAAAAGCCATATCTGATGGTCAGATTAGTGTACGTGATGCTCAAGATAACTTTGTTAAACAAAAAGCAAGTCTTGAACAACAAGCTTATGTTAATGCAGAGAGGACAGCGTTAATCTCACAAGATATGGGGATTCAAAACTCTCAACAATCGCTTGGGTTGATACAAGGGGATCAGGCTCGAAGTGCAACTCTTAAGAATGCGAATATGACAGAACGAGATAAGGCCATTTTTGATATTCAAACTCGACTTAAATCATTAGGAACTCAAACAGCACTTTCTGTAACCGATGCTCAAGCACAACATGACTATGGATTAGTTGCCGCTCAAGCTACAGCTGATCAACAATATGCTCAAGGTATGCTTGGTATTCAAAGTGATGCACTGAATGCCAATCGTAATCAACAATTTGCCCTTGATAACATGAGTACAGCCAATGATTATCAACTTGGACAATTGGCAACGAATCAAGTGTATCAACAAGAGAATATGAAAACAGCACAAGAGTTTGCTGTAGAAAATATGTATACAGGTCATAAGCTTGATTTGGAGAAACTTGATGTACAGTTTGAACGAGATGTTAAAATGGCAGAGATTCAATTTGGTTATTCTTCATCCCTTCAAGGAAGTGCTCATGCGAATGCAATGGCTCAAGCTAAGGCAAATATGAGAGATGCTGTAGCTGAAGAACAAGCAAAGTATGATTTGTTTAATAGTCGTCTTGTGAAACAAGGTATGGTTGATGATAATGGTAAGCCGTTAACCGTTGAAGCAGAAATCTACCAACAACAAGCGAAACAAGCAATGGATAAATCAGTTTCTGAAATTTATACTAAGAGTATTGCTGAAATAACTGTTGAGAAAATGAAGAAGACACTCATTGAACCCACAAAAAGTTTCTTTGATTGGTCTGGAACTGTTTATGACAAAGAGATGGAAGCATATAATGCTGAAAAGAAAGCACAAGATGCTTGGCTTAAAAAGTATGGACAATAAATGAGGTGATGATTTGGCTTGGAAACCATTGACGTATAAAGCTTATATAGGTAGCAATAGTTATTCAAATCTGTACAATAACCCATTGTCTTATGGTGAACAAACGTTATCACCTGAGTTACTTGCTATTCTTCGTAGGAATGATAATCCCGATGATGATCGGTATTTGGATAAAGGCAAACGGACTACTTGGAATCGAGCTATGTCTGTGTTGATGGGAGGTGCTTACACATCAGCAGGATTTGTTAAGGGGGCTATTGATCCGAATAAGGGAGCACTTGAAGGAGCATGGGAGGGTGTTAAGGCAGGTAACCCCTTTGGTGGTGGATACAGTCGTGGTGAGACGACGTATAGTGATGTTCTTGAAGAGTTGGGTTGGAAACCAACTACCCTTGCAGGGAAGGTAGTAAGAGGAACTCTTGGTTTTGTAGCGGATGTAGCACTTGATCCCACCACATATGCAACTGGTGGATTGAGTGCTATTGTTAGAGGTACAGGTAAAGCAAGTGCTGCACTTCATGGTACTGAGTCAATTGTTAAACTTGGTGAAAGTGTTGGGGTTAAGACAACTGGTAAGGTTGAAGATATTGCAACGATTGGTTCTGCCTTAAAGGATAAGTTGATTCAGGAGAGTGTTGATCAAGGATACCACATTACACAAGCCACAGCAGAGGCTACAAGGCGTTCAAATAAGATCATGGATGATTTGTATACTTCAAGTCGAGGTATGACCTTAGAGAAGGCTGTAGACGTTGTGAGGGGTACTGGGTTAGCTAAGACACCTGAGGAAGTGATTAAGGATGCTCATGCCTTAATGAAGAATTACAATAAAACATTAGGGTTACGCACCAATGTTGGTCACACGTTAAGTTTAGCAAATGCACCTCTTGGTAAGAAAGTCTTTGGTAAGTTAGCAGATCACGAATTAACCATTACAAGTGTTGAGACGTTGAACAAGATTGGTGATGCAACCCTTGCACCGGCTTATGCTAAGTTACGTAATTACATTTATGGGTCTAAGTTTGGTGAGTTGTTCTCCCCCGGTAGTAAACTTTATAAGGCAAGTAGAGTTAATCCTGAAGCGGTGTATCACGTGTTCAAACAAGAAGATATGGCACGTGGTCTTGGGATGGATCGGATTAAGTCGATTGCTTTTGTTAACGAGAAAATGAAAGAGCTAGGTGATTTGGGGTTAACTCCTGCTGAAGCTAAGGAAGTGGTTGAGTTAATGCAGAACAAGACTGTGTATAGTAAGGTTGCACAGTCCTTTGATTTTCTCAAGAGTCAAGAAGCAGGGTTCATCAAAGAGACATTACATGCTAGTCAAGTTCAAAAGAAGCAAGAGATTAACGAGTTACTTCAACAAAAGAAAGATCTTGAACATTCCAGGTACATCAAAGAAGATGATGTTATAGGGTATCAACTCAACACTCATAAGGACATTCTTTCAGATATGAAACGAGAGTATGTTCAAAAGTTACTTGATTTTGATGTGTCTCGTTTAACCGATGAAAAAGATATTGAAGCAGTTTTAAAACTGTATGAAGATCATCTGGCAAGTACTGATGAGGTGGTACGTTACACTCAAGAGGCATTGACAAGTCTTGAAAAGAGTCACAAGGATAATCTCAAAGCTCTTGAAGTGGAGTTTAAATCAAAGATTAATCCTCTTAAATCTGAGGTTAACGCTCATCAGAAAAAAATTATTGAATTACAAGATGCTGTTAAGCAGGATGTCTTACGTAAAGAAGAGGCTGAACGATTAGCGACTGAACGTATTGAGACTGAGCGGTTAACGATTCTTGATGAGTATAAAAAGTATTCTCAAATGATTGAAGAGAATAAGTTAAATCGTAACATTAAGGATGAAGCAAGGCAAGCGAAATCCAACTCTATTACTATGGGTAAGGAAGAGTTTGAACAGGTTACTGAACTTGAAGGTATTCTTCGTCCTGATGGTATGGCTTTAGCTAAGTTTAAGGCTATTATTAATGTTGCACGTAGAGATGGTTCTGTTGTTAAGAAACAGAGAAAAGCAATCAATGATTTTGAAGCAAGCTTTCCTGATTGGAAAAAAGTAGAACATCTTGATAGTACAGAATTTTTCCCTCCTACAGTACTTAAACCCAAAACAGTTGAAGAGGTTATTGAAAAACCTGTAAGTCATGTTGGTTTTGTAGAAAAACTATCCACCTATGTTTACGGCAAATCAGATGTAATCTCTGTGGCTACTTGGAAGGCTAATTTAGATGATGTGGCAAAATTCATTGAACAAGGTATGAGTAAGGAGTTTATTCAGAATTTTATTGATGGAAGTAAAAACTTCTACAATGGTAAAGCCGGAGTTATTTATCCGTGGGTGAATGCTAAGTTAGGAATCGACAGCTGGAAAGAAGCCTATACTGATGTGGTGAAGGCTATTGAAAAAAGAGCTAAAGATAATCCAAAACAAGTAATGCCTAATCGTGATACATTGCAAATGGCTGAACTTCAAAAGAAAGCACTTGAACGACAAGTGTTACTTGCTAAATTTGATGATATGACTCTTTCTCAAGTGGTTAAGTTTGTTGGACGTGAGAATGAACTTGCTAATGCTAAACTCATGGATGAGTTAGGAGATATGGCCTACTCTCAAAGTAAGAAAGCTGATGAGTTGGATGACTTTGTTAATGGGTACGACAAAAGACGTGAAGCCCTTCGTAATGATCGGTTGAATGATCTAAGTACGATTAATGAAGGTGAACGTAAGTTTGCACCTCATGATTATAGTAAGGAGATTGAGCGGTTAAGAAAGAGTATTAATCCTCCTCCTGAAGAACGAATAGCAATGGATGAACGTATTGCTAAGTACAAGAAAGAGTTGGAAGAATTACGTGCTCAATTTGTTAAAGCGGATGCTGATGAGAAATCTAGTATCCTTCTTAAAGTTAAAGGTGGTAACAATCAAAAAGGTCTTTTACAGAAAATTGCTGAATTAGAGAAGGAACGGATGCCTAAAGTTAACAAAGATATTGTTAAGATCAGACAACAGATTGCCGAGTTACAAAAGAAGATGGAAGTTCGTACTCCGGGTATTAGTAAAGATATGCGTACCAATTACACTCAAGCTGAACGTCAACGTGACTATGTTCAAGGGATTGAACGTGTTGAAGAAAAAGTTGATTACAAGAATCATTTCTTTAACAAGGCATTAGATTTTATGGCAACGGCTAAAGATGCTGAAGGTAAGCGTCTTATTCCTGATGTGAAGGCTATCTCTTCAGCTCACGTTGATTATGCTAATTTGATTGCTAATCAGATGGAATTGATTTTAAAGACGAAGCTTAAAGTTCCTTACCCTGAATTAACATCGGCTGAACAGAAGTGGTTGTTTCATATTGCCTTGAAGGATGTTGAATTACTCAAGAGTGGTAAACCAACGTTAAGCGGTTATGAAAAGGTGCTTGCCCATAAGGAAGAGATGGAACGAATCAAATGGATTAAGCGTGTTGTTAAGGAAGGATCTGAAGTACACGTTCTTAAAAGTGGTAAGCTTTATATTGGTAAAGTACAAGACTTCCATCCTAACGCCACATATACCATCTTAACGCCTTCAGGAGTTAAAGTGGATGGAATCATACCGGGACAGATTAAGCGTGTCAACAAGACCACTTACAGCTTCTCTGATGACACTCTGATGGATGAGGTAGAGCGTGTTATTGGTGAGAGTATGATAAGTAAGCGATTTATTGATGAAATTGCTGAACATGAAGTAATGATGGATGAAGCTATGGCTAAGTTGGATGAACTGAGTATTGCTAAGAAGAGTGCTAAAAAGGAAGAGGTGCTAAAGTATAAACAATCAGTTGAAGACGTTAAGCAGAGTAATGTAATTGATGATACTGCTTATCATATGGAAGTGGCTGAGAAGGTTGATGCGTTTGAAGCACGTGCCGCAACACGTGTTGCAGATCGAGAGGCTCTTGTTGAACGGTTACAAAAGCAGACAAATAATGTCAAAGCAAATATTGAAGAGTTAGAAATTAACCGATTAAGTCTTCAAGAAGAATTTAGAAGTGGTAATCTCTTTTATGACATGGATCAAATCACTGAAGATACCTTTATGATTGAGATGCATCAGAATAAATTAACAAGTCTTGAAGAACAACTTGATCACATTGGACGTGTTGATGATTCTATTGATGTGAAGTTACTTCCTGATAATCATAGAGTATTTAATGTAGATCATTTACCCAACGGTAAAGAGATTGATGAGTACTTTGATATTGCTAGGCAACATGGTTTTGATGGTGAGATTGAAAGGTTGTTTTTAGATGGGGCAAGTCGTGAAGAGGTTATAAAACGTATTAGTAATAAGGTTCCATTTAAAGATGCTGATAAATTTTATAAAACCAATCAAATGATTGATGCTGTCAAAAGAAAATATGGTCTTCAAGAAAAGGGTTCTGAAGGGTTTGATGTTTGGAAGAAGTATTATAATGATCCACTAATACGTCGTGAACAAGGTTTGTATTATGCTGAAGACATGATTAAGCGTGCTAAACGCAAACCACTCATAGAAGAACGTGATAAGTTAATTACTGAGATTGCTCGACTTCGTAAAGCCATTGAACCAGATGATGCTGTTTCTGCTATTGATAGGAAGATTGAAGAGATTACTGCAAAGATGGCTAAGACTGAGGAATTACTTGCCAATAGTGATGCTTTTGAAACGTATATGAGGACTACGTTAGGTGAAGATGAGTATTGGCGTGTCATTAAAGAGAATGATCCACAGATGGGTATGTTGATGTTAGACACAATGACTCATGTGGATGATAAGGTAAAGAATGCGGTTAAGTTACTTCGTGATGAGATGGATCGGATTGGTGTTGAAGAGATTAGTGTTGGTAAATTAAAACAAGAACAATTTGATGCATTCCTTGGTGAGTACCTTCCTCACATCGTAACAGCTGAAGGAAGTAAACTCTTTGAAATACTCTACAAACGTGATAAGAAAATGATTCCCTCCTTTGGTAAAGAGTTAGGGTATGGACGTAAATCGT
>Ga0209728_1000223_pt1 | contig 53648 bp, 73 predicted proteins | sample RifGroD1_FD_183997 | JGI IMG/M metagenome (GOLD analysis project Ga0209728, IMG submission 183997) | Groundwater microbial communities from Rifle, Colorado, USA - Groundwater D1 (SPAdes) (version 2) | ecosystem: Environmental > Aquatic > Deep subsurface > Groundwater | place: Rifle, Colorado... | reverse complement strand
AATGGGCTCGCCCGACGAGGACATCGTCGAGCACATCGACGTGCTGCGGCAGCGGGCGCGCGACCTGTACATGGGCACGCCGCTGGCCACCGGGGCGCTGGACACCCTGGTCACCAACGCCGTCGGGCCCGGGCTGAAGCTCTCGGCGCAGATCGATGCCGACTTCCTCGGGCTCACCGACGAGCAGGCCGACGAGTGGGAGCGCAACGTCGAGCGCGAGTTCGGGCTCTGGGCGGACTCGCCGGCCTGCGACGCCACGCGGATGTGCAACTTCGGCCAGCTCCAGGCGCTGGCGCTGCTCTCGACCCTGATGTCCGGCGACGTGTTCGCCGTGCTGCCGATGATGAAGCGGCGCGGGACCATCTACGACCTGCGGGTGCACTTGATCGAGGCCGACCGGGTGTGCGACCCGACGATCGTGGATTCGAAGCTCAACATCCTCGGCGGGGTCGAGGTGGGGAGCTACGGCGAGCCCGTGGCGTACTACGTCACCAGGTACCACCCGTTGGCGTCCGTCAGCTATCGAACCCTCGCCAACGACTGGAAGCGGGTGCCGGCCTACGGCACGGCCAGCGGCCGGCGCAACATCCTGCACCTGATGGTGCACCAGCGGCCGGAGCAGCGGCGCGGTGTTCCGGTTCTGGCCCCGGTCATCGAGTCGCTCAAGCAGCTCGGCCGGTACCACGACGCGGAGCTCCAGGCGGCCGTCGTTTCGGCGATGCTGACCGTGTTCATCACGAGCGCCGGCACCACGGCGGACGCGTCGACGCTCGGCCAGAGCATCGACCCCGACGAGCGCGTCGACACCGCCGACCTGAACTCGGTCGAGCTCGGCAACGGAGCGGTCGTCGGCCTGGCGCCCGGGGAGTCGGTCAACGCCGTCAACCCGGGGCGGCCCAACCCGGCGTTCGACCAGTTCGTGCGGGCGATCTGCGTTCCGATCGGCAGCGCGCTGGGGATCCCCTACGAGCTGCTGCTAAAGCACTTCACCAGTTCGTACACGGCGGCCCGCGCCGCGTTCCTCGAGTTCTGGAAGACGGTCAAGACGCGGCGGGCCTGGCTCGCCGCGGGCTTCTGCCAGCCGATCTACGATGAGTGGCTTGCCGAGGCTGTCGCCCGGGGCCGGGTGAGCTGCCCGGGGTTCTTCGACGACCTCGCGGTGCGGGCAGCGTGGAGCTCCGCTGAGTGGCACGGGCCCGCTCAGGGGCAGATCAACGAGAAGGTCGAGGCGGCCGCGGCGAACGACCGCGTCCAGTTCGGCTTCTCGACGATGACGCAGGAAACGGCCGGCCTGACCGGCGGCAACTGGGACCAGGTCAACCGGGCCCGCCGGCGCGAGATGGCCAAGCAGGTGTCGGGGGGACCGTCGACGGACAACCCGGACGACCCGACGCAGGCCAAGCCGGAAAACCTCCAGCGGGCGGCCCGGATGCTGGCCAGCGCCAACGAAGCGAACAGCATGGCCGCACGGCTGCTGCAGGAGTAGGTGATGAAGAAGCCGCGGCAATGGTACCGGTTCCAAGCGCTCGCCGATGGGCTCACGGCCGACGTCAACATCTATGACGAGATCGGCCCCAGCTTCTGCGGCGAGCCGACCGTCTCGGCGAAGTCGTTCATCGACGAGCTCGACGCGCTGCCGCCCGGCGTGAAGACCATCCGGGTCCACGTCAACAGCCCGGGCGGGGACGTCTGGGATGCCCTGACGATCGCCAACCGACTGAAGGCCCAGCGCGAAGAGAAGGGCCGGACGGTCGAGGTGCTGATCGAAGGCGTGGCGGCGTCGGCGGCGACCATCATCACCTGCGCCGGGAACCCGATCCGGGTCGCCGACAACGCCCTGATGATGATCCACAACCCCCGGATGGGCGGCCGTGGCTGCGCCGCAGACCTGCGGAAAGCGGCGGACATGCTGGACACCGTCAGGAACAGCATCATCGCCACCTACCGGTGGATCAACGGCAAGTCGGTCGAGGAACTGGGCGCCATGCTCGACGCCGAGACCTGGATGGACGCGGCCCAGGCCGTGGCCGACGGCTTCGCCCACGAGGTCGTCAGCGGCGTCTCGGTGACCGCGTCGCTGCGCGAGTCCAGCGTCGACCGCCTCGGTGAGATCCCCGAGCAGTTCCGGCCTCGGGTGGCGGCCATGCTGGCGCCGCCTGCGGTCGTCGAGCCACCGCCCGCTCCGCCCGTGGAGGCCCCGCCGGCTTCGGTCGCCGCCGTTCCCCAGCCGCTGACCCGCGACCTGCTCGCCAGCGAGGCCCTCCCTCTGCTGGCCGCCCTGCTCGATGAGGGCAAGGCCGCCGGGATCGTCGCCGAGCGCCAGCGGCTGCAGAGCCTGGATGCCCTCGCGCTGCCCGGCCAGGGCGAGCTGCTCGCGGAGGCGAAGTACGGCGCCGAGCCGATGACGCCCGAGGCCTTCGCCATGGCCACCGTCAAAGCGGAGCGCGAGAAGCGCGGCAAGTACCTCGCCGACGCCGCGACGGATGCCGCAGGCGCGGTGGTGCCGGCCGGCGGGATGCCGCCGTCCCTGGTGTCCACGGCGGACGACGCCGAGCGGAACCGCCTGGTGAAGATCGGTGCGGAAGCGGGGTCGACCAGGCGCAAGTAGGGCTCGGCCCGACCACCAGTTCAGTCCAGAAGATGATCAGGGGCCGAGGCTGGCTCCAACGGGAGGATTACGATGTCCAGCTCGACCGAATCGTTCACCGCGGACAACCTGTTCGGCGGAGCCGTGCTGCCGGTCCCCTCCAACGGCGAGACGCTGGAGCTGCTCCAGAACCTGATCCGCGGCACCGTGCTCGGGAAGGTTCTGCGCATCATCGGAGCGGCGACCGCCGACCCCGGCAACACCGGCGAGGGCACGATCGCCGGGGAAGCCCTCGGCCCGAAGAGCAAGATCGGCACCTACGTCCTGACCTGCCTGGCGGCGTCGGCCCTGCCCGGGGGCGTGACGAACTTCTCCGTGGTCGACCCGGACGGGATCCGGCTGGCGGATGCGGTGTCCGATGCTCCCTACACCGGTCCCATCGAGTTCGAGATCACCACCTACGGCACGGACTTCGCCGCCGGTGACCTCTTCACCGTCGCGGTCGAGGCCGGGTCGCGCGAGGTCAAGCTCGCGGACACCGCCAACGTCGACGGGACCGAGGACATCTACGGGGTCCTGGCCGAGGACACCGATGCGTCGCTGGCCGCGGCGGCGTGCCCCGTCTACCTCGGCGGCGAGTTCAGCGAGGCAGCCCTGACCTTCGCCCCCGGCGACTCCGCCGACGACTTCCGCGACCAGGCCCGGGACCTGGGGATCCTGTTCCGGACCAACGTCGCCGTCTGAACCGGCGGCCCGTAGCGCAGAGACGAGAGAACACACGGGCCGGCGGCCCGCTCACGATGGGAGGCTGAGATGGCCATCGACCTGTTCGAGCCCCGGACGATGGGGAAGATGCTCCTCGAGCGCAAGGGCCCCAAGGGGCTCGTGAAGACCCTGTTCTTCGGCGGCGCCCCGCAGACCTACGACACCGAGCACGTCGACTTCGACGTGGAGACCCGGGTGCGCCTGATGGCCCCGTTCTCCAACCCGAAGCTGGCGGGCCAGGTGGTCGACGACGTCGGCTACACGACCCGTTCGTTCACCCCGCCGCTGGTCCAGCCCAAGAAGGTCACCACGGCGGAGAACCTGCAGCAGCGCCAGCCCGGCGAAGCGCTCTACGGGGGGATGAGCCCCGACGAGCGCGGCGCGGCCAAGCTCGGCAAGGACCTCGGCGAGCTCGACGACATGATCGCCCGCCGGGAGGAGTGGATGTGCGTGCAGGCCGCACGGCTCGGCACCATCGCCATCGTGGGCCCCGGCGTCAACGCCACCCTCGACTTCGGCCGCAACGCCGGCAACACGATCGCCCTCCCCGCGGCGAATCTGCGCTGGGACGGGGCCAACGCCGCGATCGTCAAGGACCTGCGGACCTGGTCGCGGACGGTCGTGCAGCGCTGCGGGCTCGCCCCCGACGTGGCAATCCTCGGCCGGCTGGCCGCCGACGCCCTCCTGTCGGACTCCACCCTCCGGACCCAGCTGGACACCCGGCGCATGGAGATGGGGATCATCGCCCCGATCTTCGACGAGGTGAAGGGCGCCACCTACCTCGGGCGCCTCGCCGGCACCGGCATGGACCTCTGGGCCTACGACGAGTGGTTCATCGATCCCGAGTCGGTCATCACCGGCGAGCAGCCGATGATCCCCGACAAGGAGGTCGTCATCGGTTCCACCCGGGCGCAGACCGAGATGGCCTACGGCGCGGTGCCGGTGGCCGAGGGCGAAGGCGCCGCGGCGAAGATCAGCCTCGTCGCCGGGGCCCGCGTGCCGCAGAGCTGGACCCAGAAGGAGCCGGCGGGCCGCTTCCTGAAGGTCAGCGCCCGGCCGCTGCCGATTCCGACGCAGGTCAACGGGTTCCTGCGGGCCACCGTCCTCTCCTAGCTCGGTGGGGTGACTGATGACCGCCTTCCGCGACCAGCTCGCCCTCGACGTCGCCGGGGTCTTCCTGGACCCCGAGGCCTTCGGGGAGGAGCTGGTCGTGGACGGCGTCACCGTGACAGCGGTCCGGGACGACGACCTCACCATCGAACGGACGCAGGGGCCGCCGCAGATCGACGGCGTGTTCACCTCCCGCACGATCCTCCACCTGGCCTCGGGGCTCATCCCGCGGCCGGTGGAGGGTCAGCGGCTGGCGATCGGGACCGCCCCGGCCATCGTGCGCTGGTACGTGCGGCAGGTGTCCGAGGCCGAGGGGATGCTTGAGCTAACGCTCGAGCGGCAGGAGACCTGACGTGATCTCCCTCACCGACGAGCAGATCAAGCGGGCGGTGAAGCTGCTCGAGCACCTGCCGGGTGAGGCGCAGAAGGTCATGGCCTCGGCGATGAACCGGGCGATCGAAGGGGCTCGCACCGCGGCATCGAAGGCCGTTCGGGGCGAGTACCGGGTCAGCTCGGAGCGCGTCAAGAAGACCATGACCCTGCGACGGGCAACGGCGGCGCAGCTGACGGCCGAGGTGCGCAGCGTCGAGCGGCGGCCGTCGCTGTTCCAGTACGCTCCCCGCCCGGCCGCTGCCGGCACTGGCGGCGCAGGGAAGCCGACGCTGCGGGTCGGGGTAAAGCGGTCCGGCGGGCGCAAGCCGCTGAAGGGGGCGTTCATCGTCCGGCTCGGTCCGGCCGGCCTGCACGTGGCCAGCCGCACCGGGAAGAAACGGATGCCCATCGAGGTGCACTACGGGCCGGCCGTGCCGCAGCTGCTCGGCGTGGAGTCGGTCAAGCGTCACGTCGAGGCCGTGGCCCAGCAGCGCCTCGACGCCCGTCTGGACCACGACATCGGCCGCGCGATCGACGCGGCAGGTAAGGCGGCCGGTCGATGACCATCAACGACCTGGTCCGTCGGCTGGCAGAGCACCTGACGACGGTCGTCGCCGAGCTGCGCCTGGAGACCTGCGACGGCACTGCGCAGCGACCCCCGGTGCTCGTTGCGGGCTGGCTACCGCCGAAGCGGTCGACGGATCAGAACGACTTCCCCTTCCTGGTCGTCCGCCCGGCCACCGGGACCGATGCCGAGGACGGTGCACGGGTGGTCGTCAAGCTGTTGTTCGGGACGTTCTCTGAGTCCGTCGAGGGATGGCAGGACCTGGGCAATGTGATCCAGCGGGTCATGACCAGCTTCGACCTGACCCGGACCCTCGGGCCGTTCTGCTTGGAGAAGCCACTGACCTGGACGATCTACGACGAGCAGCCGCTGCCGCAGTGGGCGGCCGAGATGACGACGACCTGGACGCAACCGAGCGCCCCGTGGACTGGAGAGACCGAATGACCCTCGCACACGGCGTCTACACCTCGGAGGTGCCCACCTCCGTCCGCCCGCCGATCGAGGCGATGGCCGGGCTCCCGCTCGTCGTCGGGATTTCGCCGGTCGTGCTCGGGGACCGGACCAACGTCAACAAGCCGGTGCTCTGTTCCAGCTTCGCCGAGTTCGTCACGAAGATGGGAAACGAGATCGTGGCGGCCGGGGATTACGCCTACAGCCTCTGCGAGTTCGCAAAGGTCTACTTCGACTACGGCGTCGGCCCGATCGTGGTCGTCAACGTGCTCGACCCGGACGATGCGGACCACATGCTGCCGGTGGCGCGCGCCACCCTGGCGTGGCTCTCGGCGGTGATGTCGCAGACCGTCTCGGTGTTCGGCATCGACCACGAGACCCTGGTGCTCGACAACGGCGAGGCGGGGCCCGCCCTCGTGACCTACACGGTCGACGACGACTACACCCTCGCCTACGACGACGACGGCTACACCGTGATCACGCGGCTGGCCGCCGGCCTGATGGGGTCGGGCGCGCTGCCCGGGGCGAAGATCACCTACGACAAGCTCGACCCGACCGGGGTGGTGGCTGCCGACATCATCGGCACGACCACGGCGGGCGGGGTGAACAAGGGCCTGTACTGCGTCGAGGACTGCTACCCGCAGCTGCAGCTGGCCCCCGGCATCGTCGCCGCCGTCGGCTGGTCGCACGACGCAGCGGTCATGGCCGCGGTCGTCGCCCGCGCCGCCAACATCAACGGAGCGTTCAAGGCCCTGGCGGTCGTCGACCTCTCGACGGACGACTACGACATCGCCGACTACAGCGAGGCCGCGGCCTGGAAGTCGAGCAACGGCTACACCTCCAACAGCCTGGTCTGCTGCTGGCCCCGGGTGGAGATCGGCGGCGTCAGGCACCACCTGTCCAGCCACTTCATCGGCCTGGCCAACCAGACCGACGCGGCCGCCGGCGGGGTGCCCTACGTCTCGCCGTCCAACCGGGCGATGCAGATCGATGGCTGCTGCCTGGACGATGGCACCGAGGTCTTCCTGACCCAGACGCAGGCCAACGTGCTCAACGCCGCCGGCATCTTCACCGCGCTGAACTTCACCGGCTGGCGCAGCTGGGGCAACCGGACCGCCGGGTACCCGGCGAGCAGCGATCCGAAGGACGTGTTCATCCCGATCCGCCGGATGAACCTCTGGCTCGGCAACACGTTGGTCCTGACCTTCTTCAGCCAGCTGGACGCGGCGATGAACCGCCGGCTGATCGACTCGATCGTGGACTCGGCGAACATCTACCTCAACGGCCTGAAGGGGCAGGGCGCCATCCTCGGGGGCGAGTGCCTGTTCGCCGAGGCGGACAACTCGGCGGCCGACCTGCTCAACGGCCAGGCGACGTTCCGGATCTACTGGAGCCCGCCGCCGCCGGCCGAGGGCATCACGTTCCTGATCGAGTACGACGCGACGGCCCTCGCTGCGCTGTTCGCCTAGACCCGGCCCTGACCCTCACGCATTGACCGAGGGCTCCGCCCCAAGCTGAGAGGAGAACCTCCGATGGCGAACATCGTGGGCGAGAAGCTCATCAATTTCGAGGTCTACGCCGAAAACCTGCGACAGCTGGGCCTGGCCGACGTCGAGCTACCGACGCTCGAAGCGCTGAGCGAGAGCATCAAGGGCGCGGGGATCGCCGGCGAGCTCGACAGCCCCACCGTCGGTCACTACGGGCCGATGAGCACGACGCTGAAGTGGCGGGTGACCGAAGACGGCGCCCTCAAGCTGACCGCCCCGAAGGTCCACGCCCTCGAGCTGCGCGGCGCGATCCAGCGCTTCAACGCGGCCACGGGCGCCTTCGACGTGCTGCCCGTCAAGATCGTGATGCGGGTCATCCCGAAGTCGGCTCCCCTCGGCACGATGGCCCCCGCCGCGGCCATGGAGCCGAGCATGGAGTTCAGCCTCCGCTACCTGAAGGTCTTTCTCGCCGGGCGGGCGAAGGTGGAGATCGACCCACTGAACTTCGTCTGCGTCATCGACGGGGTGGACTACCTGGCCACGACCCGCTCGGCGCTGGGGCTCTGAGCATGATCATCACGCTGTCCAAGCCGCTGACCTACGAGGACGTCACCTACACCCAGATCATCCTCGCCTTCGAGAGGTTGACGGGGGCGGACTCGCTCGCCGTGACGCGCAAGATCCGGCAGCAGAGCCCGCGAGACCCGGTCATGAACGCCGAGACGGACGACCGGTACCTCCTCGGGATCGCCTCGCTCTGCTCCGGCGTGCCCGAGGCGGCGCTCTTGGCGCTGCCCATGCCGGTGTTCGTCCGCATCAAGACCGAGGTGCAGAGTTTTTTGCTCGAAGCGGCTGCGGAGGCGATGTCGACCGACTCCTGAGAGAGGCCGCGGTGCGCCTCGCGATGGCCACTACCACCGCCGTTGACTTCTGGTTGGCGCTGCCGCTGGTCGAGATCGACAGGTGGTCCGAGACCGTGGCCGCTGAGATCAAGGCAGCAGCGGGTAAGGGGTAACGCGTGGCGAAGGGCCGGACATACGAGCTGGCCTTCCGTATCGGCGGCTTGCTCGCGCCCAGTTTCGGCGCCGCGACCGGCGAGGCCGGCAAGAAGCTGACCGAGCTGCAGCGCAAGGCGCACCAGCTGTCGATCCGTGGCAAGGCCCTCGAGTCGTGGGGCGCCATCGGGACGGCGTTTAGGGGCGTGGGCACCGAAGCCCTCGTCATGGCCGCCGGGCTGGGGGCCGCTGCCGCTGCCGCTGGCGGTGGCCTGTTCGCCCTGGCCAAGTCGACGGCGGACGCTGCCGACGCAGCCGAAGAGGACGCGCAGAAGCTCGGGATCACCATCGAGGCCCTGCAGGAGCTGCGGTACGCTGCGTCCCTGAGCGGCGTGCCGGTGGGCGCGCTGGACGTGGCGATCAACAAGATGAGCATGACCCTCGGCCAGGCGGCCGCGGGCGGAGCGCAGGCGCAGAAGGCGTTCGCCGCGCTGGGCTTGGACTTCGCCCTGCTGCGCAAGGTCAGCCCGGACAGGGCGCTCGAGCTGGTCGCCGATCGCCTCGCCAAGATGCCGGACGCCGCCAGCCGCGCTGCCGCCGCTCAGGCCATTCTGGGCAGGGGCGCCCGTGAGCTGGGCGCGATGCTCGCCGGCGGGTCGGCCGGGCTCGAGGAGATGCGCAAGCAGGCGCGCGCCACGGGGAACGTCCTGTCGGGCAAGACAGCGCGCGACGCGGCAGCGTTCAGCGACCGCCTGATCGACCTGCAGATGACCCTCGCCGGCCTCAAGAACATCCTCGGCGCCGCTCTGTTGCCGGCCTTCACCGACCTCTTCATCCGTCTCGCGGACTGGCTCCGCACGAACCAGGCGCTCGTCCGCCAACTTGCGGAACGGTTCGCCCGGTGGGCCGTCGAGACCCTGCCCAAGATCATCCCTCTGCTGGAGACGATGCGCGACCTGGCGATTCGGGTCGCGGTCCTGACGACCCGGGCGGCCGAACTCGCCGGCGGGTGGGACAACCTCATCCTCGCCGGTGCGGGCTTCAAGCTGTTGACCGGGTCGGTGTCCAAGTTGGGCGTGGCCTTTCTGACGGCCTCGCCCGCTGCCTGGGAGTTCGCCGCTGCGCTCTGGGCCAACCCGGTCGTCTGGGTCGTCGCGGGCATCGTGGCCTTGGTCGCCGCCACGGCCGCGCTGGTCGTCTTCTGGGATGACCTGGTGGGCTGGTTCTCCAAGGCCAGCCCAGCGGTGAAGGCGCTGACGGTCGTTGTCGGCCTGCTGCTCACCCCGCTGACGATCGTGCCGCTGATCCTGGCGACGATCATCCACTACTGGGGGACGATGACAGCGGCCGTCCGGTCGTTCGGTGCCGTGGCGGGGGTGGTGATCGGCGCGGCGGCCGAGGTGCTCTGGATCGTGTTCGGGCCCGCTGTCCGCGGCGCGATTCAGGTCATGCGGATCTTCGGCACCATCGTCGCCATCCTCGGCACTGCAACCTGGGGGGCGGTGCGGGCCGCGGTCGGCGCCGTGCTCTGGCTCGGCGGCGTCCTGCAGCCTTACTGGACCGCGTTCATGGGCTGGCTGACCGGGATCTGGGAGGAGTGGGGTGGGGTCGTCCGCTCCATCATCGCCGGCGTGCTGGGCCGGGTGCTCGACTTGCTGTCGCTGCTGCCCGGGGTGGGGATCGCCGTCGACGCGGCGAGGCTCGCTGGAAACGTAGGAAGTGCCGCCGTCGGCGCCGGCGCTGCGGCGATCGCCAACGCTCCGACCGGGGACGCCCCCAACCTCGCCAAGCTCCGCGGCATGCTCGGCGGCGAGGCGGCCGCGCCGATCGGCAGCGCTCTGGCGGGGGTCGGCTCGCGCTCTGCCGCCGGCGGGGTGGACCGTTCGCAGACCCTCTCGGTCAACTTCAACCCTCAGATCACGGTGACCAGCGGCGAGGCCGGGGGCTCCGGTCTGGCCGCTGCCCTGAAAGCGGCCTCGGACGACCTGCTCGCCAAGATGAAGGCGGCGCTGGAGCAGCAACAGCGGCTGTCCTATGGCTGAGCACACCACCGCCAGCGGCGACACCTGGGATGCGCTCGCCTACACCCTGCTGGGCGATGAGCGCTACATGGACTTGCTCATCCTGGCCAACCCGGCGCACGCCTACCTGGTGCGGCTGCCCGCCGGATTGGTGCTGACGGTGCCGGTGGTTCCGACGCCGGACACGTCGCCGAACCTGCCCCCCTGGCGGCGGCCGTGACCCTGGCGGCGGCCGTGACCCTGGCGCGCCGCAGCTGGGTCGAGGTCGTCTACGACAGCAAGGACATCAGCGCGGACCTGGCGCCGTACCTGCTGGGCACGACCTACATCGACAACAAGGGCGGCAAGGCCGACGAGGTCTCGCTCGAGCTGCAGGACCGCGAAGGCCTCTGGCGCGGCGACTGGCTGCCCGGGACCGGCGACACCGTCGAGGTGCGGATCCACGCCGACGAGTGGGGCGAGGGCGGCGGCAGCCTGTTTTGCGGGACCTTCACCGTCGACAAGCTCGGGCTGAGCGGCCCGCCGTCGAAGGTGACGCTGGGCGGGGTCAGCGTGCCGACCGGGCTGGCGGCGCGCAAGACGAAGCGCAGCAGAGCGTGGGAATCGGCCACGCTGGCCACGATTGCGGCGGACGTCGCAGCGAGTGCCCGCATGACCCTGGTCTGGGATGCACCCGATGGCGAGGTCATCGATCGGGTCGACCAGAGCAGCGAGACGGACTTGGCCTTTCTCGGCCGCATGTGCGACGCGTACAACCTCGCCCTGAAGGTCACCGACGGCCAGCTCGTGGTCTGGGACCTGGCGGTCTACGCAGCCAAGGACGAGGTCGTCAGCTACACCCTCGGTGAATCGAGAATCATCAGCTGGTCGCTGGAGGTGAAGGCCTTTCTGTCGATCCCGCGGGTGAAGGTCATCTACAGCGACCCCGTGAGCGGAACGCTGCAGGAGTGCACCCAGACCGCCACCGAGGATCCTGACGACCCGCTCGGGCTGTCGAGGCCGGTGATGGAGGAGGGCATCCTGGGCGAGCTCGGCGTCGAGGCTGCGCCGGCGATCATCCCGCAGAGCTTCGATGTCGACGCTACCGAGGTGATCCGGAAGCGGGCGCGCTCGAAGGCCGAGGCTGAGGCGCTGGCGAAGGCCCGGCTGGCCGCGACGCAGTCACACCAGGCCGAGGGCTCGTTGAACGTCGTCGGCGACGTCCGGCTGGTCGCGGGCAACAGCATCCGCCTCGCTGGGTGGAACAAGCTCGACGGGAAGTACCTCATCGAGACCGCGACCCACGCCGTCAGCGGCGGGTACACGGTCGGTCTCAAGATCAAGCGGTCGGCAGCATGAGCGACGGCATCCTTGGCAACGGGCGCATGGCGGAGCTGCTCGATGGGCTGATCCGTGTCGGGAAGGTCGCCGAGCATGTGCCTGGCGCCCGGGTGCGGGTGACGTTTGCTGATCGGGACGGGGTCACGTCGCAGCCGCTGCAGGTCGTCCAGCGCCGCACCGTCGGTGCGCAGGACAACGACATGCCGGCGCTCGGCGAGGCCGTGCTGTGCCTGATGAATCCGCCGGACCAGACCGATGGGTTCTGCCTCGGTGCTCTGTACGACGCGACGAATCCGCCGCCGGAGGGCGACCCTGCGGTGCGCGTGATCGGAGGGACGGACATCCGCCTCGGGTCATCGCAGGCTGGCCACCCCGCTCCCTTCGGGGACGTGCTGCTCAAGATCCTTGTCGGGCTCCGGGAGCTGCTGGCCAGCGTGCAGGTGGCGACGCCTTCCGGGCCCGGGCAGCTGACGGGGGCGACGACGGACTATGGCTCCGGGCTGTTCTCGGCGATCGCCGGCGCCATGGCAGCTGACGTCGACGGCGCCGTCCTGAACAGCGCCACGGTCAAGTTGGAGTAGTCGATGCCGATGGTCGTGGCGCAGCTCAAGGCGGACCTCAAGTCCGACCTGCAGGCCATCTTCGAGGATCTTGACCCCGAGGCGACCGCCGAGAGCAAGGCGCAGGCCATCGCCAACGCCCTTGCCGCGCGGCTCGATGCCTACATCCGGACGGCCACGGTGACCACCACGGTGACCGGCACGAGCGCTGACGTGACCGCCTGCCCTGCTGGCGCAGGGACGGGCACGGGCACGGTCACCGGCGCCGGCACCGGGGCGCTGAGCTGATGCTGGCCACGCTGGGCGACACCGTCTTCGAGGCCTCCGCAGCGCTGGTCCGGACCTTCGACGGGGCGACCATGACGACGTCGGCGCGCTGGGTGGCGCACGAGGTCATCGGCCAGAAGCCGCTGCAGGAGTTCAACGGCCCGTCGCTGCGCACGATGAGCTTCGGGATCCGGCTGGACGCTGCGCTGGGCGTCGACCCCGAGGCGGAGGCCGAGGTCCTGCGGCGCGCGACGGAGGCCGGCGAGGTCCTGCCGTTCATGGTGGGCGGCGTCGACCGCGGCAGCTGGATCGTGAAGACGATGACCGAGGTGTGGCGCCGCGTCTCCGGGAGCGGCGTGGTGCAGCTGATCGCCGTCGACCTCTCCCTCGAGGAGTACGCCTGATGAACTGGGCCCCGACAGCGGCGGAGGAAGTCGCCCAGAACGTGCGCAGCATCGTCGCCACGGCACGCGGGTCGCAGCCGATGTTCCGCGCGCTCGGGCTGCTCGAGCTGCATGACCGCCCGGTGCAGGTGGCCTCGGCCAAACTGGCCGCTGCGCTGTCCGTCCAGATCCGGACCTATGAACCGCGCGCCGAGGTCGCTTCGATCTCCGTCGCCAACGGCATCGACGGGCAGCTCGCGCCCACCGTGAGGCTCCGATGACCGTCGCCAAGACCCCGGCGGAGATCGAGGCGGAGGTCCTCGCCCGGTTCACCATGATCACGGGTCGCACGCTGCTGCTGGCCGATCCGGTGCGGCTGCTGCTGCAGTCGATCATCGAGTACCTGTCGCACCTGCGGACGTTGATCGAGCTGGCCGACCTGCGCAACCTGCCGTTCGACGCAGACGACGCGGCGCTCGATGCCCTCGGAGCGTTTGTCGGGGCCGCAAGGCCGGCCGGCGAGGGGTCGACGACGACGGTCGAGTACACCCGGACCGTGGCCGCGGTGGAGCTCGTGATCCCCGCCGGCCACCGGGTGACCACGCCGGACGGCGCGTTTCTCTGGGCGCTGGTCGACGAGCTGACGCTGGCCGTCGGGGTGTTCGCCGGCTCCGGCGCCTCGCGCTGCACCGTCGTGGGGCCGGAGAGCAACGACCTGCCCGCGGGGACGATCACCGTGCTGGTCGATCCGATCGCCGGGGTGACCGCGGCGAACACCACCGCCACGGCGGGCGGGGTCGACGAGCAGACGGACGACGAGTACCGGCCGTCGGTCATCGCCGCTCCCGATGGCTTCACGACCTGCGGGCCGCGCTCCGCCTACAACCAGCTCGCCCGGCTCGCCGACACCCGCGTCATCGACGCAGCGACCATCAGCCCCGACCCCGGCGAGGTGGAGGTCTACCTGCTGGTCGACTCGGCAGACCCGGCGGTGATCGCCGACGTCATCAGCGTGGTCGACGCCGAGGTGTCGGCCGACGAGGCCCGCCCGCTGACCGACCAGGTGACGGTGCTGGAGGCGCCGGAGGTGAGCTACACCGTCCAGGTGCAGTACTGGATCCGGCAGACGGACTCCGGGGTCATCGCCGACGTCCAGGCGGCGGTCGAGGTGGCGCAGGATGCGTTCTGCGACTGGCAGGAGGCGGCGCTGGGCCGAGACGTCGACCCGACCGAGCTGATCGGCCTGCTCTACGGAGCCGGGGCGCGGCGCGTGAACGTGATCGAACCTTCGTTCGCCGCGCTGGCGTCGCATGAGCACGCCGTCCGTGACGCCTACGTCGTTGCACCGCAGTACATGGGGCTGTCCGCGTGAGCACGTCGATCCTCACCGGCTCCCTGGTCGACGCGCTGGCCGGGCTGGTCGCAGAGGATGCCGACGCCGTCGCCCTTGTGCAGGCGCTCGACCCGGAGATCCAGGCGATCGCCGCCCTGGCCGAGCAGTGCGCGTTCTTCTCCCGCGTGCCGTCGCTGACCGAGGCGCAGGCCGACAAGGCGGCGCGGTGGTTCGGGCTGGTCGATCTGGAGGGCTGGGCGACTGCCGGCCTTGAGCGCAAGCGCACGGTCCTCGCCCAGATGGTGAACGTCTACCGGCGCCGCGGCACGCGCTGGGCCTGGGACCGGGTCACCGAGCTGATGGAGACCCCGGCGCTCTGGGATGGCGGTGCGGTCGAGTGGGACGCGGGGGCCGCGGTCTGGGACATCCGGACGAACATGCTCTCGCTGACCGAGTGGTGGCAGTCGGTGCCCCCCGACCCGCCGTTCACCTATCGGGTGGACGCGCTGATTGAGCATCGGGGGCTGACGCTCACCGAGCTGGCGAACCTGATGCAGATCCTGGACGCCTACGTCCCGGTGCGGGCGCACCTGCTCGAGCTGAGCGAGACGATGACGGTCGAATCCACGCTGGTCTGCGGCGGCTTTCCGGAGATCGGGCTGCACACCGAGGTGCTCTGATGGCGTTCTTGCAGCTGATCACCACCGTCGGGCTGGCCAAGATCGCCAACGCGCTGGCCGGCGGCTACCCCCTCGAGATCACCGAGGTGGCGGTCGGGGACGTGGCCACGCTGCCCGACGTCGCCGCTGTCGCCCTTGGCAACGAGGTTTGGCGCGGCGCTGTCAACTCCGTCGAGGTCGCCCCGGGCACGACAGACAAGGTCCGCGTCGAGGCGACCATTCCCGTCGGTGACGGCGGCTGGACGATGCGCGAGGCCGGCGCTTTCGACTCGGAGGGCGACCTCATCCTCGTCGCCCTGATCCCGGAAACCTACAAGCCCGACCCGGGGGTCGACGGGGCCTCGGTCGCTGCCTACATCCGGCTCAACGTGGCCATCGCCAACGCTGCAGACGCCCTGACGTTGACCGCCGACCCCTCGGTCGTGCTGGCGACGCGGCTGTACGTGGACGAGGACACGATCGGCTCGAAGCTCTACGCGTTCAGTCACTTCTCCTGATCGGAGGGACCATGTCCGCACCGCTGTTCATCCAGACGCCCTACATGGAGGCGACCCACGTCAACGACGGCGGGCCGGGGGCTGGGATCCTGGAGACCATCGCCACCAACTCGGCGCTGGTGTCGACCACGCTGCTGATCGAGACGGTCCGGTTCTGGCTCCGTCCGGCCCCGGTCGGCGGCAACGACGCCGGCTACGTCCAGCTGGCCGTGCTGACCCCCGCCGGCGAGGTGATCTACCTGGAGCAACACGAGGTCGCAGCGCAGGCCGAAGGCCTCTACGCCGACCCCGTCATCGTCCAACTCGACCTGCAGCTCCCTCCGGGATACTCGCTGCAGCTGATCTCCACGTCGCTGGCGATCGTCGCCGCGGTCGCGCAGAACTGCTACGTCGTCGCCCAGGGCGGGGTGCTCGGCTGATGCCCGGCCTGCCTGGGCGGGGTGCTCGGCTGAAGGCCTCCCGTGGTCCCCGCGGCCTGCCGCGCGGGACGGCCGCTCTGGTGCCGATCGCATGGGGAGCCGTGGTCTGGAGCGGCGGCGAGCCCATGTGGGTCTCGTCTGGTGGGGAGTTCGGCCGCACGATTCCGACGTTCAACGGTGCGGGTCCGTACGTCGTGCGGCTGCGACTCGCCCGCCCTCACGACAAACACACGACCCAGGTCGTCGTGAGCCCCGGATCGGCAGGGTACGCCTACGAGTTCTGGTCGTTCCGGACCCCGACCGATGTGTATGTGACCTGCGAAGACCTCGCGTCGGGCTTCTCCGTCGTGGTCTTCGAGGAGCGCTGACGATGCGGATCGACCTGCTCGCACGCCGATGGGGTGGCCCGGATGGCGGGCGGGACGGGATGTCGATCGCCGTGTCGTTCCTGGCATGGACGCTCGCCGAGTTGGGCCACACGGTGCGCTGCCACCACGCGGAGGGCACCGCTCCCCCGTGGCAGCATCGGTGCGTGACGTGGCTCGCCCGCGCTCTGCTGATCACCCCCGACGACTGGACGGCCGACCTCGTCATCACGACGATCAACCCGGCCTGGCTGCGCACGGCGCGCGCCGCCGAACAGGCGCGGGCGCTGAACCGGCTGGTGTACTGGCACCACCACGGGCCGCTGCCCCCCGGCTATGGCGCTGCCTTGGCGAAGTCGAGCGAGCTCGGTGAGCCGGAGCGCGGCTGGTCGCGCAGCTTCGTTCTGCCCCCGTCGACCTGGGCGGCGGAGCGCGGCGGAGCGCCGGTCGGTTCGGCGATCGTGGTCCCCGGCGCCTCGCGAGCGAAGGGCGGTCCGGTCGCCCTCGCCGTGGCGCAGCAGGTGCTCGACGTCCCGTGGTTCGTGATGCCCGGGCGTGCGACGGATCAGGAGCTGGCCCTCTGGCGTCGGCTGCCGCACGTCACGATCGCCCCCTCCGGGATGACCCCCGATCGCTGGCTCAGCGAGGCGCTCCTGGTCCTGTCGCCGACGCGGGCGGAAGTGCATCCGCTGGCGATGACCGAGGCCGCCGTCCGTGGAATTCCCGTCGTGACGTCGGACATCCCCGGCTGCCGGGCCGCGCTCCGCACCTCGGCGACGTTCCTTCCGGTGGATGCTCCGGCCGGGCGCTGGATCGAGGCGGTGCGCTCCGCGCTCGAGGCCCCGCCCGTGCCGCTGCGCCGACTGCCCTACGCCGAGGTGGTCGCAGCCTCGCTCGGCCTGACGGCCGTTGCTGCGTCCGACCCGGATCCGCCGGTCGTCGAGCTCCGCCGCATCGCTGCGGTCAGCCCGACTCCGACTGCAGCTTCGGGATCGCCGCGCCCCTGGCCGATCGTGCCTCTGCGCCCGCAGCCGGCCGGTGCGAAGCCGCGGGTGCTGCTCTTGGCGGACGTGCCGGGGTGGGCGTTCGACCAGAACCTGCACGACATGGCGGAGTACCTCGGCGACCGCTTCGCGTTCGACTTCGCCTACGTCGCCGGCGGTGGAGCGGCCCGCACGGACATGGCGGGCTACGACGCCGTGTTCGCCCCGTACCACCGCTGGCCGCTGGATCGGGTGTTGCCGCGCGGCCGGGTGCTCGGCTCCCTGCGGGCGCAGTGGTTCTACCCGGAGCGGATGGCCCCGCCCGGCCCCGCAGAGTTCGACCTGGTCAACCGCTTCGCCGCGTTCCACGTCGTCACCGCGGCTAATTTCGCCGAGTTGCGGGAGCACTGTCCCGGCGCGGTCTACCTGACCAACCCGGTCAACGTGCGCCGGTTCGATCGCGGCGAGACGCCGGGCGTCGTCGCCAGCTGGAACGGCAATGCGCAGCACAACTCGGCCGGCAGCGGGATCGACGTCAAGGGCTTCCACTCGATCGTCGAGCCGGCCTGCCGCCAGTCGCACACGCCGCTGGTCATCGCCGAGTACCACACCTGCCGGTTGCCTCCCGCTGAGATGCCGGCGTTCTACCGCCGCGGCTCGGTGGCGCTCTGCGCCTCGCTGTTCGAGGGAGCGTCCAACTCGACCATGGAGGCGATGGCTGCGGGGCAGGCTCTGATCACCACCGACAGCGGCAACCACCGGGAGCTGCGGGACTCGCAGATCGAGCACCTGGGCGAGACCGGGATCGAGATCGTCGAGCGCAACGTCGAGGCCTTCGTCGCTGCGCTGCGTCGGCTGCAGGCGGACCCCGGCCGGGCGCAGCGCATGGGCGCGATCAACCGGCGGGAGATCGCCGAGCGCTGGAGTTGGTCCGCGTGGGCTGACCGCTACGCCGCCTTCGTGGAGCGCGCTCTGTGACGCCGCGCAACGCCGGTCCGGTCTCCAACATGCACGAGCTCACGGTCGAGGAGCGGAAGGCGCAGCCGAACGGCTGCCAGGCGCGCTGGTACCGTTGGGTCGCCGCCCGAGTCCAGGGCCAGAGCGTGCTCGATGCGGGCGCGGGCACGGGGTACGGCATCGAGATTTTGCGCGAGGCCGGCTGCGTCTGCGAGGGATTCGATCTCCTGCCGGCCGGGCCGCTGGTGCAACCGGGGCGCATCGAGGATTACCCCTCCGGCAGCTGGGACTGGGTCGTCTCGCTGGACGTCATCGAGCACGTCGAGGACGACGTCGGCTTCCTCGCGCAGCTGCTCCGGGTGGCGCGGGTCGGCGTGTTCTTCTCGACCCCGAACTGGAACCAGTGGGGCGCGGGCAATGCGTTCCACGTCCGCGAGTACTCGCCACTGGAGTTGGTCCAGCTGCTCGCCGGGCTCGACGCGGAGGTGTGGTCGATGAACATCGGTGACCACCGCCCGCCGCTGCGCCTGGCGCCGCTGTCCGCAGACGAGAGCGCGGCCAACTTCGGCGTCGTGATCCACCGGGAGATCGACCCGCTGCACCACTACCTGCATCTCGCCCGGGTCGCCATCGGCACGGGGCCGCTCGGCGAGCAGCTGCCGCGCCTGGTCGTCTGGGTCGGGACCTACCTGCGCGGCTGCCCGGAGCACACCGGCGAGCTGCGGCCGCTGGAAATTCTGATCGGCGGAATCGGGTGGTGCGACCAGATGGTGCGGGTCCTGCTCTGGCTGGCGAGGCGGCTGCTCGGCCTGCCCGGCCGGATGGTGGCGATGCACCACTCGGACGGCGTCCACGGGCACACGGCGGCCGAGGTATGGTACTCGGGGTCCTGGCACTTCATCGATCCACACCCGCACTACATGCAGGTCTACTGGCTGGACGGGACGATCGCCAGTCACGAGGCGCTACGCGCCCGTCCTGCGGTGGTCGGCTCGAACGCATGCAGCTGGCGCGGGGACGACGGCGTCGGACTGCCCGGGTACTTCGTCACCCCTCCGCAGCTTTACACGATGACGAGCAGCGAGCCGCCTGAGTTCGTCGAGGCTGCCCTATGACGGGCCCGACGCACCTGACCCTGATCCTCGGCTGGCGCTGCAACGCGGACTGCCTGATGTGTTGGCAGGCCGTCGCCCGCCGGCAGGAGGTCGCCCGTCCGGAGCTGAAGCTGGCCGAGTTCGAGGCGCTACTCGACCGGTACGAAGGGCTGCGCTCGATTGAGTTCTGTTCGTTCGGGGAGCCGACGATGCACCCCGACTTCGGGCGGATGCTGGACCGGCTGCTCGTGGAGCAAAACCGCTGGGAGTCGAGGTGGACCGAGGTCAACCTGATCACCAACGGGAGCCGGCTGTCGATGTTCCCGCAGCTGGCGTCGCTGCCCGGGTACTTGACCGTCTCGCTCGACTCGCCGGACCCGGCGACCTACGCCGCCATCCGCCGGGGGCTCTCCCTCGGCGCGGTCCTCGCGGAGCTGCGCGGCTTCCTGGCGCTGCCGCGGGAGGCCGGACGGGCGGTCGGCGTCAACATGGTCCTGCTGCGGCAGAACATCGGCCAGGTCGAGTGGATGGCCTCGCTCTGCAACGAGCTGGGCCTCACCTACCTGCACCTGCTGCGGGGGGCCACGCTGGAGATGACCTCCGCAGCCGGTGACGGGCTGGCCGACGCGGAGGTGACGCCCATCGCCGCACGCGTCGCTGCCCTCCGGCTGCAGTACCCGGCCATGGAGATCAGCGACTGGGCCAGCGGCGCGACGAGCGCCGGCGCCGCGGCGGCAGCTGCGGTCGGCCCGGGCCACTGCCTGACCCCGTTCCGTTCGCTGGACGTGGGCCCCGATGGCGCAGCGCACCCCTGCTGCCGGTCCTACCGGATCGGCCTCGGCCCGGCCTCGACCGGCGACCCCTGGGCTCACCCGGAACTGGTGGCGCTGCGCGAGCAGCTCACCGCCGACACGCTCGACCCGGTGCGGTTCGCGGAGTGCGCGGTCTGCCCGATGCGGAGAGGCTGATGGACAGCGCCACTTTGCAAGGCCTGATGAAGGCACCCAACCGCCAGACGAAGCAGCCGCTGCGCTACCTCGACGCCAAGATCGCCGTCGACCTCGGGTTCGATCAGCGCTGGAGGCAGCACCCGAAGCCGCAGGCGACGACCGCCGGGCAGCTGACGTTCAAGACGGGGTTCACCGCAGCCGACCTTGCCGGCAAGCTGGTGCTCGACGCAGGCTGCGGTTGCGGCCGGTTCTGCGCCGCGGCCGGGGCGTGGGGCGCGCAGATGGTCGGTGTCGACCTCTCCCCCGCCGGCCTGGCTGCGGCCGCCACCAACGCCCCGGACGCCGGGCTGGTGCAGGCCTCGCTGCTCGACCTGCCCTTTCGGGTTGGCGTCTTCGACGCGGCCTTCAGCGTCGGCGTCCTGCACCACACGCCGAGCACGGCCCTGGCGTTCGCCGAGGTGGCGCGCACGGTCAAGATCGGCGGCGAGCTCTCCGTCTGGGTTTACTGCCGCACGTGGGACGAGCGGCTGCAGCCGGCGATGGATCTGCTCCACGAGATCACCCGGACCTGCCCCCCCGCTTCGCTGCACGCGGCCTTCGAGCGCCACGCAGTGGAGCTTCGTGACCTGTACGCCGGCGCGTGGGGTCCGATCGAGCAGGTGCTGCGCGCCAGCAACAGCGCGGACGACGAGGAGTGCATCTCGGACACGCTGGACTGGCACGCGCCGCAGTACCGGTGGTGGCACACCGAGGCCGAGGTCCGAGGCTGGTTCGAGATGGCCGGCTACGAAGTCACCTGGACCGGGCCGTTCCCGGTGTCGATGCGCGGGCGGAGGATCCGATGAATCCGCCTCCTATCGGCCGGCTCGTCCTGCTCCCGTCGGCATGCAGCAGGGAGCACAAGGCGGCCTTGAACCGCTTGGCCATCCTGCATGCCGGGGCGTCTGACCTGGGAGTTGCCCCCGAGGCAGTTCGGATCGTCGCTGTCCCGGAGCAGCGCGCAGCGGCCGCCTTGGCCGCAAGGGGTCAGCCATGAGCACCAGCACCGTGAACTTCTGGGACTCCGCTCCCGACCGCTTCCTCGAGGACGACCGCGCCAACGAGGCCCGCTGCGTGGCGGCCGCGGCCATCGCCGGCGAGGCGGGGAAGCGCGGGAAGGTCGACCTGCTCGAGGTCGGCTTCGGCCCGGGGTTCGACCTCCTCGACCACCTCTGGCCCCTGCTGAAGTCGGGGCGGATCTCCTCCTACGTCGGCTTCGACGGGTCCGTGGGCATGGTCGAGCGGCTGCGTCTCGCCGTGCAGGCCAAGGCCGTCGAGGCCCCCCTGCCCAAGACCCGCAAGGTCGACCTGCGGCACGGCACCTTCGCCGACCTCGAGCCCGACGTCGCCGACGTCGCCTACACCAAGGCGCTGTTCGAACACCAGCCGGAGTTCGCCGGCCCGCTGCGAAGCTTCATCCGGGCGGCCCGCAAGCTGGCGATCATCAACTGGTACCGTCCGCCGGCCACCGCGGAACTGCGCGACTACGACGCAGCCATCGGGGTGCACTCGATCACCTGGCGCCGCGCCGACGTCGAGCGGGTCCTCGTCGAACTCGGCTGCACCTGGACCACTCGGCTGATGCCGGAGCGGCCCTGCAACGAACTCTGGTTCGTGCGGAGGGCTGACCATGGTCGGCGGGGCTAGTCTGTGCGTGCAAACGGCTGAGGTAGGTGCCTCCACGCCTTGCCGCGAACGATCATCGAAATGCGCGTGCCGCTGACTCCATAGTCCAGGCTGAGTTGGGCAAGACCATCCGTCCTGCTGTTGCGGACGTACCTTGTTCGGATCGTATTGACCTGTTCGTCCGTGAGCTTAGCGAGGGGGTTTGATTCCCCGACGGCATTGCGTGTCCTGCCCTTGGATGATCTGTCCTTATTGTTCTCGCCGAGTGTGCCAGGAAAGAGATGAGCGGGGTTGCAGCATCTTGGGTTGTCGCATCTGTGTAGTATTTTGATGCTATCTGGGACGTCACCATAAGTCAGCTCGTAGACTATTCGATGGACAAGGACCGTGGTGAACCGTGGTTTCGCTCCAATGTGGCCATACCCGAGAGAGCACGACGATCCAGTCCAGAGCCAACATCCGTCGGGTCCGGCTGACTTGTCGACTCTCTCCCAGAGCCTCTTCTCGAGTGGAATAATCTTGCCCATGTGTCCCTCCTGAGGAGTTCGGGATGTGTATAAGCAGGTAGTTTAGGCCTGTCAATGCCGAGGTGGCCTGATGTGCGGAATTGTCGGATCTGTGCTTCCGCCGGGCGGTTCGGATTGTGGGAATACTGGTCTATCTGTCTCCAGGCTAAGCCATCGTGGCCCGGATACGGCAGGGGAGCGGCATTTCCAACTACCGTGGGGGCTCGTCTCTCTTGGGACGGCGCGCCTGAAGATCGTCGACCAGAGCGACCTCTGCGTGCCGCAGCTCTTCGTTGGGCCGCGCGTGGCAGTTGCTTTCTGTGGAGAAATCTACAACTGGCGCGCGCTCCGGGCCGAGCTGTCGGACGGCCAACCCTGGGAGTCGGACTGCGACACCGAGGTTGTCGCCCGCGCCTGGCGGAGGTGGGGCGCCGGGATGCTCGAGCGCTTCAACGGGATGTTCGGCCTGGCCGTCGTCGACCTCAAGGTCGGCGTCGTCTTCCTGGCGCGGGACCGCGCCGGCGAGAAGCCGCTCTACTGGCGGGCCGGCGGCGGCGAGCTCTGGTTCGCATCCGAGATCAAGGCCCTCCCCGGCGAGCTGCGGGAGGTGCCCTGCCCAGAGCTCGATTGCCTCGAGTTCGACTGCCTCGAGGCCACTCCGTTCTCCGGTGTCCGCCGACTGGGTCCGGGGGAGTGCCTCCTGATCCGCTCCCTCGAGGACGTAGCGGACCCTCGGCCGAGGGCGTGGTGGGTGCTGCCGCGCGGGGGCGAGGACTCGGGGGTCACGCGTGCCGCGGCGCTCGACGAGCTCGAGGCGCTGGTCGTCGACGCGATCCGGCTGCGCTGCGTCGCCGAGGTGCCGGTCGCCGTGCTGCTCTCCGGCGGGCTCGATTCGGCGATCGTCCAGGCGGTCGCACGGTGTGATGCGCTCTACTGCTGTTCGTTCGAGGACGACGGCCTCGACAATATGCGCGCCGCTCGGCAGGCCGCTGCGGGAGCAGGCGAGGTCATCCCGGTCCGCTTCGGGCTGGCCGAGCTGCGGGCCGTGCTGCCCCGGGTGGCCTACCACCTCGACACCCCGGCGACGTGGACCGCTGTTTGCCAGTGGCACCTGTTCGAGCGCATCGCTGCGGACGGGGGGCGCGTCGTGCTCTCCGGCGAGGGCGCCGACGAACTGTTCTGGGGCTACAGCCGCTACCGGCTGCTGTCGCACCTGGACAGCGCCGCCCTCGACCCGCTGCTCGGTGCCTACCGACCAACGCGGGAGAAGCTGCTCGGCTCCGAGGCGGACGTGCTCGCCCGGTTGCTCAACCGCGGCGGTCCGGGTGCTCTGTCGACGGCGCGAAAGCTGGTCGACCGCTGCGCCGGAGAGGTGCGCCCCGGCCAGCTCGTGAGCGGGATGGCCCGCACCGAGTGGCATACGACTATGCAGCTGTTGCTGCGGATGGCCGACCGCATGGCCGCGGCGCATTCGCTGGAGAACCGGGCGCCGTTTCTCGACCACCGGATCATCGAGTTTGCCGTCGCCCTCCCCGCCCGGCTGAAGATCGACCCGGACTGGACGAAGGCGCTGCTGCGGGACGTGGCGGAGCGGCTGGGCGTCCCGGTGTCGATCACGCGGGAGCGGACCAAGCGGGGCCTGGCCATCCCATGGGCGCGATGGACGGGGACGGAAGGCGGGAATCCATGGGAGCGCGGGGGATTCGCATCCGAGATGCTCTCGGCCTGGCGCAGCGCCTACCGCCTCGACAGAACTTCACTCGCCGCCTGCGGCTGAGGGATCAGGATGGCCAGCGAGATCGACCCCACTCAACCCCCCGCCATTGCCCCGACGACGTCGGGAGTACGGCTCCAGTTTGCTCGGGCGAAGGCGGAGATTAATGCCATCACTGCCGCTGCTGTTGCCCTGGCGGTGCGGGTCGGGCTGCTCGAGGTCGCTCCGCCCGCCCACGCTGCGGCTCACCAGCCGACCGGCTCTGATGCCATGGCAGTGGACGCGGCGGCGGCAACCGGCAGCCTCCGGACGATTGGGACGGGGGCGACGCAAGCCTGCGGAGGCACTGACGCTCGGCTCTCCAATGCCCGGACTCCGACGGCCCACGCGACGTCACACAAACACGGCGGGACGGACGAGATCGCCACGGCCACGCCGGCTGCGAATGCCATCCCGAAGGCGGATGCGGCCGGCCTGCTCGATGGCTGGATCACTCCGCCGGCCGTGGTCAAGGCCACATCATGGAAGCTCTCCGACCAGCTGACTGAGTACGTCACAGATACAGGCAACGGCGCGGCGAACCGCATCAACACCCGGAGCTTCGTGCTGCCGGTGGCAATGGACGTCTCCTTCATTGTCGTCCGGGCGATCAGCGACGGTGGCGGGACGGATCTCGCAGGCCTCGGGCTCTACACCGCAGCGGGAGCCCTCGTCCTGCGCACCGCAGCGATCGCCACCGATGGCGTATCGGGTTGGAGCGCTGCCAACCGCGTGCATGTCTACGCGGTCTACGGCGGCCCGGTGACGGTCGCCCCGGGGACTTATATCTGGGCGTGGACAGTCAACGGCGTGAACGCCCGCCTCCAATGCTCCGCAGCCCTCGCCGCTGCCGAATACGAGGGGGCGGACAACTTCGAGGGCTACGATTCGGCAGTGAGCGTCGCCGGTGTCCTCCCTGCGACCCTGAATCTCAGTTTCACATTTGATGCTTCCCGTGGGAAGCCGTGGTTCGCCCTGCGAGCCTGATTGTGGGTGCGGAACCTAGGCGTTCTTGTGGCGTGGAGGGCGTGATGATGGACCTACAGGCGGTCACTCTGGTCTCAGTGCTCGGGGGAATGGGCGGGCTCTACCTGCTCCAGTTCAAGATCAGCAGCGCCGTCGGGCGGTTGCAGGAGCAGATGAAGAGCCTGATCACACGAGACGAGTGCAACGCCCAGCACATGGATCTGCTGCGGGAGCGGGAGGCCGACACCAGGGACTGCGACACCCGGCACTCGGACCTCCACCGGGAGCGGGAGGCAGACCGGGTCGCCGTGGCTCGCCTCGAGGCCGGCCGGCGCTCCAGCCCCGGGGCCGCGGGGGGTGGGCCGTGACCCCCGCCCTCACCCTCCGCCTGCAGCTCGCCCTCATCGCCCAGGGCTACCCCCTGCCGCGGTGGGGGGCTGACGGGCATTGGGGCGCGGAGACCTCGGCCGCCCTCGCCGCGTGGGAGAGCGACCAGGCGCAGACCGTCGCCCTCGAGGGCCTCGCCCTGGTCGAGCTGCTCGAGCGTCAGACGCGATACCTCGCCGCAGCGCGACCAGGCGACCGGGTCATCGACGTGCGCGATCGCCACGCCGGCCGGGCGCGCCGGGGCCGCAACAGCTGGAGCCGGATCGATACGGTCGTCCTGCACCAGATGGCCTGCGCCGGCCCCGGCCCGTGGACCAGGTGGCGCGACCTGGCGATCCACTTCGCCGCGCTCCGGAGCGGGGTAGCGGCCTGGCTCTACGACTGCGACACCTTGCTTTGGCACGGCCACGGGTGGAACGGCCGCAGCGTGGGGATCGAGGTCGAGGGCTGGTACGCCGGCGTCCAGGGAGACGAACGCACGCTCTGGACCCCCAAGGGGGCGACGGGGGAGCGGGCCAGGGAGCAGTTCTTCACGATCGAGATGATCGACGCCACGCAGCAGGCGGTGCGGTTGGCGGTAGCCACGGTGGCGGCCCACGGCGGGGAGGTGCGGTACCTCGCAGCGCACCGGCAGTCCTGCGCCGAGAAGCAGTCCGACCCGGGCAGCGCGATCTGGCAGGCCGTGGCGCTGCCCATGCTCGCCGAGCTCGGCCTCACCACCGCGCCCACCCTGGAGGGCGGCTCCCCGATCCCCGAGGCATGGGATCCCGCCCAGGTCGGGGTGAAGTACTGACGCGATTGCCGCCCGGCTGAGCCGGCGGATAGGAGGATCGCCATGTTCCGAGGAAGACCCCTGGCCCTGTTCCTGCTCGCGCTGATGATGCCGCTCACCGCCATGGCCCAGCCCGGCCCGGAGGGACCGCCCGTGCCCGACGTCCCCGCCGTGGCCGAGCAGCCGGCCATCGCGGTCACCGCAGCGCCGGTGCCCCCGTCCGAGCCGCTTCCGCCGGCGGTGCTGCCGGTGGCGGTCGTGCCCGCATCGGAGCCGGTGATCATGCCCCCGCTCATCGTGCCGCCCCCGACCGGGGACCAGCTGCTCTCCGGCGCGACCGGGGTGCTCGACGCCTACCGCACCGGAGGTTGGCTCGCTGCGCTGGCCGCGGTCGTCTCGCTGCTGACCGCACTGCTGCGTTACTTCGGGGTGCTCGACAAGATCGACAAGCGGTGGCGCATCCTCGTGCCCCTCGCCCTGGGGTGCGCCGCGGCGGCACTGGCAGCGCTGGCCGCGGGGATGCCCTGGCTGGAGGCCCTCACCCTCGCCCTGCTCTCCGGGCCCGCTGCCGTGGCGTTGCATCAGGGGCTGGCTCGCTCCCTGCTCGGAATCGAATCGCCGGAGACCAAGGCGCTGAAGAGCGGCGCCGGGATCTGACCTCCGCCGGCCTGGCTGCGGCCACGCCGGACCCCGGGCGACTGCGGTTGCCCGACCACCCCGGCCCCGTCGCCTTTCGGTGGCGGGGCCGGCCAACTGCTCCAGGTGAACCGATGGCCCTGATCACCCGCCAGATCTGCCCCAACTTCCCCGGCCACAACGGTCGCCGGCTGGTGAAGCGCTGCACCGCCCGTAAGATGCGTCAGCTCGCCCGGCGGCTGCTTGATGACGCCCCGACCAAGCCGCCCCTGCGCGGGTACAGCGACTGAGGAGTCGACGATGGGAGAACGAATGCTGAAGTGGTTCGCCTTTGCCCACCTGCCGGAGCATCTGCAAGAGGTGAGCAGGCCGTTCGGCGAACTGGCACAGTTGATCTGCTCGACGATCGACGCAGGCCCGGAGCGGACGGTGGCGCTGCGCAAGCTGCTGGAGGCCAAGGACGCGGCGGTGCGCGCCAAGCTGCAGCCGGGGGGCTGAGACGTGACCGGCTGGATCGTCGCCCTCGCCCTCGTCTCCGCTGCCCTGGCGGCGCTCTGCATCTGGCTCTGGCTCCAGCGCCGCGCCGATGCCCGCGTGCTCGAGCAGCTGCAGGCCGACAACGCCGGGCAGCTGCGGCAGCTCAGTGCCCGCAATCAAGCCATGGACGAAGCCCTCATCCGCGCAGAGAGCGCCCTCGCCTCGGCCGAGCGCCGCGCCCGCGCCGCTGAGATCGCCCGCACCGTGGAGGCTACCCCCGATGACCAGGTCGCTGCTGCTCTCACCGCTGCTCTTGCTGCTCGCCGGGCCCGCGCTGGCGCAGTCGTCGGGGACGGACCCGCCGGAGGAACCGCAGGCGGTGACCCCGCTGCCCTGCCTACCGCCGGCGCTCTGCCTGCCGGGCCAGCTGGTGACGGAACCGCTCCAGGCGCTGACCCCGGCGGACGCTCGGGAGGCCTTGCTCGCGGTGCGCCTGCTCGGTGACCTCGAGGCCGACCTGCAGGCCAGCGACGACGCGCGGGCCGAGCTGCAGCTGCAGCTGACCCGGTGCCGTGGGGACGTGGCCGCGGGGGTCGGATGCCCGGTGGCGACGGTGGTGCGCCCTCCCCCGGCGGACTGGACGGCCAGGGCGCTGTGGGGGGTTGGTGGGGTGGTCGTTGGGATCGTCGGTGGGGTGGTACTTGCTCTGTCCCTCTCGGCGGGGTAGCGTGCCGTTCGTACCCGGCACGACCACGACTCCGGAGGAACCATGCGCAAGTACCCAGCCCTGACGTTGATCTCCGTCCTGCTCAAGATCCTGGCCGTCCTGTCGCTGCTCGGCGGCGTGGGGTCCGGGGTCCTCCTGATGATCTCCGCGCTCAAGATGCTCGCCCCGTCATCTATCGACGGCCCAGGTACCGACTCAGCGTTCGCCATCAGCGCCGGCATGTCGATGGTGTCGATCGGCTGGGGGGTGGTGGTGGGGGTCGGGATGTGGGTGGCAGCGGAGTCCATTCTTGTCCTGGTCAATCTCGGCGTGGATACGTCGAAAATCCTCGGCCACGTGACAGCGTTGGCGAGCGGCCGAAAGGATCAGCCGACCACTTCGCCGATGAGTGCCGCGCACCAGGCGCCGGAACTCCTCCCCCGCCAGCCAGAGGCGTAAGACCTCGTCCCGGCCCGCCTGCCTCGCCTCTGGTGCCACGTTGGTGCCATGACCCCGGTGTCACCCTGCCCGCCCGGGGCATCTGGTGCCGGGCTTGGTGCCGAGGTAGCCTAGGAATCCTGCGCAGATCCGCCGGCCTTCGAGATCGGCCGCCGCATTCGTAATGCGCTGCTCGACAGGGTAGGGGGGCAGCTGCTACCTCCCGCCGAGCACCCCCCGGATCCGCTCCCGCGCTTCCTCGATCCTCCCCCCCTCGATCAGCTCCAAAACCCCGCGAAGCGTGCTGGTACAGTTGGTACAGAAGAGGCGCTTTTCAACCACTCCAGGCGTCACCTGCCGATCACCCAGATCCCGGTCACCGCGGCTCCGGACAACGTCAGGCGGCGCGAGACCGCTCGAAACGTCGTCGCGCCGAGTGATGCAGAAGAACATCTGTTCTGAGCTTTCTCGCTCACTCAAGTAGGCGTTTTCACTCAGGGTGGGTCCGGCGACAGCCTCGACTGTACCAGCAGGTGTACCAGTTGCCGCCCTGAGCAGTGTGACCGTGCGCCGCTCCCGTCGGGCCACCTTGAGGCAGGAGACGGCCTCGCAGAGGGTCGCCCACGGCCACTCCGTGTAGACGTCGACGATGTTGCCCCGGGTGCCGTGCGTTATCGCCTCGAGCACGTCGCTGCGTGCTCCGTCTGCTCTGGTCAGGGTGACGAAGGTGCGGCGGAGGTCGTGGCCGCGGCGATGGCGCAGGCCGACCTTGACCAGCAGCCGCTTGAAATGGTCGCAGCTGTAGAGTGCGGTCCGCTCCCGCTCGGGGTCGATCGACCGCGGCACCATCAGGTCTTCTGGCTGTGGCGAGCGGCCATAGCGCGCTGCCCAGCCGGAGAGGGCCCACTCGCTGAGCATCGCAGCGAGCACCGGATGCACCGGCACCTGACGCGGCTGGCCGGTCTTGGTGCGGGCGAGCAGCAGCTTGGTCAGCGGCGCGGCCAGGCGGTCCCACCAGCTCCAGCGGAGCGCCGAGGCCTCGACGTTGCGCAGGCCCGCCAATCCCTTCAGCGCCACGAGGATCCGCTCGTCCGGCGGCAGCCGTTCGTCGTCCAGCAACTGCTCGAGCTCCCCCCGGTTGAACACCGCCAGCGCTCTCCAGGTCGCGTCCCGGTCGACGTTCTTCGGCAGCTGCTCGCGCAGGACGCAGGGCGTCGCCGGGATGAGCTCGGCCACCTGGGCGGCTCTGAACAGCAGGCGGCATGACGAGTAGACCATCCGCACGGTGCGCGGCGCCAACCCCGCGCTCTCGCACTTCTGCACCAGCGCGATCAGGTGCCTCGGCTTGACGTCGCCGAGCAGCATGGCGCCGATCTCGGGCAGGACGTGCATCCGCAAACGGCTCTCGGTGGGCTTCCAGCCGGGTCGCTTGTCGCGGGTCGCGCCCCAGACCTTCACCCACTCGGCGACGGTCTTCGGTGATGGCGCCGGAGCTTCCTCTGCCGACTTCTGCTCGAGCAGGTCGGCCAGCCGCTGGGCGGCCGCCTCCTGCCCCACCCGGAGGCCCAGGCTGACGCTGCGGCGAGTGCCGTCGGGCTCGTAGTAGTGAGCCCAGAGGGCCTTGCCCCGCGGGTAGATGCTGGCCATCAGCGGGCCCTCCTGCGGGCGACGATCTCGGCTGCCCGCTTGTCGAGGTCGACGACCTCGGCTCCGCCGGCGTCGGGCTGCATCGCCACCAGCTCCCGGCGCGCAACGCGCAGGGCTCGGCGGGTGCCGTGGGCGGTGAGCAGACCCCGGTCGAGCCAGGCACGCACGGTGGCCGGACGGACGGTCAGCATGGTCGCTGCCTGGGCGACGGTCAACCATTCCACCGGGGGCGCGGCCCGGACCGCGGCCTCCATCTCGCTCAGCCGAAGGGTCAGCGGCCGGACGGCATCCTCGACTGCGGCGCGGACGATCGCGGCGATGGCAGCGTCGAGTGACACAGCGACCTCCTATCTGCCTGCGTGCTCGGCCCAATGGCAGTCGAGGCAGCAGGCCTCGATGTGCTCGGGCGCGTGCTTGGTGGCGCCGGGGTTGCGGGCGCGGGAGAAGCCGACCTTGTGCGCAACCTCGACGGCCACCCCCGATCCGGGCCCGCCGCGGCCGCAGCGCTGGCAGCGCCAGCCGTCGCGCTCGAGGATGACCTGCCGATGCTGGGCGTAGGCGTCGGCGTCTGCGGCGCGGCGCTGCGCCAGCGAAAGGACGACCATGCCGCAGCAGGCGCAGAGCCGCGCCGCCGCGGTGATCACCTGGTAGACGCAGCCGGGGGCGACGGCGATCGGGGCGACCAGGCCGTGGCCGAGCACCAGCTCCCGACAGTGGCAGCCGGGGCAGCGCTGCTCCCGGCGCGCGTGCACCTTGCCGATGGCGGTGCGGCGCAGGGTGGTCTTGCGGCGGAGGGCGGCGCGCTTCATGGCTGAGCCCCCGCATTCGGGCGACGAGGCCTCCGCTTGAAGTCCTGCGGCCACGTCTCGCGGCGCAGCGCCTGCTCGACCTCGGCCTGCCAGATGCCGTAGCGGGCGGCGATCTCAGCGACGCAGTGCCCCTGGCGGAACGATCGGGCGATCGTCTGGCGGAGGCGGGCCCTCACCGTCGCTCCTTCGGCCCGACCCAGACGAGCCCGCACGCCCGGAAGAAGTCGGCTTCCTCAGGGCAGTCCACGACGACATCGCCGCGCAGCACCCTGCCATCCTTGAGCCGCAGGCCGCGCTGCTGCAGGCGGATCATGCAGCCGCGGCCGAAGTCCGCAGGGCCGGTCCGGACGGCGAAGATGGGGCCCCACTGCGCCGGCGGCAGCACGGCGAACAGGTCGATCTGGGGCAGGCCCGCCGTGGCCGGGTGGCAACGGTAGCGGTCGCCGCACCTCGTGGCCGGCGCCAGCTTCCCGGCAACGACCAGTCGGTCCAACTCCTCCCAGGCCAGCGACACCTGCCGGGTGCGCGGAGCGTCCAGCAGCCCGAGCTGGCCGGGCACGGGGCGCTGCTCCAGCTTGGGCACGAGCACGAGCTCGATGTCACCGACGTCGGCCTTCTGGCGGCGCACGCTGCCGGCCACCTCGATGCGATCGCAGTACGGCTCCAGGAACGTCACCAGGCTGCGCGCCAGGGCGGCGGCCTGCCGCAGGGGCCATCGGGTCTCGCCTCCCATCACTCGCCTCTCGTCGTCGCCGCGGCCCACTGCATCCGCACCCGGGCAAGCACCTCCGGCGGCAACGGCCAGAGCCCCTGCGCGCCCTTGCACGCCACCGGCTCCGGCAGCGCGGCGACCTGGTCGACCTCCCAGAGATAGCGGCCCATGGCCCACGGCCGATGCGCGCGGATCAACGGGTGGTTGAACCCCATGTCGCAATCCAGCACGCGGGCCAGCCGGCAGACGGCGACGATGACGGAGGCCTCACCCCTGCGCAGCTCGGGCCACCCCCAGCGCCAGACCTCGACCAGAGCCCGGTCGTCGACCTGCAACCCGGCGTGGAGGGCGAGGTAGATCCCGGGTCGAGCGACCGCGGTCCCCTCGGACATCGGCCGGCAGGCCCACTTCGGGTACCAGTCCCGATTCTCGACGCGCTTCGGACGCAGGACCTGCGCCGTGTCGCCGGGGATCGTCCGCTCCGGGAGCAGGAAGGCCCCGGGCCAGGGACGATGCAGGGTGCAGCCGCGGATCTCGCCGGTGGTGCTCATCGTCCTGCCCTCGTCCCGAGGGCCTTGGCGGCCTCCAGGGCATCCGTTGCGGCCTCGGCGAGCCGGCGAGCCGTGCCGGCCAGCCGTTCGAACTCCCCGATGCGGTAGTCGCCGAGATCCAGGGTGTGCAGGCGCGCGACGTCCTCGCCAAGGCGCTTGCCCCCGTAGTTCTCGATGCGCAGCCCGCTGGCCGCCTCGAAGTCCGCGATGGCCTTCTGCTGCTCGTCGAGGCGCTGCTGCAGGAGGCCCCGGACTCGCTCGGCGTCCCGCAGCTTCCGCTCCGCCTCGGCCGCCTGGTGGAACAGGGCGCGCCGCTCGTCCTCCCCCGGCGAGGCCTCCATGACCCGGCGGATGAGAGCGGCGAACAGGGAGCGGGGGGCCTCCTGCGGCTTTCGTTTGGCCGCGCCGACGACCGCCCGCAGCCCGTCGCCGCTGGGCACCAGCAGCCCCCAGCCGTCCCGGAGCTCGTCGAGGTGGACGACCGCTCGGTCGGCGGCGACGATCCACCACCGGTCGCAGTAGCGGGCGAAGGCGTCGGCCTTGTCGGGGTCCTTGATCTCCCGGAGCCAGTCCGAGCGGGAGGCCTTCACCTCGTGGCCGTGCCATTCGAGGTGGTCCATGGGCCAGAGGCTGATCGCCAGCAGGTCGCAGGAGCGCGAGGCGGCGCTCCCTGTGCCGTTGCCGACCTCCTCGAGGACGGCGTACCGACGGGCCTCGGCATACCTGGAGCGCAGGCGCAGGCGCAGATCGGCGGTCAGCTCCGCGGCCGAGCGCTTCTTAGTCGCCGGGGCGGTCGGTTCGTCGACCACAGGGTCCGGAATCGTCAGCTGGTCGGTGGCCGCGGTCACGACAGCGACCCCAGCCCGGCGATCGCCAGCAGGGTGATCTCGATCCAGAGGCACGGTGCGACGATCTGGAGTCCGACGGCGCCACCGACGCAGGCGATGACGATCAGGACGGTGCCAGTGGTGCGGTTCATCGTTCCGTTCCTCCTGCTTCAGGCCTCAGCTCATCCCCAGCGAAGCCCCGGCTCAGCCACCAATCCCCGCCCTCTGCCACGTCCGCGCACCACACCCGGTCGCAGGCGCACTGGTGTCCGACCGTGTCCATCTCGCAGCGGTCGTCCGCCAGCGCCGCGCGCTCGGGCTGCTCGACCCACACCTCGCCGTGGCCCTGCGGCACCAGCCAAAGCCCCGAGTCCGCCTGCAGCAGCGTCTCCAGCAGCTGCTCGGCGATGGCCCGGGCCGTGCCCACCGGGACGGCGTTCCCGACTCGCTCCCGCCAAGCCTTGTCGCTTCGCCCGGCCAGCGTCAGCGGCGACCCGTCGGCCATCCGCATCGGCAGGTCCTGCAGCGCGGCGAGTTCCAGCGTCGTCAGCGGCCGGTGCCAGGTGCCGTCCTCGGCGATGATGACCGGGGCGGGGTCCAGCCGATCGTCGGGCCCGGGGATGCGGGGGTCGGCGACCGCCGAGCTGCCGGCGTGGACGTCCGCGCTGCCGATCACGGTGCTCGCCGGTTCGTCCCACCGCTGGACTCGGTAGGCGCCAGAGCGCGGGGAGCAGCCGAGCCGAGGGTCGGCGACCGATGGGGCTCCGCCGGTGACGTGATCGACCCCGGTCACGGTGTGCGCCGGCTCGCCCCAGGCCTCCACCCGCAGCTGGTTGTGGAAGCGCCCGGAGGTGCGCGGGTCGGCGACGCCGTAGGAGCAGCTGCGGCCGATGCCGGCGGCCCCGGTGACTGTCGGAGCAGGCTCGCCCCACGGGATCATGCGGAGGGCGCCCTTGCGGGGCTCGTGGCCCAGCCGAGGGTCGGCGACGCAGACGCCGCTCGAACTCGGGCCGCCGCCAGCGGTGACCGCGCCGGACGGCTGATCCCAGCGCATGAGGCGGTAGACGTTGTTGAAGGGCTGCACGACCCGGCCGGGACGTGGATCGGCGACGGCCCCCATGCCGTTGCTCCCGGTCGCGCTGGCGCTGCCGGTGACAGCCGAGGCCGGTTCGTCCCACGGCGCCACGCCTATCAGACCGGGCCTGCCCTTGAACTTGCCCGGATCCCCGACCACGGCGTACTCGCCCTGCGGCAGGTCGCGCCAGTCGCCACCGGCCGGGATCAGCGCCAGCCGCACCCACGTCTTCCACTGCAGCCGGGGGAGCCGGTGCAGCGGACCCGCGGACGCCTCGCCGGGGAGGGGCAGCTGCTCGAGGACCTCGCCAATCGAGCGCACCCGCTTCTTCGCCGGACGGTAGACCACCGACGGCAGCTGGCGCTCGTGCCGGGCCAGCAGGAGGAACCGGCTGCGGTGCTGCCCGAGGCCGCCGAGCTCGCCGCAGTCGTGGGTGCTGCGGTCGAAGCGGTAGCCGTAGGAGCGCAGCAGCTGCTCGACCTGCGCCAGCAGCACGGCCCCGCGGGAGACGATCCGGGGGACGTTCTCGATGAGGATCAGCCGCGGGGGGCGCGCCGGCCACGCCTCCAGTACCAGGAACAGCCCCTGCAGGACGAGCCGGTTGAGCAGCTGGTAGTGCTCCCCGGCGGCGCTGGCCTTGGGCAGCAGCCCGCTGAAGCCCTTGCATGGGGGGCTGGCGAAGACCACGTCGGGCGCTTCGTCGCCGGCGACAGCAAGCAGCTCGGCCGGGGTCATCGTGGCCAGGTCAGCGCGGACGGCCCTGGCCCCGGTGAGCGCCTCGAAGTCCGCACAGGCAGCGGCGTCGCAGTCGATGCCGACGACGGTCTCAAAGCGGCCCGCGAGGCCACCCCACTGCGCTGCCGCGGCCTGGAAGCCGAGGGCGCCTCCGCCGATGCCGGCGAAGAGGTGCAGGATGCGGTAGGTGCGCTCACCCACGGAGGGCCTCATCGATCGCCAGGTATTCGACGTCGATCACCATCGACGGGACGTAATGCCCGGTCAGGTAGTCGTGAGCCGGACTTCGCTTCACCGACAGCCCCTTGAGTGCATCGCCGATTGGGATGTTGAGTGCCTCGTGGGCACTACGAGCCGCCAACATCCGGGCCTTGCCGCGACTCTCCACCCAGCAGACGCAACTTGCGTCGAAGCCGGTCACCAGCCACGCCTTGCGGGGACGGGAAGCGATGGGCTCACCCACGGGGCACCCCCTGGTCACCGTCCGCGATCTCATGCCCCGGGCACCCCGTCTCGTAGCTGAAGCCCTCGCAGGCCTTGCCGACAGGCAGCATCCGATGGCCCTGCAGTAGCTCCTGCAGCATCGCCTCGTAGGCCTGCTCGAAGGTCAGCGGGCGCCCTGCGTCGTCGGTCATGCCGAGGGTTATCCGCTTGCGCTCGGCCTTGGTGGCCCGCACCGCGCGGCTCAGCCAGCCCTCGACGGACAGGCAGCTGTGGATGCGGCGGGTCATCCCCCGACCCTCCCCGTGCACGCGCACTCATCGCAGGGCCCGGCCCCACCCGCGCAGTCCCGAACCCCGTGCCCGTGGCACCCGGGGCAGAGGCCGACCAGCCGGGAGAGGATCCGCCCGATCTTGACCTCGGCTTCGGCGACGGCGATGCGCTCCTCCTCGGTCGGCCTGCGCTGCCCGGTGGCCACCCGGAGCTGCTCCTCGAGGTCGGCGATGCGCTGCTGGAGCTGACCGACGTCGGAGGCCGGCGCTTCGTAGTCGGCGGTGGCGGCGCGGGCGACCGTGCCGGCGAGGCGCTCGATGTGGTCGACGGCCCCGTGCCACCAGCCCTCCCCGACGGCGGTCTTGACCCGGTCGAGCAGCTCACCGCGAAGCCTGCTCTCAGCCCCGACGCGCTCGATGTCCCGCTCGGCCTGCTGCCGCAGCATCCGCTCGTGCTCCAGGGCGTCGAGCAGGTTGAGGACGTCGCCGCCGAGAGCGCGCAGCGGCGGGCCGGCCAGCAGGCGGCCGTTGAGGGCGTCGCTTCCGTCGCGACGGATCTGGGCGAGCTCCTTGGGGGCGAGGGTCGGGGCGCTCATCCATCCACCTCGGCCCGGCAGGCCTCGAAGCTCGTGACCCGGCGGACGGTCCAGCGGGTGACGTCGCCGTCGTCGTCGATGACCTCGACGTCCAGTTTGACCTCGCCCATGCCGGCCACGCGGTCCCTGACGGTTCGGCAGAACAGCTGCGGGCCCTCGCTCCAGTAGTCGGCGGCAGCGGAGCAAGCGGCCGCTTCGGCGTCCAGGTGCAGCCCGCTGACGTCCTCGGCGGCGCCGCCCCGGGTCGTGACCCGGGTCGTCCGTGCATCCGCGTCCATCAGCCGACCTCCCCGGTGGCCGCGGCGCGCGGCTCGGCGATCAGGTCGAGCAGCTCCAAGCCCCGCTCCTCGATGCCCTTGAGCTCGGCCTTGAACAGCTCCGTGTGCGCGGCCTCGCTGGCGGCGCGGGCCCAGCGGCGCATCGACTCGTGCTCCTGCTCCCAGCGCGGATCCAGCCGGTGGGCGAGGAAGGCGACGAGCAACTCGCGGAGCCTCTCGTCCAGCCGCTCCAGGAGGAACATGGTCTCGTAGAAGTGCTCCTCCTCTCCCTTGGCCAGCACGTCGGGCAGCTTGATGGCGGAGAGCCCCAGCCCGCCCGCCTGGACGGTGCAGCGGAAGGTCTGATCGCCGTCTTCGAGCTCCAGGCCCGCGCTGGTGATGAACCGGCCGGAGCGCAGGCCCAGCCGCGCCTCGCCGATCTCGGCCGGGTCGCTGGCGCGGTAGGCGGTCTCGCTGGGCCCGGGCATCCCGTCGAGCTCGAGCCGGTTGGCCAGCCGCACCTCCGCCCCGCCCTCGAGCAGAGGCTCGCCCTCGGTGCGCTCGCTGCGCCACCAGACCCAGGCCAGGAAGTCAGCGCCCAGCTCGGCGTAGTTGGCCCCGGACCGCTCCAACCCCTCCGGGTCGAGGCGCTCAGCGGTCTCCTGCGCTCCGGTGCCCAGCAGCTCGACCCCGAAGGTCGCCCGGAACAGGTCGGCGATCTGCTCGATGCCGGCGGCGCTCCGGGTCCAGATCCAGACCTGCCCCGTGAGGGTGTTCCAGACCACGGCCACGGCGCCGATCGTCACCGGCGTCTCGGCGCGCAGCTCGAGCCGGACCTCGTCGAACAGGATCTTGCGGGTGAAGCGGGGGATGGTCGTGCGGCCGTTCTCGGCGAGCCACTGCAGCACCGCCTCGTGCTGGCGGAGCTTCAGGGTGCCCGACGGGATCTTGAAGCTGTCCGTGCGGTAGGCGAGCAGCAGGTACTCGTTGGCGAACGCCTTCTCGACGCTGAGGTGCACGTCGAGCGGGTGGGCGAAGCTGGCCCAGCCGGTGGAGACGTCGGCCTCGTCCTCGTGGGTGAGCGGGCGGACCGCGTTGGCCTGGATCTGCTCGACCAGCTCGTCGCGGTCGACGGTCCGGAGCGTCTGGTCGACCTTCTCGCCGAGCCGCGCCGCGGCCTTCCAGCCTTCGGCGTCGAGCTTCACCGACTGCCCGCCGGCGCTGATGGTGACCGAGTCGACGCCCGAGCCGGGCGGCGGGGCCAGCTTGCGCACCTCCGCGGCCACGCTGCCGCGACCGACGATCATCCGGGTGACGGTACTGCCGAGCTTCATCGCGTCTCTCCTGTCTGCGCCGCGGCGCAGGTGTCGTTGTCCTGCCTCGGTTACGCTGCGTCCTGCTCGGCGGCGTGGTGCCGGCGCTTGCGGCGCGGGACCGGGCCGAAGCTCCAGGTGAGGCGCAGCTCGCCACGGCGGAGCTCGCCCCCCTTCCAGTCGCGGTCGGCGACGAAGCGCAGCCAGGGGTGCCCGCCGAGGCCGAGGTCGAACCGGTGGGTGGCGTCGGCTCGGCGGTAAGTGATCAGGCGGCGCAGTGCCTGCAGCGCTCCCATCAGGCGCCCGCCCGGGCGTTGTCGGCGGGGCGCCAGTCCACGAGCAGCGCGATGGCCGCCGGGGAGCGTTCGACCGAGCGCCAGTCGGAGAGCAGCGCGGCGACCCCGGGGGCAAAGGGCGGCGCGACCTGCGCGTCGGCCATGACGTCGACCAGGTGGCCGGGCTCCCAGAGGTCGAGCAGCCCTGCCCTCTCGATCTCCTCGAGCAGCATCAGCGACGCGCCCTCGACGCTGAGGAGTTCGTTGGAGCCCAGCTCGGACCGGGTCCGGAGCAGGTGCTCGAGGTGGTCGGCGAAGCTGCGCGCTGCGGCCGGCAGCCCGGCCAGTTTGTGGTGCGCCACGTGGGATCCCTCCGTCGTTGTTGGCCCTCGGCGTTCCCAAGCTGCAGACGCACCGGTCACGGGAGAGGAGGGCCTCCCCGGCGCGCATGCAGTCTGGGACCGTCGAAGTTGTTCCGGGCCGCGGCCGTCGTCGCCTGCTGCCGTTGCTGCTCAGCTCGCCGGGACGTCCTCCTCCTGTGGCCCCTTCGGGGTCTGAGAGAAGAACATCCACCTTCCTGGTGACCGCCCCTGCCCGCCGCCGTCCCATTCTCCGGGTCGCCCCGGGGTCACCTCGGCCGGGGACTTGGCCCGGCTCGCTGCGCAGCCGCGGCCGCCGGTGCCCGGCTGCCTTGGCTCATGGGGGGACTTTAATCGAACTGATTAGAGAAGGCAACAGAAAACTTCATCGAAATGGTTAGAACAGGGTAGGCCAGTCGTCTGCGGCTCCGAGGGCCAGTGCAGTCCAGTAGGAGGAGAGGGAGGCGAGCGACGCCGGACGGAGCACCGATAGCTCGCTGGAGACAGGACCACCCGCGCCGCGCCAGAGCCCCCAGCACACCCGCAGCATGGTCCACTGGTCGGGCGTCAGCTGCGCCGGCTGGTCGTCGGCGCTATCCCCGGCGGCGAGCCAGGCGCGCGCCTGGGCATCCGGGCCGCGGTCGGTCCAGCGCTGCTCGAGGCCGACGGTCCGGAGCAGGACGCGGCAGGCCGCGGCGAGCTCGGGCATGGCGCGGTCGTCGTCTGGCTGCGCGTCGACGGCCGGCGCGGCCGCGCACCCGGCAGTGGCGCGCTCGCGCAGCGCCCGGCTGCGAGTGAGGATGTCCTTGTACCGCCCCATCTGCACCTCCAGCGCGCCCGGCCTCGGGGACCGGGTAGAGATCGCCCTTCCCGCGGCGCTCGACCCCGAAGGGAAGCGCAGCGCGGGCATAGCGGAATGGTCTGCCGTCGGAGGTGGCGGCGGCTCGGTGTAGGGGAAAGCATACCAGAACAAATGTTCAGGTCAAGAACGCCAATGCCTACTAATTGCTTAGGTATTTTCTAAGTGCTTGAGCAGACGCAGGATCTTTTTCCCAGGGGCGGGGGTGGTGGCCGGTTGGCCTCATGCGGGCCGGAGGCCCCGCTCGCGACGGTCGGGTCGCTCAAGCAACGCCGCGGGCTTCCGGTGGGGCGGGGAGTTCGGTGGGGCGGGTTCAGTCGAGCAACGCACGCCTCCCGATCTTGCGCTTGAGGTCCTCGTAGGCGGACAGCGAAGATACTTGCTCTCCGCCGACGTTGGAGAGTCGGGCGAGGTCCTGTCGGGGGAGCTCTTCCTGGTTGGCGAACACCAGCAACGACTCGAACGAAACCCCGGCCCTGAGCAAGTGCTCCAGCACCACGGTGGCAAGACGGGCCTTGTCCTTGTGCGGTATTCCGAACACAAACAACGGCGTACCTGGTGCTTTCCCCTCGATCTTGTAGTCAATCGGGTACATTTCTCCGTGTTCAATCTCTTCGACGTAGTAATCCCGCTGGTACTTGGATTCGTTCACCATTCCCTCTACAACTGATTGCAGATCATTGTAGAAATTGGACTCAACATGTGCCTTGCTGGCAAATCCAACGTCATGGACCCGAGTTAGCGCCTGCCCGAAGGAGAAGAAACTCACCATAACCTGCGGTAGAGGACAAGATAGTGTCAGTTCCCCGCCATCTTCAGTAACTCCGTGATTGGCTAAGATCATGTCCAGCAAGTGACTGCGTCGTCCCTCCCTGATTCGATCGACATCCATGATGTAACTGAGTTGCATCATGGTGTGGCCTCGGTCAGACAACAGGACGCCACCTCCGGCTGTTTCCTTGGCGTGAATCACCAGAGTATCCCCATCTGGAAAGGTGAAAAGTGAATCGATTGCCAGCCAATCTCCTTTCAGCGGCCGAAGCTTGGCGCATGGCAACAAGGACCGGAGCGCCTGAGTGAACCTCTCATCCATTTTCTCTACCCAGCGGCAGTACACCCTGAGATGCCGTCGGCATCAGCAGTTCGGGGGCTATCCCCGAGACCGCGCAATCCGAGAGCAGCGCCCGGACTGCTCCGCGGACGTCAGTATAGCTGGTGGCAATGCGAGCGTAACCATCTGCTCTGCCCCGGCGCGCCCAATACCGCTGGGTCGCTTCGTGCACGTGGCACACCGGCGGCAAGTGCTCGTCCTCGATGTGATTCGGGTGAGAGTGGCTACTGCCGTTGTAGCGGCGAAGGATGACGTCCTCGTCGCCTCTCCGCCTCAACCGCAGTCCGGCGGAGAAGTCCTCGTCCAGACGGATGTTTTGGCGGGCCCAGACGACGTAGGTGTTCTCCGAGTCGCCGACCACCTCGCAGTCGATCTCGATATGGCCAGCCTTCTCCCTGCGCCTTGGCTTGGCCGTGGCCCGCTTCGGCTCGTCAATCAGCCGCTGGATTTCCTCGTCGTCGAGCACCTTTGACACGGTCCAGTCCTCCGAACGCTGCCCGCCCGCGGCTTATTTGGCCTCGGCCTTCGGCGGCGCCAACGCCTCGGCCACGTCCAGCCCGGACTCGGTGGCGACCCCCATCGCCAACCCCAGCAACCGCCGGCGCGGCGCGTCGCCGAGGAGCCGGTAGAGCCGGACGAGGCGCAGCCCGTCCTGGTCGCGTTGCAGGAGCTCGAGCAGCTGCAGCAGCTCGGGCTGCTCCTCGGCCTTTGCCTCGCGATAGAGATCCCGCAGCTCCAGCTCCGCTGGGGTGAGCCCGGCCGCGCCCTCGAGCTCCGCGACCTCGGCGCCGAGGAACTGCGAGAGCGGGGCGTGGAGGGCCGCGGCGATCTGAAGGAGACGGCGCGCATCGATGTGGTCCTGCTGCTCGTATCGCCAGATCTGCTGGTAGGGGACGCCGACCTTGGCTGCGACTTGCTCCAGGGAGAGGCCCAGCGCCGTCCTCAGCTCGTGAATGGTCTCGCCGATCTTCATCCGTCCAACATACAACGATCCGTTGATCTCCTCAAATTGGCTGCCCGACATTTTCGAGCAATCATCTTTCTGTTGAGATTTGCGCTTGCATCCTAATCGTAACGATGTAGACTCGGCCATATGAAACTCCGAGACTGGTACCACGTGAAGAACGGTCGGCTGAGCGCCCTGGCCCGCGGCCTGGGCGTCAGCCTGCAGTGCATCGACTCTATCGCCCGGGGACTGCGGCGGGGGCGGCCAGACCTCCTGGCACGCATCTCCGCCGCGACCAACGGCGAGGTGTCGATCCAGGAGCTGCTGTACCCGGACGGCCTGCCCGCGGGGGCGGCGATGTGCCCGGCGTGCGGGGAGACGCCCGCGACCGAGCCGCTCCCGCGTCCGGCAGCTCCGGCCAGCCACGCGGCCTGACCCAAGCGGCCGCGCTCCTGTCGGCGCGGCGCCCTGCATCCTCCCTGCCCCATGCGGCAGTCCCCGTTCGAGCCGGGGCCAGGGAGCCAACGGTTCTGCACCGCAGGAGGACCCCGGGTGGTTCTTCCCCGCCAAACTGGTACCCGCTCCGCCCCGGGGGGTAGTCGGACAGCCGGGCCTGCTCGCCCGGTCGGTCAGCCCGGCTATCCCTCGGGGTGGCCCCCCGCCTCTGCTCCGGTTGCGTGCCATGCTGCCAGGGTAGAAGACGGCGGGTCGGAGCGACAGGGGCGCGGTAAGCGAACTTTCGCCCCCACTTTCGGGCCTCTGGAGTTCTGCGGCCGGCTCAAAGACCTGCTCGGTGAGCAGATTCACGCCACCCGCAACCCCGGCCGGACCCGCGAGCAGATCGCCGAGATCCTCGGGACCACCGCCCGCGAGGTCGAGAAGAAGGTCGGCGGGGCTTCCCACCGGCCGGCGCTGCACGAAGTGCCGGCGTTCGTCTCGGTGCTCGGTGACGACGTCCTCCATGAGCTGGCCGGCGCGTGCGGCGGGGTGTTCATCCGTCTGCCGGACGTCGGGGACGAAGGCGTCGAGGGCTCACTCCTCGACCTGCTGCTCGACGCGCAGGACGCGGCAGGTGGCTTGGCGTCGGCGCTGAGCGACGCCCGTCGTCGCCAGAGCCCCGGCGGAGCCGGCATCACCGCGGACGAGGCCCAGCGCATCGAGGCGGCCGGCCTGGCCACGCTGCGGTCCTACCAGGTCCTCATGCTGACCGTCTGCGGACGGCGGGGAGGGCAGTAGCCATGCCCCGGCCACGAAACACTGAACATCCGAACACGGGGCGGAAATCGTCCGGCCGCGCCGTGTTGCCCCGGCCTGGCGTGTGGCAAACGATCGCCATGGCCACTCTGTCCGCAGCCATAGTCCTTCGCGCCGAGGCTCCCGCCCACGCATCCACCCGCTGGAGCTCCGACGTCGCAGCGCGCCTCGACGACGCGTGGCCGGACATCGAGGCAGCGGCCGAGCTCGCCGGCGTCGACCCGCTCGCCCTCGCAGCCCAGGGCGCAGTCGAGACCGGGGCGCAGCCCATCGAAGGCTGGTACGAGCCGGTGCTGGGGTCGCTGCAGGTCAATCCGTCGGTCTGGCGGTGGCTGTTGGCCGGCGCCAGGTACGACGACGCGGACCTCGCCGACCCCGTGTGGACGTGGCACGCAGCGGCCGAGGTCATGCTCTTCCAGCGCATCGTCTACCGGCGGGAGGGCGCGCTGCTGCAGTGCCTGTGGTCCGACGGGATCAAGGCCTTGCAGTACAGCGACGACTGCCTCTACTCGCGTCAGGTCGTCCGGATGCGGCGCCTCGTCGTCGGGCACCGGCGTCTGCCCTCTGTCGAGGACATGCGCCTCGCCGCGTTGGCGGGAGCTCGGCCATGATCCGCCGCCTGCTCGCCGAGATCCATGCTGCCCTGCGCATCTGGTCCACCGCACCGCTCTCGCTGGCGGCAGCGGAGGCCGCCGTCCAGCGCGGCTCGGAGGCCTTCGGCCCGGAGGACGTCCAGCGAGCAGGCGCGCAGGCCTACCTGCCGACCAGCTTCGTGCGCATCGACACCCGCGACGGCTCCCGGGTGGAGCGGGAGGCGCGGGAGACCGGCCTGCCCGGCCTCGTGGCCACCCGCGTCGGCCCGGTCTGGCAGCTCACCCACGCCGCCAGCGGCCGCAGGGTCGCGGCGCCGCGCAGCTGGCCGAGCGCGGAAGACGCAGCGCGGGAGGCCCGCGAGCTCGCCGGCGACATCAACTGGACCCGGCCGGCCGCCGAGCTGATCCACGACCAGCGGGTGCGCGCCGTGGCGCGGATGCTCGAGCAGGGGGTGGCGGGATGACCGTCCGCTGCCCGCTCTACGTCGAGCTCTGTGCCGGTTCGGCAGCGGTCGGACTGCGGCTGCTCGGCATCAGCCGCCCGCCCATCTCCTTCATGGGCGCCAAGACCTCGCTCGCCGGGGCCATCCTCGGCGCCATGGGCCTGCAGCCCGGGCAGGGAGCAGAGGCGGTCGTGTTGGTCGACGCAGGACCGTGGGGGCACGTCTGGGGCTCCCTGCTCGACCCGACCTGCAGCCAGCAGGTAGCGAAGGTCCTGCGCAGCTGGGCAGGAGAAGACCCGCGAGCGCTCTGGGAGCGGCTGGCCGCGACGGCGCCGGCGGACTCGACGATCTGGGCTCCGGGAGAAGTGGCCGCTTACCTCTGGGTGCAGGGCAGGACCTGCAACAACACCCCGGCATGGCCCGGAGCGGCCGGTTGGGTGATGACGGAGAAGCGCTCCGGACGGGGCAAGCCCGCCGTGCAGCGCGGCGAGCACCCCGACCACCGCGGCATGCGCAACACCGGCACGGTCGCTGATCGAATCGAAGCGATCGCTTCCTGGCTCGTGCTGCAGGGGCGCGTCTGCAACGGCGTACAGGTCGGGCATGACGGCGAGCGCCTGGTCTGCTCGGACCACGCTACCGGACGGACGCAGGCGGCGGCGCAGACGGGGCCCGGCAGGGGCGTTCATCAGGCGACCATCGCTGAGCGGGTCGACTGGCTGGCCACCTGGCTGACGCTGCAGGCGCACTCGCCCTCCTCGGTGCCTGTCGTGGTCGAGAATGGCGAGTGGCGGATGGGGGGCGACCCGAACCCGGCCAGCCCCCCGACGAAGGTGCTGCAGCGCGGCAACAAGCCCCCGCAGCTCGGCGACGTGGCCGGGCGGGTCGAGAGAATCGCCGCCTGGCTCTTCCGCCGCGGCAACAGCTGGCGAGGTGCCGGAGATGACTGGAGGCGGGCAGACAACCAGGACCGCCCGGGACAGTGTCAGATCACGCCGGCGACGCTGGCAGAGCGCGTCGATGCCCTGACCCGAGGACCGGTCGACCTGGTTGCCGCGCTGCGCCAAGACGCAACCGCGCTGCAGCCGCCCGACCGTGTGCCGGACGGGACCGTCGTCTACTGCGATCCGCCTTACGAGGGACGCACCGGGTACGGATACGACCTCCCTCGAGCCCGGGTGCTCGAGGTGGCCCGCGCCTGGGCCGACGCCGGCGCCCTCGTGTGCGTCAGCGAGGCGGAGCCGCTGCCCCTTCCCGGGTGGCACCACGTCGAGATCACCTCGGCTCGGACCCGCCACAGTGCCGATTGGCAGCGCCACCGCGAGTTCCTGACGATGAACAGGCCCTCCGCTGTCCGGGTCAGCGCCCCGCTGCGCCAGACGACGCTGGCCGAGGTGCTCTCGTGACCGCGGTCCAGCCTGACCTCTTCGTGCCGGACGGGCAGCTCTACCGCTGCATCAGCATGGATCCCCCCTGGGAGGAGCGGGGCGGCGGCAAGTGCGTGCGCGGCGCTCAGCGGCACTACCCCCTCGTGAAGACCAAGGACCTGCCCGGCGTGATCCTCGGCAGCGGCCGGTTCACGCCCGACCCCGCCGGGGCGCACCTCTGGATGTGGGTCACCGACAACTTCCTGACCGACGGCCTCTGGCTGATCGACCAGTTGGGCTTCCACTACATCCGGACCTTCGTCTGGGTGAAGCTGCGGGATGTTTCTCCGATGGGGGTCACCCCCTGCGAGGTAGCCCGGGACGCCCTGCAGATCGGCCTCGGGCAGTACGGCCGCGGGGCTCACGAGCTGCTGTTGCTCTCGACACGCGGCCAGGCGCTGGTGCCCCCGCCGGAGAGGCGTCCGCCGTCGGTCTTCTTCGCCCCCCGCACCCGGCACAGCGCCAAGCCCGACCAGAGCTACTCGCTGATCGAGCAAGTCAGCCCGGGGCCGCGCCTCGAGCTGTTCGCCCGCAGCGACAGAGCGGGGTGGGATTCCTGGGGCAACGAGGTCACCCAATGACCGCGCTCCAGCCCGAGCGGGTCACGGTCGAGGACCTCGACGAGAAGTCAGCGGAAGACCGTGCGGGCCGAGGTGAGCCGGATGCGACAAGGTCGGTCGCCATGACGGCAGGAGGCCTGCGATGAGTCGCAAGCGATCCGCACGTTTCCCGGTCAGGGATGAGAAACAGGTCGAGCTTGGGCTCAATGCCAGTCCCGAGTGGGTCATCTATGTGCTCTGCGACCCCAGGATGAGCGATCCGATCCAGCGGATTCGGTATGCCGGTGTGACGAGGCGAAAGCCAGAGATCAGACTGCAAGCCCATATGGGATCTGCTCGTCGAGGGGAAAACACCCACAAAGCACGGTGGATTCGCCAGTTGCTCGCTAATGGGATGACGCCGGTCATGGAGATCATCGATCCAGCATCAGCCGGGCGGGGATGGGAGAAGAACGAGCAAGCATGGATCAGGCATTTCCGGGCCATTGGTTGCTCGCTCACCAACCTGACCGACGGAGGGGATGGTGCGCCTGGACATGCTGTCAGCGCGGAAACCAGGGCGAAGTTGTCTGCAGCTTCCCGAAATCGTAGCCCAGAGCAGCGGGAGAGACATGCGCAATCCGTGAGAGATCCACAAACGAAGGCAAAGGTTGCTGAGGCAAACCGGAATCGCAGTGCCGAAACGCGGGCCAAACTCGCTGAAGCCTGTCGAAATCGTAGCCCTGAGACGAAGGCAAGGGTTGCTGAGTCCATGCGGAAACGGATGGCCGATCCGGAGGAGCGGCGGAAGGCAGCGGAGGCTTGTCGCCGACGCGTTTTCAGCCCCGAAGCCTTGGCCAAGATGGCAGAAGCGACTCGCTCTCGGATGGCCGACCCGGAAACCAGGGCGAGAGTCGGCGAGGCCAGTCGAGGCCGTGTCGCGAGCCCTGAGGCCCGGAAAAATATGAGCAAGTCTCATCGGGGTCATCCAATCAGCCCGGAGACGCGAGCAAAGATTTCTGAGGCAAAACGTGCGCAGCGGAAGGCGGGCGAAGAATGAGCACCGTCCTCCGTGATGATGTCCAGGAGCCGGTCACTTCCGACGACATCGCTGCACTCCAGGCCGTCCTCGACCTGCTGAGCGACGGGGGCTGGAGCCGCGGCGAGGGCCAGCGGTGCCTGGCTGCCGGCGACCCCAACCGCCGCGTGCTCTGCGGGCGCGGCCGCGGCCACCTCCGCCTGCGGGCCTGCGCCTCGTCGCGCCGCGACGGAGACCCGCTCTGCTGGGAGGGGCGCCCGGGCAGTGGAGAGGGCGTGTGCGAGCTCGGCAGCGATCGCAGCTGGGAGCTCTCGTGCATCGAGGGCGTGATCTCCACTCGCCGCGAGGGCGAGGGCGAGGGCGAGGGCGAGGGCGAGGGCGATCGGTCTGCAGAAGATGCCGGAAAATATGCCGTGGGTGAGGCTGAAGCGAACAACGACTGCAACGAGAGCGAGGGCGAAGTGGAGGCGACCATGAGCGAGACCACCTTGAGCGCTGCGCCCCAGACGCGCCCCCTCTGCCAGTGCGGGTGCGGCAAGCCGGTGCGGGCGACGAGCGGACGGGGCGGACCGACCAAGTACGCCACCGCCCGCTGCGGCCGCGACTACTGGGCCGGGCGCACGCGGAACAAGCCGACGAAGTTTCAGGGCCGGGCGGCCGCCGCTGCGCCCGCCGAGCAGCCGGTCACCGCCGAGCCGATGGGCTGCGGGCACCCGAGCACCGCGGTCGTGTCCGGTGACGAGGGCACCTCCTTCTGCGGTGGCTGCGAAGCCGAGGCGAGGTCGGTTGAACTCGGCCAGGATGGACCGCGCACCGGAGGTGATCCGGAGCTGGTGCCCGTGCCGCCGGAGCGCGGCGGCGCCGACTTGGCCGGCGGTCCGTTCACCCCCATCGGCGAGGAGCTGGCCGCAGCGCGCCAGAGCGTCGCCGAGCTGCTGCAGCGGGACCGGCGCGACCCAGTGGAGGAGGTCCTCGCCGCGGGCCACGTGCTGGCCATTCTGATCGAGCAGCACCTCGGCACGGCCGGGCACCCCGACCTGGAGCCGTGGGCGAAGGCCTGCGGGCGGCTGCAGATGGGGCGGGCGCCGACCGTGGACGCCGAGGTGGCGCCTGCGGTCGCCGCCGAGGTGCGGCAGCTGCGGGAGGAGCTGGCCGCAGTGAGGGCGTCTCGGGAGGAGCTGGTCGAGCGCTTCGATGACCAGGTGCGGGAGGCGGCCGCCCTGCGGGCCGAAGTGAGCGAAGGGCGGGCCCACGTGGCAGAGGCCACCGCTCTGGCCGAGGAGCGGCTGGCGGAGCGCAACGACCTCGCCGCCGTGCTCCAGGATCAGCAGGACAAAGCCCTGGACCTCCGCCGGCGACTCGGCGCCGAGGAGGGCGAGACCTTCTCTGCCTTCATCGAGCGCCTGGGCAAGGAGCGCGACCTCGGCCGCATCGACCTGGCCCGCGCCCGCGGCACTGCCGACGGCTACAAGGCGGAGTGCGAGCGCCTGCGCCACGGCCTCCCGATCTCCCCCGACTCAGCGGAAGCGTACAAGCTCCCCGACCCCGAGCACCTGCCCTCGGCGTACCTGCAGCGCTGCGCCCTGTACTCGATCCAGAGCGCCCGGGTGCTGCTCGGCCTGCCGGCCGCGGCCTGAGGGAGACCATGAACACCGCGCCCCTGATCTTGACCCACACGGATTTCGACGGCTGGCTCGCCGGGGCGATCACCCGGCTGGAGCTGCAGCAGGCGGGGGACACGCCGGAGGTGCGCCACTACCGCTACGGCGACGCCTGCCCGGTCGAGGAGGCGCGCGGCCGCTGCGTCTACGTGCTGGACTTCGGCTGGCCTGCCGAGGTGATGGCTGACCTGCTGGCGGCGGCGAAGACCCTGATCTGGGTCGACCACCACCCCGAGAGCGTGCGGTCCGAGCTGCAGGTGTACGGCGAGCGCGCCGCGCACCACTGCGCCGCGTGGCTGACGTGGAAGATGTTCCACCCCTGGGGCCCGGTCCCGGCCATCGTCGAAGCTGCGGACGACCACGACCGCTGGGTGCACGTGCTCTCGGAGACCCGCGCGCTTGCAGCGGCGGTGGAAGCGGCGGCCTACCGGGAGGGCGCGCTCTGGGGTCACTGGCTGGGGCTGCTGGCGGGCGCGCCGGAGCTGCTGCGGGCGACGGTCGAGGCCGGTCAGGCCATCCTCGCCGCGCAGGAGCGGCGGGTCGCCTACGCGGCGCGCCAGGCCGTGGCTCTGCAGCTCGACGGCCACCAGGTGCTGGCGGTCAACGCCAGCAGCGACTTCAACGAGATCGCCGATGCGCTGGCCTCCGACGGCCGGGTGGTGTGGCTTTGGTGCGTCACGACGCGGCAGGGGCGGCCGCAGGTGACGAACAGCCTCCGGGCGCGCAAGGGCGGGGTGGACGTCGGCGAGCTCGCCCGGGTTCGCGGGGGTGGCGGCCACCCGAGCGCGGCCGGGTGGACCTGCAACGTCATCGAGGCGGAGATCCTGCACAAGCTGGCGGGGGTGATCCCGTGAGCCCGCTGTACTCCCTGCCTCGCCCCGCCAGGAGCGCCCCGGAGCCCGACCTGTTCCCGTGGACCGAAGGGATGGCGGTGTGGGCCGACGGGTGGCTCGAGCAGCAGGTGATCATCGGCCTGACGCCGAGCCGGCTCATCCTCCGCAACGGCACCCAGTACTACCGGAAGAACGGTGTGCGGGTCGGTGACATCATCCCCTGGGGCCGGGTGACGATCCGCCCGGACAGCCCGGAGGCCGAGCAGGAGCGAGCCGACGCCGCGGAGCGCCGGCGGCTCGCCGGGCTGATCTACAACGCCACCTTCCGGCCCGAGGCCCCGCTGTCGGCGCTGCGCGAGGCCCTTGCCGTGCTGCGGCAGCCCTCGCCGGCGAAGCCCGAGACACCGCAGCTGCCGGCGCCCGGGTGGCTCGCCAGGGAGATCGAGCCTTGACGACGACAACCCCGTCTGCGGCTTCCCCTCCACGCCGCCTTGCGACTGGCGGAGGCGACCTACCCGGAGCGCGCAGCGCGCCGCCCCGGGGTCGAGTGCTGGGTGTTCAAGTGGGAGCGGCCGCGGCGGGCGCGATGACCTGCGCCGCCCAGCTCGGCCTGCTGCCGGAGTTCGATCGCACCACGGATCGGCGTCTCGACCTCGACTTCTGGCCGACGCCCCCTTGGCTGGCCCGGGCCATCCTGCGCGCGCCCGCCGCGGTGCCGTACAACCTCGGCGCCTGCAGCGTACTCGACGCCGGCGCCGGGCTGGGCGTGCTGGCTGACGAGGCGGAGGTGCTCACCACGGAGCGGGGCCTCGCCCTTCCCCGGATCACCTGCGTCGAGCTGCACCACGACCGCTGCGCTGCGCTGCCGGAGCGCTGGGAGCGCGTCGAGGCGGACTTCCTCGAGTGGGGGCCTGCGCAACTGGAGGCCGGCCGGCGTTGGGACGTCGTGCTGACCAACCCGCCCAAGAAGAACGGCGACCGCCACGTCTGGATCGAGTGGGTGACGCTCTGCCTCGCCCTGGCCAGTCGCGGCGGCGTGGTCCACGCGCTGGGGCACGCCGGCATGCTCATGACCTCGGAGCGGGCGGCCTGGTGGGGCGAGCACAAGCCGCAGTGGTACCGGCCGAGCCCGAGGCGCCCCTCGTTCTCCGGCGACAACGGGACGGACGGACGGGTCTGGGGATGGTGGCAGTGGGCCGCGGCGGTGCCCGTGGAGACGACGCGCATGGAGCTGCTGGAGGTGGAGTGGTGAATCAGGCCCACCCCGCCACTCCGCTCCCGCTCGTGGTCTGCGAGCCCTACGGCGCTCGCCTGACCCCGAGGGCCTGCGTCGCGCGCTGGAGGGGCCGCTGCGGCGAGGCCAATTTCTGGCTGGGCGTGGGGCGGGCGGACACGGTGAAGTGCGTCGACTGCGGGGCGGGACGCCAGCGCGCCGAGGGCGAAGGCGAGGGCGTGCCCCTGCCCTTCTGCCGCTGCGGCTGCGGCCGCCGTGTCCGGCGCGAGTGCAACCTCTACGCGGAGCTCGCCTGCTGGCGGCGGCATCGGATGACCACCCTCGTCGATCAGGTCTGCACCGAGTGCGGCGCAACCTACCAGTGCCCGCAGGCGGTGCATCACCTGCGGATGTTCTGCGACCCCTGCGGCGAGGCTCGGCGCGCCGGACGCAACCGAACAGAGGAGAACCGCTGATGGCTGGCTGGGTCAGGCTGGATTCGTCGATCGACACCCACCCCGACGTGCTCGACGCCGGGCCGTGGGGGCTGGTGGCCTTCACTACGCTGCTGCGGATCGCCAAGGAGCAGGCCGCCGGCGGCGCGGTGTCGGCCAAGCACGTCACCGGCAAGCACCTCGCCCGGCGCGCGCTGTTCGACCCCGGGCAGTTTTCCGGGATCTTCGAAGAGGCGCTCCAGGCGCTGGTCACCGCTGGGTTGGTCGTCGTGACCGAGGACGGCGTGCGGCTTCCCGGGTGGACCAAGTACCAGGAGGACTCGACGAACGCGACGCGCCAGCAGGCCTACCGCGACAAGAAGCGGCCGGAGGTGGCGCCGCCGTTACGAGCCGTTACGAGCCGTGACGTAACGGACGGTGACGCAGCGCCCGTCGACGTAACGCCGAGTAACGCGCCCGTAACGTTACGTAACGCGAGTAACGGCGAGCAACGCGCCGTAACGCGAGTAACGACTGACAGGACAGGACAGGACAATACAGGACAGGACAAGAACACCCCCCCTCCCCCCTCGTTGCCCGAGGGGGGTGAACCCGATCTCCCGTCGGCTGACCCATTGGGCCAACAGGCCACCCGACCGCCGGAGAGCGACCCGGTTGCCGAGCCTTCGCCGCGGCGCAAGCGGGCCGTCCCGAGCGAGGCCGAGCAGCTCGCCCGGGCTGCCCCGGTTGTGGAGCTCTGGCGGCGCATCCTCGTGCCGCTGAAGTTTCCCGACGTGAAGCCCGGGGCGTGGTCGGCGCCGACCGCGGCGCTGGTCGCCAAAGCCGCCGGCGACCTGCGGGAGACCGAGGCGCTGCTGCGGCGGGTGGCGGCCTCGGAGTTCTTCCGGACCAAATGGCCCCCCGACATCGGCTGGGTGCTCAGCCGGCATGGCCGGGAGCGCATCGAGAACGGCCGGTACGACCGGGTGGGGGATGCTACGGCCGGGGACAGGCCATGGCTGGACGGCGTGGACCTGACCGGTCTGACGCCCGACGAGGCGGGCCAGGTCGAGCACGACACGCTGACCTACGGCCGGGGCATGGGCATCCGCACGGCCAACCGGCTGCGGGACGGCCACAACGGCACCCCGCAGCCATCGCCCGTGCCGCGCCCCGGCCCATCGCAGCGTTCCCCGCCCCGGCTTACGCCGCCTGCCGGATCCGAGTTCGAGACGTTCTGAGCGCCCGGGGAGGAACCGATGTCCGTCGACGCCACGCCCACCCTTCTCGCCGCCGAGATCGGCCTGAGCCGCTTCGCTGCGCCCAGGAGCCGCTGCTACCGCTGCAGCGGGCCCCTGGAGCCCCCGCAGCGGTGGGTGTGCGCTGCCTGCGACGCCGGCCTGGCGGCGGCCGAGGACGAGAAGCGCCAGCGGGAGCGCGCCGCCGAGCTGGTGGACCTGCAGCAGCGGCTGGGGCGGGTGCACGACGCCGCGCTGTTGGAGCAGCCCGAGATCAAGGCCGACGAGTGGAGCAGCGAGGCGATCTTCTGGGCCCGCACCTGGACCCCGGGCGGGCCGGGGGCGTGGATGCACGGCGACTGCGGCTCAGGCAAGTCGACCATCCTGGGGCGGCTGGGGCGCAGGCTGCTCGACCAGGGGGTCAGCGTGGCTGCCTGCTCGCTGCAACGGATGTGCTCGACGCTGGCGGCGCTGCACTTCTCCCGCCAGCTGGCCGAGCACCAGAAGGCCGTCGGTGCGCTGAGCTCGGTGCAGGCCTTGCTGCTCGACGACGTGCTGGCCCACACGCCCAACCGGCAGGAGCTCGACGAGCTGCTGGCGGTGCTTGACGCCCGGTGGAACGCCAGGCGGCCGGTTATCGTCACGGCGAACCTGGACCGGGCCGCCGGGCTGGCCTTCGCCCGCAAGGCCTGGATGACCACCGACCCGGTGAAGCCGGGGCGCGTGCTCTCCCGCCTCGAGGCGCTGACGGGGCTGGACGTCCGCTGCTGGTACCCCGGCGACCGCCGCTGCGGCACGTACGACGAGGCGAAGGCGGAGCAGATGCGGGCCGAGATGCAGTCGGAGCAGACTCCGGACGACAGGGGCGAGGACTGATGCACCACCCCCTCACTGCCGGCGAGGTCCTCGATGCCGTGGCCCTGCGGCAGGCCTGCGACGGCCTCCCGGTGGAGGCGCGCCACCTCGAGGCGCAGCTCGACCTGCGGGCGCGCTGCAGCAGCCGCTGGCGCTGCGTCCTCGGCGGTATCCTGCGCGAGCTGGAGCGGGGCGGCCTGGTCGAGCGCCAGGTCGGGACCGAGAGGCGTCACCGGGGCAGCGACGGGCGGCAGCTGCGCGTCGAACATCGGCCCGGCGGGTGGGTGCTCGGCCGGCGGTACGAACGGAGGGCAGCCTGATGGCCACCGGCGGTTGGGGTGGTGTGCGGCCGGAGCTGCTCGAGCAGCAGGCGCCGCGGCGGGGCCGTCGCACCATCGACGAGTTGGTGCGGGCCGAGGGTGCGGCGCGCTGGGAGCGCGATCTTCTCGCCGAGGTGACCCGAGTACTCGACGAGCTCGTGGCGTCGGGCGCGCTGCTCTGCTGGTACCACCGGCCGGACCGGGCGCCGCGGGAACGCGACAGGGAGCGCCCGGGGCTGCCCGACCTGGTGATCGGCGTCCGGCCCGACCTGGTGATCGGCGTCGAGCTCAAACGCCCCGATGGCACGGGACGGCTGCGGCACGAGCAGGAGACCTGGCTGCGGGCATGGGGCACCCGAGGGTGCCTGGCGACGTCGCTGGCGGAGGTGTTGGCGCACCTGCGGCGGTGGGGGGTGGTGCGATGAGCGAGCCTGCCGAACGCCAGGTCTTCGTTCGCGACGCCTGGGATGCCTGGGCGATCGCTGTCGTCCAGCGCGATGCCGGCTTGGCGACGCAGGATGAGGTCCTCGCGGCCCGGGCGCTAGGAC